>Ga0315910_10000163_pt1 | contig 78537 bp, 62 predicted proteins | sample EdamamesoilMG_FD_204470 | JGI IMG/M metagenome (GOLD analysis project Ga0315910, IMG submission 204470) | Garden soil microbial communities collected in Santa Monica, California, United States - Edamame soil | ecosystem: Environmental > Terrestrial > Soil > Garden | place: USA: California...
GACGGGCTTGGGGGGGCCGGGCGTCCCCCGGGGCCGGGGCACGCCTCCTCGCTCCGCACGCCACGGTTCCAGGGACCGAATGCCGAAATCCCTCGCCGAGCGCCCGACCGCGCCGCCCCCGACCGCAACGCCCGTCCACGCGACGCCTGCGCCCGACAAGCGCCTGGCGCAGCGGAAGCGCCGCGATCGCCGCGCGACCTGGGTCGTCACGAGCGGCGGCGTCGCGATCATCGCGAGCGTGCTCGGCATCCTGCTGTTCCTCGTGTGGCAGGTGGTGCCGCTGCTCCGCTCCGCGAGCGTCGAGCCGGGCGCCGCCGTCGCCGCGCCGCGATCGGAGCCGCTGGCCGTCGTCGGCGACGAGGCGCGCGCCTTCGCGGCGCTGCTCGGGCGCGACGGCGTCGCGCGCGTCGTGCGAGCGAGCGACGGCACCGTCGTCCTCGAGCGACCGCTCTTCGACCCGGTCGACGGCGCGCCGCCAGCGACGGCGGCGTGCGGCGCGGCGCTGCTGGGCGAGCCGGGCTTCGTCTGCGGCAGCAGCGACGGCCGCGTCGCGCTCGCGCGCCTGCGCTTCGGCGGCGCCGCGCCGGCGATCGACCTCCCCTTCTCGCGGCGGCTCGACGTCGGCAGCCATGCGATCGTCGCGTGCGCGGCGAGCGGTCGCGGCGATTCGTCGGGGATCGCGGTCGCCCTGGCCGACGGCAGCGTGCGGCTGGTCGAGCAGACGGTCGAGGAGAACCTCTTCAGCGGCGAGAAGACGACGAGCGACCACGAGCGGCTGCTGGCCGCCGGGGCGCCGATCGTCGCGCTGGCGCTCGACACGCGGCGCGAGAACCTCTTCGCCTCGACGCCCGACGGCCGCCTCCTCTGGTGGGAGTTGCGCGACGCCGCCGCGAGCGAGGCGCTCGCCGTCTCGGTCGGCGCGCCGATCACGGCGCTCCAGCTCCTGATCGGCGACCAGAGCCTCGTCGTCGGCCAGTCCGACGGCGCGCTCTCGATCTGGAACCGGATGCGCGGCGACGGCAGCCGTCTCCGCCTCGGCCGCACGCACGACTTCCCGCCGTTCGCCGCGCCGGTGCGGCGCCTCGCGCCGTCGTGGCGCGATCGCACCTTCGCGGCGCTGGCCGACGACGGCGAGCTGCGCCTCTGCTACTCGACGACGACGCGCATCCTCTGGAGCGACCGCTCGCCGCTCGAAGCGACGACCGCGGTCGCGCTCTCGCCGAAGAACGACGGCGTGCTGCTCGCGACGGCCGGCTCGCTGCAGCCGCTCTCCGTCGAGAGCCGCCATCCCGAAGCGGGGCTCGGCGCCTTCTTCGGCGCGATCTGGTACGAGGGCTACCCCGAGCCCGCCCACATCTGGCAGTCGAGCTCGGGCAGCAACGAGGCGGAAGCGAAGTTCGGGCTCGCGCCGCTGCTGTTCGGGACGCTGAAGGCGACGCTCTTCTCGCTGCTCTTCGCCGTGCCGCTCGGGCTGGCGGCGGCGATGTACACGTCGCAGTTCATGCACTGGTCGCTGCGCCGCGCGGTGAAGCCGGCGGTCGAGATCATGGCGTCGCTGCCGAGCGTGGTGCTCGGCTTCCTCGCGGGGCTCTGGCTCGCGCCGCGCGTGGCCGAGTTCTTCCTCGGCATCCCGCTCTTCCTCGCGCTGGCGCCCGTCGCCGTCATCGCCGCCGGCCGCCTCGGCGAGCGGCTGCCCGCGGCCTGGCGCCACCGCTTCCCCGAGGGGAGCGAGGCGCTCGCTTCGATCGGCGTGCTGGCGGCGACGCTGGCCGCCGCGATCGCGCTGTCGCGGCCGGTCGAGGCCGCGTGGTTCGACGGCGACTTCGTCCGCTGGATGCGCGAGGCGCTCGGCATCGCGTACGACCAGAAGAACTGCGTCGTGCTCGGCCTCGCGATGGGGATCGCCGTGATCCCGATCGTCTTCTCGATCGCCGAGGACGCCTTCTCCAACGTGCCGAACAGCCTCGTCTCGGGCTCGCTCGCGCTCGGCGCCGACCGCTGGTACACGGTCACGCGCGTCGTGCTGCCGACCGCGAGCCCCGGCCTCTTCTCCGCCGTGATGATCGGATTCGGGCGCGCCGTCGGCGAGACGATGATCGTCGTGATGGCGTCGGGCAACACGCCGATCATGGACTGGAGCCCCTTCAACGGCCTGCGCAGCCTCTCCGCCAACATCGCGACCGAGATCCCCGAGGCGCCGGAGGGGAGCACCTTCTTCCGGACGCTCTTCCTCGCGGCGCTCCTCCTCTTCGCCGTGACCTTCGCCGCCAACACCGCCGCCGAGCTGGTGCGCATGCACCTGCGGCAGAAGTACGCGCGCCTGTGAACGCGAAGACCGACGACGGCGACGCGCCGCGCCCCCGCAGGCCGGGTCGGTCGCTGCTGCTGCTGTGCGGCGGCGCGCTCGGCTTCTGCCTGCTGCTGGTCGCCGGCCAGCTCGTCCTCATCGCGTGGAACGGGCTCGACTATTTCTGGCCGCGCGACCTCGTCGCGTTCGAGACGAAGGCGGGCGGGAAGGCGCTCGGCGAGGTGCATGCGCGCGAGCGCTTCCATCCCGACGGGCTCGCGGCGGGCGCCGAGCTGCCGACGCGGATCCAGGTGAAGGTCGCCAACCGCGAGCGGACGGGCGCCGACTTCGCCTGGATCGACGAGCGCGAGTTGGCGCGCGAGTGGCGGCCCGACGATGCGCTCCTGCTCGAGCGCCTCGAGTGGGGCAACTTCCACGGCTTCCTCCGCGCGGTGAAGCGCGGCGAGGAGACGCTGGCGGAGGGCGAGGCGGCGTGGCCGCTGCTGCTGGGGCTGATCGACCGCAAGACGGCGGAGCGCGCGGAGCTCGCCGCGTTCGAGAAGGGCGAGCTCGAGGACGTGACGCGCGCGCTCGAACAGATCCGCCTCGCGCGCCGGCGCCTCGAGCTCGACGCGCCCGCCGCGGCCGAGCTCGCGGAGCGGACGCGCGCGCTCGACGCCGAGGCGGCCTGGCTCGAGACGCGCTACGCCGCGCTGGCGGAGCGGCTCGCCGCCGACCGCGTCCGGCTCGACGCCGAGAGCGCCGTCCTCGCGACGATCGACGGCGGCGAGACGGCGCTGCCGGTCGGCGCGATCGTGACGGCGCTGCGCCCCAACGCGCTCGGCCTCCTCGGCAAGCTGCGCCTCTGGTGCGGGCGCGTCGTCTCGTTCGTCGTCGACGATCCGCGCGAGTCGAACACGGAGGGCGGGATCTTCCCGGCCCTCTTCGGCACCGTGATGATGGTCTTCCTCATGTCGTTCGCGGTCGTGCCGCTCGGCGTCCTCGCCGCGCTCTACCTCCGCGAGTACGCGCGGCAGGGCGTGCTGGTCCGCCTGGTGCGCATCGCCGTCAACAACCTCGCCGGCGTGCCGTCGATCGTCTTCGGCGTCTTCGGGCTGGGCTTCTTCGTCTACGGCATCGGCGGCTCGATCGACCGCCTCTTCTTCGCCGAGGCGCTGCCGCAGCCGACCTTCGGCACGGGCGGCATCCTCTGGGCCGCGATGACGCTCGCGCTCCTCACGGTGCCGGTCGTCATCGTCGCGACCGAGGAGGGGCTGGCCGCGGTGCCGCGCGCGGTGCGCGAGGGGTCGCTGGCGCTCGGCGCGACCAAGTTCGAGACGACCTGGCGCGTCGTGCTGCCGGCCGCCGCGCCGGGCATGCTGACCGGCGTGATCCTCGCCATCGCGCGCGCCGCGGGCGAGGTGGCGCCGCTGATGATCGTCGGCATGGTGAAGCTGGCGCCGGCGCTGCCGATCGACCGCCACGCCCCCTTCGTCCACCTCGACCAGAAGTTCATGCACCTCGGCTTCCACATCTTCGACGTCGGCTTCCAGAGCCCCAACGTCGAGGCGACGAAGCCGCTGGTCTTCGCGACGGCGCTGGTGCTCCTGCTGCTGGTGGTCGCGATGAACCTGGTCGCGGTCTCGCTGCGCAACAAGCTGCGCCGCCGCTACGCGACGAGCGCCGTGTGAGGCCCCCCGTCCATGGCTGATCCCTCCCCCGCGCCCGCGCCCGGCCCGGCGACCCTCGAGGTCGACGACCTGCGCCTCTCCTACGGCGAGTCGCGCGCGCTCCACGGCATCACGCTCGCGATCCCGCGGCGGCAGATCACGGCGTTCATCGGGCCGTCGGGCTGCGGGAAGTCGACGCTGCTGCGCTGCTTCAACCGCATGAACGACCTCGTCGACGGCGTGCGCACCGAGGGCGACGTCCGCTTCGAGGGACGCACGATCTTCGGGCCGGGCGTCGACGTGAACGAGCTGCGCAAGCGGATCGGGATGGTCTTCCAGAAGTCGAACCCCTTCCCGAAGTCGATCTACGACAACGTCGCCTACGGCCCGCGCGTCCATGGCGCGCGCCGCGCGTCCGACCTCGACGAGGTGGTCGAGCGGAGCCTGCGCGGCGCCGCGCTGTGGGACGAGGTGAAGGACCGGTTGCGCCAGAGCGCGCTCGGCCTCTCGGGCGGGCAGCAGCAGCGTCTCTGCATCGCGCGCGCGATCGCGGTGCAGCCCGAGGTGATCCTGCTCGACGAGCCGTGCTCCGCGCTCGACCCGGTCGCGACCGCGAAGGTCGAGGACCTGATGCACGAGCTCAAGAAGGAGTACACGCTCGTCGTCGTCACCCACAACATGCAGCAGGCGTCGCGCGTCTCCGACCACACGGCGTTCCTCTACATGGGCCGGCTGATCGAGTACGGCCGCACCGCCGACCTCTTCGTGAACCCGCGCGAGAAGCAGACCGAGGACTACATCACCGGCCGGTTCGGCTAGCGGGGAGCGCCGACGGCTGGACGGCTTCGAGGCGGGCGACGATCATCTTCCGCGACGCGGCGTCGTCGCCGCGTCGTCGCCGCCTCCTTCGCGGCACCCCCTGGAGCGATCCATGCAGCGCTTTCGCCCGGTCCTCGCCATCGCCGCCGTCACGCTCCTCCTCTCGGCGTCGCTGCTGTCGGCCTCGACGCGGAGCTCGCCGCGCGCGCCCGCGGAACCTCCGCAGCTCATGCAGGTCCGCGCCCGGTACATCGACCTGAGCGGAAACCGTGACGAGACCTTCACCACGCTCCTGCTGGTCAACAACAGCCAGAGCCGCACGATCCAGCTCGGCGACGTCATCGCGCTGGGGCCCGACGGGCTGACCGAGGTGATGGGCACGCACACCGGACTGAACGGCGTGGCGCTGCCGCCGCTGGCGACCGTCGAGCTGCTCGTCGACTCGGCCCGCTTCCCGGGCCTCGCGCCCGAGCTCGAGCTCGGGCAGCGCGGCGTCGCAAGCGTCCTGGTCCAGTGGTGGGGACCGAAGGACACGCTGCTGCTCTCGTCGTCGATCCGTCTCGAGCAACCGGGGAACAACGACAATCGGGTGATCACGCTCTTCGACGGCCGCGTCGTCCAGAAGTGATCGAAGGCTCGCTCGACCGACGCGGAGTCGCCGTGGCGAACTAGACGCGCTCCTGGCGCCGCGCGCCGGTCGGGCGCGCCGCGCCGCCGCCGCTCCGGGCGCGCCGCGCGAGCGCTGGCGGGCGGGCGTCCGGCACGGCAATCTCCCGCCATCTCGGGATCGCAGGAGGCCGGCCGATGATCGCAGCACTCCTCTCCGCGTTCGCGCTCGTCGTCGCTGCGCCGGGCGACTGCGCGAAGTGCAAGGTCGACAACCTCTGCGCCCCCCACCAGGAGGCGGAGGCGAAGGGGCTCGAGGAGGCGCGCGGGAAGATCCGCTCGAAGGACGTCGGCGAGCGGCTCGCCGCGATCGAGGCGGCCGCGCTGCTGACGCAGGACCACGCGAACGCGCCGAGTCGCGCCGTCGCCGACACGCTGGCGATCGCGCTGAAGGACAAGAGCTGGGCGGTGCGCTCGAAGGCGCTCGAGCGGCTGATGGCGGGGCAGCACGGCGACGCCGTGGTGAAGGCCGCGGTCGAATCGCTCGACGACCTGCGCGCGGCGTTCGCGAAGGTCGGGCAGAACCGCGACGGCGCCGACGACGATCGGGCGTCGGTGATGGAGAAGGACGGCCTCGAGTACACGTCGGCGCTGCTCGACGCGCTCGGTCAGCTGAAGGACGACCGCTGCGTCAACGCGCTCGCCGACCTGATGAAGCAGCTCGGCCCCGACGCGCCCAACCAGTTCGCGACGCCGGTGGCGCGCTCGCTGATCGCGCTCGGCTCGCGGCCGGCGGTCGACGCGGCGATCGACCGCCTCGTCGCCGCCGAAGGGACGCGCAACGGAGCGCGCAGCGGCGGCGGGAAGGGCGGCGGCGGGAAGGGCGGAGGAGGCGGTGGTGGCGGGGGCGGCGGCGGAGGGGGTGGCGGAGGAGGAGGAGGAGGCGGCGGCGGGAAGGGCAACGGCCGCGGGCCGGGCGATCGTCCCGCCGACGAAGGGCAGCGTCGCTCGATCCACGAAGGTCTCTCGCAGCTCGCCCACGAGAAGAACCTGAGCGACGTGCCCGACTACGACGAGCAGGTGGCGCAGAAGTGGCGCGACTGGTTCGACGACCACGAGGGCAAGTTCCCGGCGAAGCTCGGCCGCCTCGACGGCACGCCGGTCGGACGCAAGGCGCAGTAGCGCGCCGGCGCCTCGAGCGCGGAAACGAAGTCGCCCGCGGACCGCCAAGCGCGATCCGCGGGCGACACGACTTCCAGGGCTCGGCGATCAGAAGGCGAGCTGCACGCGCATCTGCGCGACGAGGACCTTGCCTCCCTCGCCCAGCAGCGGATCGACCTGGTCGAGCTCGATGCGCGACAGGTCCCACATCACGCGCGTGTTCGGGTTCAGGTACCAGTTGAGCCCGACCGTGACCATGTCGAGCGCGCCGCCTTCGACGCCGCCGGTCGCCTCGGTCCCGTCCGACAGGTCGCAGGTCGACCAGCGCGCCGCGAGCTCCCACGCGCCCATCCCGCCATTGTCGAACGCGTTGCCGAACGGCTTCGGGTTCTGGAAGACCGCCTCGGCCGGCTTCCAGCGCCGGTTCTCGCCCGAGAGCATCCAGCTCCCCTGCACGTACCAGCCGTGGAAGGAGGGGTCGTCGAGCGTGGAGGCCGAGTTCATCTCGGTCTTGGTCCACATGTACTCGCCCTGCAGCGACCACTTGTTCCAGACGAACGCGAGCTCGGTGCCATAGCGCCAGTCGACGTCGGCCTCGCGCATCGCGCCGGTGTTCACGAAGTTGCCGAAGAGGTCGACCTCGGGCTTCGCCGCGTAGGTGACGCCCTCGTTGCCGCGCCCCGCCACCGAGCGGCGCGTCGCCGCGGCGCCGACGTGGAGCATCCGCTTGCCGTCCGCCGCCCAGTAGGGCGTGCCGGTGAGGCGCGCGGTCACGTTGTAGCCGCCGTCGCCCGTCGCGACGCTGTTGTCGGACGCGTCCTCGCGGAAGACGCCGCCCGCCCACGTGAAGCGCTCGACGAGCTTCCCTTCCTCGTTCTCGACCTTGAGCCCCTTCCAGAGCAGGAAGCCGGGGTTGCGGTTCGGCGCGAACATGTTCGAGATCGCGGCGCGCTCGACGAAGGTCGAGTCGTTGCTGGAGGTCATCGCGTCGAGCCCGAACGGCTCGTACATGTGGCCGCAGCGGACGTTGGGGATCCAGTCGCCGAGGTTGACGAGGCCGCCGTAGACGTCCTTGTGGCCGACCGTGCCCTTGGCGAAGTCGTACTGCCACTTGAACTCGACGTGCTCGTACATCAGGCCGGAGAGGTGGATGCGCGCGCGGCGCAGCTCGAAGCCGTCCTCGAGCGGGCCGATCGACGCGACGTTGGCCTGGTCGTTCGCGTTGCCGGCGAAGCGCTGCGTCCTCTCGAGCGCGTCGTCGGCGTCGTTCCACTCGCTCTCGAAGTGGATGCGGCCGCCGATCTTGAGGTCGAACTTGCCGTCGGGCGACGTGAGCCGCAGCCCGTCCTTCCAGGCGACGCGCAAGGCGTCCGACGCGCCCTGCTTGTCCTCGATCACCTTCATGCGCTCGTTCAGGGCGTCGAAGCGGAGCTTCAGCTCCTCGGCGTCCTGGGCGCTGGCCGACGACCACGGGACCACCAGCGCGCCGGCCCCCAAGGCGGCGCGCAGGCACGACGAACCGGACGTCCTCATGCGGACTCCTCGCGGTGGAGATTCGGGCCGCCCCCTTGGAACGGGTTCCCATGCACCCGATCCGGCGGCCTTGCGCGAGGAACCTAGGCCTCCAGCATGAAGCGACGGCAAAGCCGGCGTGAAGGTCGCGGCCCGCCGCGAGGGGCCCTCACTGCGCGCGAGCGCGCGTGAGCCGGAGGTGGCGGATCACCTCGCCGTCGACCAGGAAGACGACGTCCTCCGCGACGTTGGTCGCGTGGTCGGCGATCCGCTCGAGATGGCGCGAGACCGACAGGAGCGACACTGCGCGCTCGACCGTCGCCGGGTCGCTCTTCATCACCTGCTGCAGCTGCGCGAAGCGGCGGCGGTTCTCCTCGTCGACGTCGCGGTCCTCGAGGCAGACGCGCCGCGCCAGCTCGACGTCGCGGTTCACCAGCGCGTCGATGCACTCGTGGACCATGCCGCGCACCCGCTCGGCCATCCGGCGGAAGTCCTGCGCCCCCTCGATGGGCGGCAGCTCGCCGAGGAACGCGGCGCGCTCGGCGATGTTCTTCGCGAGGTCGCCCATCCGCTCGAGGTCGTTGTTGACCTTGAGCACCGTGATGATGAAGCGGAGGTCGGTCGCCACCGGCTGGTGGAGCGCGAGCATCTTGAGGCACTCGTCCTCGATCTCGAGCTCCTTCGCGTCGATGCGGTCGTCGCCCGCCAGCACCTGCTCCGCGAGCTCGCGGCGACGGTCGACGACCGCGGTGATGGCGAGGTCGGTCGCCTCCTCGACCATGCCCCCCATCGTGAGGAGCTGCTTCTTCAGGTGCTCGAGGTCGCGCAACAGGTGGTTCGACATCGTTCACTCCTCCCCCTGGTCGGGCCGCGGTCGGGGCAGCCGCACGCGGAAGGTGCTCCCCCGTCCCGGCCAGCTCTCGAGCGTCACCCCGCCGCCGTGCGCCTCGGCGAGGTGCTTCACGATCGAGAGCCCGAGCCCGGTGCCGGGAACGTCGCGCGCCCGCGCCTTGTCGACGCGATAGAAGCGCTCGAAGACCCGCGCTTGCTCCGACGGCTCGATGCCGATGCCGTTGTCGGCCACCTCGAGGAGGGCGTCGCCGCCCTCCGCGCGCGTCCGGACGTCGACTCGTCCGCCGGAAGGCGTGTACTTGAGCGCGTTGTCGACCAGGTTGTCGAGGAGCTGCTCGACCGCCAGCGGGTCGGCCCACGCGACGGCGGGCGCGAGCTGCGACGAGAGCTCGATCGACTTCGCCTTCGCGGGGCCCGCGAAGCGGTCGACCGCCTGCGCGGCGGCCGCCGCGAGGTCGAGCCGCGCGCGCGCGCCCGGCTCGTCGGCCTCGGCGCGCGCGAGGTGGAGCAGGTCGCTCGCCAGCTCGGCGAGGCGCTGCACCTGGTCGCCCAGCTTCGCCAGGAAGCGCTGCCGCGTCTCCGCGGTCATCTCCTTGTCGTCGAGCAGCGTCTCGACCAGCCCGCGCATCGCGGCGAGCGGCGTCTTCAGCTCGTGCGAGACGTTGGCGACGAAGTCGCGGCGCACCGTCTCGAGCCGGCGCAGCTCCGACACGTCGAGCAGCGCCGCGACGGCGCCGCCCGCCGGCAGCGGCGCCGCGCGCACCAGCAGGACGCGGTCGCGCCCGCCCTGGTGGAGGCGCACCTCGCGGCCGCGCGGGCCGCCGTCGCGCCCGCCGTCGTCGTCGAGCCGCAGCGCCTCGACCAGCTCCGGCGCGCGCAGCAGCTCGACCAGCGGCCGGCCGATCGCGGGCGCGTCGCCGAGGCCGAGCATCGCGCGCGCCGCCGCGTTGCAGTGGAGCAGGCGCTCCTGCGCGTCGACCGCGACGACGCCCTCCGCGACGCCGTCGAGGACGACCGCGAGCTTGCCGCGCTCGCGGTCGAGGTCGCCGAGGCGCTCGCGCAGGCGAGCGGCCATCCGCTCGAACGCTCGCGCGAGGTCGCCGATCTCGTCGCGGCCGCGATGGTCGATCGCGACGTCGACGTCGCCCTCGGCCAGCGCCGCCGCGGCGCGCGTCAGCGCGGCGACCGGCCGCGCGATGCGCCCCGCGACCCACCACGCCAGCAGCAGCGCCGCGGCGGAGCCGATCGCGACGCCGGCCCAGACGCTGGCGCGCAGCCGCGCGCGGCGCGCCTCGATGCCGGGCAGCGGCAGCGCCGCGCGCGCGAAGCCGAGCCGCCCCTCCGCGCCGGGGATGACGCGGCAGACGTAGAGCGTCGCGGTGCCGGTCGTCTTGCTGACCCGCTCGTCGGTGCCGAAGCCGGACACGAGGGCGCCGCGGAACTCGGCGCGGTCGAAGTGGTTCTCCATCGTCGCCGAATGCTCGACCGAGTCGGCCAGCACGCGGCCGCCGGCGTCCGTGACCGTGAAGCGCGAGCCGGTCGCCGCGCCGAGCTCCTCGACGCGGAGCTCGAGCGAGGGCGAGTCCAGCAGCGGCCGCGCCACCTCGCCCAGCAGCGTCACCTGCGCCGCCAGCGACTCCTCGATCTCGCGGCGCTGCTCCTCGCGCGCGAAGCGGGCGACGAGGAACTCGGCCAGCAACGCGTTCGCCACCACCAGCAACGCGTAGCTGGCGAAGAGCCGGGCGACGAATCGCGACCGCACCCCCGTGCGCTCCTAGTTCCCGTTCCGGTCGTCGCGGAAGCGGTAGCCGACGCCGCGCACCGTCTCGACGCGCTCGCGCTCCTCGCCGAGCTTCTTGCGGATCGCGCGGATGTGGACGTCGATGTTGCGGTCGAGGACGACCGCGTGCTCCCCGATGGCGCGCGACAGCAGCTGGTCGCGCGTCAGCACGCGGCCCGGATGGGCGGCCAGGAAGTGGAGCAGGCGCAGCTCGGTCGGCGTGAGGGTGGCCGGCTCGCCGCGCACCAGCACCTCGTGGCGCGCGCGGTCGATCACGAGGCCCGAGAGCTCGATGCGGTCGCCGCTGCCGGCGGCCGGCGCGGCCTGCGTGCGGCGCAGCACCGCGCGCAGCCGCGCGATCAGCTCGCGCGGGCTGAACGGCTTCGCGACGTAGTCGTCGGCGCCCAACCCGAGGCCGACCACGACGTCGGCCTCCTCGCCCTTCGCCGTGACCATCACGATCGGAAGCACGCGCGTCACGTCGTCGGCGCGCAGCCGCCGGCAGATCTCGAGGCCGTCCATGCCGGGCAGCATGAGATCGAGGATCAGCGCGTCGGGCAGCTCGGCGCGTGCCTGCTTGAGGCCCGCTTCGCCGTCGCGGGCCGTGAGCACGCGGAAGCCCTCGCGCGTGAGGTTGTATTCAAGGACTTCCAGGAGGTCGGGTTCGTCCTCGACGACCAGGATCTTCTGCCGCTTCAAGCGTCCTCCACGCGTGCTGGACCGGCACTCCTCGAACGGCCGGAAAGGCTACGGCCGGGAAAGCAAGATCCGGAGGGGGCCGTGTGAAGGCTCGGTGAAGGCGCCGGGGCGCGGGCGTGCCGTTTGCCGTGGAGTGCCTCCCGCAGGCGGGGTGACCGCAAGGCGCGCCGGGCCACCCCTGCATTCCTGGCGAACGGTGCGCGGCACCCCCCACGAAGCGAGGAATTCCACCCATGAACTTCCGGAGGATCGTCTTCGCGACCGACCTGTCGGACCGCTCGTTCGAGGCGTGGCCCGCCGCGACGTCGCTGGCGCAGAAGTTCGGCGCCGCGATCGACGCCGTCTGCGTCCTCGAGGAGCCCTACGCGCTGGCGCCTTACGAGCAGTACGGCGCGCTGCTGCGCGCGATGCAGGAGATGAAGCCGCAGGTGGAGCAGCGGCTGCGCGACCGCGTGCGCGACCGGCCGACAGGGGTCGTGGTCGAGACGGCGGTGGTCGAGTCGTCCTCGCCGGCGACGGCGATCGTCGACTACGCCAAGCAGGTCGGCGCCGACCTGATCGTGACCACGACGCACGGGCGCGGCGGGCTGTCGCACCTGCTGCTCGGCAGCGTGACCGAGCGGCTGCTGCGCACGGCGCCGATGCCGGTGCTGGTGGTGCGCGCGACGGACGAAGGGAAGCCGCGCTGACGCGCGACGCCCTCGCGTTCACTTGCGTTCGAGGGAACGGCTGGCGCGCGGCCGGAGGTCGTCGTCGAGCTCGTGGACGCGCGGCACGCCGGTCGGGATCTCGAGGCCGACGATCGCCGCCGGCGAGATCCCGAGGAGCTGCATCTCGAGCGCGCGCAGGCTGTTGCCATGCGCCGCGACCAGCACCCGCTTGCCCGAACGCAGCGCGGGCGCGATCTGCTCGTGCCAGCACGGGAGGAAGCGGGCGACCGTGTCGGCGAGGCTCTCGCCCACCGGGAAGGCGTCGGCCGGCAGCGCCGAGTAGCGCGGGTCGGCGAGCTCCGCCTCGCGGCGCGGATCGCCCGGCTCGAGCGGCGGCGGCGGGACGTCGTAGCTGCGGCGCCAGAGCTTGACCTGCGCGTCGCCGTACTTCGCCGCCGTCTCGGCCTTGTTCAGCCCCTGCAGCCCGCCGTAGTGGCGCTCGTTCAGCCGCCACGTCGGGTGGATCGGCAGCCACATCTGGTCGAGCGGCTCGAGCGCGAGCCAGAGCGTCTTGATCGCGCGCTTCAGCAGGCTGGTGAATGCGACGTCGAAGCGCAGCCCCGCCTCCTTCATCAACCGTCCCGCGCTCTCCGCCTCGGCGATCCCCTTCGCCGACAGGCCGACGTCGGTCCAGCCGGTGAAGCGGTTCTCCTGGTTCCAGGTGCTCTCGCCGTGGCGCAGGAGGACGAGGCTCTTCATCGGACGCTCCGGAGGGAAGGGGCGCGCACTCAAGCCGCCCCGGCGTGCCCCCGCAAGCGCGGCGCGGTCAGGGACGGCGGCGCTCGCCCCGCGTGCCGTCGTCGAGGTCGCCGGGGATGGCGGGACCTCCGCCGTCGTCGTCGGCCCACGGCTCGTCCGCGACGTGCCCCGCTCCGGCCGCGCACGCCTCGCTGCAGAAATCGAGCGGCTCGCCGTCGACGACGCGGCGCAGCGCCTTCGCGGCCTCGAGCGGTCGGCCGCAGCGGTCGCAGTGGATGCGCATGGCGGAGCTCCTCGGGTCGCGGCTCGCGATGAGGGAAGAAGCGCCCGCGTCCGGCGGCGTGCGCGGGCGATCCTTCCCGGCCGCGTCGTGCCACGACGATCGACGCGGCGGTCGTTCCCGGGAGCAGCAACTCGGAGGCCCGGCGACGCCGCGACGGCACCTCAGTTGTATTCGCCGTCGCAGGGACTGCACGGGAGGGGGATGTCCGTGCGCGACGAACCGAGGCCCACGACGACGAGCGCCGCCATGCCGCCCCCGCGTCGCAGCTTCCTGTCGCGCGCGCTCGCGCTGGCGATGACCGCGTCGCTGGTCGCGGGTTACGGGACCTTCGGCTGGATCGCCGGCCGCTTCCTGCTGCCGACGCGCGCGACCCGCCGCGGCTGGCTCTTCGTCGCCGACGTCGAGTCGTTCCGGCCGGGCACGACCCTCCCCTTCGTCGCGCCGACGGGCGAGCGGATCGTCGTCGCCCGCCGCGACGACGGCGGCTTCATGGCGCTCTCGAGCACCTGCCCCCACCTCGGCTGCCAGGTGACGTGGCAGGCGGCCGAGCGCCGCTTCTTCTGCCCCTGCCACAACGGGACCTTCGCGCCCGACGGGCGCGCGACCGGCGGCCCGCCCTTCGAGGCCGGCCAGTCGCTGCCGAGCTACCCGCTGCGCGTCGCCTCCGGCCTGCTCTACATCGAAGTGGCGCTGGCCGCCGCGGCGGGGAGCGCGTGATGGGACGTCTCGCGACGTTCTTCCGCCAGCGGCTGCCGCTCGACCCGGCGCGCCTGCGCGAGCTCACCAACGAGCCGGTGCCCCACCACCTCAAGCACTGGTGGTTCTGCCTCGGCGGAACGCCCGCCTACCTCTTCGTCGTGATGATCGTGACCGGGATCCTGCTCGCGTTCGGCTACGAGGCGACGCCGACGCGCGCATGGGAGTCGGTGCGCGCGATCACGGAGCAGGCCGCGTTCGGCTGGTTCCTGCGCTCGCTCCACCGCTGGGCGGCGACGCTGATGGTCGCGGCGGTCGTGCTCCACCAGATGCGCGTCTTCTTCACCGGCGCGTACCGACGCCCGCGCGAGCTGAACTGGCTGATCGGCATGGGGCTGCTGATCTGCACGCTGATGGCGGGCTTCACCGGCTACAGCCTCGTCTACGAGCAGCTCTCGTACTGGGGCGCGACGGTCGCGGCGAACCTCTCGGACGGCATCCCGTGGATCGGCGGGCTGCTGCGCACGTTCCTCCTCGGCGGCGACGGCTACAACGAGCGCACGCTCTCGCGCTTCTTCGTCCTCCACGGCGCGGTCCTGCCGGTGACGATGGTCGCGCTGATCGCGCTGCACGTCACGCTGATCCGACTCCACGGCATCGCCGAGATGCGCTTCCGCCGCGACGAGGGGAGCGCGCCGCGCTTCTTCGACTTCTTCCCCGACCACCTGCTGACCGAGCTCCTGATCGGGCTGGTCCTGATGATCGTGCTCTGCGTCCTGGCCTCGGTCTTCCCGGTTCCGATGGGACCGCGCGCCGACCCGCTCTCGACGCCCGAGGTGATCAAGCCGGAGTGGTTCTTCTACGTCGCGTTCCGCTGGCTGAAGCTGTGGAGCGAGCGCGCCGCGCTGCTGAGCCTCGGCGCGATCGTCGCGCTGATGGCGGCGTGGCCGTTCGTCGACGGCTGGATCCGCCGGCGCCGTCCGGGCAGCGAGGCGAGCGTCTTCGTCGGGATCGTCGCGGTCGTGGCGATCGTGGGACTGACGGTCTGGGAAGCGGTGGTCGCGCATTGACACGCGCGGCCCCGCGGCCGCGCCGAGGAGGAGGAGGGCGATGAGCCTCGAAGCGAAGAAGGTGGTGATCGCGGCGCTGGGTCTCCTCTTCCTGGCGTCGCTGGTGCTGGTGCAGAAGCTCGAGATCGACCGGCGCGCGGTCGAGGCGAAGCTCGCCCCGGAACCGGTGGTCGTGCCGGCGACCTCGCGCCAGTGCGTCGACTGCCACGGCCAGTCGACGCCGGGCCTCGTCGACCACTGGAAGGGCAGCACGCACGCCCACAAGGGGGTCGGCTGCGTGGAATGCCACCAGGCCGAGGCGGGCGACGCCGACGGCTTCGACCACTACGGCGCCCACATCGCGGCGATCGTGACGCCGATGGACTGCGGCCGCTGCCATCCCGACGAAGCGAAGGAGTTCGGCGCGAGCCACCACGCGAAGGCCGGGAACATCCTCGCGTCGCTCGACAACCTGCTGGCCGAGGTGGTCGAGGGCTCGCGCGTCCCGATGAACCCCCACTCGCCGACGCCCGGCCGGCCCGACATGACCGGCGTGAACGGCCTCGCGAGCGTCGAGGTCGGCTGCAAGCAGTGCCACGGCAGCAAGGTCGCGATGCAGGCGAAGGACGGGCGCGCGATCACGGTCGACGAGCTGAAGCCCGACAAGCACGGCAAGCCGACCAACACCGCGCTGCTGGCCGAGATCGAGCGACGCGACGGGAAGCCGCTGATGGACCCGGGAACGTGGCCCAACACGGGCATCGGCCGCATGAACCTCGACGGCTCGCTCGGCTCGTGCTCCGCGTGCCACAGCCGCCACGACTTCTCCGCGCGCCGCGCGCGGCAACCGGAGAACTGCGGCAAGTGCCACCTCGGCCCCGACCACCCGCAGAAGGAGATCTACGAGGAGAGCAAGCACGGCGTCGCCTACCGCGACCAGAAGGACGACATGAACCTCGACTCGAAGGAGTGGGTCCTCGGCGACGACTACTCGCAGGCGCCGACGTGCGCGACGTGCCACATGTCGGGCAACTTGCGCAACGGCGGCAACGTCACCCACGATCCGGGCGAGCGGATCAGCTGGACCAACCGCCCGCCGGTCAGCCTGGCGATGGACACCGACAAGGGCCACGCCGTCATCAAGGACTCCGACCCGGCGAAGCGCGCGGCGCTGCTGGCCGACGGCGGCGACTCCTGGCAGGCGAAGCGGCAGCGGATGACCGACGTCTGCATGCACTGCCACACGCAGGACTACGTCGCGAGCTTCTACACCCAGTACGACGACCTGGTCGTCCTCTTCAACGAGAAGTTCGCCAAGCCGGGCCAGGCGATCATCGCCGCGCTGCGCGCGCAGGGGCTCCTCACGCCGCAGGAGTTCGACGAGGAGATCGAGTGGACGTGGTACTACCTCTGGCACCACGAGGGGCGGCGCGCCCGCCACGGCGCCTCGATGATGGCGCCCGACTACACGCACTGGCACGGGATGTACGAGGTCGCCGACCGCTTCTACGTGCACTTCGTCCCGGAGGCGCGCGAGCTCGCCGACCACGCCGAGGCGGAGGGGAAGAAGCCGCAGGCCGACGCGGTGCGCAAGGTGATCGACGAGATCCTCGCGCGCCCGGAGCACGAGTGGAGCCGCCGCAAGCCGTGACGAGCGGCGCGCCTACCAGTCGCGGCGCGCGACGTAGAGGCAGGTCAGCAGCACGAAGGTGCCGGAGAAGAGCGCGGTGGTGCCGCCGGCGTACCACCAATCGACCTGCGGGGTCTCGCCGAGGATGCGGGCGGCGACCGCGGGCGAGAGGAACTCGTCGGCCAGCATCCGATCGTTCAGCGTCGCGAGGTCGGCGTTCTTCGGCAGGATCCACGCGGCGACGTCGATCGCCTTGCGCCACCGCCCGACGTCGCCGAACACGCCCGACTCCATCGCCGCCTTCACCTGCCCGACGATCCACTCGAGCGCCCACGCCAGCAGCCCCGCCAGCGACGCGAGCGACGTGTGGCGCGTCAGCGCGCCGGCGACCATCGTGACCGGGAAGATCGCGGCGAACACGAGCGTGTTCGTGAGCGCGCAGCCGACGAGCTTGAAGCTCCACCAGCCCGACGACGCGCCGAGCGCGGCGCAGCACGCGGCGAAGAGCGTCACCCAGAGGCCGAGCACGAAGAGCAGCACGCCGGCGAACTTGTGGAGCACCAACTGCGCCCGCCCGATCGGCCGCGCCAGCACGAGGTCGAGCCGCCCTTTCTGCAGCAGGTCGGGCATCACCGACGCGAAGGCGCCGAGCAGGATCACGAGGCCGATTCCCCCCGAGACGGCGCGCGCGACGCCGGCCTCGAGCTGCAGGAGGAACTCGGCCGGCGACTGTTCGTCGAGGTCCGTCGAGAACGCGCCGAAGAGGAGGTGCGCGCTCGCCGAATGGCGCAGCTCGAGCGGCCGCTCGACGCCGACGGCGAGCCGGAAGCTCCGCTCGTCGTCGCCCAACGTGCGCACGATCACCGGATCGAAGCCCGCCTCGCGCAGCCGCGCCTCGAAGTAGCCGCGCCGCTGGTCGGGCGTGACGGGGGACTGGTCGTCCGCCCGCAGCGCGTCGCGATCCTGCCGCGCCACGTGCCGCAGGGTCTCCGGTCGCGCGCGCCGCCACGAACGGCAGAGCTCGTCGACGTGGACCGCGTCGGCGAACTCGACCTCGACGACGCGCATCCCCGCGACGCCGAGCGGCAGGTCGTCCTCGGGCTGCGGCGCGCGCGGCGCGGTCGCCTGGTGGCGGACCGGCGGCTCGGCGCGACGGGACGGCCGGAAGGGATCGCGGAAGCGCGGGATCTCGTCGAGCCCCGCCACCGCCGCGACCAGCGCGCGCTCGGCGTCGGGCTCCGAGAAACGGAAGCCCGCGAAGAAGAAGACGAGCGCGAAGCCGATGAACGAGAGGACCCAGACGACGCGCTTGTCGCGCGCCTCGCGCCACGAGTCGCCGACGAGGGCGAGGAAGGCCCTCATCGCGCCTCCTCCGCCGGCTCCGCGACGCTCTCGAGGAAGACCTCCTCCAGCGACTGCCGCTTCGCCTCCAGGCCGCGGATGCCGATGCCGCGCGCCCGCAGGAAGTCGATCACGCCGTCGATCTGCTCGTCGCTCGCCAGCGCGCACTCGATCGTCGGTCCGCCCGCCGCGCGCACGCTCCCGAACGCCGCCGCCATCTCCGCGACGAGCGCCTCGCCCGCCGGCTGCGAGAGCGTCACGGTCACGCAGCGCTCCGCCTGCGTCAGCGCCGCGATCGTCCCCTCGCGCACCAGCTCGCCGCGCCGCAGGATCGCGACGCGGTCGCACAGCTGCTCCACCTCGGACAGCAGGTGGGAGTTGAGGAAGATCGTCCGCCCCGCCCGCTTCTGCGCGTCGAGCAGGCCGCGGATGTGGGCGCGCCCCACGGGATCGACGCCGTCGGTCGGCTCGTCGAGGAAGAGGAGCTGCGGCTCGGTCACGAGCGCCTGCGCCAGCCCGAGGCGCTGCTTCATCCCCTTCGAGAAGCTGCGGATCTTCCGCTTCGACTCGCCGGCGAGCCCCACCTCGTCGAGCAGCTTCTCCGCGCGCGGTCGCGCCTGCGACGGCGCGACGCCCGAGAGCCCCGCGTAGAAGAGGAGCGCGCTCGTCGCGGTGTGGTAGTCGGGGAAGCGGTGGTCCTCGGGCAGGTAGCCGACCGCGCGGCGCGCCGAGCTCGCGGACGACGGCACGCCCAGCAGCGACGTCGTCCCCTCGGTCGGCCGCACGAGGTCGAGCAGGATCTTCACCAGCGTCGTCTTGCCGGCGCCGTTGGGCCCGAGCAGCCCGAAGATCTCGCCCGGCGCGACGGCGAGGCTCACGCCGCGCAGCGCCTGCACGCCGCCGCGGTAGGTCTTCGCGACCCGCTCGGCCACGATCGCGCCCATGTCGTCGCGCCCCTCCCCGTTCCGTCGGAGGCGCGATGGTAGCGGCGGCGAGCGGCGGGCCGGCGCGACGCCGGCGCGGATCAGCCGGCGTGGCAGCAGGCGGGCGCAACGGCGAGGCCGCGCCAGAGCAGCAGCGCCGCCGCGGCCAACGTCGCGCCCGCGCCGAGCCAGCGGAGTCCCGGGAGCGCGCGCAGCGGCAGTCGCCGTCCGCTCCACGCGACCAGCAGCAGCGCCGGCAGCGTCGCCGCGCCGAACGCGGCGAGCGTCGCGGCGCCCGCGAGGCCGCTGCCCGAAGTCGCCGCGAGCGCCAGCGCGGCGGCGGTCGCGCCGCACGGGAGCAGCCCGTTCGCCGCGCCCAGCAGCAGCGGCGCCGCCGGTGCATCGAGCTCGGCCAGGCTGCGCGCGCCGGCCGCCGCGCGCGCGACGAGCTCGCGCCAGCCGGCGCCGAGCGCGCGCGGCAGCAGGCGCGCGACGAGCCCCGCCTGCTGCAGCGCCAGCACGACCAGCAGCGCTCCCGCCGTCAGCGCGACGGCGCGGCGCGACGCGGCGCCGCGCGCGATCGCGCCCGCGGCCCCGCCTGCCAGCGAGCCGAGGAACGCATAGGTCGCGACTCGTCCGCCGTGGAAGAGCAGCGCCCGCCGCGCGGGCAGGCCGCCGCGCGCGACGAGCAGCAGCGTGAAGCCGCCGCACATCCCGATGCAGTGGAGCGCGCTCGCGAGGCCCAGCGCCGCCGCCGCCGCCGCGTGCGCCGCGACCGGTCCCATCGCGCCGTTCACGCCGGCGCGCGCGGCGCGGGGTCGCCGGCCGCGTGGCCGCCCGGCTCGAAGCGACCGAGGAACGCCAGCAGCGTCAGCGTCCACGTGAAGACGAGGTGGGTCGCCGCGGCCACCGGCGGCGGGATCTGGTCGACGATCCAGCGCCCGCCGAACAGCAGCGGCTGCAGCCACGTGAGCACGCCGTAGTAGCCGACGAGCCAGAGCGCGAGCGCGGCGATCGTCGCGAGCGCAAGCCGGCGCGGCAGCCGTGCCGCCGCGAACCAGCGCTGACCCGCGACGTGGAGCGCGGCGCCGAGCGCCATGCCGGCGGCGAGGTAGAGGAGCACGCCCGTGGAGAGCGCGAAGCCGTCCTCGCTGGCGAGCGCGCGCTCCCGCAGCGGGAACGTGAGGTAGACCTTGATCAGCTGCAGCGGATGGAGGCCGCTGGCGAGCGCACCGACCACGTTGAGGAGGAGGCTCGCCCCGGCGGCGATCGCGCCGAGGATCGCGCCGACCACGAGGTGGTAGGCGAGGTAGAAGCGCGACGGCCACCACTCGCCACCCGCCGGCTGGTGCAGCGTCTCGCGCAGTTCGGCGGCGCGTGCCTCGAGCGACGCGAGTTCCTCCTCCATGCGCGCGCGCGGCGGCGACTCCTTCGGCTCCATCCCGGCCCTCCGTTCGAAGCGGCGACGCGCGGCGTCGGCGGCCGCGTCGCCCGCCCCCACGCAACCGGCGGCCCGGGCCGCGGTCCGCGGGAGACCCGGGATCGCGCGCGCGATCGGCGGCGCGCGCAGGAGCGATTTCCCGGCGCGGTCGGCGCGGCCGGGAACGGCGTCCCGCGCGGCCGGCTCGCGCCGGCGCCGCCTCGGCGGGAAACGCGGTGGCACCCGCTCTGCATCGGCCGGGCCGGTCGCGCCGCACGGCGCCGTCGACCGCTGGAGGCGAGGACCTGCATGCCACGACGATCCGCGATCGCCGCGCTCCTCGGATGTTTCGCGTTCGCGACGAGCTGCACCGACGACGCCGACCAGCGCTTCTACGAGCACGGCCAGCTCCCGGGCTTGGCGACCGACCAGTGGCGCGGCGAGGAGCTCTACCTGCGCTACTGCGCCGGCTGCCACGGCGAGAAGGGCAACGGCAAGGGTCTGGCCGCGCCGTTCCTCGAACCGAAGCCACGCGACTTCACGCGCGGCGTCTTCAAGTTCCGCTCGACGCCGTCGAACTCGTTGCCGACCGAGGCCGATCTGCGGCGCACGATCCGCGAAGGCGTGCACGGCACGTCGATGCCGTCGTGGAAGACGCTGCCGGACCCGGAAATCGACGCGATCGTCGCGTACCTGCAGTCGTTCTCGCGCCGCTTCCAGCGCGAGAAGCCCGCGGCCGCGCTCCCGCTGCCGGGCGCGCCGGCCGATCTCGCCGCGCCCGAGCGCGTCGTGCGCGGGCGCCAGGCGTACGACGACCTCAAGTGCGGCCTCTGCCACGGACCCGAAGGCAAGGGCGACGGGCCGTCGGCCGGCTCGATGACGGACAGCGAGGGCCACGCGATCCGGCCGTTCGACTTCACGCGCCGCGCGCCGAAGGGGGGCTCGCGGCCCGAGGACCTCTACCGGACCTTCATGACCGGCCTCGCGGGCACGCCGATGCCCGACTACGCCGAGAGCACGCGCGACGAGACGCAGCGCTGGGATCTCGTCGCCTTCGTCCTGTCGCTGCGCGCCGGAGCCAAGGAGACGCGATGACCGCCGATGCCGAGACCGCTTCCCCTCCCGCCGCCGCGCCGGCGCAGGTCCCGCTGGTCGACCTGCTGCTGGTGCGGCGCCACCTGCTGGCCGGATTCCTCTGGCTGCTGGCGTCGATGGCGGCCGGCCTGCTGGTGTCGCTGCAGTTCCTCGGCCGCTACCCGATCGACTTCGTCGCGATCTTCTCGCCCGGCCGCGTCCGGATGGTCCACACCAACCTGGTGGCCTACGGCTTCCTGCTCAACTGCCTCGCCGGCATCGCCTACTGGATCGTGCCGCGCCTCACCGGGCTGCCGCTGCCGTGGCCGCGCTTCGCGCGCCTCAACTTCTGGGCGATGCAGGCGATGGGCGTGCTGCTGGTCGTGCTGCTGCTGGGCGGCCACGCGCAGGCGGTCGAGTGGGGCGAGACGCCGGTGATCCTCGATCCGCTGGTGGCCGCCGTCGCCGTCGGATTCTTCGTCAACATCGGCGCCTGCATGTTCCGGATCGGCCGCCGGCCGGTCTACGTGACGCTCTGGTACTTCAGCGCGGCGACCGTCTGGACCGCGCTGACCTACCTGATGGGCAACTACCTGCCGCAGTTCTTCGTGCCGGGCGCGGCGGGCGGCGCGATCGCCGGGCTCTACATCCACGACCTCGTCGGGCTCTTCGTCACGCCGCTCGGCTGGGGCGCGATGTACTACTTCGTCCCGCTCTTGCTCGGCCGCCCGGTCTACAGCCACGCGCTCTCGCTGATCGGCTTCTGGGGGCTCGCGTTCTTCTATCCGCTGCAGGGCGTCCACCACTTCCTGTGGAGCCCGATCCCGATGTACGCGCAGTACGGCGCCGTCGTGTCGACCATCGCGATCGAGATCGTCGTCGCGACCGTCATCGCGAATTTCTTCCTCACGCTGCGCGGCCAGATGGACCAGCTGCGCACCAACCTGCCGCTGCGCTGGTTCTACACGGGCATGGTCCTCTACTTCACGACGTGCCTGCAGTGCTCGATCCAGGTGCTGCTGTCGGTGCAGAAGATCATCCACTTCACCGACTGGGTGGTCGGCCACGCCCATCTCGTGATGTTCGGCGTCTTCGGGTTCTGGATCTTCGGCGTGCTGATCCACCTCTGGCCCCGCCTCACCGGACGGCCGTGGTGGTCGCAGCGCCTGAACGCCTGGCACTACTGGCTCTCCACCGCCGGCCTCGTCGCGATGTTCCTCGACCTGCTGGTGGCCGGCGTGATGCAGGGCTTCCAGTGGCGCAGCCTCGCGCCGTGGGAAGCGTCCGTGATCTCGTCGGTCCCGTTCTGGGCGATCCGCACCGTCGCCGGCGTCGCCATCGCCGCCGGCCAGATCTGCCTCGCCCTCAACCTCTGGAAGTCGCGCGGCGCGGTCGCCCGCGCGCCGATGGTCCCCTTCTTCACGCCCGCCGAGATCGTCGGCGCCCGCAAGTCCTGAGCGGCGCCGCGGAGACCCACCATGGAACGAGTGCGAGCGGTCCTCCTCATCGCGGGCGTCTTCTTCTTCGCGCTCTCCTTCGCGCTGATGGGCGTGCTGCCGATCGTCACGCTCTCCGACGTGCCGACGCAGACGCTGGCCGAGGTCGCGCCGGTGGTGCCCGACACGTTCCGCGACCTCGCGGAGCGGTGGCCCGCCGCCGTCGAGCGCGCGTTCGGCGAGGTCTCGCTCGACTCGTTCCACGCGGCGCTGCGCCGCGGGCGCGACGTCTACGTCGGCGAGGGCTGCTGGCACTGCCACTCGCAGTTCGTGCGCCCGGTCAGCAACGAGGGGCTCCGCTTCGGGCCGGTCTCGGTCGCGGCCGAGTACCAGAACGAGATGCAGCGGCCGGTGCTCTTCGGCACGCGCCGCGTCGGCCCCGACCTCACCCGCGAGGGCGGCAAGCGGCCGAACGACTGGCACGCGGCCCACTTCTTCGATCCGCGCAGCGTCGTGCCGAGCTCGGTGATGCCGCGCTACCCGTGGCTCTTCGATCCGCCGATCGGAGGCGTGCTGCCGACGCCGCCCAACCGCGACGGCCTCGCGCTGATCGCCTACGTGCAGTGGCTCGGCACGTGGCCCCGCCCCGACGTCGAGGCGACGGCGAAGGGCACGCCATGAGCGGCCCCGCGACGCCTCCCCCGCCCGAAACGCCCGACCGCGCGCCGCGCTGGCTGGTGATCACCTTCGTGGTCGTCGTCGCCGTCGCCGGCTGCGGCTTCCTGTTCAAGCTGGCCGAGTTCTCGCAGACGCTCTCCGCGTCGCCCGACGTCAGTTTCGCGCTGATGCCGATGGTCACCTACCTCGCCGTCGCCGCCGGCTTCTTCTGCCTGCTCGCGTGGGCGACGCTCTCGGGCCACTGGAAGGACCTCGAGGGGCCGAAGCGCTTCCACCTCGAGAACGAGGCGGCGCTGGAGGCGATGACGCCGCCTCCCGCGTCCGACCCGGCGCCGTGAACGGTTGCGAGCAGTGCGGCCTGCCGCGGCCGCGCGCCGCGTCGCGCTTCTGCTGCCTCGGCTGCGAGATCGCCGCGGCCGTCGGCGGCGTCGGCGAGCGCGGCGGCGCCGGCCCGCTGCTGGCGCGGCTCGGCCTCGCGGCGTTCCTCTCGATGAACGTGATGATGATCGCGTTCGCGCTCTTCGGGGCGACGCCGACGGAGGGGCCGCTGCCGGGCTGGGTGACGCTGCTGCGCTGGCTCTCGCTCCTGCTCGCGCTGCCGGCGATGGCGCTGCTGGTCCCGCCGCTGCTGCGCGCCGGCTGGAGCCGCGCCGGCGGCACGCGCTGGCGCGTCGAGCGGCTGGTGGTCGCCGCCGCGTGCGCCGCGTTCCTGCTCTCCGCCGTGAACACCGTGCGCGAGCGCGGCGACGTCTGGTTCGACACCGCGACGATGGTGCTCCTGGTCGTGCTGGGCGGCGGCTGGCTGGCGGCGCGCGCGCGCACGCAGGCGCGCCAGCGGATGACGGAGCTCTTCGCCGCCGGCGACGCGCGCCACGAGGTCGCGCGCGACGGCCGGCGCCTCGAGCTCGCCGCCCGCGAGCTGCGGCCGGGCGACGTGGTCGCGCTCGGGCGCGGGGCGCGGCTGCCTGCCGACGGCGTCGTCGCGCGCAGCGACGGCGCCCGCCTCGACGGCTCGCTGCTGACCGGCGAGGCCGAATCGCGGCGCGTGGCGCCGGGCGACCTCGCGCGGGCGGGCGAGGTCGTGCGCGACGGCGCGCTCGAGCTGCGCGCCACCGCGGTCGGCAGCGACGCGACGCTCGGCCGGCTGCAGGCGGCGCTGGAGCGCGCGCTCGCGCGGCCGTCGCCGACGCTGCGCGCGGTCGACCGCGCCGCGCGCGTGCTGGTGGTCGCCGCCGTCGCGTGCGCGCTGGCCGTCGCCGCCTGGGGAGTCGCGCGCGGCGATGCCGCGGCCGGCGCGACGCGCGCGCTGGCGCTGCTGGTGGTCGCCTGCCCCTGCTCGATCGGGCTGGCCGCCCCGCTGACGCTCACGCGCGCGCTCGACGCGGCCGCGCGTCTCGGCGCGGTCGTGCAGTCGCTCGACGGCTTCGAGCGCCTCGGCCAGGTCGGCGCCGTCGCCGCCGACAAGACCGGGACCCTCACCACCGGCGACGCGGCGACGCTCGAACTGCGGCCGCGCGAGCTGTCGGGCGACACGACTGCGTGCGAGCCGCTGCTGGCCGCGCTGGCCCGTGCGTCGAGCCATCCGATCGCGCGCGCGCTGCGCGAGCGGCTCGCCGCCGTCGCGCCGGCGCCGCTCTCCGACCCGCGCGAGACAGCCGGCGAGGGCGTCGCCGCGCGCGACGCGCAGGGACGCGCCGTGACGCTCGGGCGCGGCGACGACCACGCGCGCGCGCGGTCGCCGGCGGGCGCGCTGCTCGCGACGCTGGCGATCGACGGCGTGCCGCAGCTCGACGTGGTCGTCGCCGAGCGGCTGCGGCCAGGCGTCGCCGAGCTCGGCGCGCGACTGGCGGAGCGCGGCGTCGCGCTCTCGCTCCTGTCGGGCGACGACGCGCGCCGGGTGGCGCCGCTCGCGCGCGCGCTGGCCGCCGAGGGGCGCGGCGGGCTCACCCCGCAGCAGAAGGCCGAGGAGATCGCGCGCCGCCGGCCGGCCGGCCGCGCGGTCGCCTGGCTCTGCGACGGTGCCAACGACGCGATCGCGCTGGCCGAGGCCGACGTCTCGATCGTCGTCGACCGCCGCCTCGAATGGCTGGCCGACGCGGCCGACGTCGTGCTGCTGGGCGACCGCGTCGCCGCGCTGCCGCAGCTGATCGACGTGGCGCGCGCCGCGCGGCGGCGGATCGTCGCCGCGCTCGGCTGGGCCGCCGTCTACCACGCGGCCACGCTGACGATCGGCGTCTCCGGGCTCCTGACGCCGGCGGTCGCCGCGCTGGCGATGGCGGCGGGCAGCGTGGCCGTGGTCCGCCTCGCCTTGCGCCCGCTGCTGCCCGCCGTGCGAGCCGGAGCCGGCGACCCTGCCGGATCCGGCGCCCCGATCCCTGCCCTCGCTGGAGCGCACCCATGACCGAGATCGCCGACGAACGTCCGCTGCCCCTCGCCGACGACCGCGAGGAGGCCGCGCGCGAACGACGCCAGCTCGTCTACGTCGGCCACTCGCTGCCGTGGCCCGTGATCGCGATCTGGGCGGCGTTCCTGCTCTTCGGGCTCTGCTACTTCCTCGCGCAGCTGTGACCGACGGGCGCCGGCGCCTGCGCGCCGCGCGCCCGCCGGCCCGCGCGCCGCGCTACTTCTTCGCGGCGTTCGCGGCGTTCGCGGCGTTGAGCTTCGAGTGGCGCTTGCCGTAGAGGAAGTAGAAGACCAGGCCGATCCCCATCCAGACGAAGAGGCGCACGATCGTGTGCGTCGTCGCCGTGTACATCAGCAGGCCCGACGTCAGCGCCCCGAGCACCGGGACGAGGTAGGTCCCGCCCGGCACCTTGAACGAGCGCGGCAGGTCGGGCCGCTTGATGCGCAGGATCATCACGCCGAGGCTCACCAGCACGAACGCGAAGAGCGTCCCGATCGAGCAGAGCTCGCCGAGGATGTCGATCGGCAGCAGGCCGCCGGCGACCGCGCAGATGACTCCGGTGATGATCGTCGTGATGTGCGGCGTGCCGTACTTCGGGTGGACCTTCGCGGCCGCCGCCGGGAAGAGGCCGTCCTGCGCCATCGCGAAGAAGATGCGCGGCTGACCCATCAGCATCACGAGCATCACCGACGAGAGGCCGGCGATCGCGCCGATCTCGACGCCCGTCTGGAGCCAGTGGATGCCCGCCTTCTCCGCGCCGAGCGAGACCGGGTGCGGGACGTTCAGCTCCTGGTAGGGGACGACGCCGGTCAGGATCAGCGAGACCGCGATGTAGAGGACGGTGCAGACCGCGAGCGAGCCGAGGATGCCGATCGGCAGGTCGCGCTGCGGCCGCTTCGCCTCCTGCGCCGCGGTCGAGACGGCGTCGAATCCGATGTAGGCGAAGAAGACGGTCGTCGCGCCCTGCAGGATCCCGGTGATCCCGAACTTGCCGAAGATCGGGCCGTCCGGACCGACCTCCTGCTCCGGGATGAAGGGCTTCCAGTTCTCGGGCAGCACCTTCGGGCCGACGAAGGCGATGAAGGCGAGGACGACCGCCACCTTCACGAAGACGATCACGTTGTTGAAGCGGGCCGACTCCTTGATCCCGCGGACGAGGATCCACGTGACGAGGAGCGTGATGATCACGGCGGGCAGGTTGATCAGCGCGCCGTCGTGCATCCAGAACTGGCCGGTCGAGATCGTGTGGTCGGGGAGCGTCTTCCCCGCTTCGTACCAGGCGAAGGGCGATTGGGTCAGCGAGGCGGGCAGGTCGATGCCGCACGAGTTGCGCAGGAACGAGCAGACGTAGCCCGACCAGCCGACGCTCACGGTCGCGGCGCCGACGAGGTACTCGAGGATGAGGTCCCAGCCGATGATCCACGCGACCAGCTCGCCCATCGTCGCGTAGGCGTAGGTGTAGGCCGATCCGGCGATCGGGATCATCGACGCCATCTCGGCGTAGCAGAGCCCGGCGAACGCCGAGGCGATGCCGGCCGCGACGAACGAGAGCGAGACGGCCGGACCGGCGTTCTTCGCCGCGGCGGTGCCGGTCAGCACGAAGATGCCGGTGCCGATGATCGCGCCGATGCCCAGCAGGATCAGGTCCATGCCGCCGAGCGACCGCTTGAGCCCGTGGCTCTGCTCCGCGTCGGCGCGGAGCTGGTCGACCGACTTCACCGCGGTGAGCTGATTGCCCATTCCAGTCCCCCGTCCTGCCCGAGAGTCGTCGACACCTGCCGTCCCGCGCCGCCGATCAGCCCGCCGCCGCGCGCGACTTCTCGGCGCGCGCGGCGAGGAGGAGCGACACCGCGGTGTAAGCCACGACCACCACCACCAGCCACTTCACGGTGGCGAGCTCCATGTCCTTGACGATCAGCGCCGCGGCGAAGACCGCCGGGACGCCGCCGATCGTCAGCGCGATCGCGGCCTTCGGATCGTAGCTGCCCTCGCGGATGAAGCGGAAGCTCGCGATCGGCATGAGGAAGGCGCACGAGCCCATCATGATCGGGAAGGCGACCTTCATGTCCATGCCGAGCGCCGCGACCAGCAGCAGGCACGGCGCGTAGAGGCCGATGCCCATCGTCATCAGCGCGCCGAGCACGAAGTTGCACGCGAGCCCGACCGCCAGCGTGATCCCGCTCACGCCCAGCGCCGCGCCGCCGCGCGGATCGCCGAACTGCGTGCGCCACGCCATGATCGCGCCGAGCGCCAGCAGCGCGACGCCCATGCCGACGCGGACCTTGACGCGCGGCCACTTCGCGACGACGCCCGCGCCGAGCCACGAGCCCGCCACCGCCGCGGCGATCATCGAGATCAGCGTCTTCATCTCGACCTCGATCGCCGCGACGTAGATGTAGGCCTGCGCGATCGTCGGCAGCGTGTGGCCGACGTTGAGGGTGCCGGGGATCAGCCGGTCGTCGACCGTCTTGCGCGCGCGCCACAACGCCGTCGTCGTCGCGAACGACCCGATGCCGAGCGTGTCGAAGAAGTCGGTGATCACGCCGACCAGCAGGCCCCACGGCCCGATCCCGAAGCGGCGGCACCACGCGGCGGTGAACGCGACCCCCACCACGCCGAGAGCGAGGAGGAGCGCCGACTTCGCATCCAGCCAATCGAGCCAGCTCGAAGCCTCGGGCAAGACCGCTCCTCGCCTCGGGGGAACCGAAGGGAAGGCGGCGGTTTACCAGCCAAGGGGGTCCGGAGGTAGCACACTCCCCCGGACGCCCGAGGGGAGGCGACCGCCCGCCCGCCGGACCCGCAGTTGCATTTGCGCCAGGAGGGTGGCGTGCTCCGCCCTCGCCGCTGGACGCGGTCGCCGGATCGGGAGAAGGTTCCCGACGTCGCCGCGGGCGATTTCCCGATCGATCGACGAGGTGCTCATGGGTGCCGGGGTCCACGCAGCCGGTCTTCGCGACCGTCGGGTGCTGGTCGTCGATGACGAGCTTGCGCTCCGCAAGAGTCTCGCGCAGTGCCTCGAGGACGAAGGGGCCGAGGTCGTCACGGCCGAGGACGCCACCTCCGCGCGCCGCGAGCTCGAGAAGAGCGACTTCGACCTCGTCGTGCTCGACCACCGCCTCCCCGACGGCACCGGACTCGCGCTGCTGGAGGAGCAGGCGCGCGCCCGCAACCCCGCCACCTTCGTGATGATGACCGCCTACTCCTCGACCGAGGACGCGATCCGCGCCATGAAGGCCGGCGCCGCCGACTACCTCCTCAAGCCGTTCGACCTCGACGAGCTCGTGCTGGTGGCGGAGCGCGTCCTCGAGAACGTCGCGCTGAAGAGCGAGGTGTCGCGGCTGCGCGCGCGCCAGGCCGGCAGCAGCGGCACCGCCGCGATCGTCGGCCGCAGCCCGGCGATGGCCGAGCTGCGCGCGCTGGTCGAACGGGTCGCGTCGTCGGGCGCGCGCACGATCCTGGTCACGGGCGAGAGCGGCACCGGCAAGGACGTGGTCGCCCGCGCGATCCACGCCTGCAGCCCCGAAGCGGCCCGCCCCTTCCTCGAGATCACCTGCACCGCGCTGCCCGAGGCGCTGCTCGAGAGCGAGCTCTTCGGCCACGAGAAGGGCGCCTTCACCGACGCGAAGAGCGCGAAGCGCGGCCTCTTCGAGGAGGCGCAGGGCGGGACGATCTTCCTCGACGAGATCGGCGACATGCCCCTCTCGCTGCAGGCGAAGCTGCTGCGCTTCCTCGAGAGCAAGAGCTTCCGCCGCGTCGGCGGCCTGCGTCCGATCCAGGTCGACGTGCGCGTGATCGCCGCGACCCACCGCCGACTGCCCGACCTCGTCGCGAAGGGGCTCTTCCGCGGCGACCTCTACTACCGGCTCGACGTGATCCCGATCTCGCTGCCGCCCCTGGCACGCCGGCCCGAGGACGTGCCGGACCTCGTCGACCACTTCGTGCGGCACTACGCGCGCGAGCTGCGGAAGGAGTGCGCCGGCTTCGACGCCGAGGCGCGCGCGCGCCTGGCCGCCCACTCGTGGCCGGGCAACGTCCGCGAGCTGCGCAACTACGTCGAGCGCGCGGTGCTGCTCTCCCGCGGCCCGACGCTCGGGGTGGCGGACCTGCCGCCGGAGATGCGGCTCGCCGGCCCGCCCGCGGCGAGCGCCCCCGCCACGGCGGCCGCCGAAGGCCCGTTCGTGCTGCCGGAGCGCGGCATCGTCCTCGACGACGCGATCCGGAGCCTGCTCGACCAGTCGCTGGTGCGCACGGAAGGAAACAAGAGCCGCGCCGCCGCGCTGCTGGGCGTCCATCGCGACCACGTGCGCTACTGGGTCCGCAAGTACGGGCTCGAACGGTGGATCCGGCGCCGGGCTTCCGCGAGCGACGCGCCGAAGGCCGAGGCGGAACCGTGACCGGCGGCGAAGAGAACCGCGGCGCCGTCCGCGTCCTGATCGTCGACGATCATCGCGACTTCGCCGACAACCTCGCCGAACTCGCGCGCTCGCGCGGCCTCGCGCCGACGAACGCCCGCACCTGCCGCGAGGCGCTCGACCTCGCGCGCGCCGCGCCGTTCGACGTCGCGATCGTCGACCAGGAGCTGCCCGACGGCGTCGGCACGGAGTTGCTGGCCGCGCTGCGGCGCGAGCTCCCCGACGTCGTCACGCTGGTCGTGACCGCGTTCGTCTCGCTCGACAACTCGCTCGCCGCGCTGCGCGAAGGCGCCTTCGCCTTCATGGGCAAGGACAGCGAGCCCAACGAGCTGGTCGAGACGCTCGCGCGCGCCGCCGAGAACGCGCGGCTGCGGCGGGAGAACCGGTCGCTGCGGCGGCAGCAGGACGCGATGCTGCTGGCCCTTCCCGACTTCCTGCTGCTGGCCGACGGCACGGGCCGCGTCACGGCGGTGAACCAGCGTCACGCCGCGCTCTGCCCGCGCCCGCCGGCGGAGGCGTCGGGCGTGCTGCTCGACGACCTGCTGGCGCCGTGGCTGCGCGCGCGCGGCTCGCTGTGCGACTGGATCGCCTGCGCGAGCCGCGGCGACGCCGCCGCCGAGCGCGCGGTCGAGGCGGTGGACGGCGACGGGCGCCCCTCGATCCTCGGCCTGCGCCTCGTCGCCATCGGCGCCACCGACCCGCCCCTCTTCCTGCTGCGCGCGGTCGACCTCACCGACCGCATCTCGCTCGAGCGGCGCCTCTCCGAGTCGGAGCACCTCGCCGCGCTCGGCCGCCTGGTCTCGTCGATCGCGCACGACCTGCGCAACCCGCTCGCGGGCATCCGCGCGCTGGCGCAGCTGCTCCAGCGGTCGCGCGACGCGGCGCCGCGCGACGCCGAGAACGTGCGCGAGATCCTCGGGCTCACCGACCGGATGCACGCGACGCTCAGCGACCTCCTCGAGTTCGCGCGCCCCGGCCTGCGGAGGGACGAGCCGCTCGCGCTGGAAGAGCTGGTCGCGTCGCTGCTGGGCGAGGCGCGCCGCTGGCCGTCGGCCGACGGGCGCGCGCTCGAGCTGGTCGGCGGACCGGACGGCGCGCCGCTGGTCGTCTCGGGCGTGCGCGAGCGGGTCGAGACGCTGGTCGCCAACCTCGTCGACAACGCGCTGCAGGCGGCGCCTCGCGGCGGCCGCGTCCGCGTCGCGCTGCGGCGCCGCGACGGCCGCGCCGAGGCGGCCATCGAGGACGACGGGCCCGGCATCGCGCCGGACGCGCTGCCGAACCTCTTCCGCCCCTTCTTCACCACCAAGACGCGCGGCACCGGGCTCGGCCTCGCGATCGCGCGCAAGAACGCCGAGGCGATGGGCGGCACGATCGCCGTCGACCGCTCGCCGGACCTCGGCGGCGCGCGCTTCGTCGTCACGCTCCCGCTCGCGCGGTGAGCTGGCGCGTCAGTCGGCCGCGCTCGCCTGCGGCAGCAGGATGGTGAAGACGGAGCCGCGGCCGGGCGCCGAGCTCACGCTGATGCGGCCGCCGTGCGCCTCGACCAGGTCGCGCGCGATCGCGAGGCCGAGCCCGGTCCCGTCCGGCCGCCGGGTCCACAGCGGCTGGAAGACGCGGTCGCGGTCGGCGGGCGCGATGCCCGGCCCGTCGTCGGCCACCACCAGCACGACGCCCAGCGGATCGCGCTTCGCCCGCAGCTGCACGGCGCCGCCGACGCCCGAGTCGCGGATCGCCTGCACGGAGTTGCGCAGCAGGTTGGCCAGCGCCTGCGCGAGCTGGCCCGGGTCGGCGTGCGCCGTCGCGCCAGGCGGCTCGCAGCGGACGTCGACCGTCACGTCGTCGCGCTCCTCCACCATCGCCACCGCGTCGTCGAGCAGCCCGGCCAGCGCGAACGAGCGCGGCTGCGGCGTCTTGCCGCGCGCGAAGTCGAGCAGCTGCGACGCGAGGCGCGCCGCCTGGCGCGAGCCGCGCTCGATGCGGTCGAGGTGGGTCGCGACCGCCGGCGCCGCCTCGCCGCCCGCGGCCATCTGGCCGCGCAGCAGGTGGAGGCTCGTGTTGATGACGCCGAGCGGGTTCTTGAGCTCGTGGCTCACGCTCGCCGCCAGCTGTCCGAGCGCGCCGAGGCGCTCCGCCTGCCGCACGCGCGCGTGGTGCAGCTCGTGGTAGCTCTCCAGCATGATCGCGAGCTCGAGGTCGAGCACGCGATGGAGCGCGCCGAGGAGGCGCTCCAGCCGGCGCGGCTCGCCCGCCGCGACGCGCAGCGCGAGCCGGGTCAGGATCGGCCGGATGCGCGCGATCGCCAGCGGCACGAACCGCTGCGGCAGCCCGACCTCGACGTGGCGCTGCCCGATGCGCGAGCGCCGCTCCACCCACGGCGCGTCGTGGGGCCCGGCCACCATCGTGAGCGCCCAGTCGCGCAGCGACGCCTTCAGCCGCTGCAGCTGCGCGTCGCTGTCGAGCACCCGCTTCGCGGTCTCGTCGCGCAGGATCGCGGCGTAGAAGTCGTCGATCAGCTCGTCGAGGACGCCAGGCAGCCCGGCCGACAGCGCGCGCAGCTCCTCCTCGTCGCCAGCCACGAGGCCGACGTAGGCGCGCATCCGGTCGAAGGCGGCGGGATCCAAGACGCTCGCCTCAACCCTTGCGCGCCGCCAGCTTCTCGCGCACCTCGGCGAGGCGCTGCTGCGCCGGCGGCGAGAACCAGAGGTCGACCCACGCCTCCTGCAGCGTGTCGTGGTGGCTGCGGATGCGCAGGAGGACCGGGTCGCGCGCCGCCGCCTTGTTGGCGTGGAACGCGGCGGCCGGATGGCGCGCCCACTGGCGCAGCCGCTCGAGCGCGACCTCGACCACGCGCTCGGGATCGGCGAGCTCGTCGGCGAGGCCGAGCGCGAGCGCCTGCTCGGCGACATGCGTCTGCGCGCCGTAGACCACCTGCGCCCACGCCGCCGGCGTGAGCTGCGCGCGCGTGATCTCGAGCCCCGCCTGCGGGAGCGGCAGCCCGAGCGCGCTCTCGGTGAGGCCGATGCGCGCCTCGCCCTTCGCCAGGACGCGCCAGTCGGCGCAGAGCGCGAGGAGGCAGCCGCCCGCGACCGCGTGGCCGTTGATCGCGGCGACCACGGGACGCGGCCAGACGTAGAGCTGCGCGAGGAGCCCCTGCAGCCGGTCGACGAAGAGGACCATGCCGGCGCGGTCGACCTTCGCCAGCGCCATCAGGTCGAGCCCGGTCGAGAAGAAGCGGCCGTCGCCCGCCAGCAGCAGCCCGCGGCTCTCCGCGACCTCCGGCCGGCGCAGCACGTCGAGCAGCTCCTCGACGAGCGCGGGCGAGAGCGCATTGCCCTTGCCGCGCTTCAGCCGGACGATCGCGAGGTCGTCGCTCCGCTCGATCGCGATGCTCTTCAGGTCGTCCTTCTCGGCGGTCTTGTCGGTCATGGGAACGCTCCGGGCGCCGCGATCAGCGCGACTGGAACCAGTGCAACGCCAACGCCACGCCCCACAGCCCGACCGCTCCGGCGATCCGCTGCGCTTCCTTGCGCAGCGCGTGGCCGACGGCGGCCTCGGGAGCGTCGGGATCGGCGGCGACGGCGACGAGTCGCGGCAGCCAGCGCGGCACGCGCCGCTTGAAGTCGAGGTACGACGCGCCCCACGTCCGCTCGAGGACCGCCTCCTCGCTCGCGATCACGCCCGAATAGAAGGCGAGCAGCGCGACCAGCAGCGCGGCCGTGCCCCACAGGTCGGTGAACGCCAGCGCGAGGCCGACGTAGATCGCGACGTTGCCGACGTAGAGCGGGTTGCGGACGCGGCAGTAGGGACCGAAGACGACGAGGCGGTGCGCCTGGATCCGGCGCGTGTCGGAGCCGCGGGTGAAGTAGCAGCGCGCCCAGACGCGGAACCAGATGCCGAAGAGGACGATGGGCAGCGCCGCGAGCGCCAGCTTGGGCTGCGGCCGCAGCGGCCACTTCCACGCGACGAGCGCGACGCCGGCGACGATCACGCCCCAGCCGCGCCACCGGAAGAGCCAGTCCTTGAGCCCGCCCGCCGCCGGGCCCGCGGCGGCCGTCGTCCCTGCTGCTGGCGCCGTCTCGCTCATCGCCCCTCGCTCATCGACCCTCTTGCGCGAGGCGCCGCGCGGTCGCGCGGAACGCCGCGTCGAGACGCGCGAGCGTCGCGACGAACGCGGCGCGGGAGAATACCGAGCGCACCACGGGCGCGATGCTGCGGCGCGGCGTGATCCGTTCGTCGGGCGCGACGATCGGGAGGCCGAGGCGCGCGGCGGTCCCTTGCCAGAAGGCCAGCGTGAAGAGCGCCATCAGCAGGCCGCCCGCGCGCGCGAGCGAGACGCTCGGGCTCGGCAGCGCCTCCATGAAGGGGCGGAACGCGGCGCCCTGGTCGAGCGCGCGCGCCAGCAGGAGGCGGCGCGCGGCGGCGAAGCGCGCGGGCGACGGCGGGTGCGGCGGTTCGCGCAGCTCCGCGAGGTAGGTCACGCCGATCGCGTGGTCCTTCTCGAGGTCGCGCGCCACGTTGGCGTGCTGGATCGCCTCGCCCGCCTGCGCCGCCAGCGCGACGCGGTCGGGCGGGAGCTCGGCGGAGAGGCCCGACTCGAGGCGCTGGAGCTCCTCGGCGAAGCGCATCGGATGGCCGAGCACCTCGAGGCAGTAGCGCGACCGCTGCGCCTCGTCGAGCAGCGTGCCGCCCTGCGCCGCGAAAGTCGCGACGGCCCAGCGCATCCCCGCCCCCATCCGCCGCACCAGCCGGACCACCGCCTCCTGGTGGTCGGGCGGCAGCGTCGCGAAGAAGGCGTCGACCCGCGCCGCGCGCTCGAGCAGGAGGAGATAGACCGCGTCGCGCGCGTCGCGCGCCAGCGACGCGTCGATCCGCGGCGGCGGCGCGAGCGGGCCGCCCGACCGGCGCGCCGCGTCGTCGAAGCGGGCGAGGAACGCGGCCAGCGCCGCCTCCTTGCGCGCCGCGTCGGGCGCGAGGTCCTCGCACGTGTCGAGCATGCGGCAATAGCAGTAGGCGACGGCGAGCGTGCGCGCGGCGCGGCGCGGCAGGACGGCGATGCAGAAGGAGAAGCTGCGCGCCGCGTAGGGCAGGATGCGCCAGACGAAGCGCTCGGGATCGTCGATCGCCGCCAGCCGCGCGAGCGGCGGCCGATGGCGATCGGCGCGCACGTTCTCCCAGAGTCGCGCCGCGACGTGGAACGCGCCGCCGATCACGGGGCCCGCGCGCTCACTTGCCGAGCCCTTTCGCCAGCTTCGCGAACTCCGCGTACCCCTCGTCGCGCCCCTTCCTCCACGCCGCGACGACCGCCGTCGCGCGCGCCGCCTCCTTCTTCGGGAGCTTCACCGCGGCGTCCTTCAGCCACCCCTCGACGCGATCGGCGAACTCGTGCGCGTAGGCGTTGCGCCAGCCCGACTCGAGGATCGCGAGCGCGCTCCCGAGCGCCTCGGCCGGCGCCTTCTCCGCCTTCTGCCGGAACTCCGCCGGCGCGTCCTTCGCGACCTTGTCGATCGCCGCGAGCTCGGCCGCGTGCTTCCTGCTCCACGCGGCGCACGCCGCGACGCCGTCGAAGTCCTCGAGGAAGCGCACCGCCATCCCGAGCCACGGCGCGCCGCTCGCCTTCGTCAGCTTCTCCTTGCCGAGGCTCTTGTCGATCGCCGCGGCGATGGCGGCCGCGACTTTCTCGACGCTCGCCTTCGCCTTCGCCGCCTCGCCCTTCTGCGCCGCGCTCGCGCCGGCCAGCGCCTCGAGGCGCGCCGCGACCGCGAAGAGCGCCGCGGCGTCGATCCCCTGCTCGACGTTCTCCTCGCGCAGCGTCGCCAACGCCGCCGCGACGCGCGCCGGGTCGCTGCTGGTCATCCCTTCGCACCACGCCAGCTCGTTCTGCGCCTGCTGCCAGTTCGGCGCGTGCGGCCACCCCCACAGCGTGCGCAGATGGACCAGCGGATAGTCGGCTTCGCGATAGGCCTCGCGCCCCGCGACGCTCTGCCCCCACGGCACGTTGGCGTCGTCGGTCCCGTGCAGGAACGCGATCGCCTGGTGGTGGTTCCCCTTCGCCAGCTTCGAGGAGAGCCAGAGCGCGCCCGCGTGGCCGACGACGCCGTCGACGTCCTTCGGGTACTCGCCCGCGTACTCGTAGACGAAGAAGGAGCCCTGGCTGTGGCCGTAGAGGAAGGTCTGCCGCACCTTCCACGCCTGCTTCAGCTCCTCGAGGATCGCGTGGACGGCGGTGCACGAATCGCGGCCTTCGACGAACTCCCACGCGCCAGTCTGCGCCAGCTTCTGCGTCCCTTCGAGCGAGACGACGATGTCGTCGGGCCGGAACTGGCCGGGCGGGTGGTTCCAGAAGGTCCAGCGGTAGTCGAGGCCGTTGCCGTGCAGCACGACCACGAGGTTCGCGCCGACCTTCGGGTCGTAGCTCTTCGGCACGTAGTACTCGTAGGGCGAGCCGGCGGCCGACTTCCACTCGTACGCCTCGCCCACGCTCCTCGGGCCCGGCGCCTTCGCTTCGCGATGCTGGTCGTCGGTCGCCGCGAGCAGGAGCGCGGCGCACGAGAGCACGGTCCACACGGCGAGCACTCCTCGCGGTCCAAAGGGATCGCGGTCCCCATCGTCGGGCCGCGGCCCTTCCTACGCAACCACGCGGAGCGGCGACGCGGTGTCACACCCCTGCAACGGCGCGAGCCTCGGCTTGACCGCGCGCCGGAGGGAAGCGAGAGTCGCGCCCGCTCGGACCTGCAGAAGAGCCATGAACCGAATCCTCCCGCACGGCGCCGCGGCGCTGCTCCTCGCGCTCCTCGCCGTCGTCGCCGCGAGTTGCGACGGTGGTTCCTCCGGCGGCTCGACCTGGACCACGCCGTCGGGCGTCCAAGTGACCGAGCTCTTGCAGGGCGACGGCGAGCCGCTCGTCGACGGCGACTGGTTCGCGCTCCACTACGACGCGCGCATCGCCGCGGTCGCCGGCGCGCCGCGCGACGCGCCGGCCTACGACAGCACGCGCGCCGGCGAACCGTTCGTCGCGAAGCTCGGTGCGAGCGTGCTGCTGCCCGGCTTCGCCGAAGGGCTGCGGGAGATGCGCGCCGGCGGACGGCGCCGGCTCCTGCTGCCGCCCGCGACCGCGCACGGCGCGGAGGGGCGCGGAGTGGTGCCGCCCGACGCGACGCTCGAGTACGACGTCGAGCTGATCTCCCGCTTCACGCGGACGGCGAGCGGGCTCTGCTACCGCGTCCTCGAGCCGGGCTCGGGCAAGCCGCCGGTCGACGGCGACCGCGTCGCGATCGAGCAGCGGAGCTGGGTGCGCGAGACGGGCCGCACGCTGAGCGACACGAAGATGAGCGGCGTCCCGCTCGGCTTCGTGCTGGGCAAGGCGGAGCTGGTGCCGGGGCTCGACGAGGCGCTGCGCTCGATGCCGCCGCACGCGCGATGGCAGCTCGCGCTGACGCCGGAGCTCGCCTACGGGCCGCGCGGCGCGGGCTGGCACCTGCTGCCGACCGAGGAGCTGCTGATCGACGTCTTCCTGCTGCGGGTCGAGCCGCCGCGCTGACGGCGGCGCGCGCCGCGGCCCTTGCATCGCCGGGGCGCCACGGCATTCTTCCGCCCTGGGCACCCTGCTCCGAGAGTCAGCCTTCGAGGACCGCTCTCGGATGAATGCACATTCCCGCTCGCTCTTCGCCATCGCTGCCGGCGTGGTCGTCGCGACCGTCGGCGCGTGGTGGTGGCTCGCGCACGATCGCGCCGAGCTGCAGCGTCCCGAGCTCGCCGCGAAGCGCGACGTGCCCGAGTCCGCGACGCCGGCCGAGGTCGAGGCGACGGCGATGGCCGCGCGCGCCGCCGCGCCCGCCGGACCGCCCGAGCCCGCCGCGACCGAGATGCCGGAGAGCTACCGCAAGGCGCTCGGCGGTTTCACCGGCCGCCTGCTCGAGCCCGACAACACGCCGGTCGTCGGCCTGCCGGTCTCCGCGGTCGAGTTCGAGCCCTCCGACTTCCTGCTCGAATCGGCGGTGCTGCTCGACGAGGCGCACGCGCCGCCGGCGCTCGAGAGCGCGCGCACGCTCACCGACGCCGACGGCCGCTTCACGCTGGCGTCGCTCGAGCCGCGCGCGGTCCACCTGCTCGGCATCGACCTCGGCGGCCCGCGCAGCAACTTCCGCATCATCGACCGCAGCCCGATCCCGGGCGAGCTCGTCGAGCTCGGCGACATCGTCCTCGAGCCCTTCGTCACCTTCGTCGGCCGCGTCGTCGATCCCGACGGCGCGCCGCTGCCGGGCGCGCGCGTGCGCGCCTCCAACCTGCCGGCGCTGGTCTTCCAGTTCGGCATCGAGGAGATCCGGCGCGGCTGCGGCGTGATGGTCGAGGTGCTCGAGCAGGCGAAGGCGTTCGAGGTGCCGCCCGTCGTCTGGGAGTTCGAGAAGCTCCTCCCGATCCCGACCACCTTCAGCGACGAGGAGGGGAACTTCCGCCTGCCGGGAGTCCCGATGGGCCTCGTGACCGTCGTCGCCGACAAGGCGGGCTTCAAGGCGACGACGAAGACGCAGCCGTCGGGCAAGGCGAAGGAGCGCAACGTCGGCGAGCTCTGGATGGGCGCCGGCTTCGTCGTGCAGGGCGTCGTCGTCGACGGCACCGACACGCCGGTGGCGGGCATCGAGGTGATGGTCGGCATCCGGGCCGACGCGGTGCCGGTGCCGGTCGCGCTGCTGCAGCCGGCGGGACGCACGCGCGACGACGGCGGCTTCTCGCTCAACGGGTTGCCGGCGGGCAAGGAGGCGTACGTCGCGACGCGCGCCTCGCGCGGCCAGCCGCTGCAGGTGCACGGCCCCTTCAAGGCGATCGACGAGGTGCTGCGCGTGCAGCTCCGCCCGCCGAGCGGGCTGATCGCGCGGCCGATCGACGAGAAGGGCTTGCCGGTGCGCGACGCCGAGCTCTTCATCGCGCCCGACCCGATCGAGGGCGGCGCGCCGTTGCCGCCGATCCTCGCGCCGCCGATGCAGAAGCTGACGGAGACGCGGCTGCAAGACGACGGCAGCGTGCGCGTCGCCGGCCTCGACTTCGGCAAGTACCGACTCATCGGCCGCGCGCCCGACTTCGCGCTGGCGCAGGCGACGGTCGAGGTGGCCGACCCGCCGCAGACCTTCGACCTCCTCTTCCAGCGCGCGAACACGCTGGAGCTGGCCGTGACCGGCGCGCTCGAGAAGCAGCCGCTCGAGTGGGCCTTCGCGAGCCTCTGCCCCGAAGGGATGTTCGAGCGCCCGGTCGCGCGCGGCCGCACCAACCGCGACGGCAAGGTCGTGCTCGAGCGCATCCCGGCCGGCAAGTACACGCTCACCGTGCAGCACCCGCTGAAGGCGACGACCGAGCTCAAGGTCGAGGTGCCGTGCGCGCCGCTGTCGGTCGAGCTGCTGCTGGGCGGCAACCTGAAGGGGCGCGTCCACGACGGCGGCGCCGATCCCGGCAAGTCGCTCTTCGTGATCCTCCTGCCGCGCGACGCGAAGCGCCCCGACGAGGCGATGCCGACCTTCTCCGCGACGGCCGAGACGGGCCACTACGCCGTGGTCAACCTCGAGGTCGGGAAGTACCGGTGGGAGATCCGCGACCGCATCGTCGGCAAGGGGGCGCTCGCCCTCTTCGAGACGATGCGCGACGACCCGCTGGCGAGGGGCGAGGTCGAGATCAAGGAGGGCGAGACGACCGAGCTCGACATCGACACCAGCGGCGCGAACGACGGCCCGGTGGCGCAGCTCTTCGGCAGCGTGCTGATCAACGGCGTCGCGACGCCCGACCTGAGCGTGCGCGTCGAGGGCAAGCGCAACATCACCGCGAAGAGCGACGAGCGCGGCGCGTGGCGCTTCGAGGCGCTGCCGGCCGGCAAGTCGGTGCTGACGGTGCAGGGGCTGCGCGGCGACGGCGACCTCTTCTCGCTGGCGTCGGTGCTCCATCGCCAGGAGATCGAGCTCGTCGGCGGCGAGACGCGGCAGCTCGACCTCGCGCTCTCGATCGCGGCGGTGCACGGCCGCGTCACGGGACCCGGGATCCTGCCGGCGGGGCTCGGCACGACGGTCGTGCTGCGCGGCGCGGCCGACGGGCCGGGGCAGTTCGCGACGACCAACCCGCTGACCGGCGGCTTCGACATGCCCTACGTCGCGGCCGGCAAGTACGACCTGCTGGTCCGCAAGCCCGGCGCGGCGCCGTGGCAGCAGGCGATCGAGGTCGACCCGAACCGCGGCGACGTCTGGGTCGACGTCGCGCTCGTCTCGTCGGTCGCGGCCAGCGGCACCTTCACGCTGCCGGCCGGCGACGCGCCGCCCGCGGCCGATTCGCGCGACCGCTTCGCCTTCGTGATGCTGCTCGACGCCGAGAAGAAGCCGGCCGGCCGCGGCAGCGTCGACTGGGAAGCGATGACCTTCAAGATCGACGACGCGGCGCCGGGCGACTACCAGATGCAGCTCTGGCGCGGAGAGAAGGTGGTCCTCGTACGAGCGCTCACGATCCCGGCCGGCGGCGCGGCGGGACTCGAGGTCGCGTTCGAGGCGCCCAAGCCCGACGAGAAGTTCACCAACCCGTTCGGCGCCTTCGGGCGCAGCGGCGGGCGCGGCGGCTTCCAGATCGGGCCGCAGCCGGGCCGCACCCGCCGCGGCCAGTGAGCCGCGGTCCCGCGGGCGCGCCCGGGGAAAGCGGCCGGTTGCGCCCGGCGGCAGCGGTGGTTTGCTAGGAAGCCTTCGCGCCGCCGGCGACCGCCGCCGCGACGCGCCGTCTCACAGACGGCGCGCCGGCGCGTAGCTGCCGACGCCGCAACGGGCCGCGCGCCCATGGAGATCCGCTTGATGCGCTCCGCCCTGCTCGCCGCCTGCGCCTCCTTCCTCTTCGCGCAGGAGGCGCCGACCCCCGCCGCGCCCGCCGCCGAGTCGATCGCGCTCGGTCGCGCGGCGCTCCGCAACCTGCGCGTCGCGCAGAAGCAGGCGCAGATCCGCAACGTCGAGCTCAAGAACGGGACGCCGGCCGCGGCGACCATCACGCGGATCGAGACCGAGGGCGACGGCCTGTCGGTCGCGGTGAAGAAGCTCGAGCAGCGCTTCGCGGTCGAGGCGGGCAAGCCGTTCACGATGGAGCTGCCGGCGCAGTCGGACGTGACGCTCGAGGTGAAGCTCGACGCGAAGGACGCGCCGCTCGGCGAGCGGCACGGCAAGGTGACGATCGACGTCGGCGGCAAGACGCTCGCGCTGCCGGTCGACTGGGAGGTGGTCGAGGCGAACAAGGCCGACGACGACCTCCCGCCGCCGCGCCCCGAGAGCGACTGGGCGAAGTGGGCGACGTCGGGCCCGCAGCCGCGCTTCGCCTGCCACCCCTACCAGTTCGACTTCGAGAAGGTGCTGTCGGGCGAGACGGTGAAGACCACGTTCACGCTGAAGAACGAGGGCGAGGGCGACCTCGTGATCATCCAGATCAAGCCGCAGTGCCACTGCACCGCGTCGCGCCTCATCCTGCCCGACCGCACCGTCGAGGCGCGCGAGCTGCGCTCGAAGGAGGGCTACGGGAAGCTCAAGCCGGGCGAGGAGGCGACGCTCGAGGTCGGCATCGACACGGCCGGCATGGGCGGCCTCACGCACAAGAAGGTGCACGTCTACACCAACGACCGCGTCCACAGCCCGATCTCGCTCGACCTCCATCTCCTCGTCGACAACCCGTTCCAGTTCTCGCCGGCGTCGGTCAGCTTCGGGAACGTCCGTTCCAACGAGACGGTCGAGCGCGTCGTGCGCATGTCGTCGATCGACCAGGGCAAGTTCGCGATCGTCGGCCACGAGCTGCCCGAGCCGCCCGTGATGGACGTCGAGTACCGCCAGGTCGCGACGCGCCGCAACGAGCAGTGCGCGTGGGAGCTCGTGCTGAAGTCGAAGACGGGGCTGCCCGCGAAGGAGCACCTCGGCAAGCTGAAGCTCGTCCTCGAGCACGAGAAGATCAAGGAGCTCGACCAGCTCCACTACTCGCTGCGCATCGTGCCCGACGTCGAGTGGCGCTTCGACAAGGACCGGCGGGTCTCGCCCGACTCGGTGAACATCGGCGTGATCCGTCCCGGCGTGAACGACGTGAAGACCTTCACGCTCGAGAACAAGAACCCGAGCGTGCCGTGGAAGCTCTCCGGCGCGACCGTGAGCTCGCGCATCGGCATCGAGGCGTTCGCCGTCGAATGGAAGGTGATCGAGGAGGGGCAGAAGTACGAGGTGATCCTCAAGGTCGTCGACGCGCCGAAGACCAAGGCGTTCAACGGCGAGCTCGAGATCGCGGCCGAGAGCGTCTCGCTGCCGCAGCTCAAGATCAAGTTCAACGGGATGTGGGGCGGCAACCCGAAGGGGCAGTGAGCCGGCCGGCGGAGACCGGGCGCGCGGCGGCGCCGGGCTACTTGCCGTCGCCCCGCCGCTTGCCCTCGCGCTTCTCCTCGCGCCGCTCCTCGCGCTTCGCATCGCGATCGGGCGGCGGCGCGTTCCCGTCGTCCTCCTCCTCGCCGCCAGCGTCGATGTAGCCGAGCTGACCGAGCGCCTCGAGGTCGGCGCCGCTCAGGCGCTCCTGCACCATCTGGTGGTGCTTGAAGCCGCGCGCCTCCCAGTCGGCGTAGAGACGCTCGAGCTCCTCGCGCATGCGGCGCACGACCTCGGGCCGCTCCTCGCTCAGGTCGTGCTGCTCGAGCGGGTCGTCGCCGAGGTGGAAGAGCCACGTCCGCTGGCGGCGGCACTTCGGGCCGTACCAGATCCACTTGAGGTCGCCGCTGATCAGGCACTTGCGGTCGGGGAACTCCTCCGCGATCACGGGCAGCTCCGGGAGCTCGCCGTCCGCGGTGAACGCCGGCGCGAGGTCGAAGCCCATGAACTCGGCGGGCGGCGCGGCGACGCCGGCGCGCTGCAGCAGCGTCTGCGGCACGTCCATCACGCGCACCCGCTCCGCGACGCGCCGTCCGGGCGGCGGATCGGAGTCGCGCTTGTCGAGCTTCACGACGAGCGGCACGTGGATCAGCTCGTTCCACATCACGGTTCCGTGGCCGAAGCCGCCGTGGTCCTGGAACTCCTCGCCGTGGTCGGAGACGACCAGGACGATCGTGTCGTCCCAGAGTCCGCGCTCGCGCAGCGACTCGCACAGCGCGCCGAACTCGCGGTCGTTGAAGAGGATCTCCTCGTCGTAGAGGTCGACGACGTGCTTCAGGTCGGGCTCGGGCCACGGCGCGCCGTCGGTCAGCTCGCGCGCGTTGGTCCGCTTCGGCGTGACGCGGCCGTCGTAGCTCCCGCTCCAGACGCCCTTCGTCGACTCGGGCGGGTCGTAGGGCGCGTGCGGGTCGATCGTGTGGACGTAGAGGAAGAAGGGGCGGTCCTGCTGGGCGTCGAGCCACGCGAGCGCCGACTCCTGCACCTGGTTCGCGCGCGAGTCGCCGCGCTGGCGCGCCTTCTCGATCGCCTCGAAATGGCTGAAGCCCTGCTCGAAGTTGAGGCTCGCGCCGTGGACGTGGGCGTTCGCGAGGAAGGCGCCGGTCGCGTAGCCGGCGGCCCGGAAGCGCTCGGCCAGCGTCTCGATCTCGGGCGCGAGGCCGGTCATCTTGCTCGCGTTGTGGAAGGTGTGCAGGTAGCTGGAGAAGAGCGTCGCCACCGACGGGCGGGTCCACGGCGCCTGCGAGTAGGCGCGCTCGAAGGTGATCCCCTCGTCGGCCATCCGCTTCAGGTTCGGCGTGGTGTCGCGGGAATAGCCGCCGGTCGTCGTGTGGTCGGCGCGCAGCGTGTCGATCAGGTAGACGAGCACGTTGGGCTTGCGCGGCGTCGCCGGCGCGGCCGCGCGCACGATCACCGGGTCGCCGAAGGCGAAGAGCGCCTCGAACGCGGAGAGGGGCGTCGTCGCGCCGCAACCCGACTCGAAGCGCAGCGTGCCGCGCCCCGCCTGCTCCGCCGCGATCGTCGCGACGCGCGCCTCCCATTCGAGGCGCCGCTTGCGGTTGAGCTCGAGCTCCGCGAGGACCAGCGGCGCGCCGCCTGCGCGCGTGAAGACGACGCGGCCCGTGACGATCGGGTGGCGCAGCTTCTCGTCCACCAGCGGCATCGCCGCCATCGCGCACTCGAAGCGGTCGCCTTCCCGCAGCTCGACCTCCAGCTCGACCGTCGTCGGGGCCGGCGCGAGGAGCGCGAGGTGGGTCTCGTCCTTCGACATCACGTGGCGCACCAGCGGATGGGTGCCGGCCGACTCGAGCCCGCGCACGAAGGGCGTCGGGTCGCGCAGCGACTCCATCGGGTCGCGCAGCTTCGAGAAGATCGCGCGCGGCTGGACGAGGTGGAAGGTGCCGCGCAGCGACCCCTTCGCGCGCAGCTCGATCCGCGCGCGGCCGAGCCGGCTCGACTCGAAGCGGATCTCGTCCTGGCCGCGGCCGCGCACCTTGCCGAGCGACTGCCCGTCGACCAGCAGCTCCCACTCCTGGTTCATGTCGGCGACGACCGCGGCCGCGCCCGGCAGCAGCGTCGCCTCGCCGCTCCACTCCTTGCGCTCCTCGTGCGCGAGGCCGTAGTCGAAGAGCACCTGCACCGGCGGCGGCGCCGCGATCGGGTAGTCGGCGACGAGCCCGGGCGTCGGCTCGGGCGCGCGCACGACGAGGCGGTCGCAGCCGTCGCTCGCCACCAGCGCGAACGAGCGCACCATCGGCAGCCCGCCCTTCTGCGGCGTCACGTCGGAGACGCGCACCTTCACCTCGACCTCGCCGGACGCCGACGCCGGCAGGTCGAAGAGCTTCTCGTCGAGCTTCGAGCTCCCGTCGAACGTGCCGAGCTCCTTGCCGCCCGCCGTGACCGTGTAGCGCGGCGGCTTGCCGACCGACTCGAAGTCGTCGCGCGTGCCGAGCACCTTGACCGCGAGGCCGAGCCGGCACGCGAAGTCGGGCAGCGGCACCTTGAAGACGAGCTCGGCGCCCTCCTCGTTCAGCACGATGTAGCGGTTGCCGTGGACGTCGCTGGCGCGCTGGTGGTCCTTGAAGTCGGGGTGGTCCTTGAAGAGGACCTCGGTGCGCGACGCCAGGATCTCGGGCTTCACCTCGGGCGGCAGCGCGCCGCCGTCCTTGCGCGCGAGCGTCGGCGCCACCGGCCGTCCGTCGGGCCCGCGCGTCAGCGGCAGGTCGAGCCGCCACAAGCGGACGCGGCCGTCGTCGTGGACGCGCTCGGGCGCGGCCTGGTCGAGGTCGAGACGCATCGTGCCGAGCGGCTCGGAGGCGAGCAGGATCGAGCCGATCTTCGCGCCCGGAACCTGGTCGAGCAGATGGACGACCGACCGCTGCTCGCGCGCGGGCGCCTGTTGCGGCGCGCGGGGCGCAGCCGACGCCCCGGCCGCCGCGGCGACAAGGAACCACGCGCCCCATGCGGGCCGTCGTACGATGCCGCCTGCCACCTTCCGGAGCCTCCGCGACGTTCGGGCCGATGCCGGGCGGGACGATAGCGCAACCCCAGGAGCACGACCGGGACCGCCATGACCGCGCGCCGCCTGCTGCTCCTTCTTTCCCTTCCGCTCCTCGCCGTCGCGCCCGATGCGTGCGCCCAGGTCGCCCCCTCCCCGCGACGCAACGTCGTCGTCGTCGTGGTCGACACGCTGCGCGCCGACCGTCTCTCCTGCTACGGCTACGCGAAGCCGACCACGCCGCGCTTCGACGCGCTCGCGAAGCGGGGGCTCCGCTTCGAGCGCGCCTACGGGACCGCGCCGTGGACGCTGCCCTCCACCGCGTCGCTCCTCTCCGGCCTCCAGCCCGAGATGCATCGCGGCACCCACTTCTTCGCGTCGCTCTCGCCCGACTGCCGGCTGCTGGCCGAGCGGCTGGCGGCCGACGGCTACGCGACGGCCGCGTTCGTCGGGAACTACTTCGTCCAGCCGCTCTTCGGCTTCGAGCGCGGGTTCGCGCAGTACGACGAAGGCTGCATGGTCGACCGCGGCGGCGTCAACTCCGACAAGATCAGCGACGCCGCGATCGCGTGGCTCGACCAGCACGCGAAGGGCGACGGCGCGGCCGCCCCGAAGCCCTTCCTCCTCTACCTCCACTACTTCGACCCCCACTACAACTACTGGGAGCACGACGGCTTCGCCTTCGGCGGCGAGGACACGGAGCGCGTCTTCTCGGGCGCCGACATCTACGCGCTGCGCGACCAGCAGAAGCGGTTCGACGACAAGGACCGCGCGCGCCTCTCCGCGCTCTACGACAGCGAGGTCGCCTTCACCGACCACCACGTCGGCCGCGTCCTCGACCATCTCGCGGCGCTCGGCCGCGACGGCGACACCTGCGTGCTCCTCACCGCCGACCACGGCGAGGCGCTCGGCGAGCACGGCTGGATCGGCCACACGATCCAGCTCTACGAGGAGAGCGTCCGCATCCCGCTGATCGTCGCCGGGCCAGGCATCGCGAGCGCGGTCCACGGCCCCGATCCGGTGCAGCTCGACGACGTGGTCGAGTCGCTGCTGCGGCTCGCGGCGGGCGAGCCGGCGGGCGACTGGAGCGGCGCCGCGGCGCGCCTCGACGCGGGGCTGCGGCGCGACGAGGCGCTCTGCTGCGTCGACACCGTCGGCATCGAGCAGTCGGGCGACGTCCCGGCGCCGAAGAGCGTGACCCGCTTCCCGTGGAAGCTCTTCATCGACCCGGCGCCCGACGGCGGCGACGACTACCGCCTCTTCAAGCAGGACGAGCCGAAGGGCAAGCGCAAGAAGCGGATCGAGGAGCATCCGGCCGAGATGCGGATGCTGCTCGAGGCGCGCGCCGAGGAGTGGGCCGCGCAGAAGAAGGAGCGCGAGCGGACGCAGGCGACGCTGACCCGCCGGCGCGCGCTGGTGCAGGGGACGTGGAAGGTGATCGTCGACCTCGTCGACGACTCGGTCGAGCTCTACGACCTCGCCGCCGACCCGCTCGAGAAGAGCGACCTCGCCGACGCGCAGCCGGAGCGCGCCGCGGCGATGAAGGCGCGCCTCGCGCAGGTGTGCGACGCGCTCGCGGCGAACGCGCTGAAGGAGGGGCCGCCGCTCGACGCCGCGGCGGCGGAGGAGCACCGCAAGCGGATCGAGAAGACGGGCTACGCGAACCGATGAGGGCCGGGCGGCGCGACGCCGCGGGAGAGCGATGCGGATGAGCGAGACGAGCGCGGGCACGACGACGGCGGGAGCGACGGGTCGCGGCGGCTGGATCGTCGCGCTCCTGCTGCTGGCCGCGACCGTCGCGGTCGCGGTCTGGCACGTGCAGCTCCTCCAGTTCTTCTGCGACGACTCCTACATCAGCTACCGCTACTCCGAGAACTTCGCCGCCGGCAAGGGGCTGGTCTACAACGACGGCGAGCGCGTCGAGGGCTACACCAACTTCCTCTGGGTGGTGCTGGTCGGCGGCGGGATCAAGGCGGGCTTCGGCGCCGAAGCGACGTCGCTGGTGCTGGGCCTCCTCTTCCTCGGCGTCACGCTGCTGGCCACCGCGCTCCTCGTGAAGCGCGTCACGAAGTCGTGGAGATTCGGCCTCGTCGCGTGCGTCCTGCTCGTCTGCCAGGGACCGATGATCCTCTGGTCGTCGTCGGGCCTCGAGGCGAGCTGCTACGCCGCGATGACGCTGCTGGCCGTGCTCGCCTACGAGCGCTGGTTCGAGCGGCCGGCCGGCCTCGCGCTGGCGGGCGCGCTCTTCGGCCTCTCGACGATGGTGCGTCCCGACGGCGTCGTCTTCGGCGGCGCGGCCGGGCTCCACCTCGTCCTCTGCGCGCTCTTCGCGAAGCCGCGCGCGCTCGGGCGCGCGGTCGTCCGCGGCGGCGCGCTGGCGCTCGGCTTCGCCGCGGCGTTCGGCCCGTTCGTGCTGTGGCGCCACGCCTACTACGACGACTGGCTGCCGAACACCTTCTACATCAAGGCCGGCGGCGCGCTGAACCTGCGGCTCGGCGCGGCCTACCTGCTCACGTGGCTGCGCGAATACCCGATCGCGGGCGCGCTCACGCTCGCCGGACTCGTCGCGACGCTGACGCTCGCCCGCTTCCGCGAGCAGCGCCGCACCTTCGGCCACCTCGCGCTGGCGCTGGCGCTCTTCTGCGCCTACCTCGCGTGGGCGGGCGGCGACTACATGGCGCTCTACCGCTTCCTCGTGCCGCTGCTGCCGCTCGCGATGGTGCCGGCGGCGGCGCTGCTGCAGGCGCTCTTCGACGGCGGCGCGCGCTTGGGGCTGCCGGCCGTCGCGCGCGCGGCGGCGGGCCTCGCGCTGCTGGCGGGCGGCGGCTACGCGCTCACGCGTCCGAGCGTCGTCAGCGTCACGACGCCGCAGCACCCGCTCTCGACGTCGATGTCGACGATCGCCCGCATGAAGCGCAACTCGGCGCAGTGGGAGCTGCTGGGCAAGGCGCTCCACGAGAAGTTCGCCGCGCTGCCCGCCGCGCAGCAGCCGCTGATCGCCGTCACGGCGGCGGGCGCGATCCCCTTCTTCAGCAAGCTGCCGACGCTCGACCAGTCGGGGCTGTGCGACCGCCACGTGGCGAAGGTCGAGTCCGACCCGTGGCTGCTCGACCGGCCGGGCCACATGAAGCAGGCGACGCGCCGCTACATGGGCGAGCGCAAGCCGGCGCTGGTCTTCTGGCACCCGCAGATCAAGCCGTCGGGGATGTCGCCGCGCGAGTTCCCGATCCCGCCGACGCCCGACTACGAGCTGCGCGCGATGGCGATCCCCGGCCTCACCGACGTCTCGGGCGAATGCGTCTACCTCTGGACGCGCAAGGAGGCGGCGGCGCAGATGCAGGCGCGCGGCGTCGTGACCGTCGCGGAGAGCGCGGCGTGGTCGAAGAAGCCGCTCGCGGCGCCCGATGACCCCGGCAAGACGGCGAAGCAGAAGAAGAAGGAGGAGGAGGTCGCGTTCCTGATGGCGGAGCTCGACTTGCCGCCGCCGCCGGCGCCGGCCGCGATCGACCCGCCGCTGCCCGCGCCTGCGGCCGGGCCGCGCCTCGCCACGCAGCGGATCGGCGCCGCGCCTGCCGACGCCGACGAGCCGCGCTTCTCGATCGCCGACGTCACGCGCCCGCTCTGGCACGACCTCGCGCGCACGCCGCTCGACTTCTCCGGCGCGGCGGGGAGCTACGTCGAGTTCGAGGTGGCGAGCGTGCCGCCGCTCGGGGAGGCGCCTGACCCGAAGGATCCGGCGAAGAAGGTGGCGGTCGTCCTCGGCGCCGGCGGCACGAAGCTGCCGAAGAGCGTCGTCGCGGCGCTCGTCACGCCGGCCGGCCGCGTCGAGCTGAAGACGGCGCTCGTCGCGCCGGCCGCCGACGGCGTCGCCGCGTGGCGCCGCGTGCGCTGCGAGCTGGCGGGCGTCGCGCCGTGCAGCGCCGAGCTCGACGTGACGATCGACGGCCAGCCGGCCCACGCCGACGACGCCACGAAGCGCGGCTGGTTCGTCACGGTGCCGCGCGTCCACCAGCCGGCGGACGGCGACGACGCGCGCCCCAACGTGCTGGTGATCACGATCGACACGCTGCGCGCCGACTACCTCCGCTGCTACGGCCACGACCGCCCCACCTCGACCGCGATCGACGGCCTCGCGAAGTCGGGCGTCGTCTTCGAGCGCAACCTGAGCCAGGCGTCGTGGACGCTCCCCTCCTACAGCTCCTGCTTCAGCGGCCAGTACGTCGAGGCGCACGGCGTCGTCCACCGCGACCACAAGTTCCAGGGGCGCTTCGTCACCTGGATCGAGAAGCTCGCGGCGGCCGGCTGGGAGGTCGGCGGCTACGCGTCGGGCACCTTCACCGACTCCCATTGGGGCTTCGACCAGGGGTTCGACAGCTACGACGACCTCGGCATGGTGCAGGACGAGAGCAAGTTCGACGCGACGGCGGCGGCGAACGGGATGGCGGTCGAGGACCCCGAGGCGATGAAGACCGCGGCCCACCGCCGCGTCACGTCGCCCGAGATCGCGAACAAGGCGATCGCCTTCCTCGACGAGCACCGCGACCGCCGCTTCTGCCTCTTCGCCCACTTCTTCGACCCGCACGAGGACTACGTCAAGCATCCGGGCGTGAACCAGCTCTTCCCCGAGCGGCCGGTGCCGCCGAGCTTCCCCAACTCGGTCGACCCGATGCCCGAGGTGACGGCGCGCATCCGCGCGCTCTACGAGGCGGAGATCGCCTTCACCGACTTCCACGTCGGCCGCGTGCTCAAGCGCCTCGACGCGCTCGGACTCGCCGACAAGACGGTCGTCGTCCTCTTCTCCGACCACGGCGAGGCCTTCAAGGAGCACGTGCTCACGACGCGCGCCGCGAACGCGGACGACGACGGGAAGGACCCGCAGGCGGCGGCGCGCGACAAGTCGCGCGAGAACGTCGGCCACGGCTCGTCGCTCTTCAACGAGCAGGTCCACGTCCCGCTGATCTTCCGCGCGCCCGGCGTCGCGCCCGGTCGCGTCAGGACCCCCAGCGGCAACCTCGACATCGGGCCGACGCTGCTCGAGCTCTGCGAGGTCGACGCCGACGACTGGGTCCACCACGGCAAGTCGCTGGTCGACGCGATGCGCACCAAGGAGGGCGATGCCGAGCGGCGCGTCTTCTCGGCGCAGTTCCAGGCGATGCCGCGGCCGGGCGACGCGCCGGGCGAGCGGGTGCAGGCGGCCCATCGCGTCGACCAGGACGATCTGGCCGCGATCGCCTACGAGACCAACAAGCAGGGGCAGAAGGGGCAGCGCTTCCTCTTCAGCTGGAAGGACCGCTGGCAGGAGTTCGGCAAGAGCCTGATCCAGACGATGGGCGCCCAGTTCGACGCGCTCGAGCGCGCCTACCAGGCGCGGCGCGAGGAGCTGCGCAAGCTGCCGCCGCCGGCCGAGGTGATGGAGGAGGGCGCGGGACTCCTCGACGTGCTGGAGAAGACGGGCTACGCGCAGCGACAAGGGCAGTAGCCTCGTCGCGATGCTCTCCCTCGCCCCGCTCCTCCTCGCGCCGTGCTTCGCGGCGCTGCAAGACGACGGCGCCGCCGTTCCCGCCGCCGCGGGACCGCGCCTCGTCGTCCTCTTCGTCGTCGACCAGTGCCGGCCCGACTACTTCGACCGCTTCGGCGCGCGCTTCACCGGCTTCTTCGCGCGCTTGCGCGAGGAGGGGCGCTGGTTCACCGACGGCGAGCAGCACCACGCGCTGACCGTCACGGCGGCGGGCCACGCGACGCTCGGCACCGGCCGCTTCCCGCAGCACCACGGGATCGTCGGCAACGACTTCTTCGACCCGGCGACCAACCGCATGGCGGGCGCCGCGAACGATCCGGCGGCGCCGCCGCTCGACGGTCGCGGCGGCGGCTACTCGTCGCACCGGCTCCAGTCCGACGGGCTCGGCGACTGGTGGAAGCGCGCCCATCCCGCCGCGAAGGTGGCGGGCGTCTCGATCAAGCCGCGCTCCGCGATCTTCCCGCTCGGCAAGGGGCCGCACGCGGCGTGGTGGTTCGACGACCGCAAGCTCGGCTTCGCGACGTCGGCGCGCTGCGTCGCCGAGCCGCCGGCGTGGTCGGCCGCCGCGTTCGCGCGCGATCCCTTCGCCGGCTTCCCGTCGAGCTGGGAGCGGACGCTCGCCGACGCGGAGTGCGCCGAGCTCGGCTGCACGCAGGACGAGCAGGAGGGCGAGGCGCCGACCGGGCTCCCGCCGTCGCGCTCGTTCCCGCACGGACTCGCCGGCAAGTCGGCGGGCGAGCGCGCCGGCGCGCTGCTCGTCTCGCCGTGGGCCGACGCGCTCGTGCTCGACTTCGCGCGCGACGTCGTCGTCGGCGAGGAGTTCGGCGCCGACGCGGTGCCCGACCTGCTGGCCGTCGGCCTCTCGGCCACCGACCTGATCGGCCATCGCCACGGCCCCGACTCGGTCGAGATCGCCGAGCAGCTCCTCTGGCTCGACGGCGCGCTCGAGGAGTTCGTCGCCTTCCTCGAGGCGCGCTGCGGCGGCGAGCTCCTGATCGCCCTCTCCTCCGACCACGGCATCCCGCCGCTGCCCGAGGTCGCGAAGGCGCGCGGCAAGGCGGGCGACCGCGTCGACTGGGCGACGCTCGCGCCGATCGTCGACGCCGCGCTGATCGCCATCGACCCGCGCCTCGCCGGCGCCGCGCAGCCGATCCCCGAGTTCGGCATCCGGCTCGACCGGATGAAGCTGGTGCCGGCCGGGCTCGTCGCCGACGACGTCGCGCGCGCGCTCGCGGCGACGCTGCGCCAGTCGCCGCCCTTCACCGACGCGCGCAGCCACGCCGAGCTGCAGGCGCCGCTCGCCGACGGCGACCGCGCGGGCGAGCTGCTGCGCGCCTCCTCCGACGGCACGCGCGCCGGCGACCTCCTCTTCACGCTGGCGCCCGGCACGATCTACATCCCCGCGCCGGCGCGCGTCGCGCAGCTGAAGAACGTGCTCGCCACCAGCCACGGCACGCCGTGGAGCGACGACACGCGCGTGCCGATCGTCTTCCTCGGACCGGGCGTCGCGGCGGGCCGCGTCGCCGGCCGCGCGTGGACGGTCGACGTCGCGCCGACGCTCGCGACGGCCGTCGGCGCGCCGCTCCCCGCCGACGTCGACGGGAAGCCGCTGCCGCTGCAGTGAGCCGCGCGCGCGCCGGCGCGGCCTAGGCTCAGCGGCGGCGCAGCAGCGTCGTCGCGCCGAAGCTCTTCACCGGCTCGAACGTCCGCTCCAGCCACTCGGCGACGAGCGGATGGCGGCGCGAGTTGGCGATCCCGTCGATCTCCGCGTCGGAGAAGAGCGCCCACTCGACGTGCGCCCGTTCCGCCGCGGCGATCAGCTCCTGCTGCTGCGCGCTCGACGGCGCGTGGGCGAGCTGGAGGAAGCGCGTGACGCTCCTCCGGTCGGCGAGGAAGTAGAGCGCGCCCTGGTTCGAGAGGTCGAGCAGCGGCGCGCCCGCCGGCAGCTCGGCCGCGATCCCCGCCAGCAGCTCGCGCACGGGAGCGAGCTTCGCGTCCGGCAGCGCGAGCCGACCGGAGCGCGGCAACGGTTCGGCGGAAGCCGGCGCGTGGCGCGCTCGCGCCGTCAGCGCGCCGAGGCGCGAGCCGAGCTCGGCGGGCAGCTCGCTCCGCGCCGCGAGCGCCGCGACGGAGCCGACCAGCGCCGCGGCGACGAGCCAGCGCGTCGGTCGCCGCGACGCGAGCAGCGCGTCGATCGCGACGCCGGCCAGCAGCCACAGCGGCGCGGTCGCCGTCGCGAGGTGGGCGCCGTCGAAGCGGCCGAGCGGCGTGCGCAGGAAGACGACGGCCGCGACCGCCAGCAGCGCGCCGCCCGCCGGGTGGCGCCGCGCGCCGAGCGTGCCGGCGGCCACGCGCGTCGCCAGCCACGCGGCGGCGACGAGCGCGAGCGCGAGCGCGATCCAGAAGAGTCCCGCCTCGTCGTCGACCAGCGCCGCGACGCCGCGCGCGCGCGCCGCGGCCCAGGTCGCCGCGAGCGGCGGGCAGGCGCGCCCCCACGTCGCGAGCTGCTGGCCCGCCTGCTCGACGCCGTTGCGCCACGCGGCGCCGAGCGCGTCGTGCCGCTCCAGCCACGCCGCCAGCGGCGCGAGGCCGAGCGCGACGCCCGCTGCGAACAGCGGCAGTTGCGCGGCGAGCGGGGCGAAGCGGCGCCGGTCGACCGCGACGAGCAGCAGCGCCGCGCCGCCGATCGCCACCGCGTAGAGGCCGGCGTCGAGGCTCCAGCCGAGCGCGCCGCCCGCCGCGACGCCCGCCAGCAGCAGTCGCGTCGCGCGCGCGACGCGCCGCTGCGGGTCGGCGCGCCACCACGCGAGCAGCAGCGCGAGCGAGACGAAGGCGGGCAGGAAGCGGGCGAGGAAGCGGCCGTCGCGCCAGAAGGCGAGGAGCACGCAGGCGAAGGCGAGCGGCGGCGACGCGATCGCCTGGCTCGCGACCGCCCAGAGCGCGAGCGCTCCCGCCGCGACCGCGACGGCGCGCAGCGTGCGCGCCGACTCGATCGTCGTCCCCCACGCGAGCGCTCCCCATCGCGGCAGGAGCGCGTCCTCGACGATCCCGTGCGGCACGTAGAAGTCGCGGCACGGCACCGCGCCGCGCTCCATCTCGGCGAGCGGCGCCAGCGACTCGCCGTCGTGGTAGAGGTCGAGTCCGCCGCGGCTCGCCGCCTCGGGCCCCCACGCCCACGCGATCAGCAGCGCCGGCGCCACGACCAGCAGCGTCAGCGGCCGGCCGCGCCGTTCGAGCGCCGCGCCGAGCGGCCGCGCGCGCACCAGCCACGCCAGCGACAGCAGCAGCAGCGCCGCCGCGCCCGCGACGCCGCCGACGATCACCGCGCTGTCGAGCGGCGACTTCGGCTCGGCCGGCCACGCCGCGAGCGCGACGAGCCCGAGCGCGAGTCCGAGGCCGCCGGCGAGCGCGATCGTGCAGCGCCAGCTCGGGAGGTCGACGGCGCCGTCCTCTTCCGGCGCGTCGCTCCGCGGCGCATCGCCGCGCGCGAGCCAGCGCGGCAGCGCGACCGCGAGGCCGGGAGCGAGCAGGAACGCCGCGGCGAAGAGGAAGAGGTCGCGCTGCTTGGGGTAGCCGTTCGCCGCGCACCAGCCAAAGATCCCGCGCTCGTCGCGCGACGCGAACCAATCCGGCGGGACGCCGCGCGCGAGCGCGGCGACCAGCAGCAGGCCGAGCGCGAAGCCGAGCAGCGCGAGCGCGACGCGGAGCGCGCCGTGGCTCGGCGCGTGCGCGCGGATCGAGGGCGTCAACGGCGGTTCCACGAGGCGGCGGGATGGTAGCGTGCCGCGCCGATGCGCCTCGCCGCGACGCTCCTCGTCTGGTTGCCCGCGGCCGGCTGCACGCCGCGCGCGGCGCCGTCGCCCGGAGCGCCGGCGCGCGCGGCGCCGCCCGCGATCGTCCTGATCGTCGTCGACACGCTGCGGCGCGACCATCTCGGCTGCTACGGCTACGCGCGCCCGACCACGCCGACGCTCGACCGCCTCGCCGCCGAGGCGACGCGCTTCGACGACGTCCGCAGCGCGGCGCCCTGGACGACGCCCTCGGTCGGCGCGCTCCTCACCTCGCAGTTCCCGACCTCGCTCGCCATCGAGGCGACCAGCTCGCCGCTGCCCGACGGCTTCGCGACGTTGCCGGAGCTGCTGCGCGACGCCGGCTGGTCGACGGCCGCGGCGGTGAGCCACACCTTCGTCTCGGCGCGCTGGCGTTTCGACCGCGGCTTCGAGCGGTTCGACGACTCGAACGCGCTCGGCCACGGCGCGGTCACGTCGGACGCGGTCACGGAGCGCGGCCTCGCCTTCCTCGACGCGATGGTCGCCGCCGACCCGGCGAAGCCGCTCTTCCTCTGGCTCCACTACTTCGACGTCCACTACGACTACGTCGACGATCCGGCGTGGAGCGGCGGCGGGCCGCGCGACTACGCGGGGCCGGTCAAGTCGGCGCTCGAGTTCGGCGAGCTGACGAAGCTCTTGCGCCGCAAGCAGCTCGGCGAGCGCGACCTCGCCGAGGTGGTGCGCCTCTACGACGCCGAGATCGCGCGCGTCGACGCGGCGATCGCGAAGGTCGTCGCGCGGCTGCGCGAGCTCGGACGGTGGGACGCGACGCTGCTGGCCGTGACCGCCGACCACGGCGAGGAGTTCCTCGACCACGGCTGGCTCGGCCACCTGAAGACGCTCCACGAGGAGCTGATCCGCGTGCCGTTGATCGTCAAATGGCCCGCGGGCGTCGGCCCGGCGCCGGGCGTCGACGCGCGGCCCGCGGCGACGATCGACCTGATGCCGACGCTGCTGGAGGCGGCCGGCGTCGCGCCGCGCGGGACGTTGCAGGGCCGGAGCCTCCTCGCGCCCGACGACGGCGAGACGCGCGCCCGCTTCGCCGAGACGAAGACGACGCAGGGGATCGCGCTGCGCTCGATCGTCGTCGGGCCGTGGAAGCTGGTGCGCGACGACGCGGGCGACCGCGACCACCTCTACCGGCTCGATCGCGACCCGGCCGGCAGCCGCGACCTGCTGGCCGAAGCGGGACTCGACGAGCGCGAGCGCGCCGAACTCGCGACGCGCGCGAAGCAGTTGCGCGCGCGGCTCGACGCCTGGCGCGCCGGCTGCGAGGCGGCGCGGCGGATCGGCGAGCAGGTCGAGTTGAGCGACGCGGAGCGCGCGGCGCTGCGCGCGATCGGTTACGGCGAGGAGTAGCGCGGCGCGGCGCTACTCGGCGCGCTCGAAGAGGGCGACGCGCGGCAGGAGCAATCCGGCCGGATCGGCGGCGAGGCGGCCGCTCGCGTCGGGCTCGAAGGTGGCGACCTGCTTCATCCGCAGCCGCTTCGCGAGGCTCGCGAACATGGCGTCCTCCGCCTCCGCGCTGCCGCGCGCGGCGGCGTACCAGAGCCAGCGCGGCGGCGGCGTGCCGTCGCGCACCGCGGCCCCCATCGCGCGCAGGTCGAAGCAGCGCGTCGGGCCGGCGATCGGCGGGAAGGGGGCGTAGAGCCACGGCTCGCTGCAGATCCAGACTTCGTCCTCCGGATCGCGGCGCGCAGCGAGGTCGGCGACGGAGCGCGGACGCGCGTCGCCCCAGCGCGAGCCGACCACCTCGCTCGCCTCCGCCGCCGCGAAGCAGAGCGCCAGCGCCGCGACGACGACGCGCTGGCGGGTGCGCGCGCCCTGCGCGTGGCGCACTCCCCACGCGAGACCGAGCGCGCCGCAGAGGCCGAGCGGCAGCGTGAAGCGCGGATAGACGTAGCCGGCGGGCGCCAGGAAGAGTGCGAGGTAGGCGAGGCCCGGCAGCGCGAGGAGCAGCGCGCGCGGCCGGCGGCGCAGCAGCGCGACGACGACGAGCAGCACGAGGCCGATCGTCGAGACGAGGCCGGCGGCGGTGAGCAGCCGCTCGAAGACGTCGTCGAGCAGGCCGCCGATCCCGCCGGGCGAGAGGTCGTGGACGCGGAACGGCGTCGAGCCGGCGCCGAAGAGATGGTCGACGTGGGCGCGCCAGGTCGACGCGCGTGAACCGTCGCGCGCGGTGAAGTGGTTCAGGAGTCCGCTGGACGCGACGTAGCTCACCGCGCCGCCGAGCGCGAGCGCGCCGAAGCGGGCGGCGCGCGAGGCGACGCGTCCCGCGCCGCGGCGCCACGCGAAGAGCGCGATCGCCGGCGCCAGCGCCGCGTACTGGTCCTTCGTCGCCGCCGCGAGGCCGAGCGCCGCGCCCGCCGCGACGACGCGCGCCGTCGTCGGCGCGCTGCGGCCCGCGACCAAGAGCGCCCACGCGAGCGCGCTCCACGCCAGCGCCGGCACGTCGGTGTTGAGCGTCGCGCCGTAGTGGACGACCGCCGGCTGCAACGCGACCGCGAGCGCCGCGATCCAGCCGAAGCGCGGGCCGGCGAACGCCATCGCGATCTCGGCGACGGCGATCAGCAGCACGACGACCATCAGCAGCGTCGCGGCCCGTCCGGCGACCACCAGCTTCCACGCCCCCGTCTCGCAGCCGGCGCCGAGCGTCATGAGCGCGACGGTCGGATCGACGGCGGCGCCGACCGGCGCTCCGTTCGCGGCGACCGCGTCGGCCATGGCCGAGCGCAGCTCGCGCAACTGCGCCTCTTCGGCATCGCTGAGCCAGAACGCGCGCGCGCACTGCTGCGCGACGCCGGCGACGAGATGCCACGCCTCGGGGTACTTGTCGGGCGGCAGCTCGCCGGCGGGCCACGCCTCGACCGAGAGGAGCGAGCGCAACGGCCACGGCGCGTCGGGCGACGGATCGACGAGGCCCGGCCGGCCCCACCCGCCGCACAGGCTCGGCAGGAGCGTTGCGATGGCGAGCGCGACGAGCCACGCGCGGAGGCGGCCGGCGCGCCACGCTCGCTTCCGCGCCGAGAGGTCGCCTGTATCCTGCGCCGCCGTCATACGCGCCGGCAGCCTAGGGAGTCGCGAGGGTGGGACAAGTGGCGCGGCCCTTCGACCGCAGGGATCCCCGAACTTGATCGCCCTCCTCGCGTCGCTCCTCTTCGCCGACGGATTCGCCGCCTTCACGGCGGCGGTCGCGGTCGCGCAGGCGGAGGCGCCCGCCGCCGAGGTCCGCGCCGACGCGCGCCACGGCACCGTCGTCGTGCCGATCCACGGCCCCCTCTCCGAGGAGATGGTGGCGCTGACCATCCGCTCGATCCGGCGCGCGCACGAGAAGGAGGCGCGCGCGATCCTCTTCGAGATCGACACCGAAGGCGGCGACGTCGAGCTGATGGACCGCCTGATCGACGAGATCGAGCGGGCCGACGACCTCCACACCGTCGCCTACGTGACGCAGAAGGCGGCCTCCGCCGGCTCGGCCATCGCGATCTCGTGCAAGAGCCTCTACATGCGGCCGGGCGCCAACATGGGCTCGGCGCTGGTGCTGATGATCCCGCAGTTCTTCGGCCTGCCGGTCGGCGCGATCGAGACGCTGCGCAAGGACAACTCCGCCTACTTCAGCAAGATCATCGGGAACTACCGCAGCCACTGGCGCGCGAAGGCGCAGGCGAACGGCCGCCCCGCCGCGCTGGCCGAGGCGTTCGTCTACGCGACGTCAGCCGTCTACCAGGTCGAGGTCGAGGGGGTCGTCCAGTACGCGAACGAGGTCGACCTGAAGCAGATCGCCGACGCGAAGGGCGAAGGAGCGGTCCGCACGCTGAAGACGGTCTGCAAGGAGGGCGAGGTCCTCAACATGACCGCGACCGAGTGCTACGAGGCGCGGATGTGCGACGGCCTCGCCACCACGCGCGCGGACCTGCTCGCGCAGCTCGGGCTCGATCCGGCGGAGGTCGAGGAGATCCAGCCGTCGTGGTCGGAGCGGCTCGCCGGCTTCGTGCAGGCGTGGGGCATCGCCTTCCTGATCGCCGGCCTCGTCGCCGTCTTCCTCGAGATCAAGCTGCCCGGTTTCGGGCTGCCCGGCGTGCTCGGGATCCTCTTCCTCGGCCTCTGGATGTTCGGCAAGTACCTCGCGGGCCTCGCCGAGGTGACCGAGGTGCTGCTGGTGGTGCTGGGCTTCGGCCTGATCGCGGTCGAGATCTTCGTGCTGCCGGGCACGCTGATCGCCGGCGTCGCGGGCGCGGCGGCGGTGATCGGCGGCCTCGTGATGGCGACGCAGCAGACGCTGCTGCCGCAGCCCGACCGCCCCTACTCCGAGATGGCGTGGTGGTCGACGACCAACTCGATCGCGCTCGGCATCGCGGGCGCGGCCGTCGCGATGGTGGTCGTCGCCAACTACCTGCCGCGCATCCCGTTCCTGAACCGCGCGGTCCTGCGCGCCGGTAACGGCGCGAGCCTCGCGGACGGGTCGCCGCCGATGGCGCGCCCGCACGACGAGCTGCAACCCGACTGGCAGCCGGCGCGCGGCGCGCGCGGCCGCGCGCTGACGGTTCTGCGGCCGGCCGGCAAGGTGATCGTCGACGGGCACGAGCTCGACGCGGTGTCGGACGGCGGTTTCATCGACGCCGGTGGCGCGATCGAGGTGGTCAAGGCCGAGCCGGGCCGGCTGGTCGTCCGCGGCTGCGGACCGGCTGCCTGACGCGACGGGGTGACGCGCATGTTCGAGTTCGGAATCTACGGCTGGTCGCTCCTGCTCGGCGGCGTCGTGGTCGTCGCGTTCGAGATCCTCTTCCCGTCGGCGGGGCTGCTCGGCCTGCTGGCCGGCTCGCTGCTGGTCGGCGGCGGCTGGTTCGCGGCGCGCACGGGCGGCAGCGACGCGCTGATGGGCTACTCGCTCCTCGCGCTCCTGCTGGTCCCGGTCGCGGTGATGCTGGCGTTCCGCGTGCTGCCGCGCACGCCGATGGGACGGCGGATGATCCTCGACGGGCCGAGCTTCGCGCAGCGCACCGCGACGGAGGAAGGGCTCGCCGAGCTGGTCGGCAAGACGGGCGTCGCCGAGACGACGCTGCGTCCGGCCGGCATCGCGACGGTGGATTCGCGACGCGTCGACGTCGTGACGCGCGGCTCGCACGTCGCGGCAGGCACGAGCGTGCGCGTGATCAGGGTCGACGGGAACCGGGTGATCGTCGAGGCGGCGGGCGAACGCCCGGCCGCGGGGTAGGCGGGCGCAAGAGCGCGCCCTCGAAAGGAGCTTCCATGGTCCTGCTTGCGGTGCCGACGACGGCGATCGTGACGGCCCTCGTCGTCATCTTCGGGCTCGTCCTGCTGGTCGTGCTCTTCAAGTACCTCGGCCTCTACGTCCGCTGCATGACGTCGAACGCCAAGATCGGGCTGTTCGAGCTGCTGATGATGTCGTTGCGCAAGGTGAACCCCGAGACGATCGTGCAGGCGCGCATCTCCGCGGTGCAGGCGGGCGTCGACATCGACCCGCGCGACCTGCAGGCGCACTACCTCGCCGGCGGCAACGTCGTGAACGTCGTGCGCGCGATGATCGCCGCCGACCGCGCCGGCATCGCGCTGCCCTACAAGACGGCGACCGGCATCGACCTCGCCGGCCGCAGCGTGCTCGAGGCGGTCCAGACCTGCGTCAACCCGCGGATCATCGACTGCCCGCAGGAGGCGGGCGCGAAGATCGCGGCCGTCGCGAAGGACGGCATCCAGCTGCTGGCGCGCGCGCGCGTCACGGTGCGCACCAACATCGGCCGGCTCATCGGCGGCGCGACCGAGGACACGATCATCGCCCGCGTCGGCGAGGGCATCGTCTCCACCATCGGCTCGTCGGCCTCCTACAAGGACGTGCTCGAGAACCCCGACCGCATCTCGAAGACGGTGCTCGGCAAGGGACTCGACGCCGGCACCGCGTTCGAGATCCTCTCGATCGACATCGCCGACGTCGACGTCGGCGAGAACGTCGGCGCCAAGCTCCAGACCGACCAGGCCGAGGCCGACATGCGCGTCGCCGAGGCGCAGGCCGAGAGCCGCCGCGCGACCGCCGTCGCGCTCGAGCAGGAGATGCAGGCGCGCGTCATGGAGAACCGCGCCAAGCTCGTCGAGGCCGAGGCGGGCGTCCCGGCCGCGATGGCCGAGGCGTTCCGCAGCGGCCGGCTCGGCGTGATGGACTACTACCGCATGCAGAACCTCCAGGCCGACACGTCGATGCGCAGCTCGCTGTCGGGCGGCGAGATCACGCCGACCTCCGCGCCGCCGAAGAAGGGGTCGGGCTGAGCGGCGGCGGGCGAGGAGGCGCGCCATGGACCTCGAGGAGCTGATCGCGCTGGCGAAGCGCAACCCGGTGATCGTCGTCTGGCTGGCGCTGATGCTCTTCGGCACGATCGCCCGCAAGCTCGCCGGCAAGAAGGAGGAGGAGGACGCGCGCGGCGGGCGCGGAGGCGCGGCGCCGCGAGCCGCGCCGACCGAGCTCGAGGAACGGATCCGCCGCAACTTCGAGGAGATGCTGCGCCGCCGCGCGGCGGGCGGCGAGACGGCCGCGAGCGCGCCCGTCGCGGCGCCGATCCCGGCGGCGACGCGCGCTCTCGCCCAGAAGCCGCGTCGGAACTACGACGAGGCGGCGCCGAAGGAACCGGTGCAGGTCCGCATCGTCCGCAAGGAGCCGACGCGCGTGCGCCACTCGCCGGCCGAGGCGACGGCGGGCGACCGGCCGCGCATGGCCGTGCGCCGGCTCGCGGGGTCGTCGCTGCCGGCGAAGGGGGCGCCCGCGCGGCGCGCGACGCGCGCGACCGTGACGCGTCGGCTGCTGCGCGACCGCACGGCGTTGCGCCGCGCGATCCTCTTCAACGAGGTGCTCGGGCCGCCGCGCGCGCTGCGCGAGGAGACGACGCCCGCGTAGGCGCGCGACCCGCGGCGCGCGTCACTCGATCGCGAGCTTGATCGATTCCCAGAGGCGCGTCGGGAAGCAGCAGAAGTCGTTCTTCGCCCGCGCGCCCTGGCGCGTGAAGAAACCGCCGAGCTGCTCCGGCCGCGAGCCGGCGAACTCGTCGCCGAGCCAGCCCGGCAGGTTCGACGCGCCGGCGCTCGTCGTGTCCCACTCGCGCGCGCGACCGCTGGCGAGGCGCGAGAAGCTCTGGCTCACGCGCGGGCCGCGGTCGTCGAAGTCGGCGGCGATCGTGGCGGGCAGCCCCGTCACGTCGTCCCACAGCTCCTTCTCCGCGGTGCCGAGCGGCGGCAGCGAGAGCCGGGTGCCGCACTCCTCGTCGTCGCAGCTCGCGCAACCCGACGCGGCGGCGAGCAGGAGAGGCGCGAAGGCGGCGAGCGCGCGGCGTGGTTCCATCGTTCCGCTCCAGAGCCGATCCGGGAGTCCTCGTCCGCTTCCGACGCGGCGCGATTCTGCCGACCGCGGGCCGTCACACCAACGTCGGCAGGACGGCCGTCCCGTCCGCAGCGGGCTTTTGGACGTCGTGGAGGCGCCCGCCTTCCAGCATCAGCACCCGGTCGAGCCGCCCGGCGAGCCGGAGGCTGTGGGTGACCAGCACCATCGCCGCCCCCTGCTCGCGGTGGACCTCGAGCAGCAGCTCCTCGATCTCGGCGCTGGTCCGCTCGTCGAGGTTGCCGGTCGGCTCGTCGCAGAGCAGGAGCGCGGGCCGGCGCAGCAGCGCGCGCGCGATCGCGACGCGCTGCCGCTCGCCGCCGGAGAGGCGGTTCGGGAGGTGGCGCGCGCGCGCGGCGAGGCCGACCCGCTCGAGCAGCGCCCTCGTCTGCGCGAGCGTCTCCTTGCGCCGCGCGAACCAGTCGAACGGCGACGCGCCGATCATCGCGCCGAGCAGCACGTTCTGCTCGGCGGTGAGCTCGGGCAGCAGGTGGTAGGACTGGAAGACGAAGCCGATGCGGTCGCGGCGCAGGCGGTCGCGCGCGCCGCGCGGCGCGCCGAGCACGTCGCGCCCCTCGAGCTCGAGCGCGCCGGCGTCGGGCCGGTCGAGCAGGCCGAGCAGGTGGAGCAGCGTCGACTTGCCGCCGCCGCTGCGCCCCACCACCGCGACGCCCTCGCCGGCCGCGACGTCGAGGTCGACGCCGCGCAGGATCTCGAGGCGCTGCCCGCCCGACTCGAAGTGGCGCTCGAGCGCGCGCGCGCGGACGGCGGCGGGGCGAGCCGGGGTCGCGACGTCACTCATGGCGCAGCGCCTCCACCGGATCGAGCCGCGCGGCGCGCCACGCGGGCAGCAGCGTGAAGAGGGTCCCGCAGCCGATCGAGACCGCGGCGTAGCCGAGCAGGCGCGACAGGTCGACCTGCACCGGCAGCTCGTCGAAGCGGAACATGTGGCCGGCGAAGAGGCGCCAGCCGGTGAAGCGCTCGATCAGGTCGAGCAGCGGGTTGAGCCAGTGCGCGAGCCCCATGCCGGCGGCGAGCCCGACGAGCGAGCCGGCCAGCGTCACGATCAGCCCGCACACCAGGAAGAGCAGCCCCGCGCGCGGGCGCGACGAGCCGAGCGCGGCCAGCACGCCGATGTCGCGCGTCTTGCGCCGGACCATCTGGTGGAGCGTCACGAAGAGGCTGAAGGTCGCGACGATCACGACGAAGAACATCGCGACGTTCATCACGCGCCGCTCGCTCTCGACCGCGCCGAGCAGCAGGCGGCGGCGGTCCTCCCACGTCTCGATCGCGCCCGGCGCGAGGCGCGCGTCGGCGAGGAGCGTCGCGAGGCGGTCGCGCATCGCGGCCGGCTCGCCGTCGACCGAGAGCGCGAGCTCCTGGATCGGCGCGTCGAGCGCCGCGAAGTCGACGAGGCGCGCGCGCGGCACGACGGCGTGCGTCACGTCGAAGTTGGTGTCGCGCGTCGCGAAGGTGCCGACGACGACGAAGTCGCGCGTGCGCGGCTTGAGCGTGACGCCCGGCTCCGGCTTGCCGGCCATCGTCGCGATCGTGACGACGGTGCCCGGCTCGTAGCCGAAGCGGTAGGCGAGGGGGCGGCCGAAGAGGATCGGCTCGAGTTCGTCGTCGAAGCGGCGCTCGACGGGCAGGCGCTGCGCCCAGAACGGATCCTCGGGGTCGAACCAGAACGGCTCGTCGGCGCGCGGGACCAAGCTGCGCTCGAGGAAGTGGCTGATCTCGGGCCGCTCGCCGCGCGTCGGCGTGGCTTCGAGCACGTGGCGCAGCGGCCCGGTCAGCTCCTCGGCGTCGAGGCCGATCAGGTTGACGAAGTAGCTGTCGCCGATGCGCGGCGCGCCGACGAGCGCGACGACGCCCTTCGCGCGATGCATCGCGGCGACCTCGACGCGCGGCGACGCGGAGCGCACGCCGTCGGCCGCGCGCACGCGGTCGAGCAGCGCGCGCGCGGCCGGTTCGTCGAAGCCGTCGACCGCGATCGTGACGTCGGGCGCGAGCGCGCGGATCAGCGCGCGCTGCTCGCCGAGGAAGCCGCTCATCACCGAATCGACGATGACGATCGCCATCAGGCCGACCGTGACGCTCAGCGTCGCGACCAGCGTGATCGGCCGCGCGACGAGGTAGCGCCACGCGAGGAGCAGCAGGTCCACGGCGCTCAGGTCCCGGCCGCGGGCGCGGCGCCGTCGGCGGCGCCCTCCGCGCGGTCGGCGGACGCGGCGAGCGGCCGGCGCAGCGGGAAGAGGATCGTCTCGCGGATCGAGAGGAAGCCGCCGAGCACCATGCAGAGGCGGTCGATGCCGATGCCGAGCCCGCCGGCGGGCGGCATCGCGCTCTCGAGCGCCAGCACGTAGTCGTGGTCGACCTCGGCCGGCGCCTCGGGATCCTTGGTCGCCACCTGCGCCTCGAAGCGGGCGAGCTGCTCGACCGGGTCGTTCAGCTCGGAGAAGGCGTTCGCCAGCTCCCAGCCGTTCATGAAGAACTCGAAGCGCTCGACGAGCTCCGGCTTGCCCGGCACCGGTTTCGACAGCGGCGAGATCGCGGTCGGGTAGTGGGTGACGAAGGTCGGCTGGATCAGCTGCGGCTCGACGCACTCCTCGAAGAGCGCCTCGAGGACCTTCCAGCCCGGCGCCTTCCCGAGCCCCTCCAGCCCGAGCTCCGCCGCGCGGCGGCGCAGCGCCGCCTCGTCGTTCGCGTCGATGCCGGCGTGCTCGCTCACGAGGTCGTGGTAGGTGCGGCGCGCGAAGGGGCCGCGCAGGTCGATCGTCCGCTCGCCGAGCTTCGTCGTGCCGTCCTTCGTGTGGCGCTTCGCCAGCGTGACGAAGAGCTCCTCGGTCAGGTCCATCACCGCGCGGTAGTCCACGTAGGCCCAGTAGAGCTCCATCATCGTGAACTCGGGGTTGTGGCGCGGCGAGATGCCCTCGTTGCGGAAGACGCGGCCGATCTCGAAGACCTTCTCGAAGCCGCCGACGAGCAGGCGCTTGAGGTAGAGCTCCGGCGCGATGCGGAGGTAGAGGTCCATGTCGAGCGTGTTGTGGTGCGTCGTGAAGGGACGCGCCGCCGCGCCGCCCGCGATCGGGTGGAGCATCGGCGTCTCGACCTCGAGGAAGCCCTTCGCGGCGAGGATCGCTCGCAGGTCGTGGATCACGCGGCTGCGCAGCACGAAGCCGTCGCGCACCTCGGGATGGCTCATCAGGTCGAGGTGGCGGTACCGGTAGCGCAGCTCGACGTCGGTCACGCCGTGGCGCTTCTCCGGCGGCTCGCGCAGCGACTTCGCGAGGTGCTCGAGCTTCGTGGCGAAGACGGTCGGCTCGTTCGTCTTCGTGCGCGCGAGCGTCCCCTCGAAGCCGAGGATGTCGCCGACCTGCACCAGCTTCTTCGCGATCGCGTGGCCCGTCTCGCCGACGTCCTTGCGCACCATCACCTGGATGCGGCCGCTCTGGTCGACGAGGTCGAAGAAGACGAGGCTCGCGCCCATGTCGCGGCGCGCGGCGATGCGGCCGGCAACGCGCACCGTCGCGCTCGGCTGCGCGTCCACGCGCGGCAGCAGCGTCGCGATCTCCTCGCGACCTGCGAACTGGCTCGGCCACGGATCGACGCCGAGCGCGCGGAGTTGTTCGAGCTTGCGGCGCCGTTCCTCGCCGAGGTCCCCTGCACTCGCGTCGCTCACCCGCCGTTCTCCTTGCGGCGGCCGGCGGGCGCAATTGCAGCCGCCGACGGGCCGACGAAGGGCGGGGAGTCTACGGCTCGCGGAGCGCGGCCCCAGGGGCCGGCCCGGGTGGCAGCGTCACGCGGTCGGGCGTCGCCGGCGGCGACTCCGGGGCGCCGCGCAGGAAGATTTTCCCTGCCCTCCCCGGGGCAGCGACGTTGCCAAGCTTGCAGACCGGGAAAGCGGCGCTAGGTTGTCCCCTGCGAACGACGAACAGAAAGCGATCCGCCCCGCGAACGAAACGCGAAGTACGGAGTCCCCCGCTCCGGTGCGCTCGTGCGGAACGATCGCGGAAGCCCTGTCCGGCGCGCGCAGCCAGGAGCCCTTGATGCGCCTCACCTTGTCTCGCACCTTGCAGCTCGCACTGCTCTCGGCCGCGCTGGCCGCGACGGCGTGCAATCGCCAGAACCACGCGCTCGAGCTGGCTGGGTTCGACAGTCCGCCGGACGTCGTCGGTCCGGGTGACGATGACGACGCGGGTCCGGATGCGGGCACCGAGGTTGGCGACGGCGGTTCGACCGACGGCGACGACGGCGGCACCGATTCGACGGATGGTGGCCCCCCCGATGTTCCACCGCCGCCGGGTGGTGGTGGCGGTGGTCCTCCGCCTCCGAATCCGGGTGGCGGTGGCGGCAGCGCCGCGGGCGGCGGCGGCAGCTCTGCCGGCGCGCCGGTGCCCGAGCCGACGACGCTCGCGCTCCTCGGTGGCGGTCTCGCGGCGCTCGTCGCTGCGCGACGCCGTCGCAAGAGCTGACCTCCGCTCCGAATCCTGATTTCCTCGGATCTCCTCGACGCTGCCGCGCGGGCCACACGCCTGCGCGGCAGCGTCATTTCTGGCGCGACGCGCGCTTCGCAGCGTCGCTTGCAACCACCTCCGCCGCCCATAAGATCTCGCCCTTTTTCGTAAACCCATGCAACGGAGCGACTTGGAGCCAATGGCCTTCGAGGTCCAATCGCAGAACGAAACGCAGGCGACCGTGCGCGTCAGCGTCGACCCGGGCAGCTACAAGGCGGCGCTCGAGCGCGAGATGCACGATCTCGGCCAGCGCGTCCGCATGCCCGGCTTCCGTCCCGGCCACGTCCCGAAGAGCGTGCTCGCGAAGCGGTTCGGGGAGACGGCCTCGAAGGAGCTGCGCCGCAAGCTCTTCATCGAGGCGTTCCAGGCCGGCATCCGCGAGCGCAACATCCATCCGGTCGAGCCGCCGATGGTGAAGGACGAGCAGCTCGTCCCCGCCGCGGACGGGACGATGGCGATCTCGCTCGACCTCGAGCTGATCCCCCACGTCGAGCCGAGCGGCTACGACAAGTTCGTCATCACGCCGCCCGCGATGGAGCTCAAGGAGGAGGACGTCGAGCGCGAGCTCGAGGGTCTCCGCCGCCAGGCGGCCGACGCCGCCGAGGTCGCCGACGGCCAGTCGGTGGCGGGCGACGTCGTCATCGTCGACCTGCAGCTCTCGTTCGTCGACGGCACGACGTTCCCCAACAAGCTCGAGAACCGGATCGTCGACACCGGCGCCGGCCTCGTCGACGGCGTGGCGTGCGAGGACGCGAAGACGAAGTTCGCCGGCGCGAAGCGCGGCGACGTGCGCCGCGTCTCGATGGTGCTGCCCGACGCCTTCCCGGTCGAGGCGCACCGCGGCAAGACCGCCATCACCGACTGCACGGTGAAGGACCTCCGGCGCGTCACGCTGCCGGAGCTCTCGTCGCCGGCGTTCCTCGCCCGCTTCAAGGCGGAGAGCGTCGACGCCGTGCGCGCGCAGGTGCGCGAGCGCCTCAAGCAGGTGCTCCAGGCGCAGCAGGACCGCGCGATCGAGGAGCTCTGCGTCGACCAGCTCCTCGACCGCCATCCGTTCCCGCTGCCCGCCGCGTTCGTCGACCGCAACCTCGAGGCCGAGCGCGAGCGCGTGCGGCGCGACCTGGTGAACCGCGGCGCGCCGCCGGCCGACGTCGAGAAGCAGCTCCTCGAGAACGAGGGTCGCCTCAAGCACGACGTCGAGCGGCGCATCCGCGAGGCGTTCGTCCTCGACCGCATCGCCGAGAAGGGCGAGGTCGAGGTGAGCGTCCCCGAGCTCGAGAACCAGTTCATGCTGATGGCCCGCTCGTGGCAGGTCGAGCCGCAGAAGCTCTTCGACCACTTCCAGTCGCAGGGCCTCCTGCCGCGGGTCGTCGAGGACCTCCGCCGCGCGAAGGTGCGACGGCAGTTAAGGGCGGCGGCGACGACGACCGAGAGTGGCTCGGGCGGCCCGACGAAGGCCGGCTGATCCCGCGGTTCCACGAAGACGGAGAACGACCGGTGAACGCCCCGAACCTCGAGATCATCCCGAACCCGCCGTACGTCATCGAGAAGACCGGCCGCGGCGAGCGCGCGTACGACATCTACTCGCGCCTGCTCGAGGACCGGATCATCTTCCTCGGCTCCTCGATCAACGACTTCGTCGCGAACGCGGTGGTCGCCCAGCTCCTGTTCCTCCAGAAGGAGAACAAGAAGCAGGACATCCACATGTACATCAACAGCCCCGGCGGCTCCGTGACTGCCGGCCTCGCGATCTACGACACGATGCGTTTCGTCGAGTGCCCGATCTCGACTTGGTGCATCGGCCAGGCGTCGAGCATGGGCGCGATCCTGCTGGCCGCCGGCACGAAGGGGAAGCGCTTCAGCCTCCCCCATGCCCGCGTGATGATCCACCAGCCGTGGGGCGGCGCGCGCGGCACGGCCGAGGACATCCACATCCAGGCCAAGGAGATCAAGGTCCTGAAGAAGACGCTCGTCGACATCCTCGTGCGCCACACCGGCCAGTCGGCCGCGCGCATCGAGGCCGACTCCGACCGCGACCACTTCATGTCGGGCGCCGACGCGAAGGCGTACGGCCTCGTCGACGAGGTGATCGAGCCGCCGGAACCCGGCGCGGCGGACCCGAAGAAGAAGTGACGTCCGCGCGCGGACGCGAACGAGGAGCTCGGCTCGGATGACCAAGGGACGGCCCGGCGGCGAAGTCGAACGCTGCACCTTCTGCGAGAAGCCCCGCGCGAAGGTGCTGAGCCTCATCGCCGGACCGCCCGGCGTCTACATCTGCAACGAGTGCGTCGAGCTCTGCAACACGCTGCTGCTCGAGGAGCTGAAGCCGAAGGGCCCGGCGCAGCCGAAGCCGAAGCGCGACCCGGTCAAGGAGTTCGGCCCGGTCCCGACGCCGTCCGACATCCGCGGCTTCCTCGACGAGTACGTGATCGGCCAGGAGCACGCCAAGAAGGTGCTCTCGGTCGCGGTCTACACCCACTACCAGCGCATCCTCCATCCCGAGGCGCACCAGGACGTCGAGCTCGAGAAGAGCAACATCCTGCTGATCGGGCCGACCGGCTCGGGCAAGACGCTGCTGGCGCGCTCGCTCGCCCGCCTCCTCAAGGTCCCCTTCGCCATCAGCGACGCGACCACGCTGACCGAGGCGGGCTACGTCGGCGAGGACGTCGAGAACATCGTGCTGCGCGTGGTGCAGGCCGCGGGCTACGCCATCGAGCTGGCCGAGCGCGGCATCGCCTACGTCGACGAGATCGACAAGATCGCGCGCACGACCCAGAACGTCTCGATCACGCGCGACGTCTCGGGCGAGGGCGTGCAGCAGGGGATGCTGAAGATCCTCGAGGGCACCGTCGCCAACGTCCCGCCGCAGGGCGGCCGCAAGCACCCGGAGCAGCACTACCTCCAGGTGAACACCGCCAACATGCTCTTCATCTGCGGCGGCACCTTCGTGCAGCTCGAGGAGATCATCCGGCGCCGCCTCGGCCGCCGCGGCATCGGCTACGCCGCGATCGGCCGCCACGACGACGGCGAGCTCGCGCCGCGCGACGAGGACGAGTTCGACCAGGTGCTGCGCGCGGTCGAGAGCGAGGACCTCATCTCGTTCGGGATGATCCCCGAGTTCATCGGCCGCCTGCCGGTCATCGGCATCCTCGACCCGCTGCGCGACGACGACTTCGTGCGCATCCTGGTCGAGCCGAAGAACGCGCTGGTGCGGCAGTTCAAGCGGATGTTCGCGATCGAGGGCAGCGAGCTCGAGTTCACGCCCGAGGCGCTGCGCGTGATCGCCCGCAAGGCGCGCGAGAAGAAGACCGGCGTGCGCGCGCTGCGGTCGATCATGGAGGAGATCTTCCTCGACCTCTTCTACGAGCTCCCCCACCGGCCGCCGTCGCGCTACACCGTGACCGGCGCGTTCATCGACGGCCGCGAGAAGGCGCAGTGCGAGCCGCTGCCGCCGCCGCCGCAGGCCGAGCACCGCCAGGCGGGATGAGCGCCGCGCGCCAGGCGCTGACCGACCTCGCGCTCGACGCGTTCGAGCCGCTGGCCGAGGAGCTGGGCGAGCGGCGCTTCGCGGGCGCCAACCTGCGGCGCTGGCTCTACGCGCGGCGCGCCCGTTCGTGGGACGCGATGAGCGACCTCTCGAAGCGGTTCCGCGAGCAGCTCGCGGAGCGCTTCGAGGTGCGGCGGACCGCGATCGCGGCCGACCGCTCCGATCCCGGCGGCACGCGCGCCTTCGTGCTGCGCCTCGCCGACGGCCGCACGATCGAGACGGTGCTGATCCCCGAGGAGGAGCGGCGCACCGTCTGCGTCTCGACGCAGGTCGGCTGCCCCGTCGCATGCGTCTTCTGCGCGTCGGGACTCGACGGCCTGATCCGCAACCTGACGCCGGGCGAGATCGTCGAGCAAGTGCTGGTCGTGCAGGACGCGCTGCCCGAGGGCGAGCGGGTCAGCAACGTCGTCGTGATGGGCATCGGCGAGCCGACGATGAACCTCGGCGCGCTCTCCCACGCGCTCTCCACGTGGAACGACCCGCGCGGCGTCGGCCTCGGCGCGCGCCGCATCACCATCTCGACCGTCGGCTGGCCCGCCCGCCTCGACCGCCTCGCCGAGCTCGACAAGGAGTTCGGCCTCGCGATCTCGCTCCACGCGCCGCGCCAGGAGCTGCGCGAGCGGCTGATCCCCAACGGCGGCAGCGTGCCGCTGCCCGAGCTGATGGCGGCCGCGCGTCGCTTCTTCGAGCGCACCGGGCGGCGCATCACCTTCGAGTACGTGCTGATCGAGGGGCTGAACGCGTCGCCGCGCGAGGCGGCCGAGCTCGCGACGCTGCTGCGCGGCTTCCCGTGCCACGTGAACCTGATCCCGGTCAACCCGGTCGACGGGCTCCCGTGGCGACGGCCCGCGCCCGACGCGATCGACCGCTTCCGGGCGACGTTGCTGCGCGGCGGGATCGACGCGACCGTCCGCTGGCCGCGCGGCGACGGCATCGCCGCGGCGTGCGGGCAGTTGCGGCTGCGGGTCGAGAAGGAGCTCGGCGCGGCCGGAGGCGCTACCACGCCGCCAGCGTGACGACCGCCTTGCGCCGCTCGAGGCGGCGCATCGTCTCGAGCTCGACGACGCTGCCCGGCTCGCTCCGCGCGATTCGCTCCAGCAGCTGGTCGACCGTCGTCAGCGCCTCGCCGTTCCACGCCAGCACGAGGTCGTGCGGCTCGATCCCGGCGGCGAGCGCGGGGCTCGCCTCGAAGACGTCGGAGACGACGACCGCGCCGCCGAGGCCGAGCTGGCCGAGGAACTCGGGCTCGACGAGGTCGCGGGCGCTGAAGCCCAGCCACGGCCGGTTGCCCGGCACCCCGTCGCCCTCGCTGCCCTCGAGCCGCGCCGGCTGCTCCGCGCGCGCGACCAGCAGCGACTCGACGCCGCGCTTCATCGTCGTCGCCGGCAGCGCCAGCAACGCCGGCCCGCCCGCGCTCGCGGCGAAGCCGCCGCCCATCGCGACCTCGTACGACTGCGGCGGCTGCAGCAGCAGGCCGACCACGCGACCGTCCTGCTGCGCGATCACGCCCCCCGCGCTCGACGGTGTGCGCGCCAGCGTCACCCGCAGCAGCGAATCGAAGCGCCGCCGCCCGAAGGTCGAGTTGCGCAGCGGGTCGTGCATCCAGCCGAGCGCGACGCCGCCTTCGTCGGGCGTGCCGGTGCCGAAGAGCGTCACGACGTAGCGCGTCTCGGGCGCCTGCGCGACCGGCTCGCCCGCGAGCTCGAGCGTCGGCAGGTCGACCGGGCCGACCTCGACGACGCCGACGTCGGTCGCCTCGTCGACGCCGACGAGCCGCGCGCGCCGCGGCCGCAGCCCCGGCTGGTTCGCGAAGTAGACCGAGACGCGGCCCGCCTGCTCGAGCGACGAGCCGATCGTCACGACGTGGCCGTCACGGCCGAGCACGAGGCCGCTCGCCTCGAGCACGACGACGAGGCCGTCGCCGACGCGCCGCTCGATCGACAGCTGCACCACGTTGGGGCAGACGCGCATCGCGCCGGTCGAGAGGCGCTTGCGCAGCTCGATCCGCCGTCCGTCGTCGAGCGCCATCGGACCGTCGCCCTGCGACGACGACGGAGCCGCGACCGGAGCCGCGACGGGACCCGCCGCCGGCGGGGCCACGGGCGGCGTCGCCGGCTGCTCCTGCGCCGTCGCTTCCGTGGCGCACGACAGCGCCGCGGCGAGCAGGAGGGCGAGGCCCGTGCGTCGGGAGCGGTCCATCGCGCGCTCGCTCACATGCCGCGCGGCCGCGCGCCGCCCTTGGCCGGCACGATGCGCGGGCGCACCGTGCCGCGGTGGAATTCGTCGAGCTGCGCGTCGAGCTCGCTGCCGATCGTCCGGATCGGGATCGCGCTGCCGCCGTTGCCGTTCATCTCGACGATCGTCGGCGCGCCGCGCGTCGCGGCCGGCGGCTGCCGATCGCGCAGCACGCTCCAGCCGAGCGTGACCGCCAGCACCGCCGCCGCCGCCCAGCCGCTCGCCGTCATCAGGCGCGGCAGCAGGCGCGGGAGCGCCGGCGGCGGCCCGTCGATCCGCCCCATCACGCCGGCCACGATCGACTCGCTCATCGACTCGCCGTGGAACTCCGCGCGCGCCGAGCCGCGCACCTCCTCGAGGAGGCCGCGCATCGCGGTGAACTCGCGCCAGCACGAGAGGCAGGAGCGCAGGTGCGCCTCCACCGACGCCTGCTCGTGGCGATCGAGGTCGCCGCCGGCGTGGAGGTCGAGCAGGGGGAGGATCTTGTCGCAGTCCATCGGTTCCATCGTTCCTTGCCTGTCAGCTGGGCCTGTCAGCAGGCGCTCTCAGGAGGGCGTCACGGTTGGGGGCGAGTCGTCGGCCGAGCGGCCGCTGCGCGCTCGCGACTCGCGCTCGGCGGCCCGCTCGATCCGATCCCACTGTTCCTTGAACATGCGGCGCGCGACGTGCAGCCGCCAGCGCACCGTCGCGTGCGTCGAGCGGACGATCGTCGCGATCTCCTTGCACGAGAGGGCGTCGAGCTCGCGCAGCGTCATCACGGTGCGGTACTTCTCGGGCAGCTTCTCCAGCACCTGCCGCACGCGCGCGATCGTCTCGGCCGACTCCATCCGCTGGCCCGGCGCGTCCTGCGGATCGGGCTCGGCAAGCCCGCCCGCCACGTCGTCGAGGACCACCGGCTTGAGGCGTGACCGCTTCCGCATCGCGTCGATCGAGAGGTTCACCACGATGCGGTAGAGCCACGTGTAGAAGCTCATCCCGAAGTCGAAGCGGGCGAGCGCCTTGTACGCGCGCAGGAACCCCTCCTGCACCACGTCGCGCGCCTCCTCGGCGTCGCCGAGCAGGTGGTAGGCGGCCCACCACGCCCGCTCCTCGTAGCGGCGCACCAGCCCCTCGAACGCGCGCGTCTCGCCCGCGAGCGTCGCCTGGACCAGCGCGTTGTCGGACGCGTCGGGCGCGTGGCCCGACTCGCTGCCCGTTTCCCGCATCGCTCCGATCGCTCCAGCGCTCCGCCGCCCGCCGTCGCTGCCGCCTTCGCGCGCACGACCGTCCAGCAGCGTCAGTTTCGGCCTGGGGATCATCGCCTGGCTGGCTCCCGGCCCGTCGCGCGCGGTCCCTCCGGCCGACGGGTCCGCGCTACCTACGGCGGGGGCGGCGCGGCGTTGGCCGGGATTCCCCGGGGCTCCTGGGGGACGCCCGCTACCGCCCGGGAGCGTCGTCGCCCGCCCAGCGGAACTTTCCGATCGCCCGGTACTTCGCGTAGCGCCGCTCCTTCAGCTCGGCGAGCGGCAGGCGCGAGAGGGAGTCGAGGTGGCGCAGGATGACGCCCTTCAGCGTCGCCGCCATCGCCGCGGGGTCGCGGTGGGCGCCGCCCGGCGGCTCCTCGACCACCTCGTCGACGACGCCGAGCTCGAGCAGATCGGGCGCGGTGAGGCGCAGCGCCTTCGCCGCCTCGCCCTTCTTCTCCGCGTCCTTCCAGAGGATCGCGGCGCACCCTTCCGGCGAGATCACCGAGTAGTAGGCGTGCTCGAGGATCAGCAGCTTGTCCGCGACGCCGATGCCGAGCGCGCCGCCGCTGCCTCCCTCGCCGATGACCACGCTGACGACCGGGACCTTCAGCGTCGCCATCTCGAGGATGCTCCTCGCGATGGCGCCCGCCTGCCCGCGCTCCTCGGCGCCGATGCCGGGAAAGGCGCCCTGCGTGTCGATCAGCGTGACGATCGGCACGCCGAACTTCTCCGCGAGGCGCATCTTGAGCATCGCCTTGCGGTAGCCCTCGGGATGGGCGCAGCCGAAGTTGGCGGCGACGCGCTCCTTGGTCGTCTTGCCCTTGCGGTGCGCCACGACCAGCACGCGCCGCGGGCCGAGGCTCGCCAGCCCGCACACGATCGCCTGGTCGTCGCCGAAGACGCGGTCGCCGTGGAGCTCGAGGAAGCCGTCGAAGACCTTCTCGATGTAGTCGGTCGAGTGGGGCCGCCGCGGATGGCGCGCGAGGCGGACGCGGTCCCACGGCGTGAGCTCGCTGAAGATCTTGCGGATCAGCTTGTCGCGCAGGTTCTTCAGCGGCCCGACCTCCGCCGCGACGTCCTGCACCGTCAGCGAGGCGGGCGCCGTCGTGGCGAGCTTCTCGATCTCGATGATCTTCTGGTCGATCTCGGCGATCGGCCGCTCGAAGTCGAGCCACTCCTTCAGGTCGTTCGCGCTGGCCAAGCCCCGCTCTCCACCGGTCTTCCAGGGTGCGCGCCGACCTGCCGCCGCGCTGCTCGCTCGACCCTGGTGCGCGGGCACGATAAAGAATCGCCCGAATGGCACCGAATCCCCGGACCCCGCCCGCGTTCGTGCGGGTCGAGGTCGCGACTCGACCCGGCTTCCCCGACGCTGCAGCGACCAAGCTCGCCGGCGAGATCGCGCGCCTGATCGGCCGCCCCATCGAGGCGGAATGGATCCGCGGCTACTCGATCGCGTTCGCGGCGGGCGACGTGCCGAGCGGCGACGCCGACGCGAGACGGCTCCACGCGGTGCTGGCCGATCCGGTGCTCCACTCGTCGCGCGTGCTGCGCGCCGATGACGCGGTGCCGCCGGTCGCGGCGGGCGCGCGCCGGCTCGACGTCGTGCGCCGGCCCGGCGTCATGGACCCGGCCGCGGCGTCGGTGCTGCGCGCGCTCGAGGCGGTCGGCTTCAAGCCGCTCTCGACCCGGACCTACCGCGCGATCGTGCTGCGCGGCGCGCGCGACGCGGCGGAGCTCGCGCGCATCGGCGAGCGCTGCCTCGCCAACCTCCTCGTCGAGGAGGTGCGCGTCGATCCGCGCGAGGCGGTCGTCCCGTTCGCCGAGCTCGAGCCCGCCCCCTTCCGCCGCGTCGAGGTCGCGCTGCGCGACGCCGACGACGCGCAGCTCCTGAAGGTCAGCAAGGAGGGGATGCTCGCGCTCGACCTCTCCGAGATGAAGGCGATCCAGGCCCACTTCCGGAAGGAGGGCCGCGAGCCGACCGACGTCGAGCTCGAGACGCTGGCGCAGACCTGGTCGGAGCACTGCAAGCACAAGACGCTCACCAGCGAGGTGACGCTCACGGGCGACGGCGCGCCGCGCCGCTACGGGAACCTGCTCAAGGAGACGATCTTCGCGGCGACGCAGCAGCTCGCGCGGCCGTGGTGCCTCTCGGTCTTCCGCGACAACGCCGGCGTGATCGAGTTCGACGACGAGTTCGCCGTCACGTTCAAGGTCGAGACGCACAACCACCCGTCGGCGCTCGAGCCCTACGGCGGCGCCGGCACCGGCATCGGCGGCGTGATCCGCGACACGCTCGGCACCGGATTGGGCGCGAAGCCGATCCTCTCGACCGACGTCTTCTGCGTCGGGCCGCTGGCGATGGCGCCGGAGGAGCTGCCGGCCGGCACGCTGCCGCCGCGCCGCATCCTGCAGGGCGTCGTCGCCGGCGTGCGCGACTACGGCAACCGGATGGGCATCCCGACCTGCAACGGCGCCGTCTTCGTCCACCCCGACTACCGCACGAACCCGCTCGTCTTCGCCGGCAGCGTCGGCCTCATCCCGCGCGACCAGATCGACAAGGGCGCGCGCAAGGGCGACAGGGTCTTCGTGCTCGGCGGCCGGACCGGACGCGACGGCATCCACGGCGCGACCTTCTCGAGCCTCTCGCTCGACAGCTCGAGCGCGACGGTCGCGTCGGGCGCCGTGCAGATCGGCAACGCGATCGAGGAGAAGAAGCTCCTCGACGCGGTCCTCGACGCGCGCGACCGCGGCTTCTTCACCGCCGTGACCGACTGCGGCGCGGGCGGCCTCTCCTCCGCCGTCGGCGAGATGGGCGAGACGCTCGGCGCCGCGATCGAGCTCGCGAAGGTGCCGCTCAAGTACCAGGGGCTCACCGCCGGCGAGATCTGGATCAGCGAGGCGCAGGAGCGGATGGTCGTCGCCGTGAAGCCGGAGCGCGCCGACGAGCTGCGCGCGCTCTGCACGGTGCACGGCGTCGAGGCGACCGAGCTCGGCACCTTCACCGGCAGCGGCCGCCTCGCGCTGACCTTCGACGGCAAGCCGGTCGCCGACCTCGCGATGGAGTTCCTCCACCACGGGATCCCGAAGCACTCGCGGCGCGCGACCGTCGCGTCGGTGCGCGAGCGCGACGTCGACCTCCCCGCCGGCCTCGACGCGAACCGGCTCCTGCTGCAGCTGCTCGCGTCGCCCGACATCACCAGCAAGGAGGAGATCGTCCGGCAGTACGACCACGAGGTGCTGGCCGGCTCGGTCGTGAAGCCGATGGTCGGTCCCGGCGGCTACGGGCCGTCCGACGCGTGCGTCACGGCGCCGCGCCTCGGCTCGCGGCGCGGGATCGCGGTCGGCTGCGGCATGTCGCCGACGACCGGCGCGATCGATCCCCATGCGATGGCCCTGCTCTCGGTCGACGAGGCGGTGCGCAACGTCGTCGCCGTCGGCGGCCGCTTCGACCGGCTCGCGCTGCTCGACAACTTCGCGTGGCCGTCGGTCGACGACGAGGCGACGCTCGGCTCGATCGCGCGCTGCGCGGAGGGGTGCCGCGACGCGGCGCTGGCCTACGGCACGCCCTTCATCTCGGGCAAGGACTCGCTCCACAACCAGACGCGCACCAAGGACGGCGTGATCCGCATCCCGCCGACGCTGCTGGTCTCCGCGATCGCGCGGATGGACGACGTGACCGGCGCCGTCACGATGGACGCGAAGGGTGCCGATCACCTGCTGCTCTTGGTCGGCGAGACGCGCCGCGAGCTCGGCGGCTCGCGGCTCCATGCGCTGCTGGGGCTCGACGGCGGCCGCGTGCCGCGCGTCGATCTGGCGAAGGCGAAGCCGCTGCACGAGGCGGTCGCGAAGGCGATCGCGACGCGCAAGGTGCGCGCGTGCCACGACCTCTCGGAGGGCGGGCTCGCCGTCGCGGTCGCCGAGATGTGCCTTGCCGGCGGCTTCGGCGCGGCGCTCCACCTCGCGTCGGTGCCGCGGCCCGCCGGTCTCGACGACGACTTCGCGCTCCTCTTCTCCGAGAGCGCGCCGCGCTACCTCGTGGAGGTCGCGTGGGACGACGTCGACGTCGTGACGCGCGCGCTGGCCGGCGTGCCGCACGCGATCGTCGGCTCCACCGCGGAGAAGCCGACGCTCACGATCAGCGGACTCACGCCGCAGCCGCTGCTCCAGCTCGACGTGGCGAAACTCACCGAGGCGTTCCGCACGGGACTCGATTTCTGATGGCTGCCCGACCCCGCGCCCTCGTCGTCCGCTCGGCCGGCACCAACTGCGACGCCGAGACGGCGTTCGTGCTCGAAGCGTGCGGCGCGCAGTCGACGATCGTGCCCGCGCAGCCCTTCCTCGAGCGGCCGGCGATGCTGGCCGACTACCAGCTCCTCGCGATCCCGGGCGGCTTCTCGTACGGCGACGACATCCTCGCCGGCAAGGTCTTCGGCCTCGAGCTCGCGACGCGCGCCGGCGACGAGGTGGTGAAGCTGGTGCAGCGCGGCGGCGCCGCGATCGGCATCTGCAACGGCTTCCAGATCCTGGTGCAGATGGGCCTCCTGCCCGGCCTCGCGAAGCCGTTCGGCGAGCCCGAGGTGACGCTGACCGACAACGACGTCCACAAGTACCAGGACCGCTGGGTCCGGATGCGCGTGACGAGCGACCGCTGCGCGTGGCTGCGCAAGGGCGAGACGCTCACCGCGCCCGCCGCGCATGGCGAGGGGAAGCTCGTGCCGCGCGACGAGGCGCTGCGCCGCGCGCTCCACG
>Ga0315910_10000164_pt1 | contig 78478 bp, 80 predicted proteins | sample EdamamesoilMG_FD_204470 | JGI IMG/M metagenome (GOLD analysis project Ga0315910, IMG submission 204470) | Garden soil microbial communities collected in Santa Monica, California, United States - Edamame soil | ecosystem: Environmental > Terrestrial > Soil > Garden | place: USA: California...
AGATCCACTGGAAAGCCACTGCGCGGCGCGGCCGGCCGATCACCAAAGTGTTCCAACTCGAACGCACGCAGGAGGTCTATGTCGTGATTGATGCGTCACGATTGAGCGCCCGGACCCCGGCAACCGCTGGGGACCAGCTTGCGAAAGGACAACTGGGAACCTCCACACTGGAGCGGTTCATCACTGCCGCGCTGGTGATGGGGCTGGCGGCGGAGCAACAGGGTGATCTGTTCGGCTTGGTAACCTTCACCGACAAGATCGAGACTTTTGTCCGCGCCAAAAATGGCAAAGCGCACTACAGCGCCTGCCGGGACGCGCTTTACCTGCTGCAACCGAGAATCGTCTCGCCGGACTTTGAGGAACTGTTCACCTTCCTGCGATTGCGGCTGCGCCACCGGGCATTGCTCGTGATCCTGACCGCGCTCGACGATCCGGTGCTCGCGGATGGCTTCGTGCGCAATCTCGATCTGATCCGCAACCAGCACCTCGTGCTGGTGAATATGCTGCAACCGCCCGGGGCCACACCGGTGTTCGATCAGCCCAACGCCACGACGATGGATGATCTGTATCAGCGATTGGGCGGCCATCTGCAATGGCACAAGCTCCGCGAACTGGAAAGGGTGCTCAAGCGCCGCGGCGTGCAGTTCTCACAATTGAGCAACGAACGGTTGAGCGCCGACCTGGTGTCGCAGTACCTGACCGTAAAACGGCGGCAGTTGCTTTGAATCATGATCATCGACCTCCAGCGATTCATCCAAAGCGAGCGGGCCACGTGGGCCGAGTTGGAGCGGATGCTGGGACAGTTGGAGGCGGGCGCCACCAAGCGCCTGCCGATAGCGGAACTGCAACGTTTTCATCAGCTCTATGAACGTACTGCCGCCGACCTGGCCCGGCTCAACACCTTTTCGACCGAACCGGAAACGCGCCGGTATCTGGAAACCCTGGTCGCGCGGGCCTATGGTGAGATCCACGAGACGCGGGAGAAGCGTCGCCGCCTGCAACCGCTGCGTTGGTTCTTCCATACCTTGCCGCAGACGTTCCGCCGGCATATCCGGGCCTTCTATCTTTCGGTCGCCCTCACACTGGTGGGCGCGGCCTTTGGTGGTTTAGCCATTGCATTCGATCCGGCCTCGAAGCCGGTGATGATGCCGTTTCCGCATCTGCTGCAAGATCCGGCCGACCGCGTGGCGGAGGAGGAGCGTTTACGTGGTGACAAGGATTCGCCGGCGGACCGGCTTACGGGCCGCAAGTCCTCTTTCTCGGCGCAACTCATGACCCACAACACGCAGGTGTCCATCTTCACCATGGCGCTGGGGGTGAGTTACGGCGTGGGTACGACGATCATCCTGTTTTCCAACGGCATCATGATCGGCGCGGTCGCCGTGGATTACGTGCGCGCCGGGCAGACGAAGTTCCTCCTGGGCTGGTTGCTCCCGCATGGCGTGATTGAGATTCCGGCCATTCTCATCGCCGGTCAGGCGGGGCTGATTCTGGCACTGGCGATGATCGGCTGGGGTCGTCGTGTACCGTTGGCTGCCCGATTGCGAGAGGTTTCGCGTGATTTGGTCACCTTGATCTTTGGGGTGGCATGTCTGCTCGTGTGGGCTGGCTTCATCGAAGCATTTCTCTCGCAGTATCACGAGCCGGTGATTCCGTATGAACTGAAGATTGGTTTTGGTCTGGTGGAGTTGACGTTGCTGGTGCTGTTCCTGTCACGATCGGGCAGGGGAGTCGCCGGGCTGGTGGCTTCGGATGAAGTGCCGGATGGCAGCCTGGCCGTGTCATCCGGGAACCGGAATCCATGAAGACCAGCACGCTCATCATCCGCACGCCGGAGGGCATCGTGTTCACGCAGCTCCTCGCCGGGACGGTCACGCGTTTCCTGGCGTGGCTGGTGGACGCGCTGATCATTCTGTTGCTGGTTTCCATGCTCAGCCTCGCGTTCACGGTGCTCGGATTCCTGAATCCGGATCTGGCACAAGCGCTGAACGCGCTCGGCTATTTCGTCCTGAGCATCGGCTACGGCGTGTTCTGCGAGTGGAAATGGCGCGGCCAGACAATCGGGAAGAAATTCCTGCGGTTGCGCGTGGTGGATGCCGAGGGGCTGAAGCTGCAATTCAACCAGATCGTCACCCGCAACCTGTTGCGGTTTGTGGATTCGCTGCCGTTCTTCTACTTCGTCGGCGGGGTGACGTGCTGGTTGAGCCCCAAGTGCCAGCGGCTGGGCGACATCGCCGCCAACACGGTCGTCATTCGCACGCCGAAAGTCAGCGCGCCGGATTTGGATCAACTGCTGGCTGGCAAATACAATTCGCTGCGTGCCTATCCGCATCTGGCGGCGCGACTGCGCCAACGCGTGAGTCCGGCGGAAGCGGCAATTGCGTTGCAAGCCGTGATGCGTCGCGACACGTTTGAGCCGGCCGCGCGGGTGGAACTGTTTGAGGAACTGGCAGCGCACTTTCGGGGAAAGGCAGAGTTTCCTGCTGAAGCCACGGATGGTCTGGCGGACGAACAATTCCTGCGCAACGTGGTGGACGTGATTTATCGGACGCGCACCGAGCCGAAGACGGAGAGCGTAGCCGCGTGATGTTCACGGCTCAAGGAACTCACCAAAGACCTGAAGTAATTGCCGAAGCAACCGGCCATCCGGCCAAGGCCATTGCAGCCGGTGAAATAGCGCAAGGACTACAGCGCGTACAGCAAGAAGCGCCTTGCCAAATCGCTGAATCAAACGAGAATTTCCACATGGAGAACCGAACTCGGCCAAACCGGCTCGCACTAGCCCAAACGTGGGTTTGGCCTATGCGCTGTTCGGCCAAGAAAGCAGTCGCGTCACTCATGTCGTTGGTCCTTCCGTTGGCTGTCGTGTTGGCTGCAGATACCGACGTGCCAAACGAGCAGTTGCCAAACCGGGTCCGGCCAAGCCCCAATTCGGTGACGCTTTACGCTGATTACAGCACGAAAAGCGCAAACGGAATTGTCCCGGTGTATCTCGTTAACGCCGGCACCAATACCATCAACTTAGAGGCGCAGGATGGTGACGTTTTTCTCAAGCTTGAAGTCAGAAACCCGCAAGGCCGCTGGGTGAGGGCGCAACCGCATGCCTACAGTTGGTGCGGTAACAGCTACTTTACCCGACAGGTCAGGCCAGATCATTTTCTTCTCATTAATGGTTATCAGCCAACAAATGGTCAACCGCGCAGAGTTCGGTTCTCCCTCTATCAGCAAGAATTTGCGCTATCGTCAAATGTCGGGGATGGCGTAGCCGCCATCGGGGATATTGACCTAGCATCGCGCGATGCAATGGCTGTGTATGAGGGGACATTCGAGTTCGTGAGCAGCGTTGCTTTGGGAGAGATCCAGCTGACAAACGAATTGGATCATATAAAAGACCTTCAGGCGTCCGCGATTCGCACTCTCGCTTCGCCAAGATTCGATCCGCGCAAGAGTCGTAATGTCCTCTCGGAGGTTCTCAAAAAATTCCCTAATCGCGACGAGGACGTGGCTTCCGTGATCGCAGCGTTAGACACGCGGTCAGAGTCAGACGGTGCAACGAATCGCACATTGACGCCGGCTCGCACCGGTCGCTGACCTTTCCCGTTGTTATTGCATTACTTTGCTCGGTCTGCGGGGCAGGACAGCTGCTAGGGCTGTAGCGCCCCGCCCACTCATTGACGCACGTCACGTTGCTGCTAGCTTCATCGCGTGTTCGAACTCGTTTCCGATTACGCGCCCGCCGGGGATCAGCCGCAAGCCATTGCCAAGCTGACCGAGGGTATTCTCGCCGGCGCGAAGCATCAGGTGCTGCTCGGCGTCACGGGTTCGGGCAAGACGTTCACGGTTGCCAACGTGATCAAGAACGTGAACAAGCCTACGCTCGTCATTTCGCACAACAAGACGCTGGCGGCGCAGCTTTACGCCGAGTTCAAGAGTTTCTTCCCGCGCAACGCCGTCGAGTATTTCGTCAGCTACTTCGATTACTACCAGCCCGAGGCCTACATCCCGCGTTCCGACACGTTCATCGAAAAGGATTCCTCCACCAACGAGGACATCGAGCGGATGCGGCTCTCGGCGATGAGCTCGCTCTTCGCGCGGCGCGACGTGATCGTGGTGGCGAGCGTGTCGTGCATCTACGGCATCGGCAGCAAGGAGGATTATGAGGCGATGCTGGCGCACGTGCATGTGGGGCAGGAATTGTCCCGCGAGCAGTTGCTGGAGAAACTCATCAACCTGCAATACAACCGCAATGACATCGAATTCACGCGCGGCATGTTCCGCGTGCGCGGTGATACGGTGGAACTTTGTCCGGCCTACACCGAGGATGCCTTGCGCATCGAGTTCTTCGGCGAAACGGTGGAACGTATCACGCGCTTTGAACCGTTGACGGGACAAAAGATTGCCCAGCTCGAAAACGTCACCGTGTTTCCCGGAAAGCAATTCGTCACCACGAACGAGAAGATGAAGCGCGCAACGGTCGCCATTCGCGAGGAACTCGGCGAACGCATTCGCGAACTGGAGAAGCAGGGTAAGCTGCTCGAAGCGCAGCGCATCAAGCAACGGACGGAGTTCGATCTGGAGATGATGGAAGAGATGGGCTTCTGCTCCGGCATCGAGAATTACTCGCGGCACATAGCGAACCGCCCGGCTGGCTCACGTCCGGCGACGGTGATTGATTTCTTCCCAAACGACTTCCTGATGGTGATGGATGAATCGCACGTCAGCGTGCCGCAGATCGGCGGCATGTTCGAAGGCGACAAGTCGCGCAAGACGGTGCTGGTGGATTACGGCTTCCGGCTGCCGAGTGCACTGGATAATCGTCCGTTGAAGTTCGAGGAATTCCAGACGATGCAGAACCAGGTGATCTACGTGAGCGCCACGCCAGCGAAGCGGGAGATTGAATGGGCGCGGGAGAGTGCGGTTGGAGTACCCCTCACCCCGACCCTCTCCCCATCTGGTGGGGAGAGGGTGACCGAAGGTCGGGTGAGGGGAATGCCCGGCGTTGTGGAACTCGTGGTGCGACCGACCGGACTGGTCGATCCCAAAGTCACACTCAAACCGCTCAAGGGCCAGATTGATGATCTCATCGAGGAATGTCGCAAGCGGGTGGACACAAAAGAACGCGTGCTGGTCACCACGCTTACGAAACGCACGGCGGAGGAACTCACAGATTACTTGCGCGATATTGGTGTGAACGTGCGCTATCTGCACAGTGAGATTGATGCAATTGAACGCGTGGAGATTTTGCGGGCGTTACGCAAGGGTGAGTTCGATGTGCTCGTCGGCATCAACCTTCTGCGCGAAGGCTTAGACCTGCCCGAAGTTTCACTCGTCGCGATTTTGGATGCAGACAAGGAAGGTTTTCTCCGCAGCGAAACCAGTCTAATTCAGACCGCTGGCCGTGCCGCCCGGCATCTCAACGGCGAAGTGATTCTCTATGCCGATGTGATGACGGACAGCATCAAGAAGTTTCTGGCTGTCACCGAGTATCGCCGCAAGAAGCAACTCGCCTACAACACCGAGCACAACATCACGCCCAAGAGCGTGAAGCGCGCGGTGGAAGACAGTCTGGTGGTTTATGAGTCGAATCGGCGGGAGGCTGCGTCGGTGTTGAAAGATTCCGGCATGGACGTTGACCTCACCCAGACAATCAATGAACTCGAAAGCGAGATGCTTGCAGCGGCGAACAATCTGGAGTTCGAGAAAGCGGCGTTGATGCGGGATCAGATTCGCGAACTAAAGCGCGCGATTGATGGCTCACAACCTGCCAAGGAAGCAACGGGCAGGACGGTGAGCTATCGCAAAGGCAAGCGCGGCGGTCGTGCGGCGAATCCTTTCTGACGGGAAATGGGTTGACCCAGGCGGAGTAAACGGGTCCGCTGAACGCACTCGATTGCGGCATGAATCCAGTTTCTCCATCATGCGATCACGTCTGGCTCAACGCCAGAATGTCCGGTGCTGGAGGTTCTGATCCTACCTACGCTCTCGGAGAGACGAACGGCCGATTCACCCTGGTTGCCCCGATGGATAAGGCACCGGAAAGCATTCGGGCTTGCAAAACCACGGACCTTCGTGGCGCGCTCGTGACGCCTGGATTGGTGGATTGCCATACGCATCTGGTCTGGGCAGGTAACCGCGTCGGCGAGATCGAGCAACGCAGGGAGGGCGTCGCGTATTCGGAAATTGCGAAACAGGGCGGGGGAATCCTGTCAACGGTCCGGGCCACACGCGCGGCGAGCGAATCACAACTGCTCGAGGTTTCGCTGCCCAGATTGCAAGCGCTGGCCGCCGAAGGCGTGACCACCGTCGAGATCAAATCCGGCTACGGCCTGACGCTGGCAGACGAATTGAAAATGCTGCGAGTTGCCCGGCGGCTGGGTTCGCTTGCCAATGTCAATGTCAGCGCCACGTTACTCGCGGCGCACGCGGTGCCGTCGGAATATGCAGGCCGCGCGGATGAATATGTGACATTGATCTGTGAGGAGATCATTCCTGCCGTCGCCAGGGAAAAACTGGCTGATGCCGTGGACGTCTTCTGTGAATCGATCGCTTTCAGCGTGGCGCAATGCGAACGCGTCTTTGCCGCTGCGCAACGCCACGATCTGCTAATCAAAGGTCACATGGAGCAACTTTCCAATCTCGGCGGCTCACGACTCGCGGCGCATTTCAATGCAGTGTCCGTGGATCATCTCGAACATCTCGACGCAATCGGCGTAGAAGCGATCGCAGAATCCGGCACGGTTGCCGTGTTGTTGCCGGGCGCGTTCTATTTTCTGCGCGAAACCCAGAAGCCGCCAGTCGCTGCACTGCGTGCCGCGGGCGTGCCGATGGCGGTGGGCAGCGATTTGAATCCCGGTACGGCGCCACTCGCGTCACTTCGTCTCGCGATGAACATGGCCTGCACCTTGTTTGGGCTGACACCCACGGAAGCCCTCGACGGCGTAACACGCCACGCCGCGCGAGCCCTGGGATCACAAGACCAACTCGGTGAACTTGCTGTCGGTCAACCGGCGGACTTTCTGATATGGGATATCGAATCGTCAGCGGAACTGGCCTGTGAGTTCGGCGTCAGCAAACCGCGGCAACGGATCTTCAAGGGCGAGATCACATGAGCAATCCAGCGTTCGACATGACGGTTTGGAGCGGGCGGACCGATGCAACGGAAGGACCGCGCGCTCTCCGCTGGCATCAAATCATCCAGCCCGCGGCCAATGCGAGAGCACCAGGCGTGGCGTTGATCGGCTTCGCGTGCGACGAAGGCGTGCGCCGCAATCAGGGACGTATTGGCGCCCGCCGCGGACCGAATGCACTGAGAAAGATGCTCGCCAATCTGGCCGTGCACTCAGAGCGCCCGCTCTACGAAGCCGGTGATGAGGATTGCGCGCATGGTAATCTTGAGCGCTCACAAACAGCTTTCGGCGCGCGGGTGACCGCGCTGCTTGACAAAGGACATTTCCCGATCGGTCTCGGTGGCGGGCATGAAATTGCGTGTGGCACTTTTAGCGGTCTTGCCGAACACTTAAAGAAGAAGTCTGTAAACTCACCGCGGATCGGCATCGTGAATCTCGACGCCCATTTCGATTTGCGGAAGGCGACGCAGGCGAACTCGGGGACGTCGTTCCTCAGCATGGCGGAGTCCTTTCGCCAACTGGGCTGGCCATTTCAATATTGTTGCCTCGGAATTGCGGAGTCTTCGAACACGGCGGTCTTGTTCGACCGGGCCCGGGAACTCGGTGTCACGTGGCGAACCGATTCTCAACTCGGTCATTCGCAGCTCGCGGAGTCAGTATCGGCGCTACAGAGCTTCCTGGCTGGTGTGGACCACGCCTACCTCAGCATCTGTCTTGATGTGTTGCCGGCATCGGTGGCGCCAGGTGTGAGTGCGCCGGCGGCGCGCGGTGTAAGTCTGGAAACCATCGAACTTTTGGTGGAAACTGTTAAAGCATCGGGCAAGCTGATGGTGGCCGACATCGCCGAACTCAACCCTGACTTCGACCAGGACAATCGCACAGCCAAAGTCGCCGCCCGGTTGGTCTATCAAATCGCCCGATGAAGAACGCTATCACAGATCGTCGGCGCGATTCGTCGCGAGTCATCCGTGCACCGCGTGGCGCGGCGATGTCGTGCAAGAGCTGGCTCACCGAGGCCGCGTTACGGATGTTGATGAACAATCTCGACCCCGAAGTTGCCGAGCGACCCGAGGACCTGGTGGTGTACGGGGGAATCGGTAGGGCAGCACGAGACTGGAAGAGTTTCGACACGATTGTGGAAGTTCTGAAGCGTCTGGAGGACGATGAAACGCTGCTTATCCAGTCAGGCAAACCCGTCGGCGTCTTCAAGACGCACGCGGACGCGCCGCGCGTGTTGCTGGCGAATTCCAATCTTGTTCCACACTGGGCCACGTGGGAGCACTTCAACGAGCTGGATCGCCGGGGACTGATGATGTTCGGCCAGATGACTGCCGGCTCGTGGATTTACATCGGCTCGCAGGGCATCGTGCAGGGCACTTACGAGACGTTTGTCGCCGCGGGCAAAAAGCATTTTGGCGGCGACCTGCGGGGGCGTTGGATTCTAACCGGTGGGCTCGGCGGTATGGGTGGAGCGCAGCCGCTCGCCGCCACGATGGCTGGCGCTTCGATGCTCGCCGTCGAGTGCGATGAATCGCGCATCGAAAAGCGGCTGCAAACGCGTTATCTCGACCGCAAGGCCAATTCGCTCGATGAAGCGCTTGCGCTCATTCGTCAAGCAGGCGTCGAGAAACGCGCAGTCTCAGTGGGCTTACTGGGCAATTGTGCGGAGGTGTTGCCCGAACTCGTGGCGCGGGGAGTGACACCAGATTTGCTTACGGACCAAACCAGTGCGCACGACCCACTGAATGGTTATCTGCCCGTCGGCTGGTCGCTGATGAAAGCGCGCGAGTTGCGCGTGAGCGAACCGGTCACGGTGGTGAAGGCGGCGCGTGCTTCGATGAGCGTTCACGTGCGTGCGATGTTGGAGATGCAGAAGCGCGGTGCAGTGACGTTTGATTATGGTAACAACATCCGGCAGGTCGCGCGCGAGGAAGGCGTGACGAACGCATTTGATTTTCCTGGCTTTGTGCCTGCCTACGTCCGTCCGCTTTTCTGCGAAGGCATCGGGCCGTTCCGCTGGGTCGCGCTTTCGGGTGATCCGGTGGATATCGCCCGCACCGATGCAAAAGTGAAGGAACTTATCCCAAACGATCCACATCTGCACAACTGGCTCGACATGGCCGGGAAACGGATTCAGTTCCAGGGTTTGCCCGCGCGCATTTGCTGGGTCGGGCTTGAGCAGCGCGCGCGACTTGGCCTCGCGTTCAACGAACTCGTGGCAAGCGGCGAAGTGAAAGCGCCCATCGTCATCGGGCGCGATCATTTGGATTCAGGTTCGGTGGCGAGTCCGAATCGTGAGACTGAGGCAATGCCTGATGGTTCGGATGCGGTGTCTGACTGGCCGTTGCTGAATGCGCTGTTGAACACAGCGGGCGGCGCGACCTGGGTGAGTCTGCATCATGGCGGCGGAGTGGGGATGGGATTCAGTCAGCATGCCGGCATGGTGATCGTGGCCGACGGCACGGAAGCGGCCGCGCGCCGGCTCGCGCGGGTGTTGCGCAATGATCCCGGCACCGGCGTGATGCGCCACGCGGACGCGGGCTATGAGAGTGCGATGGAATGTGCCAGGAAGTGCGCGCTGGATTTGCCGATGATAAGGTGAGTCGGAGAATTTCCGTTGTGATAATGCATTCGCTGGAAAACAGGCACGGGCTGCGCGGAAGAGCTGCTATGATTCTGGCTTGGGCCTCGTGTGGCTTGAGCTTTGCGCTCCTTCCACTGCACTTTATCGAAGAGGGTGAAGGAAGTGAAAAGGCCTTCCTTATCTCCATCATTTTGGCGGTCATAACTTTTGTTTGCTTCCTCCTTGCCGCCTCGAAAACACTGCGCCGTATTGAACCGGTTGCGTTCAGTGTAATCGCGGTGATGCTTCACCTGCTTAGCAGTCATTTATGAGGAAATCACCATGAACCTCAAGCTCGTTCCCGGCACGCTTACCTTACCCACGCTTCGCCACGTCTGGCGTGAGCCAGTGCAGCTTCAACTCGACCCCAAATGTCATGTGGCGATTGACAAGTCAGCGGCGACGGTGGCCAAAGTCATTTCTGAGGGTCGCACGGTCTATGGTGTGAACACCGGGTTCGGTTTGCTCGCGCAGAAGAAAATTGCACCGGATGAGTTGGAATTGCTCCAGCGCAGTATTGTGCTCTCGCACGCGGCGGGTGTCGGCGCGCCGATGACTGAGGCACAAGTGCGGCTGTTACTGGTGCTCAAGATCAACAGCCTCGCGCTCGGTTACTCGGGCGTGCGGCGCAGTTTGATCGAAGCGCTGATCCGTCTGCTCGAACGCGAAGTCTATCCGCTGATTCCGCAAAAGGGGTCGGTCGGTGCGTCCGGCGATCTCGCGCCGCTGGCGCACATGAGTCTGGTGTTGATGGGGGAAGGCGAAGTGTTGCATCGCGGCAGGCGAATGACCGGTGCGGAAGGATTGAAGCTGGCCGGGCTGACGCCCATAACGCTCGCGCCAAAGGAAGGGCTCGCGCTGCTCAACGGCACGCAGGCTTCGACAGCTTTTGCGATGGAAGGATTGTTCATTGCAGAAGATCTGTTCGCAGCGGCGACCGTGGCGGGTGCGCTCTCCGTGGAGGCAGCATTGGGCAGCCGTACGCCGTTTGATCCGCGGATTCACGAGATTCGTCGGCAACGGGGACAGATCGACGCGGCGGCGGCGTATCGTCATCTGCTCGGTACACGAAGCGAGATCGGCCAGTCGCACGAGCACTGCGAGAAAGTACAGGACCCTTATTCGCTACGTTGCCAGCCGCAAGTGATGGGCGCGTGCCTTGACCAGATTCGCGCGACGGCGCAAACGCTCATCACGGAAGCGAACGCGGTTTCTGATAACCCGTTGGTGTTTCCGGAAAGCGGCGACATCCTCTCGGGTGGAAATTTCCACGCCGAGCCGGTGGCGTTCGCAGCGGACAATCTGGCGCTGGCTATCGCCGAGATCGGTGCGCTGTCTGAGCGGCGCATAGCGCTGTTGATCGACACGAATTTGTCGAAGCTCCCGCCGTTCCTCGTCGAGAACGGAGGTGTGAACTCGGGTTTCATGATCGCCCAAGTGACAGCGGCGGCGCTTGCCAGCGAGAACAAGACGCTTGCGCATCCGGCGTCGGTGGACTCGATGCCGACATCCGCCAATCAGGAGGATCACGTCTCGATGGCAACGTTCGCCGCACGGCGGTTGGGGGACATGGGCGACAATACGGCGGGCATCGTGGGGATTGAATTGCTTGCGGCATGTCAGGGCATTGATTTCCGCGCACCGCTGAAAACCTCGCCCATGCTGGAGGAAGCCAAAGCGCTGTTGCGGAGCAAAGTTAAATTCTACGACCGCGACCGCTATTTCTCGCCGGACATCGAGGCGGCAAAGCTGCTCATTCGCAGTTCGGTATACAATGACTTCCTGCCGAGAGCGTTCCTACCTTCAGTCGCACGCGGGTAATTTCAAAAGTTAAGCCTTCCTGTCCCCGATGCGGGTCAGCGCGTAGATGATGGCCGCTGGGATCCCGGCGACCAGCGCCAGCGCGACGAAGATGCCTGAGCCTTCGTTGCGTTTGCGGATGTCGGTGTAGATCCAGATCGCGAGCAGGATGTTGCAGATGAGGCCGATGAGGAACAACAGACCGAGAAAATCGTGAAGCTTCTTCTGGTGCAGGGAGAGGCCGGCATGTGCCGATCCGGGGGCTTGGCTCATCGGTGGTGACGGCCGCATCTGGCCGTAAGCGGGGGGAATTGGGTGCTCCTGATGATCGCGCCGAGCTTCGGTCTGACGCTGCAACTGTGCCAAACGTTCGGTGAGTTCATTGATACGTCGTTCCAACCGTTCGACGTTGACGCGCGGTGAGGCCTGATTTTCTTGTGAACGAGCGAAAGGGGTGAGGGTGAACAATGCCAACGCAGTGACAAGAGTTGAACGTAGAACGAGGGTTTTCATTTTGCCTCTCAAGTTTGATTGGTGATCCGGTTCGGGTGGATGCGGAACTGAGTTTCCAGCCACGCCTGTCGCATCGTGAACCTCAGATAAAAGAAGTCAAGACCCCGGGTTGGCTCTTTTCGGATGTGCGGGAACACGCCCGCCGTTCTTTTTTAGATTGTCGCAACGCGTCGTTGACAGCTGACGGTGCCGAGTGTGTGGGATGTGCGCGTCACGGGTTCGTTGCGTTGAACGCGATAGAAATACGTTCGCCGTCCCCTTGAAACGGTTCGACTTTGTGTTCGAGCCAGGATGGGAACAGGATCAGCATGCTTGCGGTCGGCGCGAACGGCACGCCTACGCCGTTGCCAAGCCAGGGCAGGTCAATGCCCGGTGTCTCATACATCGCCACCGCCGGCCCGCGCGGATCACGGAAGACGATTTTGCCACCCCGCATGTTCGCCGGCACTTTGACGTAATACGTCGCCGAGATGAAGCAGCCGGGGTGGCAGTGCAGGATGTTGAAATCGCCCGGGCGGTTGACGTTGATCCAACCCTCGAGCTTGAACTTGTCCTGCTTCCTGCTTTCCTCGGCGCGGAAGTGATTGATGTATGCCTGGACGTGCTGGGCCATGTGCCGACGAAACTCGTCCACGACTGGTTCGGACAATTTGAAGAAATCAAAGGCGTAGTGCCAGCCGCCGGCATTCGTACGGCGGATGTTGTTTCGCTCGTCTTCAAGCAACCGGCGGGTCAGGCCTTCGAGTTGCTCGTTCAGATGCGTCGGCCCCTGGTTGCAGATGTAAACCCAGGTCGAGAACAAGGGTTTGACACCGACCTTGATTTTTTGCGGTTCAGCCGCAGGCGGATTGGTGGTGGTTGGCTCGCTCATGGATGTGTCTCAGTCTTCCACTCGGCATCTTGGATGCAAGCGGGAATCCTACGAAGCTGTCTCGGTGCAGTTCACCGGCAGGCAGTGCGCCGAGACTTTGGGCGTGAACTGGGTTGTGCCTCAACGTAGGCTGGCGGTCATGAAGTTTTGTGCGTTACTCGGTATTTTTCTTGGCGTGGTTGCGACCATCGCCCAACCGACAGCTACGTCGTCCTTAGCAGTGCACCCCAACGTTTTGTTCATTTGCGTGGACGACCTCAAACCACTGCTGGGCTGTTACGGGAACACGATAGTCAAATCGCCGAACATCGACCGGCTGGCCGTACGGGGGATGCGCTTTGACCGCGCCTATTGTAATCAGGCCGTCTGCGCGCCGTCGCGCAATGCGCTGCTGACCGGTTCGCGTTCGACGACGCTGGGAATTTACGATCTGGGCACGAATTTCCGCGAAGCCGTACCAGACGCTGTGACGTTGCCGCAATTGTTCAAACAGAATGGTTATCGCACCGAGGCCATGGGAAAGATCTTCCATGTCGGTCACGGCAATCACGAAGACGCCGAGTCGTGGAGCGTTCCGCACTGGCCCGCGCGGGTCGTGGCGTATGCAAAGACAAAAAATGGAGCGACCAATGCACTGACCCGGGAAGAAGCGTTATTCTCCAATGTGGCTGGCAGACGTATCGCAGATATGCCCAAGGGCGACCCATATGAAAGTCTGGACGTGCCAGATGATGTCTATCCCGACGGACAGATCGCGGATGAAGCCATTCGCCGTTTGCAGGCCGCAAAGGCGAAGCCGGACGGGCCGTTTTTCATGGCCATCGGCTTTGTCAAACCGCATCTGCCTTTTTGCGCACCCAAAAAATATTGGGACCTTTATGACCGGACAACCTTCAAACTGGCTGAACACCGCACTCCACCGGAAGGTGCGCCCGCTCATGCGCCGACAGCATGGGGGGAACTGCGTCAGTACCGCGACATGCCCGATTCTGGGCCAGTGACTGATGAGCAAGCCAGGACTTTGATTCACGGTTATCATGCGGCGATCAGTTACATGGACGCGCAATTGGGGCGCGTGATCGCCGAACTCGACCGACTTGGACTCACGGAGAAGACCATCGTCGTTCTTTGGGGCGATCACGGCTGGCATCTGGGTGACCATGGTATGTGGTGCAAGCACACGAACTACGAAGAGGCCACGCGTATTCCACTGCTGATAGTTGCGCCGGGTGTTACCAAATCCAAGACCAGCTCCGCTGCGCTCGTTGAAAGCGTGGACATCTATCCGACGCTCAGTGAATTGGCCGGGTTGTCCGTGGGTAATATTCCGCAGGCGCTCGATGGCCGTAGTTTTGCTCCGACCCTGCGCGATCCATCTGCGGCGACGAAGGAAGCGGTCTTCCATTCCTATCCACGGAATCCGCGGGGCAGGGGGGAGATCATCGGTCGCAGCATGCGCACCGCGCGCTACCGGTTGGTGGAATGGAAAAAGCCCGGCGCGCCGGCGGACACCGCAGATCTGGAACTCTACGATTACGAAACCGACCCGCTGGAGACCAGGAATCTCGCCACCGCCAAGCCAGAGGTGGTAACCCAGCTGCGCGGTCTCCTGGCGAAGGAACCGGAGGCCAGGTCACAGATCCGTGACGGTGGGAAGAAGCGCTATCGCAATCCGTTATTGCCCAACCAGGAAATCGCCGACCCACACGTCATCAAGGTCGGTGACACTTATTATCTCTACGCGACGACGCACACGCGGGGTTACGATGTGTATGTGTCGAAGGATCTGGTCAATTGGGAGAACAAGGGCAGTGCGTTTGATGATCCGCGCCGCGGCGCCTGGGCACCCGATGTCTTCCACAACGCCAAGGGCGACGGGAAGTTTTATCTCTACTACACGGATAACATCGCCGGCCGTAAATCAGGCGGGCCGCAGAAGCAAATCGGTGTGGCGGTCGCTGCTTCGCCGTTGGGACCGTTCAAAGATCACGCCGTGCTTGCGACTGATGCGATCGATGCACATCTGTTCCGCGATGACGACGGAAAATTTTACCTCTACTACGTGGATCTCTTTGAAGGCTTCAAGATCCGTGCGCAACCTATGAGTGATCCTTTGACGAAGCAGGGTGATACCACGATTGTGATCCGCCCGACCGAGCCGTGGGAGAAGATCAGCGGTCACGTGACCGAAGGACCGTTCATGCTCAAGCGCAACGGCGTTTACTATCTCATGTTCTCCGGCACCGGCGCGGATTCGCCGAACTACGGCATCGGCTACGCCACGGCGAAATCACCCCTCGGACCATTCGAGAAATACCAAGGAAATCCTATCGTGCAACGTGGCGGAAAAGTCCTCGGGCCGGGACATCATTGCGTGATCGAAGGACCGGACGGGAAGTTTTGGAACATTTATCACCAGAAGTGGAACGACAAAACCAACTTCTATCGCTTCCTCGCGATCGACCCGCTGTGGTTTGATGATGCCGGAGTGATCCACGGCAAAGCCACACGCGAAACCGATGAACCCGCTCCGTGAGCAAACGATGATGATTCACCTTGTTGGGTGACGAGGTATCGGCACAAACCACGCCGCCAATCCCAGCAACGATACCGTCGCTGCCACGAGATAGAATACCGTTGCATACGAGCCGGTCCACGCATGGCATTTTGCCAACAGGAGCGGTCCCAGTGCTGAAGCCAGTACCGTGAGCATCTGGGCGGTGCCTTGGATGCGCCCGAGTTGTGAACGGCCGTACGTCCCGGCCCAGAAGCTGAAGAAGATCACAATGACGAATCCGCCCGCCACGCCCATGATGACGGCGTAGATGTCCACCTGCCAGACCGCCCGCAACCACGGCAAACCCAGCAACGCTACTGCCAGCAACCCCATGGCGATCGCCATCAATCTTTTCACCGACCATTTTTCCGCCAACCAGCCGCCGAGAAAATTCCCGAGCAATGAAGTCAACGCCGCGATGACCAGACTGCGATGGTAGATCCCTGGGGCGAAGCCGCGCTCGGCGAGGATGGATTCGTTGAACAGGCCGATGCCCGAAGCGACAAGGTTGTAGGTCGAACTCGCGAGCGCGAAGACCCAGAATGCGGGTGTCCGCAAAGACTCAGCCCACGTGAAGTCATCAGCGGATTTCGTTTGGGCGGCGTCAGGCTTGCTTTCCACTTCCAATCCGAGTGTTTGCGGCCCTCGACGCGCCAATATCCATCCGATCGGCGCCAATCCCAGAATCAAAACCCAGCCGATGATCGCCCACGGTGATCGCCAGCCGTGCGTTTGCACCGCGCCACCTAAGATCGGAAACGCGGCCATGAAGCCAATACTTAATAAGACGGAATAGATTGCCATCGCCACGTTGAGCCGGCGATTGAACCACTGCCCCACCATCGTGAGGCTCGTGATGGAGAGGGCGCTTTGTCCCAGTCCGCGCGTGAGGGTGAGCAGCACGAACAGCATGGTCACGCTGGTGGTCGCGCTCATCGCCAGCACTACACTGCCGAGCATGAGCGCCAGAGCGGTCAGCACCAGCCGACTGCCCAGTTGATCCTGCAATCGTCCAAAGCCCAGACAGAACAATGCACCAAGCAGCGTTGCCCACAGGTTCATCTGCGCAAACGTGACCCGATCCAGTTGCAGGTCTTTGAGCAGTGATTCGGTGATCAGTCCCAATCCCTGCGTGCGACCTGGTAATGTGCCCACCATCGCCAGCGCCGCGACAACGACGATCACCCAACCGTAGTAAAATGGAACGCGAGGATTGGTGCTGGTTGGCTTGGCAGGTTCGGGAGGGACATTGGTCATGGGCATGTGCAGATCAGAGCTAGAAAAGTTTGGCGGGTTGTTTTCGGCGCCACCACCAACTTGTTGCCAGCAGGGTGCAGAGAACCAGCCCGTACCAACGCATCACGCTGTGGGCGAAAACCACGGCACCATTGAAGATCATGAACATGAAAAAACTCCGGATCAGCCAACCGATCCAGCGACTGCGCTGACCGTGCGTTGTTGGACTGGACACGGACCAGAACAATTCACTCAGCCACACCAATCCGAACAGGTAGTTCAGATACAAACCGCCGCCCCAGTTCCAGCCGGAAAATTCTGCGGTCTGTCGCGCCGTATCGGCGTAAGCCGCGGTGTGACTCCATTGGTGAAAGAAATGAAACGCGCAAGCGACATGCGCAGCAAAGGCAGCCACCCCAAATGCATTCAACCAGCGAGCTGCCGTACATCCGGGCGCACTGAATTTGGATGCAATCACAACTTCTGCAGCAACGTACAGGGAAAGCGCCAGCCAGATCGTGCCCCGGGTAAACCATTCCGCAATGTCCACGCGCTGCACTCAATAGCGGGTGCTCGGCGATGAGTCAAAATGTTCCGCAGGCTGTAGCCGGATCAGGGAGTTTTTGAAGCGGTTGTTCACCATTGAGCCCTGCGCATTTTTCAGGTCTGGCTGCAACTTTTTCATCGCATCCGGTAATTGACAGGTCAGGGATTGGTGAGACGATGCGGATATCCACCGGGTAGTTGTCGGGATCGCCTTTCGGCATCCGTGAAAGCAACGACTAACCGGATAAAAGCACTCACAAAGGAAAACAAACCCCCGATTCAATCAGGCGACTCACGGCAGCCCGGCCACGGGTCGTCGGGTTGTGCTGATGCCACTCAGGATTCCACTATGAAAACCCTCAAACTTTCACTCACGATAACCGCATGGCTGGCAGCAGTTGGAGTCAACCCGTCCTTGGCAGCAACATTGATTTGGGATGCTGACCCCCTCACCGCTGGCATCCAGGATAGTGGTGGCACATGGGATACTGTCACCAACACGTGGTGGGACGAAGTGAACAACGTCGTGTGGGTGAATGGCGTTACCGGTGCAGGATTTGGCGGTGGCAGCGGGACGGCGGGCACGATCACCCTGGCAGGACCGATGACTGTGCCGGTGTTCCTGACGTTCGATCCACCTGGCAGCGGGAGTTACACCCTCAGTGGCAGTGCTGGCAACACGCTCACGCTGATAAGCAGTCCCACCATCAACGGCAATGCCAACGCCGCGATCAATGCCGTGCTGGCCGGTGAAGCCTTCACGAAACTTGGCAGCGGCGTGGTATCGCTGCGCCCACCCGCGGACAACACTTTCATCGGCACTACGCTCGTCAACGGCGGCACCTTGGCGCTCAACTCTCCCGCGACCGGGCGCATTCTCATTCCCGGGAACCTGACCATCAACTCCGGCGGCACGGTCACCAACACGGGTTCTTCCGGTCCCGTAGCCGATACCGCTACGGTCACAGTGAACACAGGCGGCACGTATTCCGATGGCACGGACGTCATCAACACTCTCGTGTTGGCCGGGGGAACCGTGATCCAGGTCGGCACCGAGACGTTGACCGCGGCGAACATTGACGCGCGCAGCGGATCGGTCATCCAAAGCGCCGGCGCGACCGGCAAAGTGGATGGCAATCTGACCAAGACGACGGCGGGAACGGTGACGTGGACCGCACGGGGATCTTCGGCTGCGGGTGGCGGATTGACCAACACGATCATGAACGCCGGCACACTGATACTCGACTACACGCAAAACAGTTCCAAGCTGCTTGATACCGGCACGCTCACCGTCAATGGCGGCACCCTGGTTCAGGTGAACGGTACCCACACGGAGTCAGTCAGTGCCGTCACGCTCACTGGGGGCGTGATCACTAATGCCGGTGGCACATCGCGATTGAGCGTCCCGACGGGCGCGTACGATGTTCGCAACGGCGCGGTTTACACGGTACTTGCGGGTGCAGCTGGCCTGGCTAAAACCACTGCGGACACAGTGACGCTCGCGGCGGTCAACACTTACAGCGGTGGCACGACCATCAGCGCCGGCGTGTTGCGACTGGGCGATGGCAATATCAGCGGCTCCATCTCAGGCGCAATCACTGATGACGCCACGCTGGTACTCAATCCCGGCAGCACGGCGATCACGGTCGGTGGTGTCATCAGCGGCAGCGGTTCGGTCATCAAGACCGGCAGCGGCACAGCGGGGCTCACGCCCGTCAACACTTATCAAGGCAATACGATCCTCAGTAACGGGGTTCTGACCGTTGACGGCGATGCAACGCTAGGCGATGCGACGGGCACATTGATCCTTGCCGGCGGTACGCTGAGTTCCACTGCCAGCCGCAGCGTCGGTACTGCGCCGGTGGCCAACCCGGTGAGTCTCGTTGCGGACAGCGCCATCACGACGTCGAGCACAGCTAGTACTGTGGATCTGAATCTCAGCAATGATTCGATTGGTGGCACCGGGGGGACGCTGACTTTCCGGAATGATGCTGCGTCCGGCACGGGCGTGTTTGTGCCGCGGTTTTCCGGCAGCGGGTTCAACTTCGCCCGGCCTGTTGTCATCGCCAATGGATCATTCGGTACCACGCGCCTCGATTCTTATAATACCACCGGCACGATGCAGACTTTCAGTGGTGCGATCTCCGGCAACGGCGGTTATCGGCGTAATGCCAGCACGGCGGGCAGCGGCGGCATCACGATCTTCAATGGCAACAACACCTACACCGGTGCGACCGACGTGAACCGCGGCGTGCTGCTGGTCAACGGTTCGCTTGGCACCAGCGCTGTGGGTGTGGGCGCAAATGGGACGTTGGGCGGCAACGGGACGATCAATGGTCCCGTCACGGTGTCCGGTGGTGGGGCTATGTCGGCTGGCACATCCATAGGCCGGTTGACCATCAACAACTCGCTGACTTTTTTGGCCAACAGCACCAACGTGGTGGAAGTCAGTCGCAACGGTTCGGTGCTCACGAATGACTCCGTAATCGGCCTGTCCTCGGTGGCCTTTGATGGCACGTTGATCGTCAATGATGTCGGACCGAGCCCGCTGCAACTCGGCGATAGCTTCCAGCTTTTCAACCTCGGCGGTAGCGGAAGCTTCACCATCTCCGGCTCGCCAGGAGGCGGGAACACTTGGAGTTTTAATCCGGCCACCGGCGTGCTGACCGTCGTTGATGCAGCGGTGGTGGCACCACCATTGAACTTCACCCAGGTCGGCAGCAACCTGCAGCTTTCGTGGACCAACGCGCTCTTCAAACTACAGGCACAAACCAATGGGCTGGGTACCGGTATCTTGACCAACAACTCGGCCTGGTCCGATTATCCCGGCGGTGGCAGCAGCCCGGTCTCCGCGCCGATCGACCCCGCCAGCGGTTGCGTGTTCTTCCGCTTGCTTAAGCCCTAGACATTCGAAGCCTGATTTTTGTGGGCTGAAATGGCGTGACTTTATCGCCGAATTTGCTAATAAGCTTCAAATCCAAATAGCCTTATGAAATCGGGAGGGGAAACATCTGTACGGGAAGCCATCCAAGAAAAAGTTGGTAAAGCGATGCGTATTTCAAAGCCAACAGGTTTTCGCCTGCTCGCCCGGTGGAGTTGCGCATCGATCCTGATAGCCGGCTCAGTCTTCTCGACACACAGCCAATCTACCCCGGTATACCGGTGGACTAGTTTTCTCGGTCAATTGGGCGGCCCAGGTTCGGCTAACGGGACAAATCATGCAGCTCGGTTCCAGTATCCGATCGGTATCGTGGCTGACGGCAAAGGGAACATGTTTGTGGCTGATACTGGCAACCACACGATCCGGGCGATAACTCCAGCCGGCGTAGTCACGACCATTGCTGGCATGTCCGGGATGGCTGGAGGCACCAACGGCACCGGGGGCGGCGCCAGATTCAACAGTCCTGCCGGTCTGGCGCTGGATGCCGCGGGCAATCTTTATGTCGCCGACCTGAACAACAATGCCATCCGCAAGATGACGACCAACCGGATGGTGACCACGTTCGCGATCGGGTTGGATCGGCCGTATGGGGTGACAGTGGATCGATCAAACAATGTCTATGTAGCGGATTGGGGGAGTTCTACAATCCGCAAGATAACTCCCAATGGCACGGTGACGACGTTTGCGGGCAGCATCGGTAATCCTGGCAGCGCCGATGGTACCGGAAGCAATGCCCGATTTCAGAATCCCACAAGTCTGGCGGTGGATTCAGCTGGTAATCTTTATGTGGCTGACCAGGGCAATTGTACCATCCGGCGGGTGTCTCCTGCGGGAGTGGTGACCACGTTGGCTGGACTTGCTGGTGTCGCCGCCAATACCGATGGGGTGGGCAACCAGGCGCGATTCAATTACCCGGCGGGTATAGCCTTGGGCAGCTCCGGGTACTTATTCGTTGCCGATCAGTCTGGCTGCACCATTCGCCGGGTCGGTCCTAAGGGCGAGGTGACAACCATCGCTGGCCTGCCTTCCGCGCGTGGTAGTCAGGATGGCGTAGGCAGCGCCGCCCGCTTTGATACGCCTTATCACGTAACGGTGGGGCAGCTTGGTGATGTTTTTGTCGCCGATTATTCGAACAACGCCATCCGGCGCGTGACCCCCCAAGGCGAGGTCACCACGTTTGCCGGCAGTCCCGGGTCGCAGGGATTTGCCGATGGCACCGGGTACAATGCGCGGTTCAATCTTCCCAGCGGACTTGCCGTAGACAGCCAGACGAATGTGTTCATTGCTGATTGGTGGAACTACGCCGTCCGCAAGGCCACGCCAGCCGGGGTGGTGACGACGCTGGCAACGAATCTAAATGGGCCGTGGGATGTCGCCGCCGACGCCAGAGGTAACGCGTTTGTCTCGGAGAAGATCAGTGGTGCGATCCACCGGATATCCGCACCCGGCGTACTGACGACTGTGGCGTCGGGCTTTGGTGTCAATGGGACCGGGGACATCACTGCTGATCCCAGCGGCAATATTTACCTTTCGACCGACCTCTTCCACCGGGTCAGCAAAGTGTCATCGAATGCCCTGGTAAGTCTGGTGGCGGGCAATCCGCTGAACCTCACCGGAATCAACTACGGTTGGGCTGATGGCGTTGGCGACCAGGCCCGCTTCTTCAATCCCAATGGTGTGGCGTTGGATCGACTTGGTAATGTTTATGTCGCCGACATGGGCAATCGCGCGGTGCGGAAGATCACGCCTGCTAGGGTGGTGACGACTCTGGCGGGACAACCCGGTTCACCCGCCGGCAGCGCCGATGGGATGGGAAGTGCCGCCCGGTTTTACAGCCCCAAAGGGATTGCCGTGGATGGCGTCGGCAACGTGTTCGTCACCGATCTCGATAATCATACCGTCCGTCGGGTGACGCCCGCGGGCGAAGTGCGGACGATCGGTGGATTTGCACTAGCGCCGGGCGGAGCGGACGGTATCGGGCCTGCCGCGCGGTTCAATTCGCCATACGATGTCGCAGTGGATGGCGCTGGCGTCCTGTATGTCGCTGATGCAGCGAACAATCGTATCGTCAAGGGCACACCGTTATCGCCGGTGATACTGAGTGACGTGACCGACACGAATGTCCAATGCGGCAGCGACTTGTTGCTTTCCGTGAGTGTGACCGGTGAACAACCGTTGACCTATCAATGGCGCAAGGATGGCGCGGTCATTCCAAGTGCGACGAATTCATCGTTGGCTTTCATCAAAGTCGGGACTAACGCCGCCGGCTTCTATTCGCTCGCGATCTCCAATACTTACGGCACAGTGACCAATTCTGGCTCGCGGCTCACGGTTCAGTCCCCGTGCCCGACGCCGCCGTCGATCATCTCCCAACCGGTGGGCGGAAAGGTCAACGAAGGCAGTAACTATTCGTTGAGCGTGTTGGCCGGAGGGACGCCCTTGCTTTCCTATCAATGGCAGAAGGACGGCGTGCCCCTGGCAGGTGCGACCAACAGCCAGCTTCACTTCACGCCAATCCGCTTTAGTAACTCTGGAACGTATCAAGTCGTGGTGACCAACGCTTATGGGGTGGCTATCAGTTCCAACGCGGTGCTGCTGGTGAATCGCCTGCCCATCGCCGATGCCAGTGCGACGCGGTCGCCGGTCATCAAGCCGTTGCATTGTGATGCTACAGTCATCCTTGATGGTTCGCGGTCGTCTGACCCGGACGGCGACGCGCTTCAATTCACCTGGTTCAAGGCCGGTTCGTCGAATGTCCTGACCACTGGGGTTGTGGCGAGCGTGAAGCTGCCGGCGGGCACGCACTCACTCCGCCTGGTGGTTGATGACAGCATGGCCCAGGGCGAGCAGGTGTTCGACGTGAAGGTCATCACCTTGGTGCAGGCGATCGCCGGGCTGATGGATTTGATCCAGTCGAACGCCACCAGACCAGCACCGTTGTTGGCCCTGCTTCGGGCAGCCACGGGTTCGATCAATCGGGACCAGCCAGCGGCTGCGATCAATCAGTTGGAGGCGTTCCAACGCCAGTTGAAATCTCAGGTCGCACCTCGTGATCCGGAACTGGCCGATCAAGCGGATCAGGCTGCGCAAGCGATCATTGATCTGCTCGGTGTTGATTGTTCTTCGATCGGGTCGCGCTTGAGGATTGAGAAACCTGTCTCCCGTGATGGCGACCGTTGGCGGATGCAGTTTGCCGCCCCAGCCGGCGAAATCCTTTTCATCGAAGCGAGTTCCGACCTTGTCAACTGGACCAGGATTGGACCGGCGGTGGAAACCAGCTCAGGGCGGTTTGAATTTGAAGAGGTCGGGCAATCCAAACTGCCGGCGCGCTTCTATCGTGTCGTCCGCCCATAGCGGCGCGAAGCACTGTCACGTGCAAAATTATTCCTTGGTCGAGCGCCTGGCGATCTTTGCGGCTACGGCTTTTCCTTTTCGTATTCCGGATGGTAAGGGCCGTACAGGATTCCCCGGTTCTTGAGCGTGAGCAGATTTGCGTTCGCCATCCGGGACACGCCGTGCGCCGCATCGGTGCTTGAATTCACAGCTTGAGTGACGGCCGCAGCGACGAGGTCCGCGATGATGTTGCCGGAGCCGCCCGAATCCTCCCGGCCTACGCCGATGCCTTCCCACAGCGTGGTCCCGGTCCTGGTGTCCACGAGCTTCCCTCGGACGCGCACTTCGGTCTTGCTGTTGATCACCTGGTACTTCGAGCCGTACTGCTCCAACGTCGTGAACAACACCGCGTCCGCGCCGATGATCTCATGGACCTTGTTCAGCGGGATCTGATGCATCTCCCCGGCCGTGGGCATTCCATTCTCCTTGAGGAACTGGTCCACCTCGGCGACCGGAAAGACATAATATCCCATCTCCGCCAACGGGAACGTGACGGTGGAGAGATAACCGTACGTGGCTTCCACAGCCGTGCTCTCATTGATCGGCGGCAATACCAGGATGGAGCGGGGACGGTGCGCCCGGAAATTCGTGTAATCCGGCGGCGGGGCTGTGGCACATCCGGCAACCACCAGTGCCACCGTCAGGCAACACCACACGCGAAGGTCGAGGAGTTGTTTGATCATGGTTTGTTCAGGTTGGCGAGCATCCGGTCCATGAACACGGCTGATTCGGGGAAATTAGCCTTCTCCGTCTCGAACTCCTGGCGCGCCTGGTCGAGCTTGCCGAGTTGATAATAAAGGTTGCCGAGGTGCGCGTGGAATCCGGGCGGGACGGGTTTATTCTTCGCTTTTGCTTTCTGGAAATCTTCCTCCAACGCTGCCACCTGGACTTCGGGCGAGGCCTTGCCGGGTTCTGCGTACATGGTGTAGACCATCGGCTCGTAACGGCCCCACGAATAGATGGTCGGCGCCGCGCAACCGGTGAGTAACGCTCCTACCGCCAGCAAACCCAAAAATCTCATTTTACCTCCTTGGTTGGTTTCCATTTTCCGGACTCGAGACCTTCCACGAGGCGGTTGACGGCTTCGCGGACTGCGAGGTCAAGCACCTTGCCGTTCAAGGTCGAGTCGTAACCGGCTGCGCCGCCAAAGCCCAGCACCTCGCGGTTGCTCAACGCGTACTCGCCGGCGCCCTGCACGGAGTAAGTCACCTCCGAGGTCAGGACGTCCACGACATTCAAGGTGACTTTGGCGTAGGCGACTTGTTGCTTGCCGCTGCCCAGGATGCCGAACAACTGCACATCGCCGACCTCCTTGCGCCCGAATTCCGTGACGTCACCGGTCACGGTGATATCCGCGCCCTTGAGCTGTTGCTCCTGCCCCCGGATCTTCGCTTCGCGCGCGATCTCTTCCATGTTGTCCCGATCCACCACGTTGAACCTGCCCGTCTGTTGCAGGTGACTGATAAGGATTGTCTTTGCCTGGCCACCCAGCCGATCCACGCCGTCCGAGAAAATCCCGCGCATGTAACTGGATCGGTTGTCGAACTTGCCGACCATCAAGGCGCTCCTGGGTCCGGTGTAGGGTGTCCCGGCTGAAGCCACGGTTTGGGGCTGTACGGTCTTATGTGATTCGGTCGCACAGCCTGCCAGGCCGGCGACAATGACGATGGTGAGTAACGCCCCGCTGATGGTTTGCTTGGCTGCCATAGATATCTTTACCTCTCTGTTTGGTTGGAACCGCCGATCATTGAACCCCGATTCACAGGCCGGGTATAGCACGCCCGGCGTCTCGTTGTAAAGTGCGGCTTGGCGCCGTGCCAGATCAGCGACCAAGCAAGCTCGACGCGATGATTACCCCCTCAATTGTTTCTTGCTGCTGAATCTTCCGGTGTGATCTCCAGCGCCAGTTTCTCGTTATGCCGAATCACCGCAAGTGGCGAACGCACGCCGACTTGCGCTCCCGTGAGTTGCTTGTGCAGATCATCAATGCCCGCGATGGCGTGACCGTTGAACTCCACCACGATGTCGCCTTCGCGCAAGCCCGCGCGACTCGCAGGACTGCCGGGTTCGACGCCGAGCACGAGCAGGCCGGTTTCATGCGCCAGTTGGAAATGCCGCGCAACGCGCCTATGAATTTTCGCCGTCTGCCCACCCACGCCGATGTAACTGCGCCGCACCGCGCCGTCCCTGATCAACCAGCCCGCGATGGTTTTCGCCGTGTTGATCGCGATGGTGAAGCACAAACCCTGCGCCGGCAAAATCACCGCCGTGTTCACGCCGATGACTTCGCCGCGCGAATTGACCAGCGGCCCGCCCGAGTTACCCGGGTTCAACGCCGCGTCCGTCTGGATGATGTTGTCCATGAGCCGGCCCGACTCCGCGCGGAACGACCGGCCCAACGCGCTCACCACGCCCGCCGTCACCGTGTATTGGAAGCCGTAGGGATTGCCTATGGCGATGGCGAGCTGGCCCACGCGCAACTGGTTGGAATCCCCGAGGCGCACCGGTTTCAGGTTCGGCGCGTAAATGCGGATGACCGCCAGGTCCGTGTCCGGGTCGGTGCCGACCAGATGCGCATCCGGCCGGCGACCGTCGGCGAGTGTGACTTCAATCCGCTCCGCGCCGTGCACCACGTGACTGTTCGTGAGAATGAAACCATCCGGCGTGATGATGAAACCTGAGCCGCTCCCACCCGAACCGGGCCTGTCACCATCGCGCGAACCGCGATTTGATTGCCCTCCCGTGCTACGGGACTTGAAGACATCAATCTTCACGACCGACGGACTGACCGCATCCGCCGCCGTGACGACGGCATTGGAATACGCATCCAGCAACGGCGCGTCATTGGTGGGGTTGGTGGGGCGAGCGTCCTCGCGAGCTTGGCCTGTCTGGCCAGCTGGTTGCGACGAAGGCTCGTCAGTAGCCTCGCCCCACCCGTTCAGCACGGGCGACACGTTGAAATTTGTCCCGGTTGTTTTCATAACAGCTCAACCTTTCAAACAGCTGAGCCAACAGAGAGCGGGAATGGGTGGATGTCAAATTGGTAGGGTCATCGCGCTGCGATGACCAGACGGCGCAGCGCGCCGTCCCTACCTGTCGAACTGCGGTCGTTTACCATCGCCAAAATAAACGAAGGGCCAATCTTCGGGTCGCACAACCAGATTCCTGCGGACGGGATTCTGCAAAATGTAATCCGCCTTCTCCCGACGGCTTTCGTCGTGTCGCAGCCGGTGCTCGAAGAAATCACGCTGCCAGACAATACCGAGTTCTTTAGCCGTCCATTCCTTCCATTTGCTGATGACCAGTTTCATTGGTTTTCCCGACGGAGGAAAGGAAAGCAGCGCATGTAAATGGTCAGGCATTAGCATAAACAGATACGGCCACCACAAGAACTTCTCCTGCCGATGACTGACGGTTGCAAACAACCGTTCGGACGCATCGGGCAATGCGAGTTGATTCCTGAAACGCTCTGCACAATTGATGCTGATGAAATAAACCTCCTTTTGCGGATCAACCCACGATGGAATCTCGTGCGGCAAAGTCTTACGGCGCGGGATTTCCATATCGTCAGGATAGAATGAGGCCGCGAAGCGCCGCAAGGCATTGGCAGAACATCATGCTGCGGCGTCCCCGCCAGCAAAGCGGGTGGAACAAGCCACGCGAGACGTGTGAATCATACGTTGCGTGCAAATCATGCCTCACGTTGCGCCGCTGGTAGGCGGCGCGGACAGCGCAAGCGCGCCGTCCCTACCAAATTAGGCACGCAGCTTGACGGCCTAAATCCCATCTCTACCCTCGCCGCATCCTATGAATTTCCGCTTTGCTGTCGGCATCCTCGCAGTCGTGGCTTCGTTTTCATTTCGCGTCGCGGCGCAAACGACGAACGCAACCGCGCCGGACGTTTCCAAGGGCGAGGTGCTCAAGTTCAGTTTTGCGGGCTCGAAGATCTTTCCGGGCACATTCCGGGATTACTGGGTGTATGTGCCGGCGCAGTATTCGCCCGACAAACCCGCCTGCGTTTACGTGAATCAGGACGGCATCCAGTGGCAGGCGCCCAAGGTGTTCGACCAGCTCATCCACGCGAAGGAGATGCCGGTGACCATCGGCGTGTTCGTCATGCACGGGCGCGTACGCGCGGCAGACACGAACAACGCGCTGGACCGGTTCAATCGCAGTTTTGAATACGACGGCCTGGGCGACAATTACGCGCGCTTCCTGCTCGAAGAATTGTTGCCAGACGTGGAAACGAAGAAGACTTCCGATGGTCGCGCGATCCGGCTTTCCACCAACGCGACGGATCGCGCCATCGGCGGGTCGAGCAGCGGCGCGGTTTGCGCGTTCACGGCGGCGTGGGAACGGCCTGAGGCGTTCAGTCGCGTGTTCAGCGCCATCGGCACGTATGTCGGGCTGCGTGGCGGAGATTGTTATCCCACGCTCATCCGCAAAACCGAGCCGCGCGCCCTGCGCGTTTTTCTGCAGGACGGTTCGAATGACTTGAACATCTACGGCGGCGATTGGTGGATGGCGAATCAAACGATGGAGCGCGCGCTGACGTTCGCCGGTTATGAGGTGTCGCATGTCTGGGGCACGAACGGTCACAACGGGCAGGACGGCACGAAGGTTTTCCCGGAGGCGATGCGGTGGTTGTGGAAGGATTGGCCCAAACAGGTCGGCAAAGGCGCGGGTTCGCCGCCGCTCAAGGACATCCTGATTCCGGGCGAGGAATGGGAATTGGTAGCGGAAGGTTATCGGCTCACGGAAGGGCCGGTGGCCAACGCGAAGGGCGAGGTGTTCTTCACCGACATTCCTGCGAGCAAGAGTTACAAGATCGGCCTCGATGGCAAGGTCAGCGAGTTCACCGCGGATACGAAGCGCGCGAACGGTCAGGCGTTCGGCCCGGATGGAAAACTTTATTCCGTGGCGACGGGTGAGCAAAAAATTCTCTCGTACGATGCCGAGGGAAAAGCGTCGGTCATCGCCGAGGGCATTGCGGGCAACGACATCGTGGTGGCGCACAACGGCAACATCTACGTCACGCATCCGGCGGCGAACAATCGGTCGCCGAGTCGCGTGTGGCTCATCCGGCCCGGCGGCGCGAAGGTGGAAGTGGACAGCGGCCTGCGTTACGCGAACGGCGTGATGCTCTCGCCGGATCAGACGTTGCTCTACGTGGCGGATTATTGGTCGCACTGGGTTTACAGCTATCAGATCCAACCCGACGGCACGCTCGGCGCGAAGCAACGTTACTATTGGCTGCATTGTCCGGATGAGTCAGACGACAGCGCAGCGGATGGGTTGCGTGTGGATCGCGATGGCCGGCTCTACGTCGCCACGAGCCTCGGCATTCAAGTGTGCGATCAGGCGGGTCGCGTGAACTGCATCATCCCCACGCCCAACCGAAAAATCACGAACCTGTGCTTCGGCGGCGAGAAGTTCGACACGCTCTACGCGACGTGCGTGGACAAGGTCTATAAACGCAAGGTCAAGACGGTGGGCGTTCACGCTTGGGCCACGCCGGTGAAGCCAGCGGCGCCGAGGTTGTAGGGCTGGGATTTACGGCTTTCGACCAGATACGAGATAATTGAGGCATCCGCCGGCAGCATGAAACTTCTTGGCAGCGATGGCGTTTTGTTCCTCGACGAATTTCTCCTGCAACTCACGGAGCACGTTCTCAAAGAATTCTGCGCTGCCGCCGCCGGCCTGAACACAGTGGCGCAAGTCCTCCATGTCCCACGCGCCGGTAGCGGTGTCCTTCCAGGTTGCCTCCTGTTCGAGTAAGGCTTTTTCCGCGGGCGAGGCGTAAGGAGGAATGAGCGCGACAGCCCGATCGGATTGGTGCACTTCTATTTGCGCCAGGCCGGCTTGGGCAAAAAGTCCTGGCAGCAAGTCGCCGATGGCATTGTTGCCCAGGCCAAGACTGATTCTGCCGCGATGATAGCGCAGCCAAAACTCGAACCGGCGCACAAACTTTTCAACCGGCTCGGCGGAGGTTAGGGAGGTGAATGACAGATAATTCCAGAAGTTGTTCGGCTCGACGCAAATCAGCAGCCCGCCGGGCCGCAGGATGCGAAGCATTTCGCGGAGCGTGGTCAGCGGGCGCTCCAGATGCATCAGCACTGTCTGGCAGGTCACGACATCGAACGAATTGTCGGGCAGGGGAATCTTGGTGGCATCGCCCTCTACGAAGCGGAAACAGTCTGCGGACACTTGCGGGAACGCGCGCTGGAAGTTTTGCGCGGCTTCCGTGACCCACCGCGACTCGCGATCAACCCCGGTCAATTGAGCCGGCGCGCGCAGATAAGGAAACAACAGACGCGACCAGTGTCCCTGACCGCAGCCGATGTCGGCGAGTGAATTTGCCTCACGCAATCGCCAGCGGGTGGCCATGAGATCGAGGAAGTCGCTATTCCACCAGAAGTCACGGAACGCGCCGAAGTGTTCGGCGGAGTGAGGTTGGGATTGCATTCGCACGTCAGGGTTGCGCCTGCTCCTTCGTGAAAGCAATGCGCAAAGAACAGAGAGTTGACTCTGCCCACAGATTTTACGGTGGCAAGGTACATCACTCCCAGCAAACTGCCGCAGGGGATTCAGGGCTTGATCCAACAACACCATACTGTTTCAGTGACTTGACGTAGTTTGCTTCCAATCGTATGGCAGCGATACCATACCCAGGTGTCATCAGCTTCAGCGCTCCACCTTCCATCACCGGTAGCGGAGACATCCATTCTTGCAACCAGCATCAGCCGGAAACTTGAGGCCGTCGGAGGCCGTGATTGTTAGCCGGAGATGTCGGGAAGTGGCTGTGGTTCAAGCAGCTTGCGTTGCTTCAACGATGGCCTTCGACTGGGGCAAATTCAAAATCTATTCAATCTATTTTGCGCAAAAAAGCGTCGCGGGTGCGAATTGCCACCAAGAGCCACCGTCACATGCGCAGATGGATAAACCATCAGCGAAAGAAAAGAATATGAATGCAAAAAATCGTTCAGCCTCCCGGGTCGGATTGGTCATGTGCAGCGCGCTGGCCGTGGCGGCCGCTGGTTGCACGACCAGTCATGTTCACACCCGCACAGTTTACGTTCCTACATCCGCGCCGGTTGTGGTGACACCTCCGTCCCCGCCACCGGTGGTTCACGTGCCCCCGGCGCCTCAACCTGCACCGGTTGTCGTGGTGCAGCCGTCTGCACCGGCACCAGTGGTCGTGATCCAATCCGAGAGTGATTTTTACGAACCGCTCAGCTCTTACGGGCGGTGGGAAGTTGTGGCTGGTTACGGTCGTTGCTGGATTCCTGGGCGCGTCGAAGTCGGCTGGCGGCCTTATAGCGACGGTTACTGGCAACGGACTGATGCCGGCTGGTACTGGATGAGCGCCGAGCCATGGGGCTGGGCGACCTATCACTACGGCCGTTGGGACTGGCACGTGCGCTATGGATGGTTCTGGATGCCGCAAACGCAATGGGCGCCGGCGTGGGTCTGCTGGCGCGAAGGTGGCGGCTACGTCGGTTGGGCGCCGTTGCGACCGTCGGTGACGATCGGCGTGAATGTTCATATCGGCGACTATGAACCAGCCCACGCTTCACGTGCGTTCGTATTTGTGGAACATCGCCGGATGCTTGAGCCCGTGCGTCCGAAGACCGTGATCGTGAACAACACCACGATCATCAACCAGACGGTGAACATCACCAACATCAAGGTGGTGAACAAGACTGTGATCAACGAAGGTCCGCGCACTGAGGTGGTCGAACGCGAAACGGGCCGCAAGGTGCGGTCGGTGGCTGCCCGCGAAGTGCGCAATCAGGAAGAGAAGACCGTCGTCGCACGCGAACGGAACCTGCCGCGCGGGATCGAGAAGAAGAATCAGCCATTGGTTCGTGCCGAAGCCCAACCTGCGCCGGTAGCTTCGCCTACTCCGCGCAACCCACCAGCGGCCGGGAATGCACCAGTGGTCTCGAAATCAGTGGAATCAGTGCCTCAAGCAAACCCGTCCGTCTCGCAAACACCGTCTGCCCGGCCGAAAACCGGCAAGATTCAGCGCGAAGAGGAACGCAAAGTCGAGACAAGCATAATTGCGAAGGGGAATGAACGTGTTGTTGAAGGTCCGGCCAAGCCGGAACCGAAATCTGAACAAGTCAATCCCGGCCGTTCTCCGGTGCATATCGCTGAACGGTCTGCCGAGGTTGCGAAGCCGGTGTCAGTTGCCACACCCGTCGTTACATCGCCGGTCCGTAGTGAAGTGCGCGGTAAGGCGATGCCGAAGGAAGTTGCCGCCACGACTCCGCAAGCTGCCGAAGTGCGTGCGCGCAACGAGGCAAGAAAGGAATCAAGGGTTGAAACTCGCCAGCCCGCGCGAACTGAAGTTCCCATCGCCCAGGCCGGAAATCGCCCGGTGGCATCTGCGGCAGCTCCGCAAGTTCAGAAATCGCCGGCTTCCCATGGTGCAAAAGCGCAGGCGGAAACCCGGCCGGAAGTGCACAAGCAAAAGAATGAAGCCAAGGGGCAGAAGAAGCGTGGCGAGCAGGGGAAGACGGATTCCACCAACGATGTCCCTCGGAATGCACAATAAAGAGGGCAAAGTAGGTGGAGGGCCGCGCGCAAGCGCGGCCCTTACGCTTTTGGTTACGAGCTTCCGATCAAGACGCCGGCCAGGAACACCAGGACCCCACCAAGTGCAACTTGCAGGATGGCAGAACCGAGTGACGTATCCATGAATCGATGGCGGACCCACGAGATGATTCCGAGTTCGATGAGCACGACAATGACCGCAACCCACGTCGCCGTCTCGATGTGCGGGATCAGATAGGGCAGGGTGTGGCCGATGCCGCCGACGGTTGTCATCAGCCCGCAGACAAAACCACGCGCCCACGGATGACCCCGCCCGGTAAGGCTGCCATCATCGGACAATGCCTCGGCGAAGCCCATGCTGATGCCTGCGCCCACACTGGCAGCGAGTCCGATCTGAAAAGTTTCCAGACTGTTGTGCGTCGCGAATGCGGCGGCAAACAGCGGTGCCAACGTTGAAACCGAGCCGTCCATCAAGCCTGCGAGGCCTGGCTGGATGACTTGCAAAACGAATAATCGTTTGGATTGGTCAGATTCCGCTTCGCTGAGTTTCGTCATGCCGATCTTTTCGGCGGTGTGTGCGTGCTCACGTTCCTCCTCGGCCAGATCACCCAGCAACTGGCGGATGCCAGCATCCGTTGTCTTGCGCGCGGCTTGCTCGTAAAAGCGCTTGGTCTCCAACTCCATCAACTCCGCTGTCTTCTGCACCGCTTTCAGTCCCAAGGGGCGGGTGAGCCAGACGGGACGGCGTTTCACGAATCCGCGCACATCCTCGCGCCGGATATGCGGCACGTGCTCGCCAAAGCGCTGGCGATACAGTTCCAGCAGCCGATGCCGATGCCCGTCCTCCTCGCGCCGCATGGCTTTGAACTTTTCCGCCTGCTCCGGGTAGTTCGCCTGCAAGCCGTCGGCGAAGTCCTCGTAGATGCGGGCGTCTTCTTCTTCGAGCGAAATGGCCAGCGCGATGATCTCGCGCTCGGACAGACTTTGGAATGTGCGCATGAGATTTGTGGATTTAGTTTTTGCCCGGATGAGTTATAGAAGTCTTGCTGGTTTGTCGCACTCCAAAAATTGCCAAATGAAAATCGCAATCGCATCCGATCATGCCGGCTTCGTCTACAAGGAAAGGATCAAAATCCTGCTTGCCCACCTTGGCCATGAAGTCCGCGACTTCGGAACGGATAGCAACGCGCCAGTGGATTACCCGGTGTTCATCCGCCCGGCCGCCGAAGCGGTGGCCCTCGGCGAATGCGAAAGAGGAATCGTGCTCGGTGGTTCTGGTAACGGCGAAGCCATCGTCGCGAACAAGGTGCGCGGCATCCGTTGCGCGTTATGCTGGAGTCTCGAGACTGCCCGCTGGTCACGGGAGCACAATGACGCAAACGTTCTGGCGATCGGCGAGCGGACGATACCCTTCGAACTGGCACTGGAGATCGTCCAGGTCTGGTTGTTGACCGCATTCGCTGGCGGGCGACACGCAGCCCGCGTGCGAACCATTGAGCCTTGAAATTTATCGCCCATCCTGAGGTTTGGCTATCGCTTCAGACAAACGGATGCCATCCGGTGTCAGTTCCAAAGTCTGGTGCAGTTTCTGGTTGCACCGGCGCGCAAACGCAGCAGAGTCAGAGCATGTCAGTCGAAGAAATGATCGGGTTCGGCCTGGTGCTGTTGTTGATGCTCATCGGTCTGGTGGGCAGCGTGGTGCCGGGATTGCCGGGGACGCCAGTGGTGCTGGTCGCTGCCGTTGCTCACCGGCTTTATTTTGGCGCCTCCAGCGCCAGCAATCTCGTGCTCATCATCCTGGGAGTGTTGACAGCAATCTCCATCGCTTTTGACCTGGCCGCGACGGCTCTGGGCGCGAAGAAATTTGGGGCCACCTGGCGGGGCGCGGTCGGCGCCTTTGTGGGTGGAACTATCGGCCTCTTCTTTGCGTTGCCAGGGATCATCCTCGGCCCGTTTCTGGGTGCGACGTTGTTTGAGATGCTGGGTGACAAGGAATTCAAGGTGGCGGTGAAGGCTGGGGCGGGCGCAGTGGTCGGCCTGCTGCTGGGGGTGATCGGCAAGTTCGTGATCTGCGTGATCATGATCGCGCTGTTCGCCACGAATGTGGTCTATCGCTCCGTGAACAAGCCAGTGGCAGAACCAAAGCCGGTACCAATCGAGGCCGTACCGGTCACCACGAACAACGTCACAACCTCCCAATAAACCGCCTTAGCCGCACCATCGCTTCTTTGATGTTGTCCAGGCTGGTGGCGTAGGCGCAGCGGACAAAGCCTTCTCCACAATCCCCGAACGCAGTGCCCGGAACGACTGCCACTTTCTCCTCGTGCAGTAATCGGATCGCGAATTCCTTCGCAGGAATCTTGAACTTCGCGACGCTCGGGAACGCGTAGAACGCACCTAGCGGGCGATGACATTCCAACCCCATTTCCTGAAATGCGCTCGCGATGTAATTCCGCCGGCGGCGATACTCCGCGACCATTTCACCCACGTCCACGTCCGGGCGCACCAGCGCTTCGATGGCGGCCTTTTGAGCGAGCGACGAAGCGCAGAGCATGGTGTACTGGTGGATCTTCATCATCGCGTCGGTCAACTCCGCCGGAGCGCAGGCATAGCCGAGACGAAAACCGGTCATCGCCCAAGCTTTCGAGAAACCATGAAGGAAGATTGTCCGCTCCTTCATGCCGGGCAGACTTACAATGCTTGTATGCGCTGTGTCGTAGGTGAGTTCACCGTAAATTTCGTCAGTGATGACGATCAGATCGCGTTCTCGAGCAAAGGCGGCGATGTCCTCCAGATCCTGCCGGCTCATGATGCCGCCGGTGGGATTGTTCGGGAAATTCAGCATCAACACCTTGGTCTTGGGTGTGACCTTGGCTTCGAGCATCGCCCGCGTGAGACGGAAACCATTCTCAGCCTTCGTCTCAACGGCCACGGGAACTCCATGCGCGAAAAGTATCGTGGCGCGATACGAGACGTAACACGGTTCGTGGAACAGGACTTCGTCGCCGGGATTGATAAGCGCGCGCAAGGCGATGTCCAATGCCTCGCTCACGCCGACCGTGACGAGGATTTCGTTATCTGGATTGTATTCCGCGCCAAATGTTTTGCTGACGTATTTGCTGAGCGCCTTGCGGAGTTCGAGGTAGCCGAGGTTGCTTGTGTAATGTGTCGCACCGCGTTCGAGCGAGAACACCGTGGATTCGCGCACATGCCAGGGCGTATCGAAATCCGGTTCGCCGATGCCCAGGCTGATCACGTCCTTCATCGTCGAGACGATGTCGAAGAAATCCCGGATGCCTGACCGCGGGATATCCCGCACCTGATTGGCGATGCGGTTACGGAGAGACGGTGAGGCGCTCATCTTTGGAGTCGGAATGCATCAGCACGCCCAGCCGTTTGTAGGTCTTGAGCATGAAATGGGTGGAGGTGGAGATCACGCCTTCGAGTGACGACAGCCGTTCGCTGACGAACGCGGCGACTTCGCGCAGGTTGCGGCCTTCGACGAACAGCAGCAGATCATAGCTGCCGCTCATGAGGTAGGCGGAGCGCACTTCGGGAAACTTGCTGATACGCTCGGCGATGGTGTCGAACCCGCCTTCGCGTTGCGGTGTGACTTTGACTTCGATGACGGCGGTGACCTTGTCGAGATCCAGCTGGTCCTCGTTCAAGATGGCCTGGTAGCCGCGGATGACGCCGCGCTTTTCGTAATCAGCGATGCGCTGGTCCACCTCGGCGGCGGGGAGGTTCAACATCTTGGCGATCGTGGCGCGCGATTCGAGCGCGTTGCCTTCGAGAATTTTCAGGAGTTCGTCCATAAGTAAGCTCCAACTGAGCGGCGCGTAACGTAAGGGCAGGGGAAGCAGGCGTCGAGAAGGAAGAAAACGGCAGAAGGATCAACCTAGCTCGGGCCGGATAGTTTTTGCCAGCGAGCCTGTTCGCGCTAATCTTTGCGCGACCATTCAGACATCATGGCAATCGAAATCGATCTCAAGCTCAAAGAAAGCGACCCAGCGCCCGCCTTTGCGGCTGCCACCAATGGCGGGGGCCAGGTTTCGCTCGCGGATTACGCCGGGCAGAATGTCATTCTCTATTTCTATCCAAAGGACGACACGCCGGGCTGCACCAAGGAGGCGTGCGCTTTTCGCGATCATTTTGCGGAGTTCAAGAAAAAGGGCGCGGTGGTGATCGGCGTGAGCCCTGATTCCGTGAAGAAGCACGACAAGTTCGTGACCAAGTTCAAGTTGCCGTTCCTGCTGCTGGCGGATGAGGATAAGAAGATCGTGGAAGCTTACGGCGTGTGGGGCTTGAAGAGCTTCATGGGCCGGAAATATCTGGGCACCCATCGCGTGACATTTCTGATCGGCGGTGATGGCCGGATCAAAAAGATCTGGCCCAAGGTGAAGCCGGAAGAGCATGCGGCGGAAGTGCTGGCGGCACTTGGTTCATTTGAATGAATCCGGCCACGACAACGTCGTAAATTCGCTCCATGAAGACCCTATTCTATCTCCCATTGTTTCTGACCCTGACTGTTTTCGTTGCAGGCACGCACCTGTTGGCTCAAGGTCAACCGCCAGCCGAACCCGCCAAAGAATCCAAATCTGATGGCACAACCAGAACCAATACCACATCCCAACCCTTGCCTAGCGATCCAGAGCAGCGATTCAAGGCGTTGTTCACCAAGGCTTCCCTGTCCGGGCGCTGGGCGGCGCTCAAGGACGGTCAGTTGGGTGAAGAACGAACTGGCGACAAATACAACATTGTGAGCGCGGTCAAGAGCAGCGGCGATAAGTGGATTGTGCATGCCAAGATGAAATACGGTGACCGGGAATTCATGTTGCCCATTCCCGTGCAAATGAAGTTCGTTGGTGATACGGCCATTCTGGAGGTCAATGATCTGGCGATTCCCGGAGGTGGAACCTACACCGCGCGCGTGATGTTTTACGAGCGAACCTATTCGGGCACTTGGAAGGGGCAACGCGGCGGCGTAATGCTCTACGGCACCATCACGAATGAGACCCAATAGCTGGGAGCAATTGCGGCATAATCGCCATTTGACAGCGTGCTTCGGCTGGTCAATTCTTTGCGCCGCAGTTTAACCCGTTAACCATCCAAACAGAAAAACGATTATGGCAATTGCAGTTGGCAGCAAGGCTCCCGATTTCACACTCAAGTCCAAGACCGCCTCCGGGCTGGTGGACGTGAAGCTCAGCAACAATTTCGGCAAGAAGAACACCGTGGTCCTGTTCTTCCCGCTGGCGTTCACGAGCGTATGCTCGGCGGAAATGTGCGACGTCAGCTCAGGCATCAGCGCGTATGCGGATCTGGGCGCGGAGGTCATTGCCATCAGCGTGGACAGTCCGTTTGCGCAGGAGGCTTGGGCCCAGAAGGAAAAGATTGTCATTACGCTGGCCAGCGATCTGAACAAGGAAACCACCAAGGCGTACGGTGTGACGTTCCCGATGCTGGCTGGTGTGGGCGACACCTCGGCCCGCGCGGCGTTCGTGGTGGATAAGAGCGGTGTCATCCAATACAGCGAGCAGACGCCAACGCCAAAAGACCTGCCAAACTTTCAAGCGGTCAAAGACACGCTGGCCAAGCTGAAGTGATTTTTCCCTGACCAACGCGAAGGACGCCGGCAACGGCGTCCTTTTTCATTTTCCAGCTCAAGTTTTCCAGCAAGGAGCATCGCGGATTCACCGGAATATCGTCCATGTCATCAATTTTTTTCCTCGAATCTACAGCCACTTTCAGGCGTCATTCCTGTGCATGAAGAAAATCCCCTTTGACGCCCGGTTAAGTCGCCGTCGGTTCATCGCACTCTCCAGTCTGGCGGCGGTCGCGCCCGCGATCATTCCTGCCAGTGCGCTTGGGCAGGGTGGCAAGCCGGCGCCGTCAAATCGCATCGCGATGGGAGTGGCGGGTTGGGGCATGCAGGGGCCGGGCAACACCGGGGCTTTCATGAGTTTCAGCGATTGCCAGGTGGTGGCGACGTGCAACGTTGACAAGAATCATCTCAAAGCTTCCAGCGACGCCATCAACGGTCATTACCGGAACAAGGATTGTCAGACGTATCACGATTACCGGGAGATGATGTCGCGGCCGGAGATCGATGCCGTGATGCTGGCGTTACCGGATCACTGGCACGCGCTCACGGCGGTCGAGGCGGCGCGCAACAAGAAGGATATCTTCGGTGAGAAACCTTTGGCGCGGACGATTGCCGAGCAACAGGCCATCGTGAAGGCGGTGCAAAAGCACAAGCGCATCTGGCAGACGGGTTCGTGGCAACGCTCGGAACGGCATTTCCATTACGCATGTGAGATCGTCCGCAACGGACTCATCGGCAAGATCAAACGGGTCGAAGTGGGATTGCCATCAGGGCACAATGATTTCATGGGCACGAAGGAGAAGATGGCTATCACGGCCCCGCCGGCGGAACTGGATTATGAGATGTGGATCGGCCCTTCGCAGATGCAGCCATATATCGAGGCGCGGTTGCACAAGAACTGGCGCTGGAACTACAACACCGGCGGCGGACAGTTATTGGACTGGATCGGCCACCATTGCGACATCGCACACTGGGGGCTCGGCAACGACGACACCATTGGGCCGTTGGAAGTGGAAGGGCAGGGCGAGTTCCCGCCGTCGGATGCCGTATGGAACACCTGCACGCGGTATCGCATCAACGCGAAGTATCCTGGCGACATCGAGTTTGTCATCGCCGGTGGCCACAAGGATATCCGTGGCGGCACCAAATGGATCGGCACGGATGGCTGGGTGTGGGTGAATCGCAACAACGCGTTCGAAGCCTCGAACGACGCCTGGACCGATGCGCGTCGTTTGCCTGAGGATTTGCGCAAGACCAAGCTCCCGTTGACTGAAGGGGCGAATCCGCATTTCCGTAACTTCCTCGACAGCGTCAAGTCGCGGAAACCCACAGTGACCCCGGTGGAAGTGGCGCATAACTCTGCGATTCCAGGTCATCTGGGACTCATCGCCATGTTGAGCGGCCGCAAAGTAAAATGGGACGCCAAGCGTGAGAAGATCATCGGCGATCGCGAAGAGAGCAAATTGATGACACGGGCGTACCGCAAGCCGTGGAAGCTGGCGTGAGCCAGCGGCACAAACTACTTATGAGTCAGGCCGGGCGAAATGCCCGGCTTATTTCTTGCGCAGGCGTTCCATGAAACCGGGATCGGTGCCATCGAGATCGGCGTGCCTTTGGGTTGCCAATACCGAGCCATAAACCCGCGCATCGCGCACTAGCATTACGATCCGTTTTTTCAAACTGTCGCTGACGACCTGGCCATCCGCGACATCAGCCTTCTCCATGAACGACACGCCGTAGGGCATTGCCCACGCGTAGCATTGCCTGGCCACGGTACGAAGCTGGTCAATGACCGTAAGCCCCTTTTCGTGGGAAGCGACAACCGGGCAAAACAGTTTGCCCGCGAATTCATGCCAGAAGTGATCAAGGAAGTTTTTCAGCGCACTGCTGATGCTGCCATGATAATCGGGCGTGCCGAGGATAAACACGTCCGCGCGGGCCACGCGGGCTTGCAGCGGTGCAAAGTGTGGCTGTTCGTCGGCGGTGTCGGGGTCATAGAGCGGGAGTTGTTCCTGGTCCAGGTCGAGCACATCCACCTTGCAGCCGGTGGCACGCAGCTGGTCAGCGACGGTATTGATCACCACGCGGGTGACCGAGTTTTCGTTCAGGCTCCCGATCACGCACAGCACATTCAAGGGTTGTTCAGGCATGAAACGAGGTTAATGAACTTGGCGCGGGATGTCGAATCGCTGACTTAACCGATCCAGCCGAACGACCGTGCCGCCCGTACCAGGAAATACGCCACCAGGCCGCTCGCGGGAATGGTCAGCACCCAGGCCCACAGGATGCGTTCTACGACTTTGAATTTGAGATGATTGAACCCCTTGGCGCAGCCGACGCCCATGATGGAGGTAGTGATTGCGTGGGTTGTGGAGACCGGCATGCCGAGCGAGGCGGCCGCGAGCAGCACGGACGCCCCAGTAGCTTCAGCGGCGAAGCCATGCACGGGATGCAGTTTCACCATCTTGTGGCCGAGCGTCTTGATGATGCGCCAGCCACCGGCAGCGGTGCCCGCGGCCATCGTCAGCGCGCAAATGATCTTGATCCAAGTCGGAATGGCTTCCTCCTTGATGCACGCCTTGAACTGACGGATCGCGGTGACTTCGTTTCGCGTCTCGCCGATGCCATTCAATGCCATCAATGCCAGATTGTAGTGGGCAGCGGGGTGGTTGCGCTCGGTGGCTCGCTCAAAAAGCCGTCGGGCTTCGGCGTCGTCTTTGGGCACACCGTTGCCGGAAAGATACGCCACGCCCAGCGCGAGGATGGCGTCATCGCTGTTGGCATCGGCCTTGGTCTTCAGCCACGTAGCGGCGGCTTCCGATGTTTCCGGCGCGTCCTTGAACTTGCGGGCGATGGGCTGGGCCGGCTTGAATGAACTCGTGTCAAACTTGTCCGCCGCCAGTTCAGCAAAGAGTTTGTCGGCTTTGGCTGGATCAGCTTTGACGCCGCGTCCAGCTTTCAGCGCCTCGGCATAGAGCCATTTGCCGGTATTGCTCTTCGCGTCTGCTGCTTTGGCGAAATGCGAAACGGCGGAAGTATCGTGACCCTTCGCCTGATCAAGACGACCCAGTTCGACGTGCGATGCCGCGACCGATCCGAGATTTTCTGGCGCGTGTAGAAAGCTCAATCGCGGGCCGAACGAATCAAATGTCCCGCTGGTGGTGCCCGCGACCAGCGCGAGGAAGATGATGCCCATGGTCTTTTGCGCGTCGTTGGTGCCGTGACTGAAGCCCATGTAGGCGGCACTGAACAATTGAAGCTTGCCGAACGTGCGATTGACGGTGACGGGTCGCCAGTTGCGTAACAGGAAATAGAGCACGCCCATGACCAGAAAACCAATTGTGAGTCCGAGCACTGGCGATGTGACCATGGGCACGACCACTTTCCACAAGATGCCCTTGCCTTCCCACCAGTGCTCCTTGCCCGGAATCGACCAGATGATGACGCTCCAGCTGTTATGGGCTGCCGCCAGGCACGCCCCGCAAAGCCCGCCCACCAGTGCGTGCGAGGAGCTGGACGGCAGGCCGAACCACCAAGTAATAAGATTCCACACGATGCCGCCGAGCAGTGCGCAGACAATAACCTCGGAAGTCACAATCTTGGTGTCCACCAATCCGGAGGCAATCGTCTTGGCGACGGCTGTACCCCAGAGGGCGCCAAGCAGATTGGTAAAGGCCGCGAGCGCCACTGCCTGGCGTGGTGACAACACCTTGGTCGAAACCACCGTGGCGATGGAATTGGCCGTGTCGTGGAAGCCGTTGATGTATTCGAACACCAACGCCACGAAGATGACGGTCAGGATGAGGGTCATCGCGCGGCGTCAGGAATTTTTCAGAACAATGTGCATGACCACGTTGCCGACGTCGCGGCAGCGGTCCACCACTTTCTCGATGAGTTCGTACAGGTCGCGAATGACAATGGCGCGGAGGGCATCGTGTTTGCCGGAATAAAGATCGCGCAGCAGATCGTTCATCAATTTGTCGGCCTCACCTTCGACGTATTGCAGCCGATCGTTCAGTTCCTTGACCTTCTCCAGGTCTTCCATGTTGTGCAGGGTGGAAATCATCTTGTGCACGGCGTCCGTGGCTTTTTCCATCATGTCGGCCTGCTTGGAGAAATCCATTCCTTCGACGTGTTTGCCTGCCATGAGGAAGCGCTCGGCAAGTTTCTCCGCGGCTTTCGGAATGCGATAGAGCCGGCTGGCCAACGACTCGATATCCTCGCGCTCCAGTCCGGTGACGAACGTCTTCACGAGTTCTTCACTGATCTGCTCGGAAATTTTCTTCTCCTTGCGCCGGGCCAGCACCAGATCATCAAAGCTGCGCGTGTCGCGCGGCGATTTCATGACCTGGATGACGAGGCGGACGCTTTCGTGAGATTCCTGGGCGGCGGCTTCGAGGAGTTCCAGGAATTTGTCGCCTTTGCCGAAGAGTTGTTGGAGCGAGAACATGCGGGCGAAGGATGTCCGAATCCGCCCGCTAACACAAGCCACACGAAACCGGCAAATGCCGGAGGAATTCGCGCCTCGCGTCTATCGAAATTGGGCCATCAATTCACCGAGGCTTTCGGTGCAAGTCTGCCTGGCGCAAGGCGCTGGCGCTCCAAGTCAGGAAGTTCCATCTGATGCAGATGTGCAGATGGCGTCACCGGCGCAGAGATTGGTCGGCGGCCGGACAAATGACGAAGCGAACGCAGCACCAGCAAGGAGAAGAACGGTGTGGTTTTTGGGCGATGGATTGAGTTCATAGTCGGTCGCATTTCAGTGTTCACCAAGTATTGTTCGTCGCGTGAAAACTGGACGTGACCCGCGACGCTTCGGCGGCGATACCGTTACGAGTCGGCAACGTTCATGCCCGGGCAGCATACCGTGGGCGTTGTCACCGGTTTGTAACCTGACCGTCATGGCTTCGTCGCCGCAAAGTTTCAGGCTGGCGACGGATGAAACGACGATTCCCGGTTGGGCTTTCCCTGATGTTCGCACTGGCCGCTCTGGCGGATGGTCCGGCGGACACGCTGACGCAAACCCGCTCCACCCTTGAGCAATGGGTGCAGACCCGGCAGCTCATTTCCAAGACGCGCGCCGACTGGCAGACGGACAAGGAATCGCTGGAGCAAACCATCGTCCTCTATGAACGCGAGCTGAAGTCCATCGACGACCAGATGGCGAAGGTCACGACCAACAATTCGCAGGCGACGAAGGAAATGCAGGAAGCGGTGGCGCTCCAAAAGTCGTCCACCGGGGCGATTGAGCGCGCAAAGCAGTTCGCGACCGAGTTTGAAGAGCGCATTCGCAAGCTAGCAGCGCTGTTGCCGTCACCGTTGCAGGACATCATCAAACCGCAACTCGCCAAGCTGCCCGCGGATGCGGTGAATTCAAAAATGCTCGCGGCCGAGCGCGTGCAGATTCTCGTCGGTGTTCTGAACGAGCTCGACAAGTTCAACAACGCCGTGAACGTCTTCAGCGAGAAGCGTAAGAACCCCAAGGGCGAGGAAGCAGCCGTCGAGACGGTCTATGTCGGCTTGGGAACGGCGTACTTTGTCAACGAAGCGGGCGACTTTGCCGGCTCGGGCGCGCCAGGTGCCAATGGCTGGGATTGGACCACGCAGAACGAGATCGCAGGGCACGTTCGTGAAGTCATCAAGATCTATCGCAACGAAAGCACCGCGCGTTTCGTGAAACTTCCCGCCGCCATCCGTTGAAACTTTCCATGACGAATCCCATTTCTCATTCGATGAATCGCGCCTTTCGACAATTGGCGTTGGCGGTTGTGATCGCCAGTCCGTTTGCGCTTCCTGCTCAGTCGCTGGACGAAGTTCAATCCGGTGCGGCGGCCGATCTGCAAAAGGCCACGGTGGAATTGACTTCTGCGCGCCAGCAAGTCGAGACCGAGCGTCTGCCGCTGGCGCGCAAGATCACTGAGTTGGAGCAGCTACTGATTACGCGTCGCGCCGACTTGGCCAAGGCGCAGCGCTTTCAGGAAAACCAGCTCGTTGAGCTGAATGCGTTGAAGACCGACGCCAAGCGGCAAGCGGACGAGGTCAAGTACATCGAGTCGCTCCTCACAGAGTATGCACGGGCATTCCGGACACGGCTCAACTTCATCGAAGAACCGCGCTATCAGGCGTTGCTGCAGAAAGTGGATCAAGCGGCGACATCTGCCGATCTGCCCGTGGCGGAGAAATTCAGCACCCGTTCAGAATTGCTGGCCGTTGCGCTGAAGCGGATCGAGGCTGTGCAGGGCGGCGAGTCATTTGATGGTAAGGCGATTGATCACCGCGGGTTGGTGCAGTCTGGCAAGGTGGCCTTGTTCGGGCCAGTGGCGATGTTCGCGAGTCCGTCCGGGGACGCTGCGGGTTTGCTGCAGCAGGAACTCAACAAAGCAGAACCAACAATCGCGCGTCTCGACGCGTCGCTGGTGGATGTCAGTCGCAAGCTGGTGACTTCAGGCAATGGCGAACTGCTGCTCGATCCGACGTTGGGTAACGCCTTCAAGCTCTCGGCCATGAGGGTAAGCTTGTATCACCGGCTCGCCGAAGGGGGGCCGGTGATGGTGCCGTTGCTCGGGCTGGGACTGGCCTCAGTTCTTCTAGCGGCTTACAAATGGTTCCAATTCTCCCGCGTCCGACTGGCCACAGAGTCAGACCTGCAGATCGTGCTCAAGCACGTGCAGAAAGAGGAGAATCAACTGGCGTTGCAGCACGCGCGCAGAATTCCTGGTCTCGCTGGCGAATTGCTTGCCACAGCCGTGGCGCATGTGGACGAGAAGAAGGAATACATCGAGGAAATCCTTTACGAGAAGATGCTCAGCGCGCGGACAAAGCTGGAACGCGGGCTGCCATTTCTTGCGCTCACTGCCACGACCGGTCCTTTGCTGGGCTTGCTCGGCACGGTCACGGGCATGATCGCGACGTTCAAGTTGATTTCAAGTTTCGGCAGCGGTGATCCCAAGATGCTCGCCGCTGGCATCTCCGAGGCGCTCATCGCCACCGCTACTGGCATGGGCGTCGCCATTCCCGCGCTGTTGTTGCACGCGTTCCTGAGCCGCAAAGCCAAGAGTATTCTTGGCAGCATGGAGCAGATGTCCGTCGGCTTCGTCAATGGCGTGCCGCAAAAGGAAGCAAATCCGTTTTCCTCTTGAACCAATCAAACCCGGAGCAATCGTATGAATGAAATCCTGCAAACGATGTGGCACACCTGGACTACTGGCGGCTGGGTGATGGTGGCGATGGTCGTGTTGTCGCTGGTGATTTATGTGAGCGCGGCAAACCTGCTGATGAGCGCATACCGGCGCGGATTGACGAAAGTGACTGATGCCGATCTGCGCGACTGGGTGGAATCACCTGACCGTGCACCGAAACACTCGCGTGAACTGGTGCGTTACTCGCAGGACGGAATTGCTTCGATCAAGGACATCGAAGGCCGCTTCCGCGAAGTCGAGGCGTTGGTGGTCCACGATCTGGATCGGCGCATCGCATTTCTGAACGTGCTGGTGATCTCCGCGCCGCTGTTCGGATTGCTCGGCACGGTGCTCGGTATGCTGCTGACCTTTCAAGCCATCGGCACGGGCGGCGCTTCAGCTTCAGAAGTGATTTCTAAAGGCATCAGCGAAGCGCTGGTGGCGACACAAACCGGAATGATGATTGCCGTGCCCGGACTGGTGATGGCCACCATCGCCAAGCGTTGGCGGAATGAATTCGTTTCGTTCCTGACGCGGCTGGAGAGCATCACGCTGCGGTATTTCCGGCCTGAGTTCCACGGTATGACGCGAGTGTTTGTCCGCGGCAAGGATAATAAAGCGACCGGCGCCCAGAGCGATCAAGCCAAGCCCGAGGTGGTGACTGCATGAGATTCCGTCGCACGCTGGCGGAGCCGGATGAGCCGATCGAGCTGAACCTGATTCCGCTCATTGATATCATCATGTTCCTGCTCATCTTCTTCATCTCCACCACGAGCATGATGCAGATGAAGGGATTGCAGGTGGACAAACCGCAGGCACTGGGCAGCAGCCAGAGCGACAAGAGTTCGATCATGCTTGCGCTCTCACCGGACGGAAAAATCACCCACGAGGGCAAGGAGATCGGCCTGAGCGGCGTGCGCCCGACGGTGAAGCGATTGTGCGCCGAGGAGGCGCTGCCGGTGGTGATCCAAGTCAGTGAAACTTCCCGCTCGGGATTGATGATTCGCATCATCGACGAAGCACGCCTGGGGGGCGCCAAGGACGTGAGCGTGGCGGCGCAACGAAGCTGATTGATAAGCCGGATGATAAAGCGAATTCAAATCCCCAAAGTGCAAAGGGCCGTTCGCGGACTGCGATTTGAGCGCTGGTTGACAATGTCTGTCACGGTGAATTCGCAAAGCCGCGTAGCGCTGCGCCCGCGAATCTTGACCATCCGGATTTCCGAATTCCGCACGGTCCAGTTCAGCCCGCGAGTATGCGTCCGCAAATCTGAGCGCGCATGAGATTCCGCCGTCAACTCGCTGAACCCGATGAAGCCATCGAGCTGAACCTGATTCCGCTCATCGACATCATCATGTTCCTGCTGATCTTCTTTATCTCGACGACGAGCTTCATCGAAGAGCCCGGCGTGCAGGTGGAGAAGCCGAAGGCGGCGAGCGCAAAGCAGACCGCCAAGAACAGCATCATTTTCGCCGTGACGCCGGAAGGCAAGGTCGCCTACGGCGGCAAAGAGATCGGGCTCGGCGGCGTACGTCCCACGGTGCAGCGGCTGTGTACCAAAGAGGCGCTGCCGGTGGTGATCCAGTCCGATGAAAACTCACGCTCGGGTACGGTCATCAAGGTGATTGACGAGGCCAAACTGGGAGGCGCGAAGGAAGTGAACCTGGCGACGGATAAGGGCTGACCCGGAACACAACCCGATGCGCAAGGTTTACCAGAACGAAAGTAACATCGCGAAGCTGCCGGTGGCGATCATCCTTGGCGTGGGCTTTACGGCGATCCTTTTCGGCTTCATTCCGTTCGCGCACCGGGTGGCAAAACCAGACCGGGCATTGGAGTTGGTGAAGACCAGTGCGGTCGAGGTGCAGGAAAAAGTGGAAGAAGCGCCGCCCCCACCGCCAGCGGAAACCGAGAAACCACCGGAAGCGCCGCCTGAGCCGCAGCTCGTGGACACGCCGCAGCAGATTCCGCTGAGCGCTGATTTGGAAGTGGCGATGGGCTCTGGTGGTGGCATCGCTGGATTCGGCGAAATCAAATCGCTGACGGCGGCGGAATCAGTGGGCGAGGACGCGTTCGATGTGGCCGATTTGGAAAAGCGACCGGAGCCGGTTTCGCAAGTCGCGCCACAGTATCCTGCCGAACTGCGCAAAGCGAAAGTCGAAGGCTTGGTAACGCTCGTGTTTGTGCTCGATGAAACGGGCCGGGTGGAAGACCCGCGGGTGGAGAATTCGTCGCGGACGGAATTTGAGAAACCCGCACTGGAAGCCATCCGGAAATGGCGGTTCAGCCCCGGCATGAAAGACGGGGCGGCCGTGCGGACTTACATCCGCGTGCCGATGCGCTTCCGGGTGACGACAGGCTGATTCGAAATCCTCAACAAGATCATATGACGCGAAACAGAAAATCAAACCTGGTGGCACTGTTGATTCTGACGGGAGCTGTGGTTGCTTCGGCGGCTCGGGGCGGGACCACCAACAGCGCAACCGCTGAGAAGTTTGCGCCGCTGGCCAAGGAACATGAGCTGGCTTCGGTATGGAACGATCCGGATTTCACCAAGCGGTTGATCGGCAGCTATGGTTTTGCGTCAGAGGCCGAGCCGAAGATGCAGCCGGAGGAGTTGGACACCTACCGGCGTGTGGTCATCCCGATCCTGACCAACAGCGACCCGAAGAAGATCATTTCGACGCTTGAAGGACTGGCCGGCCCGAAGGCGAGTGCGGTTTTCGATTTCACGCTGGGCAATGTTTACTTCCAGCGCGAAGACTTAACCAATGCGGTGAAGCACTTTGAGACAGCGCTCGCCAAGTTCCCGGATTACCGCCGCGCGCAAAAGAATCTCTCGTTCGCCCTTGTGCGCGATGGAAAATATCAGGAAGCCATCAAGCCCCTGACGCGCACGATTACGTTGGGTGGTGCCGATGGAAAAGTGTTCGGCCTGCTGGGTTTTTGTTATCTGAGCCAGAACCGGCCGGTTTCGGCGGAAGCCGCATATCGGCAGGCGCTGGTTTACGAACCGGAGAACCTGGATTTCAAACTCGGTCTCGTGAAGAGCGCGATTGGCAACGCGAACTACGATTACGCCGTCGCGCTGCTGGAAGAATTGATCAAGCAGTATCCCGAACGCGACAGCCTCTGGAGTTTACAGGCGAATCTTTACATCCAGAAGGAACAAACCGCGAAGGCCTCGGTCAGTCTTGAAATGCTGCGCCGACTCGGCAAGGCCAATGCCCAGTCGCTCTATCTGCTGGGTGATCTCTACATGGCCCAGGATTCGCGTGACCTGGCGTTGAGCGCTTACCTCGCTGCGATGGACAAGGACGGCGGGCAGAATCCCGCCAAAGCGCTGCGGCCCGCACAGATTCTTGTGAGTCGAGGTGCGTGGGAAGAGGCGCGGCAGTTGTTCGCCAAGATTCGTGCTGATGGTTTGCCGCTCTCCGGAACGGATGAACTCAAGCTGCTGAAGCTGGAGTCGAAAGTGGCCATGTCCACTGCCGCGGGCGAGAAAGCGATCACGACACTGGAGCAGATCATCCAGAAAGATCCGCTCGATGCCGAGGCGCTGATGCTGGCGGGCGATTACTATGCGAAGAACGAGCAGAAGGAGAAGGCGGAGTTCCGCTATCAGACGGCGGCGGGCATCTCGGGTTACGAAGCAGATGCGTTCTTAAAGCACGCGCAGTTGCTGGTGCAGTCACAGAAGTACATGCAGGCCGCTGAACTCTTGAAGAAGGCGCAGAAGGCCAAACCGCGCGACAACGTTCAACGCTATCTCGACAAGGTTGAGCAACTGGCGCGCAGCGGGCGTTCCTGAAATCCCAACCCAAGCCCCGCACTTCATGCGCGACAGTTCGACTCACGACACTGCCGAAGGGAATCGGAGCGCCAGCCTCCAGCCCGGCAGTATTTCTTCCAGCATCCGCTCAGGCTTGTTACCGCTGGTCCAGATTGTTTTCGCATTTGCGCTTTTATGCTCGCCACTCACGACCGCCGCGCAGGATGTCGGCAGCGTTTCGGGCGTGGTCGTCAACAGTTGGGACGGTACCCCGTTGGCGGGAGCCGTGGTCACCGTGCGTGGCACAACACTCGCCGCGCAAACCGGAGCGGACGGACGCTATCAACTCAATGGGGTTCCGCCGGGCGACCAGGTTTTGCGATTCTCGAAATCCGGCTATGCCGCCATGACGGCCACGGAGGTGCGAGTGTTGCCCGGTCAGGCGACGACGGTGAACGGCAACCTGCGGCCCGAATTTTACGAGATGGAGGAATATGAGGTCGCGGCAGAGGAATTCACGCAACAGACCGAGCAGATCCTGTTGGAGCGGGAAAAAGCGTCCACCATGATGGAAGCGATCGGCTCGGAGCAATTGTCCCGGCTTGGGGTCGGCGACGCCGCGGAAGCGCTTGGCAAGGTGACAGGCGTGAGCATCGCCGACGGCAAGTACGCCGTGATTCGCGGGCTGGGTGATCGTTACACGAGCAGCACATTGAATGGGGTGGACATTCCGAGCGCCGATCCCGATCGCAAGGCGGCCCAACTTGATTTGCTGCCGGCCAAGGTGATTCAGCAGATTGACGTGAGCAAAACCTTTTCACCGGACATGGCGGGCGGCTTTGCCGGCGGCGCAATCAACGTCATCACGCGCAATCACCCCGACAAGTTCGAGTTCAACCTCGAGCTGGGCGGCTCGTACAACACGCAGGCCAGCTTGCAGGATGATTTCCTGCTGACGGATCACGGCAAGTCGGATTGGCGCGGCAAGGACGATGGCACGCGCGCGTTGCCGGGCGCGGCGGCGGCCACGAGTCCGGCGGGTTCGCAGGAGCTTGATCCTGCCATCAAGAGTTCGTTCAAGTCCCGGCAATTCGCCCCGGTGGAAGGTGATTCACCGCTCAACAGTGGATTCTTCGCATCCCTCGGCAATGCCCACGCCGTCGGGAACGAAGGCACATTTGGTTATCTCGGCAGCCTTACCTACAAAAACAATTACACGCACTACGAGGACGGACGGGTGACGACGTACGAACCATTCTTCTTCTCGCCCAATGGAGTCAACGCCAAGAGCGACAAGGAGGACATCAAGAGCGTCATCGAATACACGTGGTCAGGGATGGTGTCGCTCGGTTACACGGTTAACGAGTATCACAACTTTGGTTTCAACTTTCTCTATGTGCAGACCGCGGAGGATGAGGCGCGGCGATTGCAAGGGCAGGACTCGGTGCTCAGCACCGTGCCGGGCGTGAGTTATGTGGATCAATCCATCCTGCACTGGACCGAGCGCAACTTGACTTACTACCAGCTTTACGGTTCACACGAGATACCCGATTTGAATCGTGTGAAGCTCGACTGGGTGGGCGCGTTGTCTTCCACTACCCAGTCGGAGCCTGACCATCGCATCTTCCAGTTTTACGCGGACCCAACCGTCCCGTTCTACGGTGCGGACGGGCCGACGCAGCCGTCGCGTCCGACCCGCATCTTCCGTAACGTGGAAGAAGACAACCAGAGCCTGCGATTGGACCTGACCGTTCCTGTGCCGTCCTACAACGACAAGGAAAACAATTTCAAGACCGGCATGGCCTACAGTCACTCGGAGCGCGCCTACGATTCGCGGGTGTTTGACGTGCGCATGCAGCCCGGACATCCCTTCTCGACGGTTGGCGATCCGAACATCTATCTCGCGCCGGAGAACGAGGGGTTCATCTCGTATTACAATTTCCCAGCCAACTGGGTTTACAATGGCAGCGTGACGATTCCGGCGGCGTATGCGATGGGAGACTGGTTTGCGCTGGAATGGTTGCGCCTGGTCGGTGGCGTGCGCTTTGAAGACACGGACATCGAGATGGATGTCGTAAATCTGACGAAGAACGACGAGCAATATCTCACCAGCCTTACCCAGCAGGACTGGCTGCCGTCGTTGGCGGCGACGATCTATCTGCAGGAAAATCTGCTGCTCCGCGGGGCATGGTCGGAGACGGTGGTGCGGCCCACTTACCGCGAAATCGCGAAAGCGGAGATTTATGATGTTGCGCTCGGGCAGACCATCAGCGGCAACCCGGAGTTGCTGATGTCGGCGAGTGAGAATTATGACCTGCGCCTGGAATGGTATCCGCATCCCGGTTCGCTGATCGCCGTGTCGGCCTTCTACAAGAAGATTTCCGGTCCCATCGAGTTGCGAGCCGATACGGTCAACAACGATTTCGTGGTGTATTACAATTCTGACGAAGCAGAGTTGCGCGGTGTTGAAGGCGAAATCCGGGAAAACCTCGGCAACCTGTGGAAGCCGCTCAAGCCGTTCACGCTCGGCTTCAATGCCGCGTTCATCGAATCCGAAGTGCCGCTGACCTCCACCGAGCGCAGCACGCGGAACCAGTATTGGGGCGACACCGCCACCGCGCGGCCGATGTATGACCAGCCTGATTACGTGATCAACGGCGACTTCACCTGGGAAATTGAGCGGACGGGAACAACGTTCACATTGGCGGGCGGAGTGGTGGGGCAACGGTTGATTCTTGTCGGCCTGGGTACGCCGGACCGGATTGAAGAACCTGCGCCCATGCTCGATGTGATCGTCACGCAGAAGCTCGGCAAGCATTGGAAGATGAAATTCTCCGCCAAGAACCTGCTCGATCCGACGTATGAAGTCTCAGAGTACTGGCCCAAGGGCGTGCAGGTGAATCGGAGCTACACCAAGGGCATGACGTTCGGTCTGTCCCTCAGCTGTGAATTCTGATCCGCGCGGCTTGCTTGAGCCGGCGTCACAAAATCGTAACGCGCCCGTCCTTTCCGGGTAACACTCGCGGCCTATAAACACACGTCCGAAGATTCCCAGCGGATACGATTTTCCTTCGTAATCGCGACTCACAACACGAAACCGACAGCAAGAAAACCTAACATGAAACTAAAACGCCTGTTGACCCCCCTCATGGCCACGGCGCTGCTGGGCACCAGCCTGGCACGAGCTGAACTCGTCACCGTGACCAATGACGTGTTCGGCACGGAGCAATGGTACGCCACCAATACTTATCTCCTCAAGACGGTCGTCTATGTTCACAGCAATGCGGTGCTGAGCATCGAGCCCGGGACTGTCGTCAAGGCCGCCGCTCCCACCAATTCCCTGATCGCGCGGGATGGAATTCCCAACCTCACCGCCGCCCTCTGGGTAGCCCGTGGCGGCAAACTGTATGCGACCGGCACGGTGACCAGTCCGATCATTTTCACGTCGGAAATGGATCCGCTGAATGGCAACCTGTTGACCGGCACCATCACCAATGTACCCACACCAGGCACGACCAACATTTTCACGGCCCCGCTATCCGGCCTCTGGGGCGGTATCGTCCTGTGCGGCAATGGCCGCATCAACAGCGCACAGTTCGCTGCTGGCAACGACGCCACCAACGGCATCAACAAGTACGAACGCTTTGAAGGCACGACGACGGCGGGAACAAACGACGTGCACTACTTCGGTGGCAGTAATGATGCCGATGATTCCGGCATCATCCGTTATGTGTCCATCCGCTACCCGGGAGTTGTCTTTGCCCCGGCGCGCGAGATGAACGGACTGACGATGGGCGGGGTCGGCAGTGGCACGACGATCGATCATGTGGAAGTGCTTTGCAGTTCAGATGACGGTTTTGAGTGGTGGGGCGGCAGCGTCAACACAAAGTACCTCATTTCGGCGTTCTGTGAAGATGACGATTTTGATACGGATCAAGGCTATCGCGGAACGAACCAATTCTGGTTTGGTATCAAGCCGCCGTGGCAAGGCAGCACCGATAGCCGCGGCTTTGAAACGGACGGTGATCTGAATCAGGGGCAGGTGAACGAAGCGCCCATCAGCCGCTGGCTGGTTTACAACGCGACCTTGATCGGCCGCGGTACGAACAACGCCAACTTTGGCGGCAATGTGGCCTGGAACACCCGCGATGAAGCCGCACCCACCGCGGTGAATTCCATCTTCACCGAGTTTACGGGTGGCCTGCTGATGGACAACGACGGTGTTTATCATTTCACAAATACTCCCCCGGCGATTGCCGGCATCAGCAACAGCATCTTTGGCGTGGTCAATGCCTCGTCCGATGCCACCGGCTGGTTCGCAATCACGAACACCACTTACTCCAACAGCATCGCCAATCCGCTCTTGCGCAGCATCGGTTACACGAACGCGCTCGCGCTGAACCCGCGTCTGCAAGTAGCGAGCCCGGCGTTCACCAACGTGCGCGGGGTGCCCTCGCCGGTCTTGACGGCGGCGCCGTATCGCGGGGCATTCGGTGGTCCCACCGATGATTGGGCAGACGGCTGGACCGCGCTTTCGCAGTTGGGCTTCCTCAAACCGGCGGAGGGCGGATTCGTCACTGTGACGAACGACATCGTCGGTACGGAAACGTGGTATGCCACGAATACGTATCTGCTCAAGACCGTGGTCTATGTCCATAGCAACGCTGTGCTGAACATTCAGCCCGGTACGGTGATCAAGGCTTCCACGTCCGACATCATCGGTCGCGACGGTATTCCCAACCTCGTTCCCGCGCTGTGGGTCGCGCGCGGCGGCAAGCTCTACGCCACCGGTACGGTGACGAGCCCGATCATCTTCACGATCGACGCTGATGATGTGGACGATGCATCCGACATTCCTTACAACACGTCAGGTCGCTGGGGCGGCATCGTGTTGTGCGGCCGGGCGCGGATCAACAGCGCGCAGTTCGCGGCCGGCAACGACGCGACGAACGGCATCAACAAGTATGAACGCTTTGAAGGTACGACCACCGCGGGGGTCAATGATGCGCATTATTTTGGTGGCACCGACGATCTCGATGACTCGGGTGTCATCCGCTATGTCTCGATCCGCTATCCCGGCACGGTGTTTGCCCCAGCTCGCGAGCTCAACGGCCTGACGATGGGTGCGGTGGGCAGCGGCACGACCATCGAATACGTGGAAGTGTTGAACAGCTCCGACGACGGGTTCGAGTGGTGGGGTGGCGCAGTGAACACGAAATACCTGGTGGCGGCGTTCTGCGAAGATGATGATTTTGACACGGATCAAGGCTACCGCGGCACGAACCAGTTCTGGTTCAGCATCAAGCCGCCGTGGGCCGGCAGCTCGGACAGCCGCGGTTTTGAGACCGACGGTGATTTGAACCAGGGCGCTGTGAGCGAAGCGCCGGTAAGCAAGTGGCTGGTTTACAATGCAACGTTGATCGGTCGCGGTACGAACGACGCGAACTTCGGCGGCGGCATCGGTTGGAACACACGGGATGAAGCAGCACCGACGGCGGTGAACTCCATCTTTACTGAGTTCCGGGCTGGTCTGTTGATGGACAATGACGGCGTTTACTACTTCACCAACGCGCCAGCACAGGCGGGCATCAGTAACAGCATCTTTGGCGTGCTCAATGGTTCTAGCGACGCCACCGGCTGGTTTGCCATTACCAATACAACTTACACAAACACCATCACCAACCCGCAACTGGGAGGCGTTTCCTACACCAACGATGTGCCGGTGTTGGATCCGCGTCCGAAGATCACCAGTCCCGCCTTTATCAATGTGCGAGGCGTGCCCTCATCGTTGTTGAAGCCGACCGCGTATCGCGGGGCGTTCGGTGGGCCGACTGATGATTGGGCCGATGGCTGGACGGGGCTTTCGCGAATGGGCTTTCTCAAGCCGGCGGCGACCGGATTCGTGGTCGTGACCAATGACATCGTCGGAACTGAGACGTGGTATGGGACCAATACTTACCTGCTCAAGACCGTCGTCTATGTTCACAGCAACGCAGTGTTGAACATCCAGCCCGGTGCAGTCATCAAGGCTTCCACCGGAGATCTGATCGGTCGTGACGGCGTTCCGAATCTGGTTTCCGCATTGTGGGTGGCCCGTGGCGGAAAACTTTATGCGACCGGCACGGTGACCAGCCCGATCATCTTCACGATCGACGTTGATGATCTGAATGACGCTCACGATCTGCCTTACAACCTCTCAGGTCGGTGGGGCGGCGTGGTGCTGTGCGGTCGGGCACGGATCAACAGCGCGCAGTTCGCCGCCGGCAACGATGCCACCAACGGCATAAACAAGGATGAACGGTTTGAAGGCACGACCACCGCGGGGATCAATGACGCCCACTACTTCGGTGGCACGAACGACCTCGACGATTCTGGCATCATCCGCTACGTCTCGATCCGCTACCCCGGCACGGTGTTCGCCCCGGCGCGTGAGTTGAACGGCCTGACCATGGGCGCAGTCGGCAGCGGCACGACCATTGAATATGTCGAAGTGTTGAACAGCTCGGATGACGGCTTCGAGTGGTGGGGCGGCACTGTGAACACCAGGCATCTTGTCGCTGCGTTCTGCGAGGACGATGATTTTGACACCGATCAGGGTTACCGTGGCTCGAACCAATTCTGGTTTGGCATCAAGCCGCCGTGGGCCGGCAGTTCGGATAGCCGCGGTTTTGAGACCGACGGCGATCTGAATCAAGGCGCAGTAGGCGAACAGCCCATCAGCCAATGGAAGGTCTTCAACGCCACGTTGATCGGCCGGGGCACAAACGACGCGAACTTCGGCGGCGGCATCGGTTGGAACACGCGGGATGAAGCGGCGCCGTCAGCAGTCAACTCGATCTTCACGGAGTTCCGTGCCGGGTTGCTGATGGACAATGATGGCGTGTATTACTTCACCAACGCTCCGGTGCTCGCGGGCATCAGTAATACCTTGTTCGGGGTGCTCAACGGCTCCAGCGATGCCACCGGTTGGTTCGCGATCACCAATGCTGCGAATGCAAACTCGCTGCTCAATCCGTTCCTCACTGCCATCAGTTACACCAACGACGTGCCGGTGCTGGATCCGCGCCCGATCGAGAACAGTCCGGCGCTGACGAACATCCTCGCCGGGGCACCGGTCAGCGTGGCTTACCGTGGGGCGTTTGGTCCGAACGACGCCTGGGCGGATGGCTGGACCGGATTGTCTTCGCTCGGCTTCCTGGTTTCGGCGACGCCGAGCATTGATCCTGTCTTGCTGACGATCACGCCTGCCGGCGCGAATGTGAACATCAGCTTCACTTCCCGGACCGGTTTGAGCTACGCGTTGGAATCGACCGGAGTGTTGAGTCCTCCAAATTGGCTGCCAGCGGTTGGTGTCACACCGTCGAATCCGCAGGTGGGCACGGGTGGCACGTTGACGTTCACCGTTCCCGCGACTGGTGACCTCTACTTCCGGGTAAGCGCCAATTAGTTAGTATCAATGGATTCACCCGGGCGGAGGAGTCGGCAACGATTCCTCCGCCCTCTTACTTTCTAGGGCCGTATAAAATGTAACATTTGCGGGCTTGGCAGATTGCCGGGCGATGTTGAGTCTATTATTCATGGACAAGATCACCGCCCCTTCATCCGGCGCGCAGGCCGCCCAGAAGTTCAAGCTCACTGTCAACGCCAAGCATGCAGAACGAAACGCGGAAGTGACCAAGCGGCGCGCGCAACTGGCCAAGGGACAGCTTAAGACGGCAAAGAAGGCATACAAGCTTGCGCGGAAGCTCGCGAAGAAGGCGGCGAAGAAAGCCCGGCGGCTGATGGAAGAATTGGAGGCGTGGTTGCACCAAAGCAAGAAAGCGGCCCGCAAGCCTGCGCCCAGGAAGTCAAAGCAGGTAAAAACCGCTGCCAAAAAAGTTCGGCGTCCAGCGCGCGTCAAACGCCGCAAGTCGGTTCCGCCGACACCAACACCAGCGCGCGAGACTGTGACGGTCCCACCCCCACCACCGGGCGTGCTGCCGCCGGTTTGAGCGTGCGACCGGCTTATTTTGCTGAAGCATGAGCCGAGCTTCGGCCCTCAACGCCACTGCGGTGGGCGCCGAACCATCGCGGGCCGATCAACCATTCAAGCACCGCGCAACGTGTCATGCGGAGCGTCTCCACTTCCAACCGCGCCAGGCCGCACTTCTTCAATGTGAGTCCCAGTTCCCCGCCGCCGCAAAGAAGCGCGATCAGCTCACTGAGGTAAGGTTCGTGGCCCACGACCATGACGCTGCCGGGCACGGGCCGGTGCTGGTTGATCTCCGTGAGCAGACTGGCGACATCGCCTTCCGGTGCGAGGTGCGCCGAAATCTCCATCTGGCTGGAAAGCCGCAAGCCGCGCGCGATGATCTCGGCCGTGTCCCGGGCCCGCACGAGCGGACTGGCAAGGATGAGGTCGATGTTGACGTGCATCTGCCGCAACGTGTGCGCCAGTTGCTTGGCGCGTTTGATACCCTTGGGCGTGAGGGGGCGCGCGGCGTCGGATTTGCAACGCGGGTCGTCTCGTTCAATGGCTTCCGCGTGGCGCAGCAGGTAAAGTTTCATGAGCGCTTCCGTTCAGCTCGGGGTTGAAAGTTCCACAATTGACCCATGCTGGCGAGAAATCGTTTCGTGCGCCGGGCTCGTCGAGCCAGCACTTCCTTGGTCAAACGGGTGGTCGCTGGTTGCGTCAGCCAATCGGCTGCCACGGCCTCCTGGATGCCGGCCAGCAACACTTCGCAATCTTGGATGTCACCCATGAGTGTCTGGAACCGATGCATCGCTTTGAGGTCAAGAACGACCAGCGGTGGCCAGAGCCCGTGCAATAATTCGCACAGGTAGCGATGATGCTTGAACCCGATGCGGAGGCGGTGGACCGTGGCCAGCCGGTCGGGATCAACCTTGCGTTGCAGCGCAGTCACGGACTGGAATGATCTGTGAAGTGCGCGAGCGACACGCGGGTCCAGATTTCTCGGGGAGACAGCCATCTGGTTCAGATCATTCTCCGCCCGTTTCAGCCAGCGTTCAATCCGCCGGTGTTGAAGAGATTCTAACTGGCGGCGCAGTTGTTTGATCAGCTTCCGCTCGCGGCGCGCAAGTCGTTGCTCCAACGCTGTGGCAATCGGGAAACGGGCCATCAAGCCCGCCAGGGTTTTTCGTTGCACCTGGGTGTCGCGCAGCGGGCCAAACTCGTCGAGGCGTTGCTTGAAGGAGCGGCGGAGTTTCGCTCTGTTCTTGCCGATGGCCAGGGACTCCAATAATTCTGTCACCGCCAGCATCCGGCGCGTGGCTACGCGTAGTTGGTGCACGGCGATCTCGGAGAATTTTTGCTGCGCCTGTTCCAGCCGCCGTCGATAACGTCGGCGCGCGTTGCGAATCCGTTCTGCCAGCAAGGGCGCGAGCTGATTCGGAGGCGCGGCCTTCATGGTTTCAAAGTGGACGACGCGCCAGTTTTACCCGAGGAAAAGGACTGCGATGTGATCCGTTGGTGCGGAGGTTTGCGTCCCCGTTTAGCGCCTGTTCAACGAACTCAAACTGGCTGCGACGATTCGGCCTACGCCTCGCTGGTCTGGTGCGTTCGTAGGTCCCGTCCGATTGAAGGATGTTGGCCCGCTGATTATCGGCCAATGAAGTCGCCAGCAATCCGGAGATCACCCGCTCGCGGAGGTTGCCGTCCAGCACGGGAAAGACTGTCTCGATGCGCCGGAAGAAATTGCGCGGCATCCAATCGGCGCTGCCGAGGAAGACCCGGGGCTGACAAGCGTTCTCGAAGTAGAAGATCCGCGTGTGTTCCAAAAAGCGGTCCACGATGCTGCGCACGGAAATGTTCTCACTGATACCTTTCAGCCCGGGCCGCAGGCAGCAGATGCCGCGCACGATCAGGTCGATCTTCACACCTGCCTTTGACGCGCGATAGAGCGCTTCGATGAGGCGTGGGTCGACAAGTGCGTTCATCTTCGCGATGATCCGGGCGGGCAAACCACGGCGCGCATTATCGGCCTCCCGTTCGATCATCGCGAAGAGCCGGGGGTGCAGATCGAATGGCGCGACGATGAGATGTCTCAACGGCTGGAACTGGCAGATGCCGGTGAGCAGATTGAACAGGCTCGTCACATCTTCGCCGATTTCCGGATGGCAGGTGAGCAGACCGGCATCCGTGTAGAGCCGCGCGGTGGTGGGGTTGTAATTGCCGGTCGCGAGGTGGACGTATCGGCGGATCTGATCGGGATCGCGCCGCACGACAAGCGTCATCTTCGCATGGATTTTGTAACCAACCAGACCATATACGACGTGCACGCCGGCTTCTTCGAGCGCGCGCGCCCACTTGATGTTGTCGGCCTCGTCAAAGCGCGCCCGCAGCTCGACCACGGCAGTGACCTGCTTACCGTTCTTCACCGCGTCCATCAATGCACCAACGATGCGTGCGTCGCCACCAGTGCGATAGAGGGTCTGCTTGATGGCGAGCACCTTCGGGTCTTGGGCTGCTTGCTGAAGGAACTGCACGATACTCTCAAAGTTATCGTAGGGATGATGCAGCAGAACGTCGCGTTCGCGGATGATGGCGAACAGATCGGTGTCGGTCTGCAGCGGTTTTGCGATCGGCGCAACAAAGGCCGGATAACGCAGGTCCAATGAATGCTCGCCTTCGGCCAGGGTCATCAAGAAGGCCGGGCTGAGTGGACCATCCAATGCGAACAGGTCCTCGTTCGTCAGCCGCAAACGCTTGAGCAGGTCATCCCGCACGCCTGCCGGGCAATCGTGGGCCACTTCGAGCCGGACGGCATCGCCGCGGCGTCGGCGTTGCAATTCGTTTTCCACAGCGGCAAGCAGGTTTGCAACCTCTTCATCGTCGATGTAGAGCTCGCTGTTGCGCGTCACGCGAAAGCGCCAGTCGCCGAGGATCTGCATGCCCGGGAAAAGGTCGCCTAGGAAATGCCCGATGATCTCGCCCAACTGGACATATTCCCGTCGGCCGTCGGAGTGCGGCAGGCGGACGAGTCGGGGCAACACGCGTGGGACCTGAACGACCGCGAGGCGCTCCGCAGTGCGGCCACGGGCTGTGCCGCTGAGTTTCACGATGAGATTCAGCGATTTGTTAAGCAGTTGCGGGAACGGGTGCGCCGAGTCGATCGCCAAGGGTGTGAGAGCCGGGCGGACTTCGGTGCGATAAAATGCCTCGATCCATCGGCGCGAGGATTCGTCGAGTTGCGGGATGGTAAGAAAGCGGAACCCGCTCGCCTCCAGTGCCGGCAACAGGTCGTTATTCCAGCAGGCATACTGGTCCTTGACCAGCCGGCGCACCCGGCGCGTGACGGCCCGGAACAACTCGGGCGGCGAGTATCCATCCACGGTCTTTTCGCTGACCTTCGCTTCGATCTGCTGTTTCAGGCCCGCGACCCGGACCTCGAAGAACTCATCGAGGTTGGAACTGACGATGCAGAAGAACTTCACGCGTTCGAGCAGGGGATTCGCTCGATCCAGCGCCTCGTTAAGCACCCGTTGGTTGAATTCCAACCAGCTCAACTCGCGGTTGAAAAAGTGTCTGGGCTTGAATGCAGGTGCGCTCACGGTGGAGCATCATGGTGGAAGAAAGCCGCTGCCGGATAAAGTTACAAATTTGCAACGGACTGTTCACGACAACCGTCGCTTATTCAGGTGGATGCGAGAATTACTGGGGTTCGGCGCCATTTCCTGGCTGTGAAAGGCGAACAACTTGCGGAAGGCATTTCACCCAAATGTTGCAAATGGTGTCAGTCACTTCCCAAAGCAAAACCACGAATCTTCAAAGCCGATCGTAGCGGTATAAAAAATACAGAGCGAGGCCAAACAGGACGGCAAAACCGAGGCCAAGAAGCACTGCCAGCAGCAGGAATCTTTTCTCCCGGCGGCGGACTGGTGGTGGGTTGGGCGTAATGAGCAAGTTTTTGAAGGAGCCATTCATAGCGGCACAGTCTGATTTGAATGCGTGGAGGTTCAGTGAAGCCACGGTGACTTCCGTGAAACGCTTTTTAACCTGAAGCAAACAACCATGTCGTCACGGCTCTGCCGCGCAACTGAAGCGATTCGTCACTGCAACTTCCAAACGGGCGAGGAATAAGGCGACATTGCCGCAAGTATTGTTGCGGGCGACAGCTTGGCCCGAAGAGCAAAATCCATTTCAGACGGCAATGGAGCATGATTCTCACCGACGCCCAAACATTCCCGGTGATCAAGGCGCGCTGACAGATTGAGCAGCTGTGCATGTATGAGAGCAGGTAGCGAAAGCCCCCGGCGGTATTACCGCCAGGGGCCGGTTTGGTGCAAGTGAGCGGCGACCTCCTTTTCAACGCGGGGTGATTCTCGCCCGAGACGATTGCAAACCAATGACGACGCGGTGACGAACGCGAAACAACGCAAACGCTCGGCGTCCTTGTCAGACAAGAGTGGAAATCGAAGCTGCCGGCGACACGGCTGGAGCGGGTTCAGGCAAGCTGCAGGTGGCGAGTGCGATGGCGTACAGCGAAACTGCGGCGAACGCGGGCGGCTCTGACGCGGCAACGGAGTTTCCAATTCGTAACACATCTGTCATTTGCGTGACATCGTTTTACGACAGACTGCAACTCCAACATCTGAACTGACTGCGCATGTTGTATCGGGCGCGACCTTGGCGTCGTGGCTTGACGCCGGGGAGGTGCGGATTTCCGCGTTGAAGTTCAAGAGTTCACAATGGGCTGTGCCCATTGGACGCGGCGCGGAGGAGGCGCAAGTCTCCTCCGCTGCGCCGGCTCGCGAGGTTTGTCACCTGATTGTAACTTTCGCTTCACCCACACGTTGCAAAGCCGGCATTGTGCGGCTTTCGGTGGCCTGTTATTCAAACGGCAGTGAAGGCCAAAATCCTCATCGTAGATGACGAGCCCGAGACGGTGGAAATCGTCGAGTTCAACCTCAAGCAGGCAGGCTTTGGCGTCATGTCGGCAGTGGATGGCGATGAAGCCATCAAGAAGGCCAGGGCGGCCGCCCCCGCGCTCATCGTGCTGGATTTGATGCTCCCGGAGATTGACGGCATGGAGGTCTGCAAGCTACTGCGGCGTGATCCAGTGACCGCGAACATTCCTGTCATCATGCTTACCGCCAAGGCGACGGAACTGGACCGGGTGCTGGGTCTGGAACTCGGCGCGGACGATTATCTCACCAAGCCGTTCAGTCCCCGTGAACTGGTTCTGCGTGTTAAGAAACTATTGGAGCGTGGCCAGCCAAAGGAGAAGGAGGCGCAAACCCTTCACTTCGGCGACCTCCTGCTCGATGTGCCCCGGCATCTGGCCAGTTGGAAGGGGAAGAAATTCGATCTTACAGCTACCGAGTTCAAATTGTTGACCGTGCTGATCCAACGACGCGGTCGCGTGCAAACGCGCGATGTGCTTCTGCGCGATGTGTGGGATTACGACAACCTCATCGACACCCGCACCGTGGATACCCACATGCGGCGATTGCGCGAAAAGCTCGGACCGGCGGCGAAATTTCTCGATACCGTGCGCGGCGTCGGGTATCGCTTCGTGGAGTGAAGCGAGCACCCAACCCTTTTGATAGCGGCCCGCGCCGGGTCAGATTGCAAGTCTTCCTTTCCTTGGCTCTCCTACGCTGCCCATGCTGCCTGCGCTGATCATCTGCTTGCTGGTGATTCCAGCACTCCACTTCTGGTGGCGGGCGCGCTGGCGGGTGGAACAGGAGAAACATCAGGCGCAACTCGCCGAACGTGACCGGCGCGAGTTGACGACGGCGACTGAAACGCTCGCGCAACAAGACGCACTTTTCGACAGCATGATCGAAGGCGTGCTGGTGTTGGACGAGCGCAACGCCGTCCGGCTGGCCAACGGCGCGTTTGCCGAGATGTTCCAGACAACCGGGGTGCTGCGGGGCCGGGCCTTGCTGGAGGCGGTCCGGTCGCATGAACTTGAGGAGGTCGTGAATCGCGCTGCGGTCGAGGGCCGCGTGGTGGATCACGAAATGCAGTTGCCCGGGCCGGGCGAGCGCTGGTTGCAGGTCTGTGCGGCGGCGGTCACAAACCAGGAACGGCGCAAGCTCGGGACGATCCTGGTCTTCCATGATCTCACGCGGCTCAAGCGGCTCGAGCATACCCGGCAGGAATTCGTCGCCAACGTCAGCCATGAATTGCGGACGCCGCTCTCACACATCAAGAGCTACACCGAGACGTTGTTGGGAGGTGCAAAGGATGACCCGGAAGTGTTCAACCGGTTTCTCCAGACCATCGAGCGCAACGCCGGCCGGCTGCAGCTGTTGATCGAGGATTTGCTGACCATTTCCGAGCTCGAATCCGGCGGGGTAAGTTTTGATCTGCGGCCAATGGCTCTGCTCCCTTTGACCGAGAAGATTTGCGACGACTTCCGTGCGCGGGCGCAGGGCCGCAACGTGAAGCTGGAGAACCAGGCGTCTGATTTCACCGTCCGCGCTGACGCCGGGCGCATCGAGCAGGTCATCACAAATCTTCTGGATAACGCCATCAAGTACGGCGGCAACGGTGGACGCGTGTTGTTGGGCACCAAGGCAGCAGGAGAATTTGTCGAAGTCTTCGTGCAGGATTTTGGCCCGGGATTGGCGCCGGAAATGTCCGAGCGGGTGTTCGAGCGATTCTATCGCGTGGACAAGGCGCGGTCCCGGGATGCTGGCGGTACCGGGCTCGGTCTTTCGATCGTCAAACATATCGTGCAGGTGCACGGTGGGCGGGTCTGGGTGGAAAGCGCACCAGGGCAGGGCGCAAAATTTTCCTTCACGCTGCCTATCCAATCACCTTCGTAGTTACCGCGCCAGCATGAGTCCGATGACTCCACCGACAGCTATGACCGCGCCCACGACCGCGCGGGGTCTGATGGGCTCTTTCTCAAAAACGCGGGCAAGAGGGATCACCGCCAACGGGGTGGTGGCGATGATGGCGAGCACGATGGCGGCGGGGGTGGCGGTGCTCAGTGCCAGTTGCATGAAGCTGATGCCGAGCGTGGAGCCGCAGAGGGAATTGCCCAATACCCAGGGCCAGAGCTGACGCCATTTGTTGGCGGAACGTTCGCTCATGAGCGGCAGTTCGTGCGGGCGCGTCGAGTAGCCGTGTTCGCGCCAGCGCACGAACAGCCACGTCAATCCCCCGACGAGCAGGCCGGCGATCACGCGTTGGAAAGCGGCGTTCGCGCCGTCGATCGGCTCTTGCGCCGCCTGACTCACCGCAAAGGCTTTGCGGCTGATGACGGCGCCGCAGGCGGTTCCGAGCGCGGACAACAATCCCCAGAAAAATCCCGCGACGCTGATCGCACGTTGCTTTCCACTTTCATCGCTGCCGGTCGGCATCAATGCCGCGCCCACACCGACAAGGATGACCAGCATCGCAGTGGATTGTCGCCACGTGATGGCGGTGTCGAGCCAAAGCCATTCGGTCAGAGCAGCAAATGGTGGCGCGAGGCACTGCGTCATGGTCGAGGACAACGGCGCGCCAAGTCGCGGCAACGCCTGATAGAGCGCCACATCGCCGATGCCGAAGCCGATGATGCCGCTGAGGAAAAACCAGGGAAACGCCTCGCCCCCGAGTCCGATGCCGAACGTAAAAGACCAGCAACCCAGCAAGGTGGTCGAGCAGGCGAGCCGCCAGAAGTTGGCTTCGACGCCACCGGCCAGACGCGCGGCTCGATGTCCAAACAGGATCGAGAACGAGAAAAGCAGGGTGGCGATGAACGCGGCAATCATGTCGCGTCAATCGGGCAGGTCGGCGGCACGCCAGAGGTACCACGCCGCCGCGCTGCGATGCGGCCGCCAGCGCTCACCGTGCGCAAGCAAGTCGCGCGGCGCCGGCAACTCGTTCAGGCCATACAACCGGGCGAAACCTTTGCGCACCCCGAAGTCGGTGGCTGGCAGAACATCCGGGCGACCGAGCGTAAAGATCAGCAACATTTCCACCGTCCACGGTCCGACGCCGCGAATCGTCGTCAGCCGGGCGATGATCTCCTCGTTGGTCATCTTGGAGATGATCCTCGGCGCAGGGATCACGCGCCCCACAGCCTTGGCGGCGATATCCTTGATGGCCGCTGCTTTCGCCCGGGATAATCCAGCGGCGCGGAGTTTTTCATCTGCCGTGGCAAGCACATCCTCTGGGGTGGGAAAACGTTTCCCGGGATACAAGGCAATGAACCGGCGCAGGATCGTCCCGGCGGCGGTGCCATTGAGTTGTTGGTGAGCGACAGCCTGCACGAGTGCGCGGAAGACACCGCGATTGCGATGTGGCTTGAGCCCACAATCGCCGACCCGGCGGATATGCCGGGCGAGCGTCTTGTCAGCCCGGACGAGATGATCAACGGCAGGATGATTCATGATAGCTCCAGGATTGGGCAAGCCGGCGCCGCGGCTATTTGAGCGTCCGTACGGTTTCCAAGCGGTAGATAAGCCACGTGTCATTGGTTTTACCCAGCGCGAACTTCATTTCTTGAACGTCGAATTGATTGTCGCCGGGCGTGGTGGCTTTCATGGTGAGTTCCGCTGTGGCGAACTGCTTGCTGGGTGCCAATGTGACATTCACATCAAGGAACTCGAACTTCAATCCACTGGAGGCGTTCTGGCGCAATTCAGCCGCCGCCGCCTGGATGAATTCGTGCGTAATCATGCCGCGTTGTACGACGTCCCGGAACGCAAGTTTGACTTCGACTTCCGGCGCGAAAAAGCGCGGTAGCCCGGCAATCTTCCCCAGCCGGGTCAGGTCGCTTTCCGGCGGTGAAAATGAAATCTGGCCGGCGAGTTGATCCAATCGCGTGCGGATGACCTTCTCCGGACCCGGATTCAAAGCCAGCCAAAGCCAGATGCAGGCGGCCAGGAAAAAAACGATTGCTAGTGACCGCCACAGCCATTTCATAGCAATACTTTGCCCATGATCCGGTCACGCGGGGCGCGGCCAAATTCATGGTCCTCAATCCGCATGGCGCGATTGTCTCCCACCACAAAGTATTCATCCGGGTCGAGTTTTGCCGGCGGCATATCCCAGCGACAGGGATGTTTGACATATGGTTCCTCCAGTTCGATGCCGTTGATGAGAAGTTTGCCGTCGTCGAAGGCAATCGTTTCGCCCGGCAACCCCACGACCCGTTTCATGAGCAAGACGCTGGGCCCGCTGAAACGGATCGCCACGACATCGCCGCGCTGGGGAGTGTTCCAGTGGTATGCGAGATGGTTGACGACGCTGACCTGATTTTCCCGGTAAGTGGGCATCATGCTCGGCCCATGAACGCGCACCGGCCAGAGGACATAGACCCGGAGGACGGTGCAGACAGCGACCAACAGGATGATCCGGACAAGAGTATGAAGGGGTTTGCGGCCGATCAAAATCGTCCGCCACAACGCAGGTCTTTGAGCGATGGTCCCGTCCACGACGTTCCCGCCAAGTTTGCCCGCGGGACGACGGCGTGCAAGCGCAGAGTGCAGGGTCGCATGTGGGTTCTCACCAGAACTTCGCTCGCTTCGCGCCATCGTTTCCGCCAGAATTCCGTGATGAACAAATCGGAGCAACGCCAAGCCCTGCAGGTTGCCATCCGCGCTGCGCGGGCAGCCGGCAAACTCATGCGGCAAAACCTGCGGCAGGCCAAACGGGTCAACCAGGAGACATCCCACGATATCAAGCTCGAGTTGGATGTCCGTTGCCAGAAACTGATTGAGCGGATGTTGTGGAAGGTGTTTCCCCAGGTTGCCTTATTGGGTGAGGAAGGGGATTCTGGTTCGGCCGATGCCGCAGCCCGGTGGGTGGTGGACCCGATAGATGGCACGGTGAACTTCGCGTATGGCATCCCGCACGCCTGTGTTTCGATTGCGCTACAGCGACTGCGGGATGGAGGAGGTGCTTCGGCCGGGTCGCGCGGCCGGCAAGGCGTGATTCCTGGCTCCGATTACGAGACGATTGTCGGAGTGGTTTACGATCCGTTCACGGATGAATTGTGGACGGCAATCCGCGGCGAGCCGGCGCGGCTTAACGGCAGCGCAGTCAAAGCCAGTTCGCGTCGCCAGCTGGGCGAGGCGATTGTTTCAATCGGGTTTTCCAAGAGCCGGTTCGTCATGGAAAAAACGCTGCCGTATTTCAACTGGCTCGCGCGCCGGGTGCGCAAGGTGCGCATGTTCGGCGCGGCAGCCTTGGGATTGACCTATGTGGCTTCCGGACGGTTGGATGCATACATCGAGCGGGGCATCAATCTCTGGGATGTGGCTGCGGGCGGGTTGATCATCGAGTGTGCCGGCGGCAACTTCTGGCTGGAGCCATTGCCGGGCCAGCGCAATCGGTTCCGGATGATCGCCAGCAACAAGGCGTTGCGAAAACAGCTGCCCGTGCCAAAGTAGGCCGTGGCTTTTTGCCGGATATAAGTATAGTGGGCGATATGTTTTGGCGTTTGAAGTTTGTAAGTATTCTGATTGCAGGTTGGGTGGCGACAACCGCCATGGGCGGGCCGGTCATCGACCCGATCGCCAATGTCAGCATTCCGGCGGGAAAATCCCTGACGATTCCGATCACGGCCACATCCACAAATGGGCGCCCGTTGACTTATACGGTCACGAGCAGCACGAACCGCATCACCATCGAGGTCCACACGAACAGTCCCTTCTGGAAACTCGCAGTCGCCCAAGTCGCTCCCTCGAACGCGCCGGGTGCGTATCTTGCCCCGTTCCGAGGCGGGCTCGCGATGGTCACCAATGTCGGCGACCTGACGTTGCTGCTCTTTCGCGATCGTGCTCCCAGAACGGTGGAAGTGTTTCAGGGATTGACCATGTCGGGTTTCTTCAGTTCCAACACGATCTTTCACCGGGTGATCCCGAATTTCATGATCCAGGGCGGTGATCCACAGACCAACGGTTTTGGTGGTCCGAACTTCCAGTTTGACGATGAATTTCACCCGCGGGCTTTGTTCAGTGGCCGAGGTCAGCTGGCCATGGCGAACACGGGGAAGGACTCCAACGGCTCGCAGTTTTTCATCACCCAGACGACTGCCCGCCATTTGGATTTTAACCACACGATCTTTGGCCAGCTATTGCGTGGCTTTAACGTCCTTACCAACATCATCAACACGCCGCGCGACGCCAATGATCGGCCATTGCGCAACGTCATCATCACGCAGGCCTCGTTCATCACAAACTACACCGACATGGTCATCACTCTCACGGGTACCAATTTCGCCGGGGTTTCGGGCACGATCAGGGTCATTGCGGACGATGGAACTCCGGGTGGGCGGGTGACCAACACGTTTACGGCGACGACCATTGCGGATGCTGTGAATAATGGGCCCATGTTCCTTTACCCTGATGCAGTCACCAACCTGGTGGCTGGGGTGAACGGTCGCTTGACCAACGTGGTGTTCTGCCGCGACCTCGAGGGGACACCGTATTACTGGTTTCCGCTTACTTATGACGACAAATCCACCAATAGCCTGCCCAGTGTCATCAACGGTCAGCTGCAAATGGTCGTCGTGCCCAAGAGCAACTATGCCGGGATCACTGAATGGCAGTTTGTGGCGAGCACCAACAGCAATTGGTATTTTTACTACGCGAATAATTTTCCGCAGAATCTTTGGCCTCCGTATGATTGGCAGGCATATCGATTTGTGTTTGGCGACACAGCGGTCTCTGCGTTGCCGACCAACGTCGCCACTGGCAATGCGATGGGAGTTGTGAATCAGCCGCTCGCGACGTTCACGAATGGCGTGCCCAACAGTTCGGCCACCAACTTTCTCGCCACCATCAGTTGGGGCGACGACACGGTTTCCGGCGGGACGATCGTCACCAATGCGGCCGGCCGCAAGGAGGTGCGCGGCTCACACACGTTCCCGAAAGCGGGGATATATCCTGTGCGCGTGACCATCGAGAGCAAAATCGGTGTGTCAACCACCGTCGTTTCCATCGTCACGGTTCCACCGGCTCTGACTATGATTCGCACGGGTACAAGCAACACGTTGCGCTGGCCGGCATGGGCAGCGGAATTCGCCCCGCAAACCCATACCAATCTCAATACGACAAACTGGACCACTTTGACCAATCTGCCGGCGCTCGTGGATTTTGACCATACTCTGACCAATGCAACGACCACGACCAATGCCTTCTTCCGTCTGCGGCGTTGAAATGCGTCAGGACAATCGACCCAGCCGCGTTACCAGTTTCTCCAGCGCCCGGGCCCGATGGCTGATGCGATTTTTTACATTCTCGCCCAATTCTGCGAATGACTGAGTGTATCCAGCTGGCACAAACAAGGGGTCGTAACCAAACCCGCCCTGACCGCTGGGCGCGAATTCAATATGTCCCTCGCAGGCGCCGTCAAACAGTTCGGTCGATAATTCCAGTTCGTCTGCGTAGCAGACCGGAGACGAGTTCGCGGCGGCGGCGACGGTCGGAACCAAAGCGATGACGCAACGAAAACGGGCGGTCCGTTTCTTGATGGGAACATCCGCCAGGAGGCGAAGCAACTTTGCATTATTATCCGCATCCTTTGAGTTGCCGCTGGTGCCGGGGTCTGCTGCCGCAAAGCGTGCCGAATGAACCCCCGGCGCGCCATTGAGTGCATCCACTTCCAACCCGGAGTCGTCCGCTATGACCAATGTATTTGAAGCGGAAAGGCCCGGATTTCTGGCAGCGCCCAGCCAGTGGGCCAGTTCAATGGCCTTTTTCGAGGCATTGCCCGCAAAGGTCGTTGCGTCTTCGATCACCGATGGGGGATTGGGTGCGTCCTTCAGCGTCTGGTAGCGGAAGCCATTGCCCAAGATCGACTGGATCTCGGCGACCTTGTGCGCATTGCCGGTGGCGATGAAAAGCGTCGTCATGACGCATAGGGTCACCGATCAGAGCAGGGGAACAAGGCTGAAAACTCGGGCCGAAACAAAGCCGCAATCGCTTCGGCCAAGTGGCCCGGTTGGTCCACCAAGCAAACCCAGACTTTGCCCGATGGGCTGGCATTGGCCGAAGGCGATTGCTTGGTATTATGACGTGCGAGCGGCCAGTTTGTTCCCAAGGTGCCCAAACCGGGAGATTGGGTGCAGCTGGAAGCGAATGAGCAGTGACTTCTGCCAATTCAAAGCGACTTATGCGATTTCTCGAAGCTTGGAATGGATCACATGCCCCAATTCGCCAACAACTTTGGTAAGAGGCTTGATTTTGTCGTCCAGGATCTGTTCAAAGTGGTTCATCACTTCGGAACGGATGGTGAACGGATCCACCTGACAGCCCAGGACGCCATTGCAATGCGGGCATTGAAGCAACAGGCCCTTTCTGGCTGGTTTCCAAGCCATCTCGATCGTTGTTTCGACAGCTTTGATAGCTTCGATTTGCTTCGAACACAATGGACAGAGGGAAAGTAGCGCCATCATCTATCTATACGTGCCGTCAGGGCCTAATCTTTCAACAAAATGCGGGTAAATTTCGGTGTGAGTTTGGGAATTGGTGCCAGAGGCAGGAATTGAACCTGCGACCAAAGGCTTATGAGTCCTCTGCTCTACCCCTGAGCTACTCTGGCATTCTCAACCACTTGCGTAGAATCTTGCTGTAACAGCGGAGTTTACGCGGGTCGTTCTGGATTCTTAGGCTTGCTGCCTGTGGCTGGCTTATGGCTATCTTCCGGGTATCCGGAGGTATCCAACAGGTATCCAGCAACGACGGGATGAATGGTGTGCTTTCTGCAAATCGGTGTCAACGGCGGATGCACCGTGGGCAGCATGTCGCGGCCTTTGATGCCGGTGCGGAATTCAAGCAGGCTCGTCCACATCATATTCCGCCGCCGCCCACAAGCGGCGCACGGGATGGCAGGTTTGAAGATCAACACTTGAGTGAACGCGCGCAGCGAATCCGTCACCCCAGCTTTGTAGTCCACCAGCCAGCAACGGGTGACGTCCTTCTTGAGCGGTGGTTGTAACGGGTGATCCTGACAGACCGGCGTGAGCGGCGCGAATGCCTTACCGAAGGACGTAGCCACGAACTGCGAACGCCCGAAGTCTATGGCGTCGAACTCAGCCAGGAATGCCCAATGGATGCGAGCCTTCTTACCGCAGGCCTGGCAGGGCACGGGTTGATTGTAGCGCAGGAAGCGGATGAGCTGCCGCATGTCTTCGCTGAACATCCGGTTTGGCTTGGCCTCCAGAATCTCGACGGCGAGAAAGTTTGGTTTCATGAGTGGGCGAGGGCTTCGATCTGTTCCAGGTGGTGACTGACCTGAGCGTCGTCGCGAGCCGTGAGCATCCCGCGCAGGTGGTGTTGGTATTGCCGATCAAACACCTCGCACCGGCGCAATGCCCGGCGACTGTTCGCGCAGAAGTGGGCGGCAGCGATGTTGGCCACCCCGGCAACCAGGTAAAGCCAGTGACGCTCGTAACAGAAGTCGAGCAGGTGGAGGCAAGCGCCAACAGTGTTCAGGATGACGACGTAAAGCATCACCCGCCGCAGCAGCCGCCCTCGTCGCACGCGTGCATGGGAGCGGTTCAGCTCCTCGCGAATCCATTGCCGGTCGTTATCACTCATATCAAAGATACTGCCACGTCGCAGACGGGGCGATGGCACGTCCGGCAGGTGAGGTTCAACACGCCGCTGGCTTTCTCGTAGCGCACGTCCAATCCACTGCCCGGGTGGCAGCGGGGTTGAAAGAATACTTCGGAGCGGTCGCCGCCACCGCACGTGCAGTTGGGATGCGAGCAGCCGGCAGCGCACATGGCTTCGAGTTGCTGGATGGCGAGGGGCGGTTTCATGGGTTGTTCGGCAATTGGTGTCCACGTTTGCCAAGGTGGCAGGCGAGGTTCACGGTTCGCCCCGTGGACAAATGGTGGCAATCAAGTGCTCGACCTGCTTGACGACTTCTGCCTCGTTGCAATGCACGTCGTAGGGGCTTATTTGCATCGGGTTTGGCTTGTCGCAAAGGTAGGAAATCCGGGATAGAGCAGCGGACAGCTTTTCAAGACCGCAGATGACGCAATTGCGTGTGCCACCGTTGGGTTGGTGTGCTTCGCAGAAGCCGGCAGCCTTCTCGTGGCAGTCGAGTTTGGCTCGGATGATCTGGAACAGCTTCTCAGCCTTGATGCGGGCGGCATCGGTGGTCTTGCAGTTCTCCACCCAGCAATCGTGCGAGGTTTGAAGGCCGGCCAGTTGCTTCGCCAGCGCGTCGCGTTCGAGCACCAGCTTGCAGGCGTCGGATTGAAGCTGCCGGAATTTGCCTTCCAACTCACCCAGCAGAAGTTCGTGCGTGTCGCTCATCAGTTGCCTCCGGTGACGACCTTGGCATCGTGCTCGATGCCGTCGGCGAGCTGGCGGAGCAGCGCAGGGAGAATGCTGCTGGCAGTCTCGTGTGGGCACTGGCAACTGATGCCGTGACCTTTGTGGCCGTTGACAACAATGAGAATCGCGCCCTCGGCGAAACACATCGACCGGGCGACGGTGCAGGCGTCATCGTATTTACCAGGGCCGATCACTTTTCTGGAAACGGGCATTTGCCGAGATCACGCAAGAACGTGCGGCCAAGCGACCCAAACTTGTCATCTTGCTGCACCACGGGTTCGTGCAGAGCGACCAACCACCAATGGGCGCCTCTCCAGTTTTTTGGCGCAAGCGTGCCATGCAACGCATGCTTGGTGCAGATTGCCAGCGGGCCGGGGATTTTTTCAACCAGCCCGACCTCGGCACGTGTCTTTTCTCCACCGTTCGCCGGGCCACCAGCCGCAGTGGAGCGCCAAAATACCACGCGCGCACCGTTGGGAACAAAGCACCCGCTCGCCAAACTCTTGGCGTATTCCGAAAACATTTCCAAAGAGCCATCGCCATCGCCAGAGCCATCGCCATCGCCAGAGCCATCGCCAGAGCCATCGCCAGAGCCATCGCCAGAGCCATCGCCAGAGCCATCGCCATAGCCATCGCCATAGCCATCGCCATAGCCATAGCCATCGCCATAGCCATCGCCATAGCCATAGCCATAGCCAGAGCCATAGCCATAGCCATCGCCATCGCCAGAGCCAGAGCCAGAGCCATAGATTACCGCCATGGCTCTTCCTTCCACTTCGCTTCGGCGGCTGACGATACTTCCATGACCGAGGTCACGGCTTGCAGCGTGATGGCTGGCGCGGCTGGACCAACGCGACAGTCTTTGGTCGGGCCGTTGGCAGCCAGGCCAACGACACCTTTCACGTCGCTGCTCCAATAGACGCACATGCGGGCTTGCTTCAAACGGATGGTCTTTCCGGTGGTGGGTTTGCCGTAGCCGAAGAACACACCGCGGTGTTCCGTGGTGACGACGAGCGGTTTGGTTTGTTTGCTCATGTTGATTTTGGTTTGGTGAAAATGTGTTCGCAGCCTTCACGTCCGTAGGGATCGCCGGGCTGGAGTTTGGACTGCCAATCAGTGCCGAAGGCGCGCTCCAGCCAGTCCCGCTCCCACGCGCCGGGGCGATAGACGCCTTGTTGCGCGTGGTCGATGAGGTCCATAATGACGTTCTCGACGTTGCCCGCGTCATCCAGCACGGCGAGCAGCCGGTAAACCTCGGGCGTGAGGCGAAGGGTGATTTCGTGCGTCATGATCAGTTCTGGTCGGGCGAGCCCGGGCCGGGAGTGGGGACGCAGATGCCGCCGCCAAGGTCTTGAACGGATTCCAACTGGTCGATGATCTTGCGCAGGCCGGATTGGACCTGCTCCTTGGTTTCCTTGCTGGTCAATTTGCCGGCACAGGCGATCTCCGCCAGACCGTTCTCGTGCAGGATGACAAGGAAGGTGGCAGTGGCATTGGTCCGGCGGGCGATGGTGTTGACCAGCGCATCATAAGCGGCCATGGCCGCAAGTTGCTCAGGCGTGGGGTTGATCATGGTGTTTTGGTTCGTGGCTCATCACGCTGCGACCGGTGAAGATGCACTCCAGCTTCTCGTTGATGTAGGCGACCTGAAACGATTGGAGCGGCAAATCCTGCCCGGTGTGGGTGTTGCATTCCGTGAAGTCGATGCCCTGGGCGTGAGCCATGTGGCAGGCCGTGATGTATTCGTTCATCAAGCCGGTGAACTCGATGAAGGGATGGTTGCCGATCTCGGTGGCGCACGTGTAAAAGCACTTGGACGCCGCCGACATCTTGGCGAGGGCCGTTTCACGTTCTGCGGGATTCATCATGGCGGTGCTATTGTTCGCCGCAGGGCGGGTGGCCGAATTTGCCGAAGTAACGCAAAGGCCGCTTGAATTTGCCTCTCACCCAGAAACCCCACTCACGCACCTTGGCGGTGGTGAGCAGCAGGGTGATGGCGCCATGCGGTGGCACCTCGACATAGTGCGCGTGGCTGGCTGATCTGAATCGAATACTGCCAAACCGGAGCGTGTCGCGCCCACTCGCAGACACGTCCACGTAACTGCCGCGAAGAACGAGCGTGACGAAGTGCCACGGATGGTCGTGGAAGTGGCGCTTGTCATCACTGCGATACCATTCATGCACCCGGATGGAAAACAGTCCGAGGTTCAGCAGCGTCCGCCGCGAGTAAGGGCATTCAGGTTTACCGAGCGGCTCGCGCCAGCGGAACTGGAACGGCCTGATTTTGGAAATGGCACGCGGGGCTGGACTCGAACCAACAACCCCCGGGAATTCACTCCGGTGCTCTGCCCTGCAAGCAAGGCTATTACTTCCCGCCGCAGACCTTACTGTCTCGCCGGTCGCAGAACCCGTCGGCCCTGTCCTTGCAGAAAGCGTTGCCTGTGCAGTTTTCACTCCAATTGAGCTACCCGCGTTCACGGTCAAAAGTTTATCGCGGCGACGTTGGTGGGGATGGCGTCGCGCAGGAGTTGCCACGCGGCTGGGCCTTGCTTGGGCAACCAATCGTAAAGGTTGCCGCCCACGCCATCACCGGGGTCACCATAGACGCTGCGAATCAATTCACCATTGCTGGACTGGCCCAGCTCCACGGCGATCTGCGCATCATCCGTGCCCTGACTGCGCCGCACACGCACGTAATACGCACGCCCGAACCCGTGTGGTTTCATGGGCGGGAGTTGCAATTGCTTGCAAGCCCGGTCCAGTCGGTCGCCCACTGATTCCTGCGCGACGGGAAAGAGCTGTTCGGCTTTCGGGCTGTAGTGGTCGAGCCAAAGCGTGTAGCTGGCGAGGAAGTCGGTGAGGACTGGTCGCAACACGATGGCGGGGTTCTGGCCGTGCTTGGTGCGCAGGACCTTCATCTTCCGGCTGCCATCGGGCAACGGATAGATCAAGCCGGGCAGCGCGGTCTTGAGGTTGGTGGGGAATTCCTTGGCGGGATCGAGACGCCGGAGGAACTTGGGCTCACCGGGGCGCAATCCCGTGAGGTTCATGAATGCCAAGCTCGCTCCGGCAATAACGCGAACGACATCCTCCGGGTCGCTCCAGTGCCACGTGAGAATCCGATGCACCTGCTCGTCCGTCTCGGGCATGGCTTCGTGGCAGTGGGTCACTTCGTCGTCGTTCTGAAAGGTTTCCCGCGTGGCAAACGGATTGGCCTTGATGCGCTCATCCAGCAAGGCCCATTGGCAGAGGCAGGACAGCGAGGCCAGCTCCTTATCAATCGCCCGGTCGCCCCTGCAACCGTTGCGGGTGTGAGCGCGTCGCCAGACGGCGAACTGCTCCATGAGCTTGGGTGTGACGGCAGCGGCGGGTTTATCACTCCACCAGCGCAGAGCGCGGGTGAGCATTTCCTTCAACTCGGCCCCGGCGGACGGGGTGCGCGGTTTGCTGGCCGAGAAGGGCAGGCCAGCGGCAACCCAATCCTCCGCCAGCGAACCGATGGTTACGCCGCGCTTGGCATCCTGCGCGGCGATGAACGCCTTGAAGTTTTCCGGCTGAGCGTGGTTGCCGTTGAGCAGGCTGCGGGCATCCGCGATGGCCTGCTTGTCGGAGGTGACCAGTGTGAATTTGCGTTTCCTGCCGGCAATGGTGGCGCGGAGATACCACGGCTGCTGGCGAGCTTGGGCTTCCGTGATTTCACCGCGTCCCAATTGCATGACGACGCGAGGATGCTTGACGAGAGTGCGCGTCTGGCCGGCGTGAGTGAATTCAAGTGTGAGGTTCATGATTTGGCCTTTCGGTTGCGTTTCGCTTTCGCGGGGGGCGGCGGGAGTGGGGCGGCGGTGCAAAACTCATGGAGGCGGATATGCTCAACCTTCAACGCGCCATGCTGACCCGGACTTGGGCACACTGCCGATGAAAGAAGCTGGAAGGCGCTGTGGATTTGGACCAGGTTGGCCGGGTTGGTTTCAAGCTGGAGCACAAGACGGGTGTAGCTCCGAGCCGGCGGCTCGGTGCTGATGAGGGCGTCGGCTGGTGTTTGTTTGGTGGTGTGTTTCGGCTTCTTCATGTGGATTGCTGGGTGGAGCAGGAGTTCCTAGGGGACGCGGAGAGTCGCTGAATGATGTTGAGCGCGTGGTGGCCGGGGCTGATTGGCTCGTTGTAGATCGTGGTGGGCAATGAGTCCGGGGTTTGGAAACCGAATTCGCTACATAGCGCCTCGAACGCAGCATGGTTTGGCAGCAGCCCGTCCCCCGGCACGCTGACGGACAGGTGGCGACAAATCCCGGCGGTCTGCTCTTCCATGCTGAACACACAGCGATAACCCAGAGGCACGATGCAGACGTGGGCTGGGGAATCGCCAACGGGCTGGGAGAGTCCATCGCGCGTGCTCTGGAGGGTCGCCAGCGTGACCGGATGCCGGGCGGCATGCGATAACACCTGGGCGATGGCGGCGCGGGAATCGGTGTCCAAGATCAGTGGCCGGGTCTTCATGTGGATTGCGGGATTGATTCCTTGACGCGGGCGACCATGCGGGCGTGCATGGCTTCGGCCTGTTCGCGATTGCCGGTGCAGCGGTCGAGGTGCTGGTCGAGCGGGCCACCAAAGACCATCGTTTCCCAGAGGACCGGTTCAGCGGCGGCAGTGAAGCTGTAGTCGAGCCCAATGAAAACGGTGGATACTTCGCAATCTCCCACGCGGTCGTGCGCGACCTTGCGGTCAGCATCCTCGAACCACTCAGCCCACTTGAACAGGTCGGGCTCGGGCGAGGGTTTGCCGCCGGCATCGAGGATGTATTTGATGTTCGGGCGCACGGTCAGTTCTTGTCGGCTTGTTGCGGTCGCTCGACGACCTTCATTTCGGGAGAATGAGCGGCCATCAACTCGCGCACGCATTCAGTGACGAGGCGGCGGTTCTCCGGCGTATCCGGCAGGCCGCAGTGCGCCAGCATTTCCGGCAGCGCAAGGTGGTGGTGGCCGTTGGCGTCCACCCAGATGCCGGGCATGAGGTAGCGCACGAAGGTATCGCGGTTCACGGCAAACTGGCGGGCGTCACTCATGGGTTGAACAGTGTTCGCAGAAGAAGAGCCCGTGCAGGCTGATGGTGATCTCCCACAATGGGAACAGGTCGTGACACAAATCGCATTGCTCCAAGGCGGCATCCTCCGGGATGCCGATGAGTGCGATGAGATAATCCCCCAGCTTGACGGTGGCGTGGTTCATTCATGCGCGGGGATGCAGGAGCGAGCCGATGTCGCGAAGCTTCTGGACGATGGTGACGATGCCGCCGCCTTCAATGTGGTGATAGCGTCCGGCGGGGATACACTTCTTGATGGCAGCCTCGAAGTGATGGGAGATGTAACGCGTGCAAACCACGTGGTCGGTGCTGATGGGGACGGAACTCTTGGGCTTGTCCTTGTCGAGCCATTGCAGCTCGACCGGAATCTCCGCAGCGTCCGTTTGCGTTTTGATCTCGTTGAACTGGCCGGGGAGCGGGCCAACCAAAAGCACGCGGGTCTTGCGAGGCTTGGCTGAGGCAGCGGCGAGCAGGGAGATTTCCGGACGCAACGGCGCGCTCTGGGCGACTTCCGCCGCCTGCGGACTCATGGCCGCAAGCAGTGGCTTCACACTGGCAAGCTGCTCGCCAACCTTGGCGCTGAGCATGGCCATGAGTGAGGGAATATCCAACCGGTTCTTCAAGTCGATGTAGTCGGGTGGTTGTGGAACTTCCACATGCACGATCTGCGGCTCGCAGGCCGCCCGCTCCATGCGCTCCCGCCACAAGTTCGCCATCTTCAAGCGCAACTCCGGGCAATTGGTGAGGCCGGTGAGGTTGCGCTGGCGGTCGGGCACGGCCTTGCGCTGCGCAATCTCGAAAAGCGTCATGGTGGATTCGAAGGGTTGCAACACGCGCTGCTCAACCCACTCCGCGGCGATGTTGGCAATCTCCACGTCCGTCCAGCGGATGCGATCAGACGTGGCGGTGTCGGGGTGGCCGTGGCCGTTCGTGGTGCTGCTCATGGCGTGCGTCCGATGGTCAATTGTTTGATGACTTTGCCATCGAGCAGGCGAACGGCGCATTCGATGACGTAAGCTTTACTACCGGTGTAACGGGCCTTGCCGCCATCCTGCTGCACTTCGACAAAGTATTCACCCGCGAGCGAAGTTGAAGGTTTAGCGGTGGAGGACTTGCTGCTCGGCCCGCGTCCAACAAAGGAAAGATTCTGTGAATTGGGAGATTGGTTGTGGACGCGCCGTAAGTGTCCAACGGCAGATTTGTAAGCACCCAACGGCTCGTTGCATAGCAAGCACTGATGCCTGGCGAGTTTGGAGTTTGAATCCGGATGCGTTTTCTTCCGATGCCAGCCGAGCTTTATCGGCGCACTGAAACTTTCACCACAAATGAAGCAATGGTATGGACCGTTAGCGGCGGGAGCGGTTGCGGGAGTGGAAGAGTCAGGAGGAGGATTGAGGATGAGTTCGGCCATGGGTTTTGATTCAGTTAATTTTTGTGACGGAGACTCGC
>Ga0315910_10000165_pt1 | contig 77087 bp, 54 predicted proteins | sample EdamamesoilMG_FD_204470 | JGI IMG/M metagenome (GOLD analysis project Ga0315910, IMG submission 204470) | Garden soil microbial communities collected in Santa Monica, California, United States - Edamame soil | ecosystem: Environmental > Terrestrial > Soil > Garden | place: USA: California...
GCCCCCGTTGCGCCGGTGGCTCCCGTCGCTCCCGTTGCGCCTGTCGCTCCCGTTGCGCCCGTGGCACCAGTGGCTCCCGTTGCGCCCGTGGCACCAGTGGCTCCCGTTGCGCCCGTGGCACCAGTGGCTCCCGTTGCGCCCGTTGCTCCCGTTGCTCCCGTGGCCCCCGTTGCGCCGGTGGCTCCCGTCGCTCCCGTTGCGCCTGTCGCTCCCGTTGCGCCCGTGGCACCAGTGGCTCCCGTTGCGCCCGTGGCACCAGTGGCTCCCGTTGCGCCCGTTGCGCCCGTTGCGCCCGTTGCGCCCGTTGCGCCCGTTGCGCCCGTTGCGCCCGTTGCGCCCGTTGCGCCCGTTGCGCCTGTCGCTCCCGTTGCGCCCGTAGCGCCAGTAGCTCCCGTCGCTCCGTCCGCCCCAGGCTCACCCTGTCGACCAACGGTCCCGTTGCAGATGAACTCGAACCCCTCGATCTCCCCGTCGTCGAGCTCCCCGTCGGCGTCCAAATCGGCGCCGTACGTCACGACCTGCCCACCCGCGGGGCAGTTCACGTCGTTCGCGGGGACCTCATCCACGGACAGCAGCGCGGAGGTCCCGGGCTCTCCCGCTCCTCCGCAAGCGGCGAGGAGAACGCCACAGGACAACCAGCTCAGCATGGATAGTTTCTTCATGACGGATCGGAACCTCGTGCTTCTTGGGACAGACTCGCGGTCCACTTCGCACTGAGTGGCGCGGCGAGAGCTTTTCTTTGAGACGGCTGGGACTATTTCTGGTCGGCTGCTGGCAAGGACGACTCGGGTTGGAGCTTGTGCGCGGCGAATCCGCAGTTCTTTTCTATCCGAGTGCGGTCCGCTGGCGGGACGATGCCCGACGCGAGCAGCCGCTCGCCAATCGCTTTGCACTCCGCGTACTCCCCCACCCAATAAGCCGCGACCGCGACCTCATCCCATGCGCGCCACCTGTAGACGCCTTCTTCCAGGAACAAGACGTCATCGGGCAAAGGCAGGGTAGCCGCTTTCTTGGCGAACAGATAGGCCAGATGGAACTCGCTCCGGTTCCGATGTAGGCGCGCCAGATCGCACAGCGACTCGGCCCGGGTCGGCCGGCGCTCGTAGGCCCGCATGAAACCCAGAATGGCCTCGTCCTCCCGCCCGAGCCTTTCGGCCAAACGGGCGGTCCAGAGCGCCGCGTACCAGGCCTCTTCCTCGAAGCCGCCCATTTGCGCCCGCCGAGCGTAGGCGCTTCGTGCGGGTTCGAGCAGGTTTGCATCTCGGTAGCTCTGGGCGAGATAGAACACGTAGCGGGCATTGTCCGGTTCTCGTTCGAGCGCAGCCTCGAGCACGGCCGCGTCCCGCGCGTACTTTTCGACCGGGTCCTGGCGATTGCGCGCGGAATCGAAGAGGCCCGTGATCATGGGGCCGGCGAGCGGCGAGAGCGTATGAGGCTCGTCGCAGACGAGCACCTCGTGGAGCACGCCGGCAAACCGGAAGGGCAAGCGACTTCTGACGAGCTGCGTGAGCCAGAACGTCGTTTCCGTTGCCTTGTGCCGGTGCAGGACGCTGTACGCGTCGGCCGAGAGCTCGGGCAAGCGGAACTCCGGCGGCGAACTCCACACTTCATCCGCATCGATGAAAAGGACGTAGTCCGCGAGCGGACGAGCGAGCTCGAGCGCCTCGGTGCGGTTGGTGCCGAAATCCCGCCAGGGCCGGTGGACCACCTGACCGGGCTTGCTGGTGCGCGCGAAGAAGCTCTCGATGATCTGCGGCGTCCCATCGCTGGACCCGGTGTCGACCACGAGCCAGCTGTCGATCGCCGGCAATACGGACTCCAGGCAGCGGACGATGACATGGGCCTCGTCTTTGACGATCATGGAGAGGCAGACCCGGGGGCGGCTCACGGCCCCGCAGTTTAGCCGGAACTCACGCATGCTGCGACGCCTCGACAGCGCACTCTTCCCCAGCCTGCTGGTGCTGCTCTTCTTGTCCCTTTTCTTGGGCGGGGCCCAGATGGGCATCGCCTACGATGAGCTCTTCCATATCCCTGCCGGCTACACGTTCGTCGACACGGGGGTTCGGCGCTCGACGACCGAACATACTCCGCTCGGTCACTGGCTGACTGGACTCGCTCTCACGGCCATCGATCCGCACTACTCACGTGTCGCTTACTTGCGGGCGGACTTCTCCGGCGCCGCGTTCGACTTCGGCTATCGGTTCTTCCAGCAGAATGAGGCCAGCCACGGCATCCTACTGCTCGTCGCTCGGCTTCCGCTGCAGCTCGCCAGTATCCTGGGCGCCGCCTATTGTTACTGGCTCGCGCGATCACTCGGCGGCCGCACGGCAGGGATCGTGGCCTTGGTTCTGGTGGCTACCTGCCCGCTCTACGTGGCTTGGAGTCGCTACGTGTACCTCGACGCGCTCTTGGCCGTCGCCATGATCGCCACCCTCTCGCACCTCATCTGGTACCTGAGGGCGCCGAGCGCAGCGCGAGCCGCGGCGCTCGGCGTGAGCTTGGCAGGCGCGCTGACCGCGAAGTACTCCGGCGCTTGCCTCGTGCCGATCGTGGCGCTGTCGCTGCTCCTGCCGAGCTCGCTCGTCGGCGGCCAGGTTCGCCCGCCCAGGCTCCGCTGGCTGGAAGCGGGCCTCGTGCTGTCTGTCGCGATGCTGAGTGTGTGGCTGCTGTTCGGCTGCCCGCGCGATCTGATGTTTTACCTACGCGGCTATAGCCGCATCTACTCGAGCGCGATCCCGAACTACCAGTTTTACCTTCTGGGGCACTTTCGTCAGTCGTTCTGGTACTTTTACCCCACGCTGTTCGCGGTCAAGTCGACGCTCACGACGCTCGTCGGAACGGGGGTCGCAGTCGCACTCCTCGTGGCCAAGGGGCGGCGCGGTGATGCGAGAACGTACTTCGCCATCTCACTTCTCCTGGTCACCGCTTTCACGTTCCTCTTCGTGACCTCGCTGAAGGCGCTGCCGATTGGCGCCCGCTACCTCGTTCCGATGTACCCCCCCCTCTACGTATCCATCGGCTGGGCGGTGTCACGCATCGCCCCTGGGCCTCATCGCCCCTGGGCGCTCGCTATCGTCGGCTTGCTCGGCCTGCACCATGTCACGGCGTCGCTTCGGCTGTTCCCCGACGAGATGGCCTATTTCAACGAGCTCGTCGGCGGGCCCGCGCGCGGGATCTACGTATCCAACGACGCGAGCCTCGACGCAGGACAAAACTTGCCACGGCTTGCTCACTATCTACGACGACGCGGAAATCCGCCCATCAAGCTGCGGTACCAAGGAACGGACAGCCCCGAGCGCTACGGAATTCGCAGCGCTCCGATCAGCCCAGCGGAATGGGACGGTCAGCTCCAACCCGGCCTCTACGCCGTGAGTTCGTACTCGCTGGTATACGGCATGCTCGAAGCGCGGCAGCGCCCCCAGCACCTCGACTGGCTCAGCACACTGCACCCCAAGGCCGTCATCGGGCACGCCATCTACGTCTACGACGTCCCTGCACGCTGAGCGAAGCTCGGACGTGGCGCCTGGGTTACTTGGTGTAGCTCAGGAAGAAATCCAGACCTTGCTCGTTGTCGGTCTTGACCTTCCCAGCTTCCTTCAGCTGCTTCAGGCTGGTTCCCCCTTCCGCGAGGACCTCGGCATCCTCGCGGGCCAAGTCGATGACCACGTCCGGCTTGGTGTTGACGGCCTCGACGCCCGTGAGCGTGTAGGCGCCGTCTCCCTTGCCGGCGACGGCCGCGCTCATGTCGTCCACGCGCACGCGCAGGGTGAGCTCGACCTTCTCCTTGGCAGCTTTCTCGGTGTCCCAGGTGGCCACGATCTGAGCAGCAGCGGCTTCAGCCAACTTTTGCTTCGTCGGCTCGGCCGATTCTTCGGCTGGATCTTGCGGGGGGACGACCGGAGGCGCCTCGGAGGGTGGTGGCGCCTCAGCTTGCTTGGTGGAGCTCGCACAGCCCGTGCCCAGCACGAGCGCTCCCATGGCAATCAAAGATCCGATGTTGGCAACCCGCTGAGCATGGCTCGACATATGAAGCTTCTAGACCTCCCTCTCGACTCACGAGGCTACCAGGGCGCTCCAAAAAAGCACCCTGTCAGCGAAAACCAGCGTGCCCACGCGGACCGGTAGGCTAGCGGAGGTCCGACCTGCCTCACCAGGAGGCAGATCCTTCGCACACCCAGAAGTATGAGCTATCCGCGCCCATCCGAGCGCCCGCGGAGCTCCCGAACGCCGTCAATCGCGCCACCCCGATTCGATGGTGACTGCCAGCGTTTCACGCTGGTTGGGCTCGAGAACCGAGAGCACCGTCTCGCTGGCGTCGAAGATGGCGCGCGCCAAGGTTCGTAGCGGTAGGGCCGTGAAGAGGCGGAGGCGAGCGGCGTCGAATGTGTCTCCTTGGAAGGCTGACTTCGCTTCGGCCCAGGCTTTGCGCGCATCGCCGATAGGCCCGTAGTACTGGAGGTAAATGCCGAGGAGCGGCGTCACGAGGCGCGTCTTCTGCGAACCGGTGAGATCGAGCACGCGCGTCAGCTCCTCCTCCTCCTTGGCTTGCCGTTCCTCGTCGCTCAGCTCGCGTTCGTCGTCGTCCCAAAGGAGGACGAGCTCTTTGCGTTGCGGCGGCGACAAAACGGCATGAACTTGGTTGGCGAAGCGCATCAAGTGCGGGGTGGCACGCTCGTACTCGACGATCGTGCGTTCAATCAGCGGCTCCAGCCGCGCGCGATCGAACGTGCCAGCGCGAATGCCCACCACGATTGCGTCCAAGAGCTCGAGGCGTGCCTGGTCGTAGACCGCTAGTTCCTGGCGCACCCGAGAGAGCGAGTCTCTCAAGGTCGCGCGCTGACCAGCGTCCAGCGACAGGCGGTCGAAGATGGAGGGCTCGGGTGGCTCGAGCGCTTTCTGCCGCACGACCTCCGGCGACCGCGGCTCCGGCGAGCGGCAGCCGCAGAGTAGGCTCGAAAGCACCACGACGAGGGCGAGCACACGCGCCACGGCTCCGAGGATAGCGCCATCGGCCGCCGTGCACCCAGGCCGGCGCGGAGCAGCGTTGGTCCCAGCTACGGCAGCGTGCTGCCCCTTCCGCTCACCGCCCGCACGGCCTCTTCGATGCGCCGAGCCTGCACGACTGGATGAAACTCAGCCGTAACGCGCTGGCGGCACAGAGGAGCGGCGTGTGCCTTGAGCGGCTCGGGAAAAAGGTGGTTCGAGATGGCAGCGACCAGACCTGCGAAGTCGTCGTGCGGATAAAAGGCCCCGGTTTCTCCAGGAATGATGGCTTCGACCTCTGGGAACTGCAGGTCGGGCCGATCGTGCGTGAGCACGGGCGTCCCGTAGCCGAGCGCATGCATGACGGTGAGCCCGGCGCCCGAAGGGATGACGCAAAGGTCGCTCACGGCGAAATACCCAGCAATTTTGGTCTCGTCGTACTGGGCGCCTTCGAAATGGACGAGCTCGTTCACTCCGAGTTCATGTGCCAGCTGCCAGAGGCTTTCGCGCTGTTGTCCCTCTCCGAGCAGGAGCGCGTGCACGCGCTGCCCCCGAGCGCCCAGGGCGGCCACCGCGCGTACGATGAGGTCGAGCCGCTTCACCGGCTGCAAACGGCCGATGAAAATGAGCACGCGATCCTGCTCACGCAGGCCGAGGCGCGCGCGCAGTGCGCCGACATCGGCTGCGGAAACGTGTGCCTCGGCTCGCGCTTGCGCATCTGGGTCGAGAGAATTCTTGATCACGAAGAGCGGCGTGCGCACGAGCCCTTGGGCCCGCAGTAAGTCGCGAGCGCGCTCGCCGTAGAGCAAGAGACCGGACGAGCAACGGTAGAGCAGCGAGCGGACCCACCACTTCGGGCCCCGCTCGGGCGCTAGGAGCCCATGAGTCCAGAGCAGAATGGGCGTCCCCACGATGCGGCCCACGAGAAGCATGCACCAGGTGGTGAGTGAATAGGGAGATCCGAGCGCAATGCAGACATCGAACTCGCCGAGCAGCAAGCGCCGCAGTGCTCCGGGCTGAAAGTAAAGGTGTACGCCGAAAGGGAGTGCCCACCGAAACAGGCGGCAGCGCGTGAGCTGGACCGCGCCGCTCGAGCTTTGCAGGACGGGCATGTAAGGGGTGTCGGACTCGGCATCGGCGACGAACTCGAACTCGACGCCTGACAGCTCGGTCAGACACTCGAACAGTCGCACGCGGTAGTGCGCGACCGAGTTTTGCTGCAGGAGCACGAGGACCAACGGCGCCCGAGCGAGGGTGTCACCCCCGATCGCGGCCCGCAAGCAGCAGGAGCGACGCGGTGGGCAGCTAGCGCCAGGGATTTCCCGGGAGCGTGTGCGTCAGCGGGGCCGGACCGTAGCTGGGAGGCGGAGCATAGTCCCCTGCGACCGGGGGCGGCGCGGGCGGGCCGGCGGGCTCCGACTTCGGGCGGCTCTCGCAGCGATCCGGTCGTCCCGGATGGTGGCCCGGCCGCTCGGACCAGGAGCCCCAGCCGCCGTATCCATAGCCGCCGTAGCCATAGCCGCCGTACGGAGCTGCCCATGCGGGCGCCGCGACGTTCACCTGGACGATGGTCGGACTGGGCGGCGGCTGGGGGGCGGACCCTTCGGCCCATTCGTCGCGCTCGCCCAGCGTGATCACGGGACGGGGAGGAATCACCACGTCGTCCGCTTCAGAGGCGAGCAGCGCCGTCCGCGGGGGAGATTCCGGCGCACGACTTCGGTGCGCGTAGGGGACCTCCTCCACCCACCCTCGACCGCCGCGGGCGCAGCCAGACAGCGCGACGATCGACATGCCAAGGCACACCTGAACGCATCTCCACGCCATCATCACGCCCAGCGTGCCAAAGAACCGCACGCCTGGCCACGAAAAAGCTCAACGGTCAGGGGCGCTCTTCGCGCGTGGCTTCCTCGCGCGTGGCTTCCTCGCGCGTGGCTTCCTCGCGCATGGCTTCCTCGCGCATGGCCCGCTCATAGTCCTCGATGGTGCAGGGCGAAATCAGCTCGAAGGTCTGCTGGAGCAGCGCAACCTCGGCCATGCGATCCGAGCGAAAATTGCGAAAGCCCGCCCGCAGCTCGCAGTAGGCCGCCAACGTCCACGAGGGACCCCAAAAATAAAGTCCCAATGGACGCACCTCGCGCACCGAGCGCGCTCCGCCCTCGGCCTCGTAGGCGAAGTGGATCTTGCGGCGTTCGTTGATCGCCTGGCGGAGCTCCGCGAGGTGACGCGACGAGTCCCGCTGACGTGAGAAGCGCAGGCTGAAGAGTGCTGAGCTGGTCATGCGCTCGCGCTCGGTCTCACCCACGACTGCGTTGACCTTGTCGACGATGCTGCGCGCGGCCTGCCTCAGCCCCGTGTCACCCCATGCCTCGACCATACGCGTCCCCAGCACCAGCGCTTCCACCTCTTCTGGGGTGAACGTCATCGGGGGCAATCGATAATGAGGACTGAGCTGATAGCCGACGCCCGCCTCGCCACTGATGGGCACGCCCGAGGCGATGAGGTCGAGGACATCGCGGTAGACGGTGCGCGTCGACACTTCGAGCACCTCGCCGAGCTGAGCCGCCGTCATGAAGCGTCGCCGCCCGAGCAGGCCCACGATCTGGAACAGGCGATCGGCACGTCTCATCTTGGATGGATAGCGCCAACGGCGGGCCGAGCGCAGCCGGCTTGGGGCGATCGCGGGCTGCCGCAGGTCCGCAGACCCACGGCGGCACGCCCGCCTGCATCACATGGCCGGGACGGACTCGACATGAAAGAAGTCGAGCACGACCCCGTTGGGATCACTGGCGAAAAAGCTCCGCCACCCCCAGGGCTTCGTGCTCGGCGGAGAGAGCAGTTCGGCGCCGCGTTCTTTCAGCGCAGCGTACTTTTCGTCCGCGTCGGGGGTCGGGATGCTGACCACGAGCCCCTGACCGGGGAACGCGGGGCGGGCTACTCCATCGGGAAATGCGTCGGGCCTCATGAAACAAAGCTCAGGGGCGTCACCCTCGCCGAGGGCGACCTGCAAGTAGGTGGGCAAATCGTAGACCACACGAAATCCGGCTATTTCCGTGTAGTAGAGCTTGGTTTCCTCGAGACGCGGGGTGAGCACCAGGGGAAATAGGCGCGTGGGGTTGGGCGGGCGAGCAGAGCCTTTTTTGGACATGGGTTCCTTTCTCGGGACGGTGTCCCTGGCCCTCTAGGTAGCTGGCCCCTCTTGCCACCGTGGTGTCAGTAGGCTCGAGAATCACCCGGTCAGTCGGGCTGGGTGAGGATCTCCGCACCACGTTCCGTGACCAGCACGGTGTGCTCGAATTGCGCAGACAGGCGCCCGTCTGCGGTGCGGATCCGCCAGCCGTCGGGCTCGAACACCACGTCGGGACCACCGAGGTTGATCATGGGTTCGATGGTGAAGACCATGCCGGAACGGAGCCGTAAGCCCCGACCACGCGTGCCGACGTGGGGGACCTCCGGCTCGGTGTGCATCTTGCGACCGATGCCGTGACCGCAGAACTCGCGGACGACGGTGCAGCCGGCCTGTGCCGCGAGCTCGGAGATCGCCGCCCCGATGTCGCCGAGCCGAGCGCCGTCGCGCACCACGGAAATGCCAGCGAACAGGCAGCGCTCGGCCACGTCCGTCACATGGCGCGCTTCCGCGGTCACCTCGCCGATGCAGACGGTTCGTGACGTATCGCCGTGAAATCCGTCCACCTCCGTCGTGACGTCGACGTTGATGATGTCCCCCTCGAGCAGCACCTCGTGCCGGCTGGGAATGCCGTGGCAGACGGTGTCGTTGCGGCTGGTGCACACGGCCGCTGGAAAGCCCTTGTAGCCGAGCTGACTCGGCCGCCCGCCGCGGCTGCGCGTGTCCTGTCGGACGTGACGGTCGATGTCGGCGGTCGTCATGCCGGCGCGCAGCGCCCCCGTGACTTCCTTCAAGGTTTGCGCCGCGACCCGCCCGGCCCGCCGCAGTTGCTCGATTTCCGCCGGAGAAAAGCGCTCGATGCTCATGTGCGAGACATCGCCGACCGACCGCCGAAAAACCAATACTCTTTGGGTATGCAGCGGGCGCGGTCCGCGTGCGTCCTGCCTCCGAGCAGGTCTCATGCTATCGTCGTCCGCACCGTGAGCATCGCCCAGCTGGAGTATTTCGTGGCCGTGGCCGAGGAAGGCCATCTGACGCGAGCCGCGTCGCGCCTCCACATCAGCCAACCGCCGCTCAGCCGCGCGGTGCAGCGCCTGGAGGCCGAGCTCGGTGTGCCGCTGTTCGAACGGACGCCGCGCGGGATGTCTCTCTTGCCCGCAGGGCGCCGCCTACTATTTCGAGCGAGGGAGATCTTGGCTCTGGTGGAACGCACGAGGAGCGAAGCCGCGAGCGGCGAGCCTCGGCGCGATCCGCTCCCTCGCGAGGGCGCCGATGAAGGCGCGTCCCGTCGAACGCCGACACAGCCCAGCTAGGCTCTCACAGCTCGCCGTCCAGGAAAGCCTGCTTGTCGAGCTGCATCGCGGCCACGATGCGCACGTGATTGATCAGGCTGAAGTCACTCTGGTGTTCGGAGGCCTGGTTGAGGCCATAGGGCCAGAAGTGCTGACTGTCGCCCGTGATGTACGTGCGCTGCGAGTACATGTCCGGGTCGCGCTCATCGGCCGGTAGGTTCGTCATGAAAGCGTCGACGTGGGGGCCGATCCAGCGGCCGTCCTGCATCAACTCCGCCCATGGGTAGTAACCGACGCCCAGGGTATGGGCGACCTCGTGCATGGCGGTGGCGACCTGCATGTAGCTTTTGTTGGCCCCAAAGCTGAGCCACCCATCGACGTTCGCTTCCGCCGTCGGAACGCCAGGGTTGTAGTTCACGGTGATGCTCTTGGTCAGATCCGCGTAGCAGTTGTACTGCTCGAGTGCCCCATCCATGGCGGCCGTGATCAGCGGCGTGACATCGCTCGGCCAAGATTCCGCCTCGTTGAGCTGATACGTGACGTGACCCGAGAAGGGACAGCCGTCAGCCGGACTTCCGCCGCTCCCCGTCGCGCCCCCATCGCTGCCCACGCCGCCGCTGCCGACAGCGCCGCCGCTGCCGGTCGGCTGCCCACCTGCCCCGTCTGCGCCGCCTGTCGTGCTCCCGCCCGTCCCGAGGCTCGACCCACCGGATCCGCCGGAGGCGCTCGCGCCACCACTACTGCCCCCTGCTCCGCCGACGGAGCTCACGGCGCCGCCACTGCCCGAGGTTCCCGTGCCGGGACCGCCGCCACTCGACGCGCCACCGACACTGGAGCTCGCATCCCCGCCGGAGCCCGCTCCGCCGCCGTCAGCGCCATCGCCGACGCTCGGGCCGCAGGCCCCGAGGAGGAACACCGACGTCACGAGCCAAGTCGTTCGCACGAGTAGCACCGTACCACGCTGCCCCCTTGAACGGTGCGCTGCCCATGGGCCTCGGCAAGGATCGCGGAAGCGGACGTTGCAATCTTCTCACGCTACTCGAATCGGCGCAGCGCTCGTCGGCTGGAGCCACGTCGACGCAGCCTGCAGGTCCGTCGCTTTCGCTGTTAGTGTGCCCCCACCGCGGGGCGCACTTTCGACTGCCCAGCATCTGGAGGGAACACCAAGATGAACCAACGAAACTGGATCGTGCTCGTGGCTCTATCCGTCCTGGGCTGTGACGAGAAGAAGGAGCCGCCGACCGAGCCCGCACCGAGTGCCGTCCCCACAGCGCCGGCTCCCGCTCCCGCCCCAGCCGAGCCCAGTGCCAACGCTGCGGACTCAGCACAGGCCGAAGCGAAAGCCGAGGCCGCCAAAGAGCAAGCCGCTGTCGACGAGAATCCCCTGACGGCGTGCTGTCGTTCGCTCGGCCAGAAAGGCTTCATGGAACGAAGCCCCGAATACATGGGGGCGTCCCAAGCGTGCGGCGAAGCGCTGCAAGCGAAGAAGGATCTGGCGTCGGTGCTGCCGGACATCAAAAAGGCACTCAAGGGCAAGGCGCTGCCCGACACCTGCGCGAAGTGAGGCCCGCGCGGGCACGGTCGTTCTCGTCGGCAGGGTGTTCTCGTCGGCAGCGTGCTTTTTTCGGCAGCGTGCTCTGTTCAGCACCCTGCTAGGGACCGTTGAGGCAACCCACGAAGCCCTCCTGCTCCTCGGAGCAGGAGGGCACGACGGGGATGCCGGCCTCGCTGCAAGCGATCGACTCGCCTTCGGAGCAAGCCTGGAAGGCGCGATACTCCGTGCCGCACTCACCCTCGAGGAGCGCCTCGCAGTCCGACACGCACTCGTCGAGGGTATCCGGACCCTGGTCGCAATCGGCCGCCAGCGTGAGAACGCAGCCCTCCTCGCAGGAGCCCTCTTCGCTCGAGCTTCCACCGCTGCCCGCGGGTGCCTGTCCGCCTGAGCCAGTGTCGGTTGCACCCCCCGATCCCGCCGGCCCCTCGCCGCCCGCGCCCGAGCTGCCGTCGACGTCCGAGGCGCTGGGCGATCCGTCGCTGCAAGCGATCACGCACGACAAAACGAAGATCGAAAGGACCGTCTCGCGCATACGCGTGAGTCTACCACGGCGCCGCTCGATCATGGGCAGCACCCGTGGGCCATGCTAGCCGACACTCATGCTTACTTTCAGCCGTATTTCGCCTTGGTTCTGCCTCGCCCTCGCTGGGGGCTCACTCCTCGCCGCCTGCGGCAGCGACACCGGAAGCGATGCGCCCGCGGGCGGGGGAGGCGATGGCCCGGCGACCGGTGGCAACACCGCGAGCGGGGGAGCGGTCGCAAGCGACGGAGGCACTGGCGGGGCGGCCACGGGAGGTGGTGGCGGAAGCGGCAATTGGGCCGGTGCCCCCGGGGTCGGGGGCGGCTTCCCTGCCGTCGAGGCTCTGCCGATCAGTCGTTCGCTGGTCGTCGACCAGTTCGGGTACTTGCCGAACGCGGAGAAGATCGCGGTGCTCCGGCATCCGAGCCTGGGCTTCGATGCCGACCTGCCAGTGCAGGTCGCCGCGAGCTACGCCCTCGTCGATGCCGCCGATGGTGAGGAGGTGCTCACCGTCACGCCCGCGCCGTGGAGCGCCGGTGAGGTGGACCCGAGCTCGGGAGACGCCGCCGATTTCCTGGATTTCAGCGAGCTCACCACCCCCGGTGAGTACTACGTGGTGGACACCGAGCACTCGGTGCGTTCGGCCCGCTTCTCCATTGCAAATGACGTGTACCGAGGCGTCCTCGTGCAAGCGCTGCGCACTTTCTACTACCAGCGCGCGGGCTTCGCGAAGACGGCAGAGTTCGCCGGTGCCGCCTGGGCAGACGAGGCAAGCCACCTCGGCGCGCTGCAGGACGCCAACTGTCGCCGCTACGACGCACCGAGCGACGAAACCACGGAGCGCGACGTCAGCGGCGGTTGGTACGACGCCGGTGACTACAACAAGTATACGCCCTGGCACGCGGGCTACGTCGTCAGTCTCCTCGCGGCCTACCGCGAGAATCCCGACGCGTTCGGAGACGACTCGGGCATCCCGGAGTCGGGAAATGGCAGTCCGGACGTGCTCGACGAAGTGCGCTTCGGACTGCTCTGGCTCGAGAAGATGCAGAACGAGGACGGCTCGCTCTTGGCCATCGTGGGTCTCGACCACGCGTCGCCCCCCTCCGCAGCCTCTGGGCCGAGCGCATACGGCACGGAGAGCACCTTGGCGACGGCGTCGGGAGCCGCCGCGTTCGCCTTGGGCGCCCGGGTTTTCGCCGAAGAAGGCGACACGGCCTACGCCGAAGCGCTCCTCGAGCGCGCCGAGCGCGCGTTCAGTTGGGCCGGCGACAACCCGGAGATCGAGTTTCGCAACAACGATGCGGCGGCAGGCACCGCCGGCCTCGGAGCTGGCCAGCAGGAAACGGACGCCTACGGGCGGCTCGCGCGTCGCGTGCTCGCCGCGGTCTATCTGTTCGAAGCCAGCGAGGATCAGGCGTACCGCGACTTCGTCGACGAGAACTACCTCGACATCAACCTCCTCGAGACCACCTGGCTCGGACCCTGGGAGCAAGACGTGCAGGACGCCCTCCTCACCTATGCCTCGCTAGCCGGCTCGACCTCGGACGTCGCGACCGACATCGAGGAGGTCTATTTGGCTGGCGCGCACTCCGCCGAGAACCTAGGCGCGCATGAACCGGTCCGGGATCCCTATTTCGCGTACATGCCCGACTACACCTGGGGCAGCAACAGCGTGAAGGCGCGCTACGGCTCGATGCTGTACGCCGTCCTCCAGTACGGACTCGACGCAAGCTCCGACGCAGCGGCAGAGCGCGCGGCGGCTCGGTACATTCACTATTTGCACGGTGTGAATCCGCTCGGGCTCGTGTACCTCAGCAACATGTCCGCCTTCGGCGCCGAGCGTAGCGTCACGGAGTTCTACCATTCGTGGTTTGCCGACGGGAGCTTGGCCTGGGACAAGGTCGGTGAGTCCACGTACGGTCCGGCACCTGGCTTCCTCGTAGGTGGGCCGAACCCGAGCTACGATTGGGACGGCTGCTGCGCCAGCGCTTCGTGCGGCTCCGCAGAGAACAACACCCTCTGTGGTTCGGCTCCACCGAGCCCGCCCGGCGGTCAGCCCCCCCAGAAGTCGTATTTGGATTTCAACGCCAACTGGCCGCTCAACTCCTGGGCAGTCACCGAGAACAGCAACGGCTATCAGGTCGAGTACATTCGGCTGCTGTCGAAGTTCGTGAAGTGACCGACGGTGTCACGGCCAGCCGCGATCGACGCGGAGCTCACTCCAGAGGCGCCGCGTCATCCACGTGTCCCACTCCGTCACCTCGGCCGCAGCACCTGCCACCATGATGCTATGCGGCGCAGCAACGCCGGGAACCCACGTGCTCCAGTTGTAATAGTCGGGGAAGCCGAGGCCGTGACCGATCTCGTGCGACACGATGTGCAACGTTGGTTGCTCAATCGCGCCGATGAAGTAGCTCCGTCCGACGCGCTGACCCCAGTCCCCACCAGCGCCACCTTGGAAGCCCTCCGTGAGCCAGAGTGACATGTCGTAGTGCTGGTCGCGTCCGCCCGCGCAGTTCGGATACGCGTAGCCAGCCTCGCGATGGAAGAAACGGCCGCAGTCCTGATCGCACTGCGGCGCGTTCTCGAAGCTGTCGTCCCCGATATAGAGGGCGCCAGGATGGTCCCCGTCGGCCCAGCCGAAGGTGTCACGGTCCATCGCTGCCCAGCCGACGACGCGCACCGGCACGTGGGTGAATGGGAAGCAGTCGTACCCCTCGATCTGATCGATCCACTCGTTGACGTTGCGCTCGAGCGCTGCCTCGAGCAGGTCCCGCGAGTCGGCGCTGAGCACGACATCGGACTCGTAGCGCACGCAATACCGGAGCTCGCCATCGGCCTCGAACAGCTGATCGAGAATGGTGTTCTCGAAGTTCAGCACGGAAGCGCTCGGCGGCCGGGCGCCGTCACCTTGGGCTTCGAGCTGTCCGGTCATCTCCTGCCACGTTGCGTCGAGCGCGGCCTCGTACTCGGACGGCGGCGCGAGCGTCTCGCACTCCGCAAGGGCACCGCCGCTGCTCGTGCCCCCAGAGTCGCTGGCCCCTCCCGTCGCGAAGGCCCCTCCCGTCGCGGTCCCTCCTCCCGTCGCGGCTGCGCCTCCGGCCGCCTGTCCCCCCGTCCCGACGCCGCCCGTCGACGCACTTCCCGTCCCCCCGATCGTGTCCCCGCCACTGCCCTGACCGCCTCCGCCGCCGGTCGCTTGAAGGCCTCCGCCGCCGAAGGCCCCGCCGCTACTCCCTCCGCTGTTTCCCGTGCCGCCACTGCCCGACGATCCGCCCCCTCCATCGCCGGGCAGGACAGCGCTGGAGCACGCCGTCGATGAGACCATGCACAAGAGGGTGAGCGGCCTCGACAGGGAGCTGGGGAACGGCGCGACCATGGGCTTGGCTGATTGGTCGCTCTGCGCCCAGGAGCCCTTGCGAAAAAACGCTCGACCCTGTTCACCGCGAGCGCCCTGACCACAAAACACGAACGGCCCGAGGCGAGTTGCCTCGAGCCGTCGCGCTCGCCCCACCGTGAATCAGGGGCCGGAGCCGCCGGAACCACCCGAGCCGCCAGAACCACCCGAGCCGCCAGAACCACCCGAGCCGCCGCCGGAAGCAGGAGCGCCGCCCGAGCCAACGGGGGGCGCACCGCCGGAGCCACTCACGCCGCCCGTGCCGCAGTTGTTGGCACCAGAACCACCGGAGCCGCCAGAACCACCCGAGCCGCCAGAGCCACCCGAGCCGCCGGAACCACCCGAGCCGCCGGAACCACCGCAGTCAGCGCCGCCCGATCCAGGCGCAACGCCACCGCTGCCGGGTGCGCCGCCCGTTTCGTCGTCGCCACAGTTCGGAGGAGCACAGGAGCCACCGCTCCCAGAAGAGGCTCCGCCCGAAGAGGCCGGCGCTCCACCAGCGCCCATGCCATCGTCAGCACGGTCGCCAAAGCAGCCAGCCGCGGCGAAGCCGAGCACGATCGCGGAAACGGAAATGAGGCTCTTGTTATCCATTTGTATGTTCTGCCTTCTCTGGGGGGGCCGTGAGAAACGGGGCCGTGTGATGGGCCGTGAGAGCGGAGCCGGGCGGCGCCGCGAGGGATGTCCAAGCGAACGCCGGCAGTCCCGAAAGGAATGACGGGGCTGAGTATATGAGCCTGCCCTCGCTCCGCAACGTTACAGCCGTCTCATTTCTGACGCCCGGGCGACGAATCGGCCACGCTTCGGCAGCTCATTTCGCCAACCTACTACTCCCGTACCGGACCCAGCTCGGTCGGTTCGCCGTTTTTTTCCAGTTTTTCGACCGCCGCCGCCCAGTTCCCGCGAATGCGGCGTAGGTCTTCGTCCGGAATGGACAGGCCACGCTCGACCCGAGCGAGCAGCTCGGCGCAGGCGCTCCGAGTGGTCTTGAAATCCGACACCCAGTGCGATGCCACCGCCAGCTCGTCGAGCATGCGCCACTCGTAGACACTCTCGGAGATGAAGAGCGCGTCGGGTGGCCGCGGCGTCCCCACGCCGGCCTTGGCGAACAGCGTGGCGGTGGGAAAGTTCTGGCGCGTCCGGAAGTGACGAGCGAGCTCGTAGAGCGGCTCGGCTCGAGTGGGGCGGAGGTTATAGGCCAGCAGCAGCTCCGCCAGGACGACATCGTCGGATTTATTCAAGCGAATCGAAAGACGGCCCACCTCGAGCTGCGCCACGAAGCGCTCCTCCTCCCAGCCTTCCTCGAGCGACACCCGCTTCTTGTACTCAACGAGCGCACGCTCGTGGTGTCCCGCGTCCCGGTACGACTGAGCGAGGTAAAACTGGCTGCGCGGGTGACCCGGCTGCTTCTCCAGCTCCTGCTCGAGGATGCGGGCGTCGCGCAGGTACTTCTCTTCGGTCGAGACCCCCTGCGACTTCGCCCCCTGCCCAGCGTGATACACGATCCAAACATCCTTGTGGATGGGACGCTTGCGAGGCCCCTCGACGGTCACGAGGTAGTTGTGGACGGGCCCTTCCCAACGAAATGTCGACCCGCGGATGTTCACGAGGTGAGGAACTGCGTAGCGCACTCCGCCGTGATGCTTTTCGAGATCGTAGCTTCGACCCGGCTCGAGCTTCTCGAAGAACGTCGGATCGGAGACGCCCAGTTCCTCGTCTGCATCGATGAACAGCAGCCAATCTGCCCTGTTTGCAGCCACTGCCAGCTCGAGCGCCTGCTGGCGATTTGCGCCGAAATTCACCCACGGGCGCTGGTGGACTTCACCGGCAATCCCGTAGCCGCTCATCTCCCGTTCGATGAGTGGAATGGTGTCGTCCGTGGAGCCGGTGTCGACGATCACATAGTAGTCGACGTAGTCCTTCAGCGAACGAAACAGGCGCGGCAGCACCTTCTCTTCGTTCTTGACGATCATGTTCAGACAAATGTTCGTCCGGGGGCGCGACATGTGTCCGCGAGCATGCTCGCTCGAATCGAGGCGATCACTAGCCAAAGCGGCATGACCTTCGCGATGCCCGGCCAGCTTGTCAAAATTGGTCCCGAAACAGCAGAAAACGAGAGATCCGAGCGACACCACCGCCACTCGGCAAACGCTCCCAGAAAGCGCTCCCTCCCCTGATCAGCTCATCGATCGAACGCTCCGGACAGCTGTCCGGAGCTGTTTGACCGTCCTCGACGCATTTTTGCTCGCGAACCGAAAAGACGTGCGGTTCGCGCGCGACGTTTCATGCTGTTGCCCGTGCAGCGAGGACACGGCTCGGAAAACGGCCTCTTGGTAGGGCTTCCGCCAAGGATTTCCGTTTCGGGCAACACTAAGTCTGTGGTAGGGGCTGGCGCCTCGGTTTTCGATGTAATCGGAACGAGGGCCACTTCTAGTACAGCCTCCTCGCTCGCGGGCCCTCACTCTCGAGGGAAAAGTAAGGAGTCGTCATTCTCATGAGCATCTCTCATCGCCACGCAGTGGCTCGCCTCGGGCTTACCTCTGGACTCGCACTCGTCGTCGCTCTCGGAGCTGGCGTTACGGCCTGTGAGCATGACGCGGCCGTCCAGCGAGTCGCAGACGAAGCACGTGGAATCGTCTCCTCGGACGGCAGCGGAGCGCCCTCGCTCCGCAGCACGCCTCGCTACGTCGAGGTCGGGGAGGATCCGAAGGTGGCCCTCCGGCATTCGGAGGTCGTCATTACGGATGCCGCCAGCGACCCAATCGTGGTCGCCGGTACGATGAGCTGCGGCAATACGCCGGTGCGTGACGAGTACGTCACCAATCCGGACGACGCAGTGAAGGCGCGCGAGCTCCTGAACAAGATGACCACCTCGGAGCAGCGCCTGCTGCAGATCACCGGTCAGGACAAGCCGAGTTACTCCGACCGCGACCGTTGGCAGGACATTCAGCAGTCGCGCGACGACTACGAGCTCGGCATCCGGGGCTACCAATGGCGCGACGGGCCGCACGGCATCAACCTCGAGGCGGGCCTGGAAAACGTGGAATGTCTCGATGGAACGGCCTGTCTCGGCCGCGCCAAGGAGGCCTTCCGCAAGAACCGGTTCGGCTCCGGTGACGACACGGGTCCGGGCAAGGAAGGGAACTACTCGACCTCGTTCCCGACGAGCGTCGCGCAGGGCGCGACCTTCGACATCAACCTGATGGAAGAGCTCGGCGAGGCCATGGGCGACGAGACCGTCGCCTCCGGCCACAACGTCCTGCTCTCACCGTGCATGAACCTCCTCCGCAACCCGCTCTGGGGGCGCGCGCAGGAGACGTTCGGCGAGGACGTGTTCCACCTCGGCCGTATGGCGTCAGCTCACGTGTGGGGGCTCCAGCAGCACGTCACGGGCTGCGCCAAGCACTACATCGCCAACAACATCGAGCTGCAGCGCATGTACATCAACGCCACCATGGACGAACGGTCCATGCGTGAAGTGTACGGGCGCCACTTCGAGATGGTGGTGCGCGAAGGCGGCATCGGCTGCGTGATGGCCTCGTACAACTTGGTCAACGGCAAGAAGCTGACGCAGAACAAGCACCTTCTGACGAACGTGTTGAAGCGCGACTACGGCTTCCGCGGCTTCATCCTCACCGACTGGTGGGCGATGCCCGCGTCGAACAACGGTCAGGGCGACGCAAACACCGTTTCCGACTCCACTCGCGTGGCGCAGGAAGCCATCTTTGCCGGCCTCGACGTCGAGGTACCTTGGGCGCTGAACTACTACACGCTGGCAGGTTTGCTCGAGTCGGGTGCGGTTCCGTGGTCGCTCGTCGACGATTCGGTGCTGCGCGTGCTCGAGCAGAAGCTCCGCTTCAAGACGGCCATGCTCGGGGATCCTTGGGGTCCCAAGGCGCCTCGCAGCGGCTACGATCCGGCCACCGGATCCGTCATCAACACCGACACGGCGGGGCACCTGGCCACCGCCGAGAAGGTCGCAGCGGAAGGCATGGTTCTGCTCAAGAACGACAACGCCACGCTGCCCATTTCCAAGAGCTTCACGAAGGTCTCGCTCATCGGACCGAAGATTGACTACTGGGTCGATAGCGACAAGGGAGCCAAGGTCTTCGACTTTACCGAGCGTCCCGGCCTGGGTGACCGCGGCAGCAGCCGCGTGCGGCCGAATCCTGCCTTCGAGAGTGGACCGCGCGAAGGCCTCGAGGCCGCCGCACCCGACGGCGTCACGATTGACGTCGGTCACTCGGCGGAAGACATCGACGCCGACTCCCAGTTCGTGGTCGTCGTCGTAGGCCTCACGGCAGCCGACGAAGGCGAGGAGTACACCGGCGCAGCCGACCGCGAAACGCTCACCCTCCCCGACCAGTGGGATGCGCGGGAGCCCGAGGAACTCCGACAAGCGTGGCGCGATGCCAAAGGCGCCGCGGCCGTTCGTCCGAGGACGATCAATCAGAACCAGCTCATCATGAAGGTGCTGGAGCGCCAGCTGCCGACGGTCGTCGTCATCGAATCGGGCGGCGTCGTCGACGACACGGATCAGGAGCCTTGGCTGGAGGAGGCGCCCGCTATCGTCATGGCCTGGTACCCCGGTCAGCAGGGCGGCGCGGCGCTCGGCAACCTCCTCTACGGAAATACCAACTTCGCGGGCCGCCTGCCTGTGACCTGGCCGCAGTCGCTCGACCAGTTCCCGATCTTCTCACGCGGAGACCAGGTGCCGAACCCGATGGAGTACAACGTCGGCTACCGCTACTTCGACGAGCACAACCACGTCCCGCGTTACTACTTCGGACACGGACTTTCCTACACCCAGTTTGCGATCCAGCGCGTGCACACCCAGTGCGGCGACATCCAGCCGGATGGCTTGGTGCAGCTCGAAGTGGACGTGAAGAACACGGGCCCCCTTGGCGGCGACGAAGTGATCCTCGTCTTCGCTTCCTACCCCGACTCGACCGTCATGCGCTCGAAGAAGGAACTCAAGGGCTTCGCCCGCGTGCATCTCGACTCGATGCAGACGAAGCGAGTGACCATCCCGGTGCGCATCCAGGACACGCGCTACTGGGACGACGCGACCAAGCAATGGATCATCGAAGGTGGCCGCGTCGAGCTTGCAGTCGGGCCGAGCTCGGCTCCCGACAAACTCGTGCACAAGACCTCCGTGGTGGTGCACCCCGGTAGCTTCAAATAACCGTTCTTTTGCCCCCAAGACATCAAAAGCTCTCACGAAGTTGGTTCATGAAAATGCATGCTTTCGATCTCGGCAGGCGCCTCTTCCGCGCCGCCAGCGCCTCCTCGGTGCCTACACCGTCCTTCTCGACGCCATCGATCCTCGCTAGCTCCGCTCTCGTGAGCTGCCTCCTCCTGGCCGCGCCTGCGTGGTCGCAGGAGGCCGAGGCCGAGGGCGAAGCCTCGACCTCAGCCGGGCTCGACGCCTCAGCTGCCGCATCCACCGACGAGGCACCGCTCGAGACGACGACGGCTTCGGATGAGGGCGACACGCCCGAGGAAGCTCCCGCCGAGGAAGAGGAAGCCAGCACCCAGGCCGAGGCGATGGCGGACGCGCAGCAGACGCCCGCCGAGCAGGAAGCCGGCGAGAAGCCCGACGCGGAGACGCCCAAGCCACCGCCGCTCGCGCTCGAGATCCTGCCCCCCTCGGCGTATCCCTCGACGCCGCTGCCCGGTATTCGAGGCGGTTCGCTCAGCTTCGTTCTGGCCGGCATGCAGTGGCCTTACATGCCGTCGTACGGCAAGGATTATCCGCGTCTGCGCATTGGCTTCTCCGGCTCGAGCTGGATCGACGCCAACATGCGTATGGTGCGGCCCGGTCGCTCGACCTTCCCGGACGTGCTCGACCTGCGCATGCAGGGTCGTCTCACCTTCCGCGTGTCGCCCGTCTACAACTTCGACAAGGATTGGTTTGCGGCTTCCCGTATCGAGTTCATCGCCATTACGGAGCAGCAGCACGAGGAGGGCAAGTACGTCGACGTCGACGAAGCTTGGGTCCGCGTGGGTCGCTGGAATCGTTTCGACGCCACGATCGGCCGCACCCAGGGCTTCGAGGTGTACCACTTCGGTATGGGTATGGACATCAACACCCAGGAGCGCGAAGGCGCCCGTGCCAGCGTGGGCTCGAACGTGCAGCAGGCTTACGCGCTCACCGAGCTCTGGGATCGCGGTATCAACAACGGCGCAGTCGCGCTGCATTGGTACTTGCCGCAGTGGCTGCGCCTGGAGCTCCTCGGACGTATGGGCATCGCTGGCGCGGGTAACGATGCCGGCGTCCGTCCCGCCGCCATCCTCGACTTCGGCATCGTGAAGGTGAAGGGTGGCTACGAAAATCGCGTCCAATGGACCGCCACGCCGTCGCAGGATCAGCGCAAGATCGAGTCGCAGGGCTTCGCAGGCTCCGTGAACCTCGTGATCGATCCCTGGGTCGAGCTCGGCGGCGGCGTCGCGCACCGCATCACCGATGCGTACGACACCGACGGCGCAGTCGACAACTTCGGTAGCTCTGACACGACTACCTACGGCGGCTTCATCAACGCACGGCCGTACTTCAAGAACTGGATGGTGGGCTTCGGTTACCACAGCACCGACTGGCACAACTTCAACGTCCAAGCCGGTGCTACCGGCCAGCCAGACCGTCAGACCCACATTCAGACGTTCGGCGCCCTCCAGTATCAGCTGTGGGACGTCTTCTTCATCAAGTACGTCTTGGCATACTCGGAAGTGCAGAACCGGCCCCGCAGCGACGGCGTGAACGACACGGGCTTCACGGACAAGCAGATCAGCCACCGCTTGCGCTTCATGCTGTTGTTCTGAGAGCCGCCTTCCGGCGTCCTCACGTTCCCCAGCAACCGGGCGACGGCCTCCCAGCCCGTCGCCCGTCCTCTTTTGTCCCCTCCGAGGTTGATTTTCCTTGGTCCCATCCGAGGCGAATTCCTCCCCCCTGATTCCCCTTGGCCCTCTCCCCTTGGCCCTCTCCCCTTGGCCCTCTCCCCTTGGCCCTCTCCCCTTGGCCCTCTCCCCTTGGCCCTCTCCCCTTGGCCCTCTCCTTGGGGCCCTCTCCGAGGTTGATTGGCCCTCTCCTTGGCCCTCTCCGAGGTTGATTCGCCCCCTCTTGGCCCCCCTCCGAAGTTGATTCGTCCCCGGATTCGCTCCCGTATTCACGGCGGCCTCCACGGCCGTTGGTCTGGCTCCTTTCTGGCCCCTCTCCGAGGTTGACGCCGTTGCCTCCACGGTCCTCGTTGGTCTGGCTCCTTTCTGGCCCCTCTCCGAGGTTGACGCCGTCGCTTCCGCGGTCCTCGTGCGCGCCAACTCTCAGTGGCAGTCGACAATCGGAGCAGCGAAACTGACTCAGCCGAGCGAAAGTGCACGATCGGCCTTGAGCACGCTCGTTCGAGCCTCCACATTCAGTCGGAAGCATTCAGCTGTATCGCACGCGAGAAGTGTTGGCGTCGCCGCGTTCGCATGCTCGGGTCACACAGCTGACGCCAGCAACGGCATCTTGTCCGCCGGCCCGCGCGCCTCTATCCGGTCAGGACCAAGAGGTCTGCATCATGGACTGGGCCTGCGCACACAACGCTCATGAAGCGCTGCATCCAATAAGTGCCGTCGGGGAAGACGACGAAGTTGTAGCCCTCCGTCAAGAGCGCACGGGCGGCGCGATACGCTTTCAAGAAAAGCTGGTTTCTCTGGAGTGCTTCGATCCGCCGCCACGTACTCTTGGCGGCGACGCGCGGGCTCGTTACCCGATGCGCAACCATCGTCGTCGGCGTAGCCTGCCAGCGTTGTGCGAGGATCCTGCGGACTCCGATGCACTGTCGCCCCGAGGCGTGCCGCTTCGCCTTCGCCTTGATCTCGATCTCGCGGACCTTGCGCTCGAGCATGGCAGCCCATTCCGCTTGCGGGAGGTGTGCGAAGGTCGCAGGCCTATGAAACCGCAACGTGACGCGGTCCGGCATGGGTCCGGACTCCCGAAAGAAGTGCTTCGGGCGCGCAATGACCGCTTCTTCTCCCCAGCAGTTCGCGGCGTACGAGCTCGTCCCAGGCCAATGGACTGCACATTCGACGAGGTGAGCCTGCACGGGATTCGTCACCGCATAGACGAGCTTGTTGACGACATCGTCGTCGCTCACCAGAAGCACTACGCTGGTCTGTTCGCTCGACCAAAAATTCTCCCACCGACCCCTCAGGGCGTTCTGACATTTGGCGAACAGCTTGTGAAAGTACTCTAGGAACTCCGGGTAGCGCCCCTCGCGGTCGAGGATCCCGGTGTGATGGTGGTTGCTCATCGCGAGGGTGAAGAGCAGCTCGATCCCGCACCTCTCTGCGGCCACCGCGAGACAGTACTGGAACGCCAGGTTCGTCTGCTCGTCCGGACGCATCAGAAACTGCCGCTGCGTACAACGGCGCGTCAGCATGTAGCTGCGCCCCGGAACCACTGCTCGAGGAAGGGTCATTCCTCCCTGTCGGCCCATCGCCCTGGCAGATGCTTCAAATCAACCTGGGAGGGGGAAAAAAAAAGAACAGGGTGGCCAACGGCGGTTGGACACCCTGCGGTGGGTTGCGCCGTCGGTACGGCGCTGCGACACGTCGAGGACCTTACGGTGCCGGTGCCGGCGTATTGACCGTGGCCCAGCCACCAGCCGGAGCCTCGAACTGCACCATGCTGCCTCCGACGGAGAGAGTCACCTGGGTTGCCGCGCCCGAGTTGTAAAGGACGGTGACGACGCTGCCGTCAGGGTTCTTGAAGGCGATGACGTCGCCTCCGGTCGTGCCGATGCGCTTGGCGCCCGGATCCACGTACTGCGAAAGGTGACGGAACACGTAGTAATAGGGCGTGACGTTCGTAGACCCGTCCTCGTTGAACGAGATGAGCGCGTTCTGCGGCCAGGGGCGGTCGAGATCGAGATTCTTACCCTCGCGGTCGAGCACCATGTTCCAGGCACTGTAGCCGTTCACGCCCGCCTCGCCTCGAATGATCCACTTCTTGAAGAGCCGCCACGATTCCTCGGCGTAGTGGTAGTTGTTGGGCGCGTAGGGTGCCCAGAAGCTGTTCTCGTCCGCTGCCTCGGCGCTTGCCGCTGTGCTGACGTGGCCGTTGTCGGCACCGCTGATCCATGGGTAGTTGCCGCACTGGTGCTCCGACTGCATCACCGGCTTGCCCAAGCTGAGGGCCGTGTCGATGCGATACTCCGCCCCCCACTGCAAACCGACTCCGGCCACGAGGCTGGGGTCCGGACGGTTGTCCCAATAGTCGGGGAACACCGCGTTGCCGCTGGTGCTGTTGGCACCATTGGAGAACGTGCCGTACCAAATGCTGGTCGACAGACCTGCGGCCGTGAGAGCTGGCGCGAGATAGGTGGTCACGAAGGTGCCGAGGAACGCCGGGCGTTCCGTGGTCGGTGACCCCTCGACGGAGCTGTCGGTGCTCGGGCCCCACGCGCAGCTCGGGTAGGCCTGCGACCAGCCCGGCTCATTCTGAGGATACACGTGGTCGATCGGGATGCCCTCGGCCTGATACCCCTGAATCCATTTGACGAAGTACGTGGCGTAGGCCGTCAGGACGGGCGCCTCGTTCTTCATCACGCCCTTGTAGAGGTGGTTGTTGTCCTTCATCCAGGCCGGCGGCGACCAGGGACTACCCCAGAACTTCGTGTCCGGGATGCCCGCGTACTGTGCCTTCTCGGCTGCGACGACCGCTTGTGCCGCCTTCACGAATGGGATGAGGCCGCGAGTCGGGTCCTTGTCGTGGTCGATGGAGAAATTGGTCTCCAGGTTGTCGACGGTGCAGTCGTCACACAGGGAGTAAGGCTCGATGGCGTAGTCGCTGGCGCCAATTGGAATGCGGCCATAGTTCAGGCCCAGACCATCAGCCTTGCTGAACAGCAACTTCATGATGCGGTCGCGCTCGGCAGGCTCGAGCTGCGAGAGCTCGTTCCAGCCCACCTCGTTGAACGTGCCGCCCCAGCCGATCCAGGTTTGCTTTTCGGCGCTTGGATCGACCGTGATGGTCGCGGCGGTGCCGCCGGCGGTCGGCGCCACGTCGGTCTTCCAGAAGGCCCCGTTGCTGGAGGTGATCAGTGGCGGCTTCGCGATGATCTCCGTGCCGCCACCTTGGCCGCCGGTGCCGTTCACGATGCCGCCAGTGCCTTGGTCGCCACCGCCGACCGAGGGGGTGCCGCCAGCGTTCGGCGTGCCACCAGCGTTCGGTGCGCCACCGCTACCGATGGGCGGGGAGCCGCCCACGTTGGGCGCGCCGCCGGTGCTGCTGACGCCACCGACGCTCGGCACGCCACCCGTGCTCTGCATCCCGCCGGCGCCATCCGGACCTGGCGTACTCGAGCAGCCCGCACCCGTAAGGATCCATCCGCCGGACAGACCCAACCCAAGGACAGACCATGCTGCCCGACTCAGCTTCTTCATCGCTAGTATTCTCTCGCTTACAAAAAACGCGGAGGTCACGGACTCCCGCAAGTCCTATGAGCCAAGCGTAGGCCCCAGCGGCCGACGTTCAATCGAAAGCGCGTCCTCCGAGGCCGCTTTTCGGCGCGATTTTCCGCGAATGGAATATTCTCGCATCGACAAATTGCCTCGAACAGCGCACTCCGCGTGCCACCCCGTGTGGCGCGCGCGTAGGAAGGAGCATTCCGATACCTTGGTGTTGCGCGTCGTCGCATCCGTGCGCACAAAACGCTCATTTGTGGCGGTAGCGCTTTCCGAGGGTGCCGGCAGGGCCGGCGGTCACGGGGTGATCGCCGGCGATGGCTCTCCCGAGTTGATCTGCGAGCAGCGCGGCTTCTTCACGTCGGGGGGACAAGAAAGTCCCTGGTAGAAGGACAGATTGTTTGCTGGGGCCGCGTAGCCGCTGGGCACGGTCTGGCCGCCCACGCTCGCGAAGTACGTCAGACACGCGTCCCGCCACCAGCGCGCTTCATAGTGTTGGATCTGGAGGAACTCCGCCACATCGGCGAAGCGCGCTCCGTCCACGCGATCCTCCACGCTCGCCCATGCGTCCCTCATCACGCCGACTCCATCGACGCCGAGGCTGTAGCGATGAACGAGCTCCTCCCAAAGGCTTCGCCCGGAAGCGAGCGTCTCTCCCCAACCCACGCGGTGGAAGAACAGCAAGAGCGCGTCCGGGGTGGAGGCGCGGGTGCCATAGAGCTGGGTCACTTCGGCCGCGTACTGATCGACGGCGTTGCTGCCAGCCGCTGTGCGATCGAAGCCGATGCCCTGCGTGTCGGCCTTGTGATAGTAAAAAGGGTTCCACTCCGCGCGGCTCTGATCGTTCACCCACGGCGCCGGCCCGTAGTGGTGGTCCGTACCCATGATGTGCACGAGACCGAGGGGCGTCATGTAGTCGACCAAGGTCTGGTGGGAGGCCATCATCAGCTCCGTGACAGGACCTACGACGAGCGGGTCGTTCGAGAGCGTTTGCCGCACCCATTCCTCGGCCACCGCCTCCGCCGAAATATCCGGGTCCCATGCCATGCGGCCAAACGCGTACCAGTTGGCCTGGTTGAACTGCGATCCCGTCCAGTTCACGTCTTCGCCGATGTTGGCGACGCCGGCAATGGCGGTGTGTTCGTAGCCGTGGACGGTGCCATCGACGACGCGCGCCACGGTGGAGCCAGCGCCACTCGCGTATGTGTCCGCCTCGAGGATCTCCTGCCACATCGAACCCAGGTACGCGAGGTGTGTATCCTGGCCCAGGTACTCCTTGGTGACTTGAAGCTCGAGCACGAGCGGGGTCTCGGGCATCGCACCGAACAGCGGGTGGAATGGCTCCCGAGGTTGGAAGTCGAGCGGGCCGTTCTTGACCTGGATCATCGCGTTCGCCTCGTAGTCGCCGTCCGTCGGCTGGAACTCGTCGTAGGCCTGCTTGATGCGATCCTGAGGGCTGTTCTCGGCGTAGACGAACGCCCGCCACATCACGATGCCGCCATGCGGCTCGAGCGCCTGAGCCAGCATGTTGGCGCCGTCGACGTGGTCCTGCGGGCCCGGCTGGCCTTCGGAATTGGCCTTCACCAAGAAGCCGCCGAAGTCGGGGATGAGGCCGTAGATCTCGTCGGCCTTGTCGGCCCACCACTGCTGCACGCCCGGATCGGACGGCTGGTACGTGCTGAGGCCGCCGATCTCCTGAGGCGCGCTGAAGCGAGCCGTCAGGTACACCTTGATTCCGTAGGGGCGGAAGACGTCGGCGAGTGCCTTCACCTTGGCCAAGTACGAGGCCGTGAGCACGTCGGCGTCGGCGTTGACGTTCGTCAGCACGGTACCGTTGATGCCGATGGACGCGTTGGCGCGCGCATACTCCACGTAGCGAGGCGAGATCGTGCCGGGCAGCGCGCCCCAGTTCCAGAGCGATTGCCCCGCGTACCCTCGCTCCACCGAACGGTCCAAGTTGTCCCAGTGGTTCAGGAGCCGCATTTTGATCTTGGGCGAGCTCGTCAAGGACAGGTCCGCCAAGGAGCTGTGGCTCTGCAAATGCCGCAGCAGCGCGTAGCTACCGTAGAGGACGCCCACGTCCGAGTTGGCTGCCACCACCACCGTGCTCTGCCCGCCGATGTCGGCCGTCGACACGCGGTAGCCTTCGGGCCCGAGCGCCGGTAGCTCCGATGCGAAGGGCAGCCCCGCCACGATCGGCGAGGACGCGAGGGTACCGATGACGACGGCGCCCGCGCCCGTCGGAGCCGCCGCTGCGGCCACGGTCTGGCCGGTGAGGCCGCTGAGGCCCTCCACGAGCTCCGTCTCGGCAATGTCGAGAGTCGGCGAGGCGCCTTCGCTGACGACGTGGGTAAATGCCGCTTGGTACTCCGCGAGCCGAAGGGGAATGGGCAAGGTCGGGAACCGCAGCCAGAGATCGGCGCCCGTCTCATCCGCTGCGTTGGCGGGGAACGGGTACTCTTCGTCCGCTCCCAACATGCCGCCGCTCCCCGGATCGCCCCCGCTGCCGACGCTGGCGCCACTGCCCGTCGGCGGGTTGCCGCCGCTGCCCGTCGAGATGCCGCCGCTGCCGGTGGGGGCGCCGCCGCCGCTGGCCGTGGCGTTGCCGCCCACGCCGCTTCCCCCGGACGCGGGACTATCGGTCGATGGACCAGGACCCGGCCCGTCGCCTCCACAGGCGAAGGCGGTCAGCGCAACGGCAAGTGCAACGATCGAAAAACCAGGACGCACGAGGAGCCCTTGGGCGAAGGCAATACGCATCTCGGTCCGCTGTCTAGCGCACATCGGCTGCAGGCGCTGCGCTGGATCGTAGGGGCCGCGCAAGCTGCGGGGGTTCTACTTGCCAAGGATGGAATATGACGAACTCACTAGAAGGCTGTGAGCGCGAGGCGCGACGGTTTGGCTCACTTCTTCGCTGATTTTTGGCTCATTTTTGGCGCGTCCGCGCGCAGCCCACGACTGGAGCGCCAGATGCAGATGGGAGGCGCTCATGATACGGACGCGGCATGCATCTGCGGGCATTGGGCTGGACACTTGCGCTTGGAGTCGGCGCGATCTCGGCATGTAGCGGTGAGTCATCTCTTCCCAGTACGAAGGGCTCCGGCGAACCGAAGAGCGGCCTCGCTCAGAAGCCCGCTGCAATCCGCGCCGAAGGCTACCTGGTGACAGAGGCTCCGAGCGACGGGGCATTCGCCGTCTTCGCGAATGGCCAAGCCGCGCCACTGTTCGTCTCGGCGTCGGATTTTCCGGGTGTGATCCGCGCCGCCGCAGACCTCCAAGGAGACATCGAAAAAGTAACGGGCGTCCTCCCCAGCCTAACGGAAGCGGACACGCCCACGGGCTCGACCGCCATCCTGATCGGTACCTTGGGGCAAAGCGCTCTCATCGACTCGCTGGTGGCCGCCGGCAAGATCGACGTGTCGTCGATCGAAGGCAAATGGGAAGCCTTCATCGTCGCGCCGGTGGCCCAACCGGTCGAGGGAGTCGATCAAGGCCTCGTCATCGTTGGGAGCGACAAGCGCGGCACAATCTACGGCATCTACGAGCTGTCGGAGGAAATGGGCGTGTCGCCATGGCACTACTTCGCTGACGTGCCTGCGCGAGCCCGCTCGGCCGTCTATGTGCCCGCGGGTCTTCACTCCATGGGGGAGCCCGCCGTCAAATACCGTGGCTTCTTCATCAACGACGAGAACCCCGCACTCTACGACTGGTACCGGGCGGCGTTCTCGCAGCCGGATGCCGGCATCAAGTCCGACCTTTACGTCCACGTCTTCGAGCTTTTGCTCCGCATGAAGGGCAACTACCTGTGGCCTGCCATGTGGGGAAAGTCGTTCAACGTCGACGACGCGCAAAATGGCGACTTGGCCGACGAGTACGGCGTCGTCATGGGCACCTCACACCACGAACCACTCACGCGCTCGGAGCAGGAGTGGTACGACACCGGCCACACGCAGGAGCAGTGGAACTACGGCAACAACGGCGCCGAGCTGCGCTCGTTCTGGCAGGACGGTGTCGAGCGGAGCGGCGATCGCGAGGTCCTCCTGACCGTCGGCATGCGGGGCAGCGGTGACGTACCCAATCCAGATGCTGGCATCCCCTTGATGGAGAGCATCGTCAGCGCTCAGCGACAGATCATCGGAGATGTCACCGGCAAGGACCCGGCGCAGGTTCCCCAGGTGTGGACGCTCTACAAGGAGGTCCAGGGTTACTACGACGATGGCATGCAGGTCCCGGAGGACATCACGCTGATGTTCGCCGACGACAACTGGGGCAACATCCGGCGCCTTCCCACCGCGGGAGCGAATCGCAGCGGCGGTTATGGCGTTTACTATCACTACGACTACGTCGGCGGACCCCGCAGCTACAAATGGCTCAATACCAACCCCATCCCGCGCGTTTGGGAGCAGATGCGCAGGGCCTACGCCCTCGGCGCTGATCGGGTCTGGATCGTCAACGTAGGTGACATCAAGCCCGTAGAGTATCCGCTCCACTTCTTCATGGACCTCGCCTGGGACCCAGAGGGCTGGACGGCCGCGCGGCTCGCCGACTACCCCCGCCGCTGGGCCAAGGCCCAATTCGGCGACGAGCACGCGGCGGAGATCGGTCAACTGGTCTCCCAGTACTCGAAGTTCAACGGCCGTCGAAAGCCGGAGCTCCTGAGCGGTAGTACGTACCACGCGACCAATTTCCGCGAGGCGACGCGCGTCGTCGAAGAATACAACGCCCTGGTCACCGAGGCCGAAGCCATCGAAGCGACGCTGCCCGAGAACGTGAAGGACGCGTACTTCCAGCTGGTGCTGCATCCGATTTTGGCCTGCGCCAACCTGAACGACATGTACGTGTCGCAGGCGAAAAATGGCCTCTACGCCGATCAAGGTCGCGCATCGACCAATACCATGGCCCAGCGCGTGGGCGACCTCTTCGACAACGACACCACCATCATGAACCGCTACCACAGCATTGCTGATGGCAAGTGGAACCACATGATGAAGCAGACGCACATCGGCTATACGAACTGGGAACAACCCGCCACGCAGGTGCGGCCCACCACCGAGACGATTTCAGTCGGCGCTGCAGCGCTGGGCGTGGCCGTGGAAGGCTCGGCACAAGCTGTCACTTCCGGCACCGCGACGTTGCCGGAGCTCTCCGTCTATCATCCCGACGAAGTGCGGCACATCGAAGTCTTCAACCGCGGCAACGGCTCCGTGGACTTCACCGCCGTCCCCGCCGAAGCCTACGTTTCGGTGGACCCTGCGAGCGGGACACTGGGCGAAGACGCGACGATCAGTGTGAGCGTCGATTGGAGCCAAGTCCCGGCAGGGGATTCCGAAGCCACGATCGCCATCGGTGGCATCACGGTCGCGTTGCCGCTGCGGAAGCCAGCTTCACCCGACCCGGCGACGGTCGTCGGCTTCGTAGAGCAGAATGGGTACATTTCGGTCGACGCGAGCCACTACACGAGCAAAATCGACGCAGGCGACGTGGGCTGGAAGATCATTCCGGACTTGGGCCGCACCGGGAACGCCGTTCACGTCCAACCGGACGCTGCTGCGTCCGTCACGGCGGGGGCAGCCACGCCGCAGCTGCACTACAAGATGCACTTTTTCGAGACCGGCCAGGTCGAAGTGCGCGTGTACGTGTCGCCGTCTCTTCCTGTGCGAGGCTCGCATTACCGCTACGCGGTGGCCTTCGACGACGGCGCTCCACAGACCGTCGATATCCACACCGGATTGCCTGACGACTTCTTCGACACTGCGCCGACCTGGGAAGGCTGGGTCAGCGACAACATCATCGTCAAGACGACCAACCTGAGCGTCAGCTCCGCCGGAGAGCACGACCTCAAGCTCTTCATGGTCGACAGCGGTGTGGTCGTGCAAAAAATCGTGGTTGCCCGCGCTGGCCTGCCAGGTACCTACCTCGGACCGCCCACGCGCCGGCCCCTCAATGTCGAGGTGGAGGAGGTCCTTCCCGACACCGGCAACGAGCCTGGCACCCCGGGCAGCAGCGGCGGTGCGAGCAGCGCTGCAGGCGGCACCGGCAACGGGAGCGGCAGCGGCGGAGCTCCGGGCGGCGGTGCAGCGAGCGGCGTGGGCGGAGCAGTCACGGGCGTCGGCGGCAACGCTCCCGGCACGCCGGGGGCGGGCGGCGTCGACGGATCCGGTGCTGGTGCCGCGACCGACGGCACCGGGATGCCGGGCGAGGGCTGCGGATGTCGTACGACAGGACGAGCGTCCACGACGCCTTGGGCCGGGTGGGCAGCGCTACTCGGGCTGTGTGCCGTCGTCGCGCGACGACGGCGCGGGCTCGACGGCGCGCGGCAGACTCGTAGCGCCGCCTGAGCCAAATACTGGGCGCGAGGCGTGAGCCCCGCGCCCGGTCAGCGTCCTCGCGCTCGGCGAGCGTCTTCGCGCTCGGCCAGCGTTCAAGGTTCGACGTAGAACGTCGCGAAACCTTGAGCGGGCACCTGGGCTTGGACGGTTTTGCCGCCGAGGGAGACCGTCACCAATTGGGCGGTCTCCGAGTAAACCACGGCGACGACGCTGTTGTCGGGATTCTTGAAGGCGAGCGCGTCACCGCCACTGGTCGAGAGCACGTACGCCTCCGGATCCACGAAGTACGAGAGGTGCCGGAACACGTAGTACGCTGGCGTCTCGGTGAGCTCGTTGCTGTCGCGATCGACCACCAAGAGGGCGTTTTGAGGCCACGGCCGCTGCTCGTCGAGGTTCTTGCCGGCCGTATCGAGCACCATGTTCCAGGCGCTGTAGGAGTTCACGCCCGCGCCGATCCACTCCTTGAAGTACCCCCAGCTCTCCCGCGCGTAGGCGTGATCGTTCGGCGGTTGATTCGCATTGAACGTCCCCGTTTCCCACGGATAGTTCCCGCAGCGATGCTCCGTCTGCATGATCAAGAGGTCGGACTTGATCGACTTGATCGAGGGGATGCGATTGGCCGTGTTCCACTGGAGGCCAAAGCCGACCAAGTGCTGCGAGATACCCTGGACCCCCATGATGTCATTCGGGTACGTATCGTTGTTCGACAGGGTGCCGAACCAGATGTCCGTCGTCAGGCTGCGGGCTTCGAACGTCGGCACCAGGTAGTCGCCCACGAATTCGGAGAGCAGGCCGGTAGCCCAGAGACACGACGGGTAGCGGGTGTCGTAGCCCGGCTCATTCTGGGGCTGGATGTGATCGATGACGATGTTCTGCTCCGCATACTTTTCCACGAAAAGCGCAAAGTAGAGAGCATAGGCCTCGAGCACGGCCGGCTCGTTCCGAATGTAGGCCTCGAAGGTGGGCGGCGGATTGCCGTCTGGGCCTTCATCGGTGCCATCGAATTCTGCGGGCGTCTTCATCCACGGCGGCGGAGTCCAGGGACTGCCCCACAGCTTGAGGTCGGGCTTCACCGCCTGCGCCGCGTGAATGTACGGAATGAGCCCCGACGTCTGATCGAGGTCTCGAGCGATCGAAAACGTCTCCTCCAGGTTCGTCTCGTTGCAGGGCGCGTCACACAGTGTGTAGCGCTCCATCGCGTAGTCGCTGGCGCCAATGGGAATGCGCCCCCAGGCGAAGTTCGCACCTTCGGTGCGGCTGAAGAGCAGGCGCATCGCGCGATCACGCTCTTCTTGCGACAGCTCTTGCAGCGCGTTCCAGCCGTGCTCGTTGAAGGTGCCGCCAAAGCCGATCCAGCGCTGCTGCGGTGCATCGTTCACGGTCACGGTTGGCGCCCCGGTGGCTTCGGTCCAGTTCCCGACTTGCCAGTATCCTTGGACGCTCGACGTCACGAGTGGCGGACGATCGACGACGACGGGCGCACCGCCGGAGCCGGTGCCGCCGGCACCCGTGCCCCCGCCGGTGCTCCCCACGCTTCCCCCCGAGCCTCCGCTACTGCTCCCGCCAGTCCCCGGATCGGACCCGCCACTGCTCGGAGCAGGTCCGCCACCGGTGTTGCCCACCTGACCGCCCGCTCCCGGTCCGCCTCCCCCGGAACCCGGATCCCCGCTGCCGCCGGAGCCAGGGCTGGTGGGAGGCTGCGAACCACAGGAGACGAGGCTAGCGAGTAGCCCCGTCGCGCTCAGGGCGAAGAGAAGGTGTTTCATGGCTTGGGCGAAGACAGGTGCCCCTAACATGGCAGGATTCTGCTCGCGAGGCTGCGCTCAAATTTGGCCGCAATCGCACGCCCAGCCCGCCGGTGTGCAGAGCACCTTGCGGCGCGAACGGAACACTTCAATCCTGGCTGTCGGGACACCGCGACGCGAGTCGCCCGAATTTCACGTACGCTCGCGCGCAAAGATGAGCTCTCTCTTCGTCCCTCTACGTGGCCTCGGCATTGCGGCCTTCACGCTCGTGGCCGCCAGCTGTGCTCGCTCGGCGAGCACGCCCACGCCGCCGACCGTCCTGCCGGAGTCGGCACCTCCATCCACCCCTCCCGCAGCGAAATCGCCAGACGCCGCGCTCGTCCTCACGACCGTCGCTGCGCCCGCGCGCGCCTTTGCCGTCGCCTCCGAGAAGCCTGCCGCGAACGAGGCGCCTGATGTCAGCATCGATCCGGAGGCGCTCGCCCAGCCCCTCGAGAGCTTCGGCGGCGCCTTCAACGAAGCCGGGTGGGATGCGCTCGCGGTGCTCTCGGAGGACGAACGAAGCGCGGTTTTGCGGCATCTGTTCGCGCCTGGCGAAGGTCTCGAGCTCGACTACTGCCGCACTCCGATTGGAGCCAGCGACTACGCCATGAGTCGCTACACGCTGAACGAAGTGTCCGGCGACTACGCCATGAAGCACTTCTCCATCGCGCGCGACCGCCAGCGACTCATCCCGTACATCAAGGCCGCGCTGGCCATCAATCCGAAGCTCGGCATCTGGGCATCGGCTTGGACGCCCCCCAGTTGGATGAAGGATAACCGCGCGTTCGACAGCGGCGCGATGAAGGACGAGTCGCGCGTGTACGGCGCCTACGCCCTCTATCTGCTCAAATACATCGAAGCGTACCGGGCCGAGGGCATCGAGGTGTCGATGGTGGTGCCACAGAACGAGCCGGGGCAGCTCACGCGCTATCCGAGTGCCGATTGGACGCCAGCGCAGTACGTCACGTTCCTGCGCGACCATTTGGGTCCGCTGCTCGCGCAGAAGAGCCCCCAAACGCAGATCTTCGTCGGCACCATCAATCGTCACGACTGGGATTCAGTCCAAGTGCTGAAAGACCCGGGCGTCCAGCAGTTCATCGACGGCGCGGCCTACCAGTGGCGTGCGCTCGAGAACGTGGCCGCCGTGCACGCAGCTTTTCCCGAGCTCCGGCTGATGCAATCCGAGACCGAGTGCGGCAACAATCACTGGCAGCCAGGGTTCAATCCCGATCGGCCGCCCAATGACTTCGGGTACGCGGCTCACACCTGGCGCAAGTTCCGCGACTTCATCAGCGCGGGCGTGTCCAGCTACATGCTCTGGAATTTGGTGCTCGATCAAGAGGGCAAGAACATCGATTCTGAGCGCCCCTGGCCGCAAAATGCGGCGATCGTGGTGGACCGGGCGCAGAAGCGCGCCATCTACACCCCCATGTATTGGGTGATGCATCACTATTCGGCCATCCTCGATCGCGGCGCACGGGTCGCCCTGGCGACCGGGAGCTACCCAGATCGGCTCGCGTTCGTGCAACCGGACGGCACCATCGCCCTCCAACTGCTGAACGACGGGCCGAGTGCTCGCACCGTGCGCGTCGCGGCCCACGGGCGCATGCACAGCGTGGCGCTGCCGCCGCAGAGCGTCGCGACGCTCCTCGTACCCAAAGCTCCCTGAAGTCGGCTGCCTTCAGGCGACGGACGGGGCGGCCGCGTCCGTCGCATCGGGAGCCGCGGCATCGGTCGGCGCCAGGCCGAGCCAAGCGCGGAAGAGTTGGTAGCCCACGGCGAACACGACGCTGCCCAAGAACAGGCCAATCAAGCCGACCTGCAGCATGCCGCCGATCGCACCTACGAACACCACGAGCATCGGCACGCTCACACCGCGACCCAAAAGAAGCGGACGCAGCACGTTGTCGACTGGCGCCACCAACACCGTCCAGACGGTGAAGGCGACGGCGGTGGTCGTGTCGGCATGCGAGAAGAGGTAGACGCAGGCTGCAATCATCGGGATGCCGGTCCCCACCTGGACCACGCACAGCACCAAGCACGCCATGATTAAAAGCCCTGCGGCCGGGACGCCCGCTAGCAGAAAGCCAATGCCCGCGAGCGCCGTCTGCAACACGGCCACGCCCAGAACCCCGACAGCGACGCTGCGCACTGTGCGCTCGGCCAGGTTGACGACGTCGTGACCGTGAGCTGGCGATAGCTTCACCGCGAACAGGCGCGCGGTCCTCGCGTTCGACTCAGCGTTGACCAACATGATGGCGGCGATGACGGTGGCCAGCGTGAACTGCAAGAGGGCGGAGCCGGTACTGCGCACGACGCCGAGCAGCCAGCGCGCGGCACCTTCGAGCTGCGGAGCGAGCGTCTGCACGGCCGCATGAGGATCGTGTGAGGCCAAGAGCCACACCTCGTGAGCGCGCGCGCCCACGAGAGGCCACGTCTTCACGCTTTCCGGAGGAGCCGGAACGATCAGCGTGCCGGCCCGAAATGAGGTGACGACTTCCTGCAGGCCGCCCGCCAACGACTCCACCAAGAAGACCGCTGGACCCACGAGGAGCGCGAGCAGACCCACGGCTAGCAGCACGGCCGAGAGCGTCTTGCGGCCCCCGAGGAGGCGAGCGAGCCGCAGATGGGTCGGGTAGATGGCGATGGCGATCATCGTGCCCCAGAGCGTGGGGGCCAAGAACGGCGCGAAGGTGCGCGCGCACAAGAAGATGATGAGCGCCACCACCGCGATGCGGATAGCTGTCTCTACGGCACGGCGGATGACCTTGTGGTCCTCCGGCGTGCCTTCCGGTGCCTCGGAGAGCGAGCGCGACCGGTCTCCGCTTCCCAAGCCCGCATCGAGCTGGGCGTCCTGCAAACCGGTGTCTGAATTCGACATCTTCCCTCACTCCTCTGCGGCTGGCTGTCCAGGCAGCGCGATTGAGCCAGTCGGCCACGGTGCGGTCAAGGCTGCATGCTGGGAGTGCCGGCTCGCATGCTATCCTGCGGGGTCGTGAGTGCCTGTTCGATACCTCGGCTGCGCCTGGTCATCCCTTGGCTCTTGGTGGGGTCGCTCGTCGCGAGCCCTCTCTCCGGATGCGGCGGAACCAAGCGGTCCGCCAGCGGCGCCAAACTCGACCCGGACGTCGTCCGTTATCGGCTCCCGCTGCGCGAGAATCCCGTCGACTCTCCAGAAGCATTTCGCTGCTACGGCGCGTGCCAACCTGAGGAAACTCCCGTCGGCTACCTCGATTGTCTGCGTGAATGCCCGGGGTTCGACACGACGCACGGCGTCACCTGCGCGGACTACGAGGTCCCGCCCTACGCAGCCTGCCTCACCGCGCGCAAGCTCCGCCCAAAGGAGGAAATCCCACCCGGCTGGATCGCCATCGGCACGCTCGCCGGAGTCGTCGTCGTGACTGCGCTCGCGTCCGTGTGTGCAGCAGGCACGAACTGCAACTCGTGGAGCGCTGCCACCATCCCGCCGCCTCAGTAGTCCAAAGGCGGACGGCGGGAACACACGGAGCGCCAGCGCCCGTGCGGCCTGGCGCGCACCGGCGCGCCAGGCGTGCCGTGCTTCTCAGAATTGGTAGGTCGAACCGCGCTTGAGCGACGACTTCACCGTGAGCTGACCGGAAGGCCCCTGTACGGTGATGGTGGCGCTCTGGTCGAAGGCGGCACCGTGGAACTGCATCGTCCCAGGCTCGACCACCATCTCGTCGACCAGCACCACCTCGGCCTTCTCGAGCTTCACGAGAGCTGGGTCACCGCCCTGGCTCTTCACGTACTCTTCGACCTGGACCTTCGCAGACTCCCAAACGATCTCGGGCGCGATGCGTGTCTCGCGGGCGACGCGAGCGCAGGTGAAGGTGGCGCAAGGTTCCTCGGCCGTGACTCGAAGCGTCCTTTTGGCGGCTCCGGGAGCGTCGGGCGCAGCGTCAATCTCCCAGCTGGAGCCGACAGCCGCCGGGCGGCCCACGAGGTCGGCCGTCCTCTCCGCGACCAGCACGGCGAAGTGATAGCGCAGCGCCTCGGGGTGGAAGGCAGCCCGCACGACCTCGACCGCTTCAGGGCGAGCCACGCTCGCGATGGCATCCGTGATCGTCTGCGTGCGGCGCACGTCGATCACCTGGCCTGCCTTGTCGAAGAGGATTTCGACGAAGGCCTTCTGCGGCGCCACCTCGTCCCCTTGCAGGACCTTCGCCCCGTTGACGGCGAGCTCGAGGGCGACGAGGTTGCCGCGCATGAGCACTGCGTCCTGCTCGGCGGATAGCTCGACATCCCACGTGAGCTTCCACTCTTCGATCTGACGCAGCGGGGTGCCCACGATCGTGAGCTCCTGGGTGCGATACTGGACGTGCCGGAACTTGCTGCCGATGCGCGGCGCGTACTGGAACGTGGCAGCCGAGGCTTCCGCGGCACTGTCGGCCGACTTCGCCTCACCGCCCTTGGAGGCGCAGGCGGGCAGTACGAATAGAAGGGGTAGGACCAGAGCGAGAGTGCGTTTCACGGCCGCCCGCATAGACAGGATGCATACGGATTGTCGAGGTGAGCCCCGCTGCCGTGCCAGGGAGCGGCGAACCGAGATTCGGCCGAGCACCCAGGGGCCTGTCCAAACGCACCAGGAGGCTGCGTCGAAGGAGGGCTCCCGAGTGGGCAAACGGCGCGCGGCGCGGAGCGAAGGGCCAAGGCCGCCGAGCTTCGTGGAGGCCGTGTTCTCACACATCGCTCCGAGGAAAGTGAGCAGATCCTGAGCAGAGGGATTTGGTATCAGTCGATTTCAGCGCAGTTGCGGACGCTTCCAGCGACAGTGGAGCGAGTGCGCATGATCGGCGCTTTCATGCGCCGGCTGGTCGATTCTCCTTGCACGGGGGCCAGTAGGGAGCTGTCGTTCAGGGGCGGCGAAGTCATGGCGATAGAACCCCCTCCCCCACATCCACGCTCATGGCGCCCCCCACCGCCATCGCCGATGGAGCTGGAAGGGCGTCCGGAACTCTCAGCTGAGGACCTGGTGCCGGCAGAGCCAGCGCGCTTCGCGGAGCCAGCGCGCTTCGCTCAGAGCGGCGATTTCGTCGACGACGACCTGGAGACGAGTCCGTACCACGCGGACTTTCCTCTGCCGGAACCTGCGGCTGCAGCTTTCGCCGGCGCGCCGCCTCCAGCAGAGCCCGAGCGGCACGCGCACGCCTCCTTCCACGCGATTCCGCCAGACAGTCAGCGCGCACTCGCGAACTACGCGTCGTGGCCTCCGACGGTCGTCGACACGCGGGCCACCGTTTCGGACTTCGGCGATCGTTTGCAGTCGTCGGTGCGCGTCCTGTCCGAACGCGCACGCGTATGGATTGCCCGAGCCGGGCTCGCCCGCGCGCACTGGCGCATCCAACAGTTCCTGGAAGGCACGACCGCAACCATCCGAGCCGACTGGGCTCGCCTCTGGGGCGGGCGCGCAGGATGGCTCCCGAAGGGTGGGCTCGCCGGCAAAGCACCCTACGTCTTGGGCCTGGTGGTCGTGGCGCTGTCGATGTTCACGATCGGGCGCACCATCGAGGCAGAGCCGGAGTCGGACGCTAGCCCCGGAGCGACTGCGGAGGGAGCGGCTGCACAGCACGCGCGCCCAGCGTCTGGAGCAACGGCGTTGCCTGACGCTGCGCAGGGCCCGGGCGCCGGCCCCACCGCCTTCCCTGACTCGGTGTCCGGGGAAATCAGCTTGCCCCCAGTGCCAGGTGTGTCGCCCAGCCCCGACAAGGAAGCGCCCATCCTGGTCGCACTCGCGGAGAACCTGCTCGCCGCCCGCCGCGACGCGGAAGCGGTCCCCGTTCTCGAACGTGCCCTTGCGCGCAATGCCAAGCTCACCGACGACCCGGCCTTCGTCCGCGTCGTCAAGCGTGCTGCGCTTTCCGAAGACCGCACAGCGTCTGCTCAGGCGTACGCACTGCTCGTCGGACCCATGGGTGAGCGCGGCGCCGAGCTGCTCTACGAGATCTCGGTCTCACCAGCGAGCCGACGTGGGATTCGAGAGCGCGCCGCGTACTTCGTGTTCACCAAGGAGTTCGAACGCAAGGCTCCGCTTCCGCTCTATGCGGCGTTCAAGCTCGTGAGCGCGCCCACGTGCGAAGCGAAGAAGAGCCTCTTGCCCTTCGCCGCCGAAGCAGGAGGGCGTCACGCGCTGGCGTATCTCAAGGAGCTCGACGAGCGGAAGGTCTGTACGCTCGACGATCTCGACAACTGCTACTCGTGCATGAACACCGACGAAGAGCTGCCTCGCACCATCGCCGAGATCGAAGCACGTTTGAGCAGCTCGACGCCGTAGTCGTGAAAGGTAGGCGCGGACACGGGGGACGCCTCGCACGCGAACTCACGTCGCGCGTCTACCTCCGCGTCTTTGGCTGACTTTACGTCCGCTCGACTCGAGCGATGCTTCGAGGGCGCCGCCCAGATTCCGGCCGAGGGGCCGCTCTGAGGTTTCTGACCGACTCCTCGGCTCGATTCCAGCGAACGAGCAAACTTTTATCTTTGCTCCAATCGTCTGAAATCACTCAGAAAAACGTACTGACGACGGGGCCTCGCGCATCCATACTGTGCATGGTGGCCTGCGTACCGATCCGAACTTCTTATCTCGCCCTGCTCCTGATGCTTCCCGTTGGGTGCGTGGCTGGTGCGCCCGCGGACGAAGGAAACAGTGGAGGTTCTGTCTCCGGCTCCGGCTCCTCGTCCGGCAGCGGCGCGTCTTCGGGAAGCGGCAGTGCTTCGAGTGGTGGTGGCGGTAGCGGCGGCAAGACCGTGATCGTCGACGGTCAGGAGCTGACACTGATGCCGGCACGCATCCGTCGACTGACCAACGCCGAGTACGACGCGTCAGTGCAGCAGCTGCTCGGCACGACGGCGGCGCCTGGCGCGGACTTCCCGCCCGACACACGCCAGCATGGGTATACGGTCAACGAAGCTCAGCGCGTCGACCCGGTCCTCGCTCGCGCGCTCGATGCCAGTGCTTCGGCGCTCGCGACGGCCGCGCGCCCGAGCTTTGGAGCGCTCGCACCCTGCGCCGATACCAGTGCGGGCGCCACCGCCTGCGCCCAATCGTTCATCGATTCGTTCGGCCAGCGCGCCTACCGTAGACCCCTCGACGACGACGACCGCGCCTCGCTCCTGGCGCTCTACGAGGCTGGCGCGGAAGGCGCCACCTACGAAGACGGCATCGAGCTCGTCATCCGCGGCGTCTTGCAATCCCCCGGCTTTCTCTACCTCACCGAAATCGGCGACGGTACCGTGACGGACGACGTCGTGACGCTCACCGATCACGAAGTCGCTGCAGAGCTCAGCTACGACATCACTGGTCGGCCGCCCGACGACGAGCTCCTGGCACGAGCTGCGGACGGCACCCTCGATACGCCGGAGGGCCGCGAAGCAGAAGTTCGGCGCCTCTTCGAGACCGAAGCAGGCCGCGCACGATCAGTCCAGATCGTGCGCGAGTGGCTCGGCATCGACCGCATCGTGGCCACCGCCAAGGATTCCGAGGTGTACGAGCGATTCGCGGACGTCCGAGACGACATGGCGCAGGAGACGAATGACTTCGTGCGCGAGGTCCTGAGCACGACGCCCGGCACCGTCAGCGACTTCCTCGGTGCCGATTGGACCGTCGTCTCGAGCGAACTGGCAGCGGTCTACGACCTCCAGGGAAGCGGGCGCCTCGATGCCCCCCAGCGCGTCGGTCTGCTCAATCAGGGCGCCTTCCTGTCCGTGTATGGCCATGCTCACGAAACCGCCCCGGTGCTCCGCGGCGTCGCCATCCTGCGGCGCGTGATGTGTAGCGACATCGAGTTGCCGACCAACCTCGACGTCCAGATCGTCCCGCCCATCCCCGATCCAACCAAGACAACGCGCGAGCGCTTCTCCATCCACGCGCTCGATCCGGGCTGCGCCAACTGCCATAACGCCATCGATCCGCTGGGCTTCTCGTTCGAGCAGTTCGACAGCATGGGCGCCTATCGCACCATGGAGGACTTCAAGGACAGCCCCTCGCTCCCGGTCGACAGCACCACCGTCATCGACCGCGGCACGGACTTCGACGGTTCCTACGCGAGCTCCAGCGAGTTGGCAGCAGCCATCGCACAAAGCTCTGCGGTGCGCGAGTGCTTCGCGCGGCAGGTCTTCCGTTCGGCAGCCGCCGAAGGCCAAAACTCCGAAGGCTACGAGGAATCCTTCCACGCGCTCTGGGACACGCTCCCCGAAGACCAAAAGGGCGCACTGCTCGACATCCTCGTCGCTTACGCCAAGAGCGGCCTCTTCACGCTGCGGGGGGCGCCATGACCTCACGTTCTCCCTCCCGCCTCTCTTCTCTCGCTCGTCCGGTGTCCACCATGCTTCCGCGCTACGCACTCGCTCGTCGCTCCTTCTTGAAGTCGCTCGGCTCCGGCTTGGTCGCGCTGCCCTTCGTCGACATGCTCGCGGATTCCGTCGCCCGCGCTGCCGACGACCAGCCGCTGAAGTTCATCGGCATCTACCATCCGCACGGGGTGGCAGCCGAGCACTGGGTCATGCGCGATACCGACACGGAGACCGCATTCGACCTCAGCTTCGAGAACTGCTCGCTCGCGCCCTTCGACGACGCTGCCACCTATGGCAAGAGCTACAAGGACAAGATCATCGCCATCGAGGGTATCGAGCTGCTCTCTTCGGCCAACGGCCATGAAACGGCCGCCACCATCCTCACGGGCAGTCGCGTCTCCGGCAAACCCAGCAACTTGTCGCTCGACCAGTACCTGGCGGTGACCCTCGGCCTCGGCGCCGATACTCGGGTCGCGTCTGCGGCTCTCGCCATCGGCACCGACGGTGCCGAGCCCGGCGCTACGCTCTCGTACGGCGAGGGCGGAGCTCCGCTGCCCAAGATCATCGATCCGGTGAAGGCGTTCGACCTCTTCTTCGCTGGCTTCGTAGTCGGCAACGACCCGGAGGCGATTGCTGCCGCCGCTCGTCAGCGGGCGCTCGGAAACAGCGTCATCGACTTCGTCAATGGCGACATCAATCGCCTGCGGGGCAAAGTCGGTCCGCGCGAACAGCAAAAGCTCGATCAGCACCTGACGTCCCTGCGCGAACTCGAAAAGCAGTTCACGGAGATGACGTCATCGGCTGCTTGCACCGTCCCCACCAAGCCGAATCCGGCCCAGTTCCCGAGCATCAAGGCGTATAACGGCGGCGAGCCCTACTACGACGTCATCACGGACTTGATGGTGGACATCCTGGCCCAGGCCATGGCCTGCGACATCACTCGCTTCTCGACGCTCTATCTGGCGGACCTCTCGTATGCCGGCAACCCGCTCGGGTTGCCAGCCGACAATCACGGCGGCGTGGCGCATCCCTACAGCGCGTCCCCGATCGGCAACGACGGCCACCCCGGTGGGCCTGGCGATCCCGCCACTTGGCTGCCGCTCGCTCAGATCAATCGCTACAACTACGGCAAGATCGCCCGGCTCATGCAGCGTCTCGACGAGTTTGGCGCGCTGGAGAGCACGCTCATCTACGCTTCGAGCGACATGGGCAACCCCGCCCTGCACAGCACCCGCAACGTGCCGACGCTGCTCGCGGGCGGAGCCGGCGGTAAGTTCCAGATGGGACGCCGCCTGAAGATGCCGGCCGACTGCCCAGACACCGACATCTGGTGCTCGTTCGACAGCCCGAACTTCAACGGCGCACCGAACAACAAGCTCTTGGTGTCCATCGCGCAGGCGTTCGGTGCCGAGATCGACACGTTCGGTACGCAGCCTAACCCTGCCGATACGACGGGGACGCTGGCCGGGCTCGTCTGAGCCCCTCCGATCGGCTCGGTTTGCGCCCGGATCTCAGCGCCTCTCGTCAATCGTCCGTCGTCAATCGTCCGTCTCGGGGGGCGGCGGGCACGGCGCGCCGCAGGTCAGGGTCTCGCCGTCGTCGCACAGCGTCACTTCGCCGGCTGCGCAGCTGGTGAAAGCGCAGCCCTGCTCCCCCGGGCTCGCACCGGGACAGGTCGCCGTACATTCCGATCCAGCCCCGCAGGTGAACGAGCAGTTGCCGTCCTGGCACTCGAAGGCGCAGCTCGAATCGGGCCCGCAGGTGCACGAGCCGTTGCTGCACTCACCGTCACAACGCTCGTTGTCCCCTTCGCAGTGGACATGGCACGGTGAGCTCGCGCACGTGAACTCGCACTCGCTCCCTTCCTCGCACGTGCATTCCCCATTGGCACACACGCCCGTGCAAGCCTCGCCCTCGCAGTCGACGTGACAAGGAGGACTTGCGCAGTCGAAGTCGCAGCTCGAACCAGCACCGCAGAGGCATTCTCCATTGGCACACTCGCCGATACAGCTGGAATTTTCGCCTTCGCACTCGACGTGGCAGGGCGGCGCCTCACACTCGAACTCGCAATCGTGGCCGGCTGGGCAAGAGCAATTGCCGCCCTCGCAAAAGTCGTCCCCACAGCCGGTGACCAGACCCACCAGAAGTGAAGAGCCCAAAAGAGCAAGCAGACGGGTGCCGAACAGACGTGCCATGGCGGCCGGCATTCTGGGCGATTCGACGAGCCACGTCGAGCGAGCGCGACGTCACGATGCGTGGGACAGCTCCCTGACACGACGCCCACGGCGGCGACCAGTTGCTCCCCTCCGCTAGTAGGACTAACCAAAGAGTCAGATGAGCGCGGGGCGTCTGCAGAAGGTCAAACAGCTGGATGAGCGGCTTGCGAGCATCGTCCAGCCCATCAAGGTCCTGAGCGCGCTCGGCTGGCCGCGGAAGGCTGAAGACGAGTTCCTCGCCGCGTATCGCGCCGGGACGCCCGCGCTCCCGAGCGTCGCGCTCACGCCGCGCGACCACACGCGCGAGATCCAGCTGTTGGAAGAGCTCCAGGCGGATTGCGACCGAGAGCACCCGCTGGACAACATCGTCTTCAAGACGGCGCGCAGCTATGAGTCCGCCGCCCGCATGCTGGGCGCCATCGGTAGCCCCGATTTTTCGCGTTACAGCATCGAGCTCTACGGCAAGCCGGACGACGTCTACAGAAACCAAGATTTCACCGCCCTCGATGCCGCGGAGTACTTCCTCGCGCGAACCGACGATCTGTCGGGTGGCCACGTCGTCGCCCCGACGGTGGCCACCATCCCCGCCGAGGAGTTCGCGCTGCGCCTGCAGAAAGCGGTGACCGAGTTCTTCGTCGAGGACCAGGTCGAGGTGGTCCTCGACCCGGATTTGCCCTCCAAGGCCATTGCTGGCTCCAAGCGCATCCGTCTGCGAGCGGGCGCTCTGTTTTCGGACTTGGACCTGGATCAGCTACTGTTCCACGAAGCGCACGTTCACGCAGCCACCATGCTCAATGGTCGCAAGCAGCCCAATTTGAAGCTGCTGGCGCTCGGCTCGCCGCGCACGACGCGTACCCAGGAAGGCATTGCCGTCTTGGCCGAGCTCCTGACCCTGTCACTCGACGTCTCGCGGCTCCGGCGTCTGGCCTTGCGAGTCAAGGCGATCGCCTGCGTCTTGGAAGGCGCCGACTTCATCGAAACATTCCGGCTGTTCGTGGATGCCGGCCAGTCCGACGAAGAAAGCTACCAGTCCACCGTGCGCTGTTTTCGCGGCGGTGACGTGCGCGGACGCGTCGCCTTCACCAAGGACAGCGTGTACCTGAAGGGAATGCTCGAGGTGTACGCGTTCTTGATGACTTGTGTGCACGAGAATCGGCCCGAGTTCGCGAATGCCCTCTTCGCTGGACGTCTGACGCTGGGAGACGTCGTGGAGCTCGCGCCCTACGCTGAGACTGGTTTCATCGTGCCGCCTCGCTACGTTCCTCATTGGGCCAAGGACCTGCGCACGCTGACATCGGCCTTTGCATTCAACGCATTTCTGACTCGTGCCGACATGACCCACGTGACGTTCGAGCGCTTCGTGCAACTCGAAGAAGCCATCGCATCTGGAGTGTCGGGAGGCTGATCGAAGGGCGGCGCCGATGACGATCGCGCGGCTGCTTCGCTGGGCCTCTTTCGGGGCACTGCCTTCCGCGGCGCTCCTCGCTTGCCAAGCGACAGGTCCGCATGCAGGGGCGGGCGGCGCAGGGGGCACTGCCCAGGAACTGCCACCAGGCGGGGCGGCCGGGGCTGCAGGCGGGGCTGGGCGCTCCTCGGTCATCTTCGATGGCCAAGGCATCTGGGCTCGCAGCGAGGACCTACTCGGCATTCGCGGCGTGTTCTTCATCCTCGAGGACAGCGTTTCGAACGGTCAGCCAGTCGTCGACGGACTCGTGCACACTAGCCTCATCTCCGATTCCTTCGGCGACGAGAGCGCTCCGCCACTGTCGCTGTTCACGGAGCAGACCGTGCGACCGTGTGTCAGCGGGACTTTGGCGATGGTCACCCTCGGCGACGGATCAGCCTGCGACCCGGTGCACGACGAATGTGCATGGGACAGCATTTGGGGAGGCGGCATCGGCATGCACCTGAAGCAGTCGGGCGAGAGTTCGAGCCCGCCCGAGCCTTGGGACGCTAGCGCCTACGGCGTGCGGGGTATCGAGTTTTCCACGACGGGCGATATTGGCCGAGCGACATTGCGCTTCAAAGCCAAGGACAGCATCCACCCGAACGAGGATTTCTGCGTGCTGACGACCATGGGCGAAGACCGCCGCATCGAGTTTGCAGAGCTCAAGCACCAGTGCTGGGAGAGCGAGGGATCGCTCTCCCTGGACTCGAAACAGCTCACCGAGCTGCAGTGGCAAATCGTCCCCGATTCGGAATCTACCCACCCGATCACGAATTTCTGCGTACGCCGCGTCGCGCTATTCTAGCGGGGTGCTGGACGCGGGCCAGCGGATGGTCGAGAGCCGGCTCGGCCACCGGTTGCGACCCGATCACCACCACATGCTCGCTTCCAGCTTCACGACGTGCTCGTCCGGCAGCAAAGTGGGCGCACCACGCGTGCCCATGGCCAGGTTCGACGGGTAGCTGCCAAAGCCGTACTGAGGACTGCCGCCGAAGGACGGCTGCGTGCACGACACGCGCAGCGGCAACCCCGTTACAGGATTGCGAGTCGAGAACAGGTCTTGGCCAGGCACTCCTGCCATCGGGTACGGATCGGCCGCAGGCGAAGCCACCGCATCGCCGGATTGGCATTGCCTGCGAGCGTAGATGTAGTGCGAATATTGCAAGGTGATCTCCTCACGCGTCACCAGTGACGAGCGAACGCTCACGCGAGGCGAGATCACCGTAAACGCCTGCTCGGGCACCTTGCTGTGCGGTCGCACGTGATCTGCTCGAAAGCCGAGGCTCAAGAAGTCGAGCGCGAAGTACTCGGCATCCGCACCGAATTTCACCTTGATCGTACCGTCCTGTTTCATCGCGTCCAAACCGGGTACCTGAGCGGGGTCCGTTACGCTGGCCAACGCATCCTCACGCACCTGGTTCAGGTAGACCAGCTCCCGTGGATCGACACTGATGAAGTTGAGCATGCCGTAGAGCGAAAGCTTCAGGTCCTGCGCACCAGGAAAGATGCCGAAGTTTGCCAAACCGAGCTCATACTGCAGAAGGGCGCTGCCGATGCTGCCGGTGCCGTTCGAGCACGACTCGTGAAGGTTGGATCCAGGGGCGGGGCTCGTGACCTCGACGCTGCCGTAGCTGGAGTGTGGGCAGTAGGGTGATTCGAGATAGATGTCGGTCGCTCCCTGTGAGAACTCGCCGCCACCGAACGCGTGCACGGACTCGATGGCGTCGCTCACCGTGAGGGCATTCGACAGGAACATGTGCGCATATCCGGCAAACAGGTAGCCCCAGAGACCGAGGGAGAACTTGCCGTCGATGCCGACGATGGTCTGCGAGCCGTTTGGGTACTCCGGTCCGAAGACGCCGTAGTCGGAGTCAGGCCCGCCCGGAAACTCGTTGCCCATATAGTCGTACTCTTCGGATTGGTAGGAGGGCAACCGAGGCGGGTACTGCGGGACCACCTCCTGCGCCGACCAGGCATGCAGCAGGTGGAGGCCGAGGTCGGTCGTTCCCAGCTTGAAAAAGCCGTGTCCGTGCGCCAGCACAGTGAAGCGCGCGCGGTTCGCCATGTGCGGATCGGGGCTGTTGACGCCAACGCCACCCTCGATGCCGATCGTCGTCCCACCGAGGTCGACGTCGAGACGCGTCGTGCCGCCCATCACATGCGTCCGACCAATCAGGTACGTATCGTACTCGCCAGAATCATACACACCGGCCATGCCGTAGCGGTTCCAGTGCGCGCCCACCTTCGCATTCAACGAGAGATCGTCGAAGCCGAGATCGCTCTTCAGCTCCACCCAGCCTTGACCGATGCCAATCTGCGCGCCGGTATCGACCCAGTTCGGATCCGTGAAGCGAAAGGCCTGAACTGCGAGGTTGCCGCTGACGGTGCCGTTGCCGACGCTGAAGAACATCTCCGCCCAGTCCTTCTTGTTGTGCCCGGTAAACTGCCAATGCGTGTATTGGTCGTCGGGGATCACGGGCTCGTGCAGAGTCAGTTGGCGCGCATGAAAAGCAGGGTTTCCGGCGGCATCGGTGCCCTGCTGAATCGTATCGACCACGCCGTCGCCGTTGGTGTCGACCTTCTGGTAGTAGGGGACGAGGCCTCCTGGATTCGTCACCGGGTCGTAGAACTGGGGGCCGCCCGACTGCCCCAGACCAATGCGCATCGGCGCGCGAAAGTAGCCGGCATAGCCGAAGCGCCAGCCACCTCCATCCGGACCACCGCCGCGCGTCCGCGGTGTCGACCCGCCAGCCTCGACCCGCGCGACCGGCGCTCGATCCTCACCCTCGCCCGCCGGCGGTGGCGAGGCAGCCGGAGGACGTTCCGGGTCGACTGGAGGAGCTTGGGCAGCGCTCTGCGCAGCCACCAAGTTGACGAGAGCGATCAGTCTAGCCTGCTTCGACATGTTTCCTTTCCTTTCCTTTTGCGTTCGATACGAGGACAAAGCTGCGCCTGGGCCTGGAGCGATCCGGACGGCGGACGCACCTTTCCTGAGCCGCGCGAGCAGCGCGGAGACGAACGAGCGACAGACGGTTTGAGGCCTTGGGACCGAGACGGACGTCAGACCCAGGTTTCCGTACTCGGGAGATCCAGGATCTCGCCGACGTCAATCAGCGGAGCGCGCAGGGCCGCGCGCTAGTTGGTGCGCCACAGGCGCAGAGCGCGAAACACCTCACCAGCGCAGCAAGGGAGGTAGCTCAAGATAGATCCCACCAACGTCTGCTCGTCGGCGTCGAAAGCGAGATCCACGCGAAATCCGTCGCCGTAGTCCCAGGACTCTTCCGGCGCCCATTCCGTGCGTGAGAAGCACGCTCCGGAAGTGCACGCGCACGGCGCCAAGCTGCGCGCGATCTCCAACCAGTGGCAGCTCACTTCTCGGCCATCGGCGATGCAAGGCGAGTCGAACGTCGAGGTCCACACCAGGTCGTACTGGCACAGCTCCGGCACGACGTCGGGGCGCAATTTCGGCTGCTGCAATTGGCACCAAGCATCGAATGCCGAGTACGGGTTGAGCACCAACTGCAAACGCCGTGAGTCGAACCTGCCTCCATGAATCGGGTAGATGCCACCATCGAACAGGTCGATTCCCTTGCACGGCTCGCCGGAGGCGCACAGGTACCCTTCGTCCTTCTCCGGGCTCGGGTGAGGGGGAAGACCGACTTCGAGATAAGCCGATTGATCCCCCTGGACCGTGAGTACGACGTCCGGTCCGGTCTCGATGTAGCCCTCCCAACGCGTACCAGCTAGCGCCAAAAGGTCGTTCGGCGCTGAGCGCCACGACTCGTACAGCGTGAGCTCTGAGCGATCCTTCCCGTCGCATTCGGCGTCGCCGCGCTCCGTTGGCATCGTGTCGCAGCCGGGGCAAGCCGCCGCTCCACCAGCGGCTCGGCCGACGGTCAGCTCCGACTCGCAACCGGTCAGCCCGAGTACCATCATGATGCGAGTGTGTTGGATCGCCCAAAGTCGCCACCTGGATTTCACGCCTCCGTTCCGCGCTTCAATCACTAGTGTCATGGGCGCTTCGATCCTTCAGTCGCCTTCGTGCGGTCTCACTGATTGCTCGCTGACCCTCGGGACGGGCGAATCCGCTCGTTCGGGCGCTTGTTCCGGCGTCGCAGGCGATTCCGCTGAAATCAGTGCGTCGGAATGGGGGACCGAATCCAGCACCTCCGAATCGAGCACCTCCGTGTCGAGCACCTCCGAGTCGCGCATCGCCCCTGCGATCGCTCCGCCCGCGCAAGATCTCGACAGACGCTCCGTGTAGAGCGAGCCCCCCTCCGACACCAGCAGCTCACGTGCGATGGCCAGTGCCTCTTCCTGTCGATCGAGCAGGCAAAGCGACAGCACCTTCGTCATCGCCCGCTCGGAAAGCAGTGCGCCTCCCGAGCTCAGCCGATCGAGCGACTGCATGAGGCCGAGCGCGAGCGCCGACTCTTGCCGGCGGAGCGCCGCCTGCGCACGACGCAAATAGGCGAGCTCCTCGTAGAACGACAGCGGCGCGAGTGGCTGCTCGACCTCGACGACCGCAGTCCCCTCGGGTGCCCGCTGACGTCCTCCGCGAACGAGCGGGGTGTCGTCCACGCGGGGCGCCACGTCCTCCGTGGCGGGCAGGATGGGCGCTGGTTGCACGGCGCCTTCGGTCGCCGGCGGGCGATGGAGGACCGCGGGGGACGACGGCGCGACGGGTGACGGGGGGATTGTGGTGGGATCAGTGCGGAATGCCCAATACCCAGCCCCCAGACCGATGAGTACGCCACCGATGACACCGCCGACCACTGCCTCGAAGCCGAAGCGCGCGCCCCCGCGGAGAGCGATCCCCAAAGAGGACAAGCCGGCCCTATCGGGGCTCGGACCTCCCGGGTGCGACCGCTCCGCGCCTGGACGCCTGTGGAAGCCGGACGTCGGTGCGCGCAGCAAAGACGCGGGCGGTGTTCCGCCCTCCGACGTCGCTCGCACGTCGGAGAGTCGCTCGCGCCCTGTCTGGGGCGCTGGCCGCCAGGAAGGGGCGGCTGCCAGCCCCACCGCCGAGAGCAACGCGCCCCGGACCGCTTGCCGTCGCTCGGTGGAAGGTGCGAGTTCTCGGCGCGCCCGACGAAGGACCTCCTCCTCGGGCCCGGACAGCTCGAGCGTGTCCTTCATGGCTCTCCCCCATGCTCGGCGCGGTGAAGCCAGGTTCGCAGGCCGTGGCGCAGCAGACGCACCCGTGAATAGACCGTGTTGGGACTCAGTCCGAGGAGCTCGGCGACCTCCACCGCTGGCTGCTCTTCCAATAGGCAGAGCACGAAGACGTCGCGCATGCCTTCATCCAGCGTCCTCGAGAAAGCGTCCACGACTCGCGCGGCCTCCTGGCTGGCTACGTTCTGCTCCGGATCGCCTCCGAGCGAGTCTTCGATGGCCTCCAAGCCGAGGTGTTTGGGCTGCCTACGCGCCTTGTTGCGGTAGTTCGCGCCGACCCGATATGTGATGGCGTAAATCCACGTACTCAGCTTGGACCGGCCCTCGAAGCTAGCGAGTTTGTCGTGGACGATGAGGAACACCTCCTGCGCAGCGTCCTCGACTTGATGAGGTGGAACTCCCATGGCGCCGAGTGCCCGCCAAACCCGATCCAGGTGCTCGTCGAACACGCGCACGAAGTCGTAGCGAGCGCCGATGGCGGGCTGCTCCGGCGGGGCTCCGATTCTGGCAACGTTCGACACGGTCCGAACATTGAGTGTAGCTGGAAAGGACTTCCGTCACCGACCTAAAGCAAAATGCGCACGCCCAGGTCGAGGCGAAAACCGACCGTCGACTGATGCACGAGCGTGCCATCGTCCAAGACGAAGCGCGGCTGGGTCAGCGGGACCGTGAGCTCCCAGCTGCCCACCGGTTCGAGCCAACGCCAGGCGGCCAATCCGGCATGGATGCCGAGCCCGAGGGCAGCCCAAACTGCGCTGTCCTCGAGCGGTGCCAAGGCGCCGGCCGCTTGCCCAGCTTCTACGACGCCCAGCTCGAACGCCGTGCGCGGACCGAGTCGCAAGGCGCCAGCGAAGAGGTCGTAGTCTGCGCCGAGTCGAGCGGCGATGAGGGCGAAGCGGATGGGCGTCGCAGCCTCTTCGAAAACTTCATTCGTAGGCGGGAGAAAGCGCCCACCGACCCAAAGGCCGATGCGGCGTGCGGCGATCCCCAGCTCTGCCGAGACGCCTCCGTGCACTCTTGGCAGCGCTCCCATGCTGAGCTCCGCCGCGGCGCCCAAGAGGAACGCCCACTGCCCCGCGGGCGCCGGCGCGAGCGCGGCCGGCCCGGCGGCAGACTCCCGCGAACTCTGTTCGGAGGCAGCGTCGCGTTCGGGCGCCGTGTCCGGCGGCGCCGGGTCGGGTGGAGGCCCGGCAGCGTTCGGAGAGGTGCTGGTCTCGTCCGTCCAAGTCGGGACGCCAGCCGAGCCAGCGTCCAGATCCGGATTGACCGCGAGCGCGACCGCGAGCGCGACGAGGTCGGCCGCGTCGCGACAGCTCTCGAGCCTGACACGGCGCTCACCGACTCGGTCGCTCCACGTCACCACGACCTCCACCTGCCAGCCGGCGCCGGTCCACGTCACGGTACTCTTCGCCTTCAAGCCGGCGGCCGAGGCGGGTGGAGCGCCAAGCCATTCGACGATTCTCGCCTCGACATGCTCCGGCCCCGGGCATTCGGGGGGGCCCGACCACTCCAGCCAGCCGGGCGGAAAGCTCGGCGCCGACGGCTCGACCGGTGCGGGCACGTCCTGCTGCGACAGCGGCTGCGCGATCGCGAATGGACACGAGCCGGAGGCCGCGAGCCACGACAGCACGCCGCAAGCGACTCCCCTCTTCGCAGCCATCCTGCCTCTGTCCTAGCGAATCGACGGCGCAGCCTCAACGCGACTCGGCGCGGGCACGCCGAAGGACGCTGGCGAGCGCGCCCATCCGGGCGTATGAGCGCTGGTCGAGAGCCTCATGGACACCCTTGCGGCGCATCGACTGCAGTTTGCGTTCACGATCACCTATCATTATCTGTTTCCACAGCTGACGATGGGCCTCGCTTGCCTGATCTTCCTCCTGAAGACCAAGGCGCACTTCTGGCACGACCCTCACGCCGACCAAGCCGCGCGCTTCTGTCTGCGCATCTTCGGTTTGTCGTTCATCATGGGGGTGGTGACGGGCATCCCGATGGAGTTCCAGTTCGGTACGAACTGGGCGCGCTTCTCGGCCATGAGCGGCGGCATCATCGGCCAAACACTGGCCATGGAGGGGATGTTCGCGTTCTTCCTGGAGTCGTCGTTCCTCTATCTGCTCCTCTACGCGGAAAAGCGCATCGGGCCCGCGGTGCATTGGCTGACCTCGCTGCTGCTTTTCGTGGGCACGTGGCTGAGTGGCTTCTTCATCGTTTGCACGAATGCGTGGATGCAACATCCCGTTGGCTACCGCGTCGCCGCCGACGGAACGTTCGAGCTCACCAGCATCGGCGCGCTCCTGCTGAATCCCTGGGCCATCGTCGAGTACGTCCACACCATGAACGGTGCCCTCATCACCGGGGCTTTCGCGATGAGCGCCCTCGGCGCCTTCTACGCGCTCCGGGGGCGAGCGCCGGCGGTAGCCGGGAGGATGCTCAAGCTGGGCGTGACCGTCGGGCTCGTAGCCGCCGTTTCTGCCGCGTTCCCAACCGGGGACCTGCAAGCCCGCCTGGTCGCGCAGCATCAACCCGTCGCCTTCGCGGCCATGGAGGGACACTTCCACACGGAGGACGGCGCAGGACTGACCTTGGTGGGGCAACCCAACATGGACACGCGATCGCTCGACAATCCGATCGTCCTGCCGCACGTGCTGTCGCTCCTCACCTACCAGCGCTGGAACGCGCGCATACGCGGGTTGAACGAGTTTCCCGAGAGCGAGTGGCCCGACAACGTACCGCTACTCTACTATGCATATCACATCATGGCGGGCTTGGGGACGCTATTCATCGCGCTCATGGCAGTAGCGGCCTTCCTTTCGTGGCGAGGACGCTTATTCGAATGCCGTCCCGTGCTGTGGGCCCTCCTCTTGGCAGTGCCCCTGCCGTTCATCGCCAACACGGCTGGCTGGATGACCGCAGAGCTCGGCCGACAGCCCTGGATCATTCATGGCCTCCTCCGCACGAGTCAGGGGTACTCGGAGCAGGTCTCCGGCGGCAACGTGGTGTTCACTTTGCTCGGCTTCATGGGCCTCTATTCGCTCCTATCGCTGCTGTTCGTCCTGCTGCTCGCTCGCATCATCGGCGACGGTCCGCTACCGCTCGAGCCCCTCACCCCGGTAGGCACGGTCGAACCCGTCCACGTTCCAGAGCTCGGCGGCCACGGGGGCCAGGGAGGCCACGGCTGATGGAAGCCATCTGGTTCGCCCTGGTCACCTGCAGCCTGGGCGCTTACGTCGTGCTCGACGGGTTCGACCTCGGCGTAGGTTTGCTCAGCCCGTTCGTCGCAAAGACCGATGCTGAAAAGCGTCAGCTGATTCGCTGTGTCGGACCGGTCTGGGACGGCAACGAAGTCTGGCTCTTGGCCACGGGGGGCACTCTGTTCTTGGCTTTCCCCAAGCTCCTGGGCGCAGCCTTCAGCGGTTTCTACTTGCCGCTCATGCTCCTGCTTTGGCTTTTGCTCTTTCGAGCGCTGTCCATCGAACTCAGACATCAGGTCCACGACGCCATGTGGACGACGCTCTGGGATGCCTTGTTCTTCTTGGCCAGCACGCTGATCGTGGTGCTCCTGGGTGCCGCCCTCGGCAACGTCGTGCGCGGCGTGCACCTCGATGGCGCGGGCCAGTTCTTCGCGCCACTGTGGACGACATTCCGGCCCGTGCCGCCCATCGGCGCGCTCGACTGGTTCACGATCATCATCGCAGCCGAGGCGATCGCGGTGATTGCGCTCCACGGGGCTCTCTGGCTCGAGTGGCGCACGGACGGTGAGGTCGCGCGGCGAGCGGGAATGCTCGCGCGCCGTCTCGTGTGGGCCGCCGCACTGGGCGCCGCCCTGGCTACCCTCCTCGCCTTCTCGCTTCAGCCGCGCCTCGCGCTGGGCCTGCAGGGGCGTCCGTGGATCGCCGTGTGCGCCCTACCTATTTTCGCAGTGCTGAGCATCCCATCGTTGCGAAAGCGCGGCCGGCACCGCGCCGCGTTTTTCGCGTCGTCACTCCACATCCTGGGCCTGCTCTCGGCTGCCGCCCTCAGTCTCTATCCGTGGATGCTGCCCGGCATGACTCCCGGCACGGGCTGGACGGCTCAAACGGCCCGGGCGAGCGATGCGTCGCTGACGGCAGGCCTCGCTTGGTGGCTGCCCGCAGTCTGCCTCGTGCTCTTTTGTCAGCGCTACGTGTACTCGCAACTGCCGCAGAAGTTCCGGATCGCAGACGACGCACCGCACTAGCAGGGCGCGGAAAAACGCACCCTGCGCTCTCGCTCGACTTGCCCGCGCGGAGAAGCACGCAGCACCCACATCGAGACTCAGGCTGCTCGAGGCGCGGCCGATGCCAGCCGAACGAGCTCCTCGCTGACGTCCCACAGTCGCCGCGCCTTGGCGTCATCGTGCGCATGAGGGTTCGGCGAAACGAGCGGCCAGCCGCCCCGGTTTGCCGTGCGGTCGCGGTACATCCCGACCTGACTGAAGAAGGCACCGGGGTGGGCTTCGACCTCGGGTGACAGAGCGGCGTAGAGACTCGATTGCGCTCCCTCCCAGGGTTCGATCATGCCGAGCAGGCGCAGGAGGGGTCGCGCTGCCGTCTGCACCCAGTCCGGCATCGAATGGCGCATGAGCGCCGTCCGGACCCACCCGGGATGCACGCTCACGGCGGTCACCCCTGTCCCCGCCAGTCGACGTGCGAGCTCGCGCGCATGCAGGAGGTTCGCAAGCTTGCTCTGGGCGTAGGACGTCCAGCCGTCGTACTTCGTGCGTTCGAAGAACAGGTCCTCGAAATGAATGTCCCCTTCCCGGCCCATCGCGCGGTCGTGGTAGCAGCTCGAAAGGTTGACGATCCGTGCTGGCGCACTCTCGACGAGGCGCGCCGTCAAAAGAGAGGTCAGCAGGAAGTGACCGAGATGATTGACGCCGATCTGCAGCTCGAATCCATCGGCCGTCCGCCCCCGCGGCGTATTCATCACACCGGCGTTGTTGATGAGCAGCTGAATGCGCTCATGCGCGGCCAGCACCTCACGCGCAAACGTCCGCACGGAGGCGAGCCGTCCTAGGTCGAGCTCTCGAACCTCCAGGCGTGCCGCTGGGACCGCGCGCCGAATGGCGTCGGCTGCTGCCCGACCCTCCTCGAGCCGTCGCACTCCCATCACGACCAGCGCGCCCTGCCGGGCCAGCTGCTCGGTCGTGGTGTAGCCAATGCCGGAGTTGGCACCGGTCACCACGGCAACCTGCCCGCGCAGGTCACGAGCGAGCAGTTCAGGCGGACACATGAGGGGCTTGGACATCGGCAACATCTCCCAGGTTGAGGGGGCCGGCAGGGGGCGCCGGCAGGGCCGGCAGGGGGCGCCGGCAGGGCCGCCTTGATTGGCGACTGCTGTTCTCTAATCTAAGAGAACATCGGTCTCTTGTCAAAGGTCTGCTACACAGTTCGGATGAGCGGCGAGTTCCAGCGCGCCCGGCGCCCCGAGCACAAGGAGGAACGTCGCGCTCAACTGCTAGAAACCGCAGCGGAATTCCTGATTGGCGGTGGCTCCCTCCACGACCTCGGCCTGAGCGAGCTCGCCCGGCGCGCCGGCATGGCGAAGTCGAACGTGTACCGCTACTTCGAGTCGCGGGAAGCGCTGCTCCTCGAGCTCTTGCAGCGCTCGTTCGTCCAATCCTTTCAGCGCTTCGGCCAGACCGCCGCGGCCCATGGGGTGCCGCTCGCGCTGGGGCCGTTCGTTCAGCTCTTTGCGACCACACTCGCGACCGAGCCACTCCTCGGGCAGCTCACGAGCGCCTTACCTTCCGTCCTCGAGCACAATCTATCCAAGGACGCCATCCGCAGCTTCAAACAAAGCTCTCTCGCTTTCCTCGAGAGAGCCGCGGAGGCACTGCACGAAGTCTGCCCCGACCTGAGCGCGGCCCAGCACCTGGACCTGCTCAGTCACTCGCTCGTCGTCATCACCGGCCTCTGGCCCCATGCTCACCCAGCTCCGGTCGTCACCGAGCTGGTGCGAGAGCCGGACCTCACGGCATTCGCTCACGACTACCTACCAGACTTGGAGCGAGCCCTCCGTCGCTACGCACGCGGTCTCCTGGCCGAAGCAGCTGACGCAGCGGAACTGGGCAAATAGCCCTGTTGATGGCGCGGCACCCGGGCCAGTGTGGGTAAGTCACCTGCCTTTCGCCACCTCACGCGCGCGATCATCTTCCTCCCCCTGGCAGCGGGCGCCTGACACGATTCCTGCGCCGCGACACCGCCCGCACGCTCGAGCGACGATCCAGACTGCGACCTTGGAACGACCAGCCGAATCGCTCCACGCTGCAGCCATCACAGGTCGCTCACACCCTAGCTTCGAATCAAGTCACGCTAGAAGAACGCCTATCGGCGAAGGTGAGACAAAAATACCCAGACCTGGGTCCACCCAACTACCGGACACGCCTGCGTCATCGTAAGCTTGCCGGACACCCTCGCGCCGACCGCTCCGTCCTTCAGGTACTCGTGAAGATCCTACTCAACAGCCTTCTCATTCTTTCCCTTGCCACCCTGATCAACTGCTCCGGCACGCCTTCATTCCAGGATGGAACGGGCGGAACCGAGAATGAAGGCGGGGAAACCAGCACCGGCGGGGGCTCCTTCGTCATCGGTAGCGGCGGCGATGGATCTGGTGGCAGCGGAACCGGAGGCACCGCGGTCACGACGGGCTGCGGCGACGGGGTGCAAGACGACGGCGAGGAGTGCGACGACGGCGACGAAGCGAGCGGAGACGGCTGTTCGAGTAGCTGTGAGGTCGAGCCGGGGTTCTCGTGCCCCGTGCCGGGTGCGACGTGCGAAGAGTGCGGGAACGGCATCGAGGAGAGCACCGAGGAGTGCGATGACGGCAATGGGGACGACGACGACGGCTGCTCGAGCGCTTGCGAGGTCGAGGTCGGCTTCACCTGCGACGTACCGGGCCTGCCCTGCTACGACTGCGGCAACGGCACACTCGAGGGGTTGGCCGAAGGCTTCGAGCAATGCGACGACGGCGCCAACGCCGATGGCGACGGCTGCAGCGAAGCATGCGTCATCGAGGCTGGCTTCAACTGTCCGACGGACGGCGGAGTCTGCGACGAGTGCGGGGATGGCCTGGTCGGCGAGCTCGAGGTCTGCGACGACGGCAACCACTTCTCGGGTGACGGATGCCTCTTCAATTGTACCCTGGTCGAAGCCGGGTACGACTGTCCCGAGGACGGCGGCGAGTGCCGCAGCTGTGGCAACGGTCGCCTGGAGGACGGAGAAGCCTGCGACGACGGGAATGCCGAAAGCGGCGACGGCTGCAGCAGCGACTGCAACGTGCCGGAGGTCGGCTTCATTTGCGCCGTACCTGGACGCTCTTGCTACCAGTGCGGCAACGGCGTGCAGGAAGGCGCCCTCGGGAGTGGCGAGACTTGCGACGACGGCAGGAGCTGCGCCGACGGCACGCGCTGCGACAGCGATGGCGACTGCAGCGATTCCAGCAGCTGCGAGACGCGGAGCGGCGACGGCTGCAGCGCCAGTTGCGACGTCGAAGCGGGCGCCTGGTCTTGCCCGCTGCCCGGCCAGCCTTGCGTCAACTGCGGCAACGGGACCGTCGACGGACAAGCCGGTGTGGACCTCATCTACGAGCAATGCGATGACGGCCTCGCCTGTGCCGATGGGACCGCGTGCACTCAAGACTCCGACTGCAGCGGAATCGGCGACGAAGAGTGCAACCCGCGCTCCGACGACGGCTGCTCGGACTACTGCCAGCTCGAGATCGGCGCTTCGTGTGTTGGCGAGCCGTCGAGCTGCATCATCTGCGGCGATGGCCTCATCGAAGGCAGCGAGACGTGCGACGACGACAACCGCTACGACAGCGATGGCTGCTCTTCGAGCTGTCAGGAAGAGGCCGGCTGGACGTGTGACCCCATCGACGGCTGCTGGAACTGCGGCGACGGCATCAAGCAGCCGGCCGAGGATTGCGACGACAAGAACATCACGGGCGGCGACGGTTGTGCCGCAAACTGCACGGTCGAAGCCGGTTTCATCTGCGAAGTCCCCGTTGGCAAGCTGCGCAGCACCTGCGACCAGTGCGGGAACGGTATCCGGCGTCTCAGCGAGGAATGTGACGACGGCAATGGCGCCACGGGCGATGGCTGCACGCTCTGTGCCCTGGAAGGTCCGGAATGGACTTGCCCAGACCCGGGCGGCCTGAGCTGCAACCGCTGCGGTAACGGCGTCCTCGAAGGCGAGGAAGTGTGCGACGACGGCGGCTACGCGGGCACCAACGACGGCTGCAGTGCGGACTGCTTGGTCAAGCAGGACGACTACAATTGCTTTGCGCTCGGACAGCCCTGCGTCGAATGCGGCAACGGCGTCCGCGAGACCGGTGAGGTTTGCGACGATGGCGACACTGCGGACGGCGATGGCTGTCGCGCCAACTGCCTGGCTCTCGAGTCGGGCTGGTTGTGCAGCACTCCCGCCGGCGCGCTCAGCACCTGCAGCCAGTGCGGCAACGGCACGCTCGACATCGACGAGGAATGCGACGACGGCAACGCAGCCGGCAGCGACGGCTGCACGAGCTGCCTCGTCGACGACAACTGGAGCTGCTTCCCCTCGGTGCCGTCTGTCTCGACCTCGCGCTCGAAGTGCGACCGCTGCGGCAATGGCGTCGTCAAAGGCGACGAAGAGTGCGACGACGGCACGCTCGCTGGCGGCGATGGCTGCTCGGCGTGCACCATCGAGTCGACGGATTGGACCTGTGCTCCCACCGGCGGCACCTGCTTCCGCTGCGGGGATGGAACGATCCAGATCGGTGAGGTGTGCGACGCCGGCAGCGCCAACAATGGCAATGGCTGCGCGGCCGATTGTTCCGGTGTAGCACCGGATTGGTACTGCCCGGTCGCCGGTCAGCCGTGCCAAGAGTGTGGCAACGGCACGCGCGAAGCCCAAGAAGCGTGCGACGACGGCAATACGGACCCGAACGATGGCTGCCGCGACGACTGCAAGGCCATCGAAGTTCCGTGGCTGTGCAGCGAAACGGCTGGGCTGACGAGCTGCACCCTTTGCGGCAACGGCCTACAAGACCAAGGCGAGGTCTGCGACCCCGGACAAGCCAATGCCGGCGAAGGCTGCAGCGCCGATTGCAGCAGTGTCGCTCCGAACTGGACCTGCCCCGAATTCGGCGTGGCTTGTGAGCTCTGCGGTGACGGTGTCGTCGCCACCTACGAAGCCTGCGACGACGGCAACGTGCTCGGAACCGGTGTTGGCCTGGCTGATGGCTGCGCCGCCGACTGCCAGAACGTAGACGCGAACTGGAGCTGTCCGATCGCAGGCGTCGAGTGCAACTTGTGCGGCAACGGCCTGCTCGAAGGTGCCGAACAGTGCGACGACAGCACCGAGGCCGGCGGTGACGGCTGCGGCGCCTGCACGCTCGAGAGCGGCTGGACGTGCACCCAGAACACGCCGCCGACTCCAGGTGCCGTGTGTACGTCGCTCGGTTGCGGCGACGGCTACGTCGCCGGCAGCGAGGAATGTGACGACGGCGACGCCGCTGGTGGTGATGGCTGTAGCGCGCAGTGTCAGATCGAGGACGGCTACGTGTGCCCTTCGGGCGGCGGCACGTGCGAGGTCAACGTCTGCGGCGACAACATCATCGGCGGCGACGAGCAGTGCGACGGTGAGGCTGACTGCACGGATGACTGCCTGCTCGAGGGTGTTTGCGGCGACGGTTTCGTCGGCGCGGACGCACTCGGCAATGCCGAGGCATGCGACGACGGTGGCTACACCGGCACCAACGATGCTTGTTCGGCCACCTGCACGTGGACGGGCAACTACGCCTGCGTCTACACGGCTCCCATCACCTCGGCCGATTGCGCTCTCACCACCTGCGGCGATGGCATCATCGGCAACCAGGAAGCCTGCGACGACGGCAAGACTTGCTCCGACGGTGACCTGTGCAGCACCGACGCAGACTGCGGCGGAGCCGTCGGCTCGTGCGCGGTGCGAGACGGCGACGGCTGCAGCACCACGTGCCAGCTCGAAGCCTTTTACGAGTGCGACGGCGACGTTCAGGGGCGCAGCGACTGCGATCCGTTCTTCCAGTGGGTACTGGTCAACCGCTTCAAGCTGGCCAACATCGACCCCAAGGTCCTCGCGTACGATCCGGCGACGCGCTCGTTCGTGGGCTTCTCGCAAGGCATGGCGGCCAACGTGCTCGAGCTCTGCCTCGACGGCACGGTGATCGAACATCCCATCAGCAACCCGAACCAGGGGCAGATCTGCTATCCGGGGAATCCGACCTGCACCACGTTCGCCTCGCAGACTGCGTTCTTGGCCGAAATGTCGATCCGTCAGTACCCGCTCAGCTGGTCGGGCAGCTCGATGACGGGTGGCACCTACGACGCAACGTACCAAGACTGGTACTACATCGACGGCAGCAATCTGCGTCGGATCGAGTCCCAGCCGCGGTGCAGCGGCGGAGCTTGCCTCTCCGTGCCGGCATCGTCGACGGTCGTTGCCTCGACTCCACTGACTGGCCATCTTGCGAACGCCAGCGGTCTCACCATCGGCGACGACGGACGCATGTACGTGGCCATCGCGCCCACCACCAAGGGCGGGACCATTCGGGCATTCGAGCGGAACGGTACGGCGAACGACACCACCATCGGCTTCGACTTCACGGCGGTGGTCGCCAGCTGGACGGTGGGCGGTGACGACGTGCTCGATGGCCTCGTCAACCTCTCGGGTGTGGGCGCAGTCGGTGTGATTGCGGATGCCCCGTCCGGCCTGCTGAAGGACGGTAGGAGCGACCTTTTGGCCTACGACATCAGCGCGGCGGCTGCGATGTTCGGCGAGTCGAGCGTTCCTGGAACGCTCTTCCGCGATACCGACGTCAACGGCGTCTCGATCGCCATCGGCTCGCCCAACGCGCTCGACATGACACCCGAAGGCGACGCCATGGAAAGCACGACGGACGGCTCTGGCTTCGTCTTCTGCACCAAGTCGAACGGTGGCGAGTGCTACTACTTCGCCCAGTCTTGCGACAGCGACGACGACTGCGCCTCCGGGGCGAGCTGTCAGCCGGACGGCCACTGCTCCGCGACGGGCGCGGCCAACGACGACTTCGACTCGACGGCTCTGAACGCTGACGTTTACGTGAACGTGCTGGCCAACGACCGAGCCGGCGAGTCGATCTGCCAAGATCTCGACTTCTCGATCGACAGCGTCACCCCCATCACCGCTCTCGGCGGTGAGGCGATCCTCTACACCGACACCGCGACCTGCGCGACGAATGGCAGCTGCGAGTGCGGAGGCCTCGGCACCTGCGTGCTCTACACACCGCCGGTCGACAAGTGTAACCTCATCGACACGTTCAGCTACGTTGCCAACATCGGCGGCGATGAGCAGGATTCGGCGACGGTCCGCATCACGGTCACGTGCGCTTGCGGCAACGGAGCCCTCGATGTCGGCGAGGAGTGCGATCCGAGCCCCTCGAATCCGCTACCGGCCGGCCAGGTCTGCAACAATGCCACCTGCAAGCTGGTACCGGCCTGCGGCAACGGCTTCACCGAAGGCACCGAGGCCTGCGACGACGGCAAGCACTGCACCGACGGTGATCCGTGCACGTCGACCGCGGACTGCAGCGGCCTCAGCGACACCAGCTGCCGCACACGAAGCGGCGACGACTGCTCGTGGGATTGTAAGGTCGAGGGTTGCGGCAACGCCGCTCCGGATCCCGGCGAAAGTTGCGACGACGGCAACACGAACGATGGCGACGGCTGCAGCTCCGCCTGCCAGCTCGAAGTCTGCGGCAACGGCATCCTGGATGCTGGCGAATCGTGTGACGATGGCAACGGCGACCCGACGGACGGCTGCCTCTCCAACTGCACCTTTGGTGCCATCTGCGGCGATTCGATCACCGGCGGTGCGGAAGAGTGCGACGACGGACCGACGGGTAGCGACAATTGCAGCGACGCCTGCGAGTTCCGCTACTGTGGCGACGGCACGACCGACGTAGCGCTGGGTGAGGTCTGCGACGATGGCGTGGACAACGGCACCGTGAGCAGCTCCTGTTCCTGGAACTGCCAGCTGGAAGTCTGCGGCAACGGCGCCATCGAAGGCGCGGAGGAATGCGACGACGAGAATGCGCTGTCGAACGACGGCTGCTCGATCGACTGCGCCCTCGAGTACTGCGGCGACGGCATCCAGCAAACGGACGAGGACTGCGACTACGCCGCGGGCGGCGCACCGGCCACCTGCCGCAACGACTGCACCAATGCCTTCTGCGGCGACGGTCTCGTCGACGCAGGCGAAGAATGCGACGATGCCAATGCCTTCGACGGCGACGGCTGTACGGTGGGCTGCGCGCTCGAGTTCTATTGCGGTGACGGCGTGACCTCGTCCGGAAACGGCGAGCCGTGCGACTTCACCAACCCGAGCGACCCGGTGACACAGGCCGGCCTCTGCAGCCAGGAGTGTAGCGTCATCGAATGCGGCAACGGCCTCATCGAGCAGGGCGAGGAATGCGACAACGCCGACAGCAACGCCAGCGCGTGCCGTCCGAGCACCGACGAGAACGCCTGCACCGTCCCCCGCTGCGGCGACACCATCATCGACGCTGGTCGTGGTGAGACCTGTGACGATGGCAACAAGACGGCCGGCGATGGCTGCAGTGCCTTCTGTTTGGTCGAGCCCTACTGCGGCAACGCTCGCGTCGATGGTGGCGAGGAGTGCGACAACGGCGGAAAGTGCGGCGGCACCGGTGCTGCCTGCACCAAGAACAGCGACTGTTCGAGCCAGGCATGTCTGCCCGTTTCGGGCGACGGCTGCTCGGCCAGCTGCTTGTACGAAGGCTGTGGCAACGGTCTCGTGGAGAGCCCCGGTGAGCAGTGCGATCCTGCCGCTCCATCCGCGCCAGCGAACTGTCGCATCAACTGCACGCTGGCGGTGTGTGGCGACAGCGTCCTCGACGCTGGGGAAGAGTGCGACGATGGGCAATCGGGCAGCGCTGGCTGCACGGCACCCGGATCGTCTGGGGGCGGCTGCAGGCTGACCACCGTCTGCGGCAACGGCACGCGTGAGGGCAGCGAAGGCTGCGACGACGGCAATGGCCAGAACGGCGATGGCTGCAGCTCGGTCTGCCAGTGGGAGTATTGCGGCAACGGCGTGCGTGACCGCAATGCGTCCGGGGCCTTCACGGAGGAATGCGACGACGGGAACAATCAGTCGGGCGATGGGTGTTCCTCGGTTTGCCGTGAAGAGGCGGTGTGCGGTGACGGCGATACCGAAGCCCCGGAGCAGTGCGACGACGGCAAGCAGTGCTCAGACGGTGAGGACTGCACGTCGAATGCGGACTGCACGGGCGTCGGTGACGGCACCTGCCGCACTCGCTCCAGCGACGGCTGCAGCGCCGACTGCCGCGTCGAGGCATCGTGCGGTGACGGTATCGTGCAATCCGGCGAGGCCTGCGATCCGCCGGGCTCGACGGTGGGCGGCCAGCTCTGCACCGTGAACTGCACCCTCCAGGTGGTGAAGTAACCGGAGCGGCCCGCACGGGCGAGGAGCAGGGTGCCGACGCCGCTGTCGGCGCCCTGTGAGCCGGCTCGCTCAACAGGGTGCTGAAAAAGTCTTTTCAGCACCCTGCGTGCTTCTCCGCGCGGACAAGTCGAGCGAGAGCGGTGCGAAGAACCCCCTCCTTGTGAGGGGTTTTCGCACCTTCGCTAGCCACTGCCCCGCGCGGGCACGATTGTTCTCGTCGGCAGGGTGCGGGCACCCTGCTGCGTGCTTCTCCGCGCGGACAAGTCGAGCGAGATCGGTGCGAAGAACCCCCTCCTTGTGAGGGGTTTTCGCACCTTCGCTAGCCACTGCCCCGCGCGGGCACGGTTATTCTCGTCGGCAGGGTGCTTTCTTCAGCACCCTGTTAAACGCGTGGGCGCGGCAGCGAGCGGATGCCGACGCTCCGCCGGAAAGCTAGTCGACCTCGATGAAGGACTAGTCGACCTCGATGAACCCTAGGTCGGGGCCGAGGCCATCGTACTCGCCGGCGCCAGCGCCGTTGCGATCCTCCCCCACCGCGACACCAGCATCGACCGCGGGGCTCGTGCTGGAGAGGGTGTAGTCGTCGGCGCCCGGGTTCACGTAGAGGGGATCGGCTGTCAAATAGGGCGCGCCCGGCGTGCAGCTGTTGCAATCGCCCGACGCGTTCTGGAACAGCAGGTTGTGCGTGATGCTGGTGAAGCGGTTGTCCGCCGCGTTGAGGCCGAAGGTCCCCGAGCCGGTGACGATGTTGTTGCGAAAATCGATCTGGCTCGCCTGGCCGACGGAAACCCCGGTTCCGGCAGAGGCCTCGATCGTGTTGAACCACATCGTCGCGCCCGTCAGACTGCCGAGCGAGATGCCGACGTCCGCACGGACCACCAAGTTGCCGACGAGCACGGCGCCCGATGCAGCAGCATGCAGGAAAATGCCGTCGGTATCGATGTCGAGAATGCGATTGTCGCGGATCTGCGGACTCGAGCCGTAGCAGGCGAGCCCTGCTCCGCCACTCGAGGCGATGTAGTTGCCCAGGATCAGCGATTCCGTCCCGTACACCGAGACGGGTTGGCCGTTGTCGTGGATGTACGACCCGATCAGCTCGAGCCCCGTGGCCGCGTCGTCCGCTAGATAGACCGGCTCCCCGTTGCAGCCCGAAATCTCGACGTCACGGATCGAGACCTCCGAAGCGTCCGAGTGGAGACAAGCGGCGGCACTCGACGCCGCAGAAAAGTCGAGACTCGCGCTTTCGCCCACCAGGATGATGCTGCCTGTGATCGTGGGCAGCACGCTCCCGAGCGTCAAGTCAGAGCTCGGCTCGAGACCAATCGTCTGGGAACCCGGAGTCACGTTGGCGAGGTTGATGGCCTCTCGCAGGGACAGGCCCGTCTGTCCCGGGTCGGCTGGCGTTGCCCCAGGATCGTTTTCGTCCGCAGTCGTGGTCACCGGATAGTCGATCGGGACGGAGCCTCCCGAGCCGCCACTGCCCGAGCCGCCACTGCTCGTGCCGCCGCTGCTCGAGCCGCCGCTGCCTGCCCCGCCGGAGCTCGCACCACCCGAGCTCGCCCCGCCGGTGCTCGCACCACCCGAGCTCGCCCCGCCGCTGCCCGCACCGCCCGTAGTCGGGTCGCCGCCCGCACCGTCGTTCCCGCCCGATCCGCCGCCGGTGCCCGCCCCGCCTGAGCCACCGGAAGTAGTGCCTCCGGAGCCGACCGCCGGTCCGGCGCCAGATCCGTCCGAGGAGCCATCGGATCCTCCCGATGCACCGTCCGACCCGGCCCCGCCGAGCGAGCCATCAGGGTCGAATAGCTCGTACGACAAGCGGCAGCCCGTCAAGGCAGCGCCTGCGAGTAGCGACAGGGCGCACAAGGAAGACCTCACGATACCATCATGCCAGAGGCCGCCTCGATCTCAAACCACACGCTGAGCCGTCGCGGAGGCCGAAGGGCCCTCGTGATCGGCTCCTCGTGGTCCACACGGCCAGGTGAGCGCGGGGCGGCGGCGGGCCGAGCGGCCGTCGCGCGCCCCGAGGTCGAGCGGCTCGTGTGGGCGGGAGTCGCCGAAAGGCGTGCACTGTGGCGAAAGGCAGCCTAGGCTGGGAGTTGGGGGAAAGGTCCCCCTGCAATTGCGGGAGTTGACTTACATGATGAGCTTCAATGCAAATTCGAGAACCTGTGCCTTCCTTCTGGCCATCGCCTTCCTGAGCGGCTGCGGCGGAAACAGCGTGGTTGTGGATTCTGGATTGCCTCCGGACAAGAAGGCCAACGAGCTGACGACGGACGAGGCGGACCAGCTCTGCGATGCCACCGTCGAAACAGCCAATACGGAGCTCGCCGCGGTCGACGCGTGCAAGCTGCCGGGCTACACGGGAGCGCTCCTCGCTTACGCGTCGGGCGCCTCGGACGAGGACATCCAGGCAGCTTGCCAGGAGAGCTACGACGACTGCGAGGAGAGCGGAGCGGGCGATATCGAGTTCCAGTCGTGCAACACCACGACGATGGCTCAGGAGTCCTGCGAGATGACGGTCGCCCAGTACGAGGCCTGCACCGCCGATCAGATTCAACTCTTGGTCGATGGCTACGGCGAAATCCCGAGCTGCGGGTCGATCACGGCTGCGCGCATCGAAGCAGATCAGGAAGCGACCGAAGGCGAAGAGCCGCAAGAAACGTCCGCGGCGTGCCAAGAGGCCGAAGCTGCCTGCCCAGACGGCTTCTGAGAGACGGTGATCGGGCTCTCGCTCAAAAGAGCGAGAGCCCGGTGTTGTCCGTGAACATCTCGAGCGCGCGCATGCCGAGTTTGCTGTTGCCCTTGGGATTCAAGCCCGGACTCCAGGCGCCGAGCACGAAGTGCCCGGGCAAAACGGTGATGATGCCGCCGCCGACTCCGCTCTTGCCCGGCAAGCCGACGCGGTAGGCAAACTCGCCAGCTTCGTCATAGAAGCCGCAAGTGAGCATGAGGGCATTGATGCGCTTGACGGCGCGAAGCGGCATGACTTCCCTGCCCCAGGAGCGTCCGCCCCGGCACAAAAAGGCGAAGGCGTGAACGAGCTGCTCGAGGGTCATCTCGAGCGCGCAATGGTGACAGTAGACGTCGAGGACGCGTTCGACGTCTGCTTGGAGATTGCCGAAGCCGCGCATCAAATGGGCCAAGGCTCGATTGCGATGGGCGGTGGCCAGCTCTGATTCGGCTACCTCGAGGTTGAAGCCGATGCTGCTGTCCCCGCTCAAGGCCCGCACGAACTCGAGGATGGCCTCCTTCGGCTGGGCTTCACGGGCGATGAGCATGTCCGTGACCACGAGCGCACCAGCGTTGATGAACGGATTGCGGGGGATGCCGCTCTCGTATTCGAGCTGCACCAAGGAGTTGAACGGATCGCCGGATGGCTCGACCGACACGCGCTCGAACGAATCGAGGTTCTGAGGCAGCACCATGGCGAGCGTCAGAACCTTGCTGATGCTCTGGATCGAGAGCGGCACGTTCGCGTGCCCCACCGAATGCGTCGCGCCGCCGATCTCGTGTAGGCACAGCCCGAAGTAGCTGGGATCGACTCCAGCCAGCTCGGGGATGTAGTCGGCCACCTTGCCCTCACCCACGAAAGGCAAGCACGCCTCGTAGACGCGTCGCAGCTCGGAAGCGTAGTTCACTCTCCGCCCGTGCCATGAATCGTGGTCCACGTGAAGAGACCAGCGGGCACGACTCGTTCCGGAAACAAGAGGTCCGGAAGCGCACGCCTCTGCTGCTACTCGACGCCCGGTCGCAAGCCGATCAGGCGATGCACGAGCACCTCCTGCTCGCGGCCTTTGACTTTGATCTTGCGCAGTGGCTCCGCCAAAACCGATGCCTCGACCTGCTGGAAGAGGTCGTCGGACATGATGACGTCGCAACCCAGCTCCTTCGTCATGCCTTCCAGGCGTGAGGCAAGGTTCACCGCGTCGCCGATGACCGTGTACTCCATCCGCTGGGCGTGCCCCATGTTGCCAGCCACGACCTGGCCCGTGTGCAGGCCGACGCCCGTGCGGATCTCAGGCAGCCCGCGCTGCCGAAAGCCTTCGTTGATCGTGGCGAGCCGTGCCCGCATGTCGAGCGCCGACCGCACGGCGTTCAGTGCGTCCCCCGCCTCGGGTACGGGAGCGCCGAAGACCGCCATGATGGCGTCCCCGATGAACTTGTCGACGACGCCGTTGTGCGTGAGCACGCTCTCGACCATGCCGCTGAAGTACTCGTTCAGGAAGTCGAGCAGCTCTCGTGGGGGCATGCTCTCGCTGATGCTGGTGAACGAACGAATGTCCGAGAAGAGGATGGTAACTGGCACCAAGTCGCCGCCGAGCTGTTGATCCGCCTTCATCAGATGATCGGCCACTTGCCGCGTCACATAACGGCCGAAGGTTTCCTTCAGGCGATCACGTTCCTTGAGGCCTTGCACCATCTCGTTGAAGTGGCGGGTGAGGCTCTCGAGCTCGTCACCGGTGCGGACCGCAGGCGCCAGGACGTAGCGCCCCTCCTTGATCTCACCAGCAGCTGCGTCGATGCCGCGAATGATGCGTCCCATACGCCCGGCGACCCAGAGCGCGAGCGTCAGCACCACGGCGCACGAAAGCCCGATCTCCCACAGGTGCCGTTCGAGGTTGGCCTGCACCCTCTGCCGAACCGTCGTGACATCGCGTGAAGCAGTGAGCTCGACCGACAAACCCGGACGTTGGAGGCCTGCAGGCCGAAAGGTCCGCACGGCGAAGACGCGACCTGCTTGCTCGGCGAAGCTCACGCCCGGCTTGGTGGAACGCAGGCGGGGCGCGGAATGCCCCGCAGTGCTCGCCAGCAGCTGTCCCTCGATGTGCAATGCCAGCTGCGCGTCGATCTTCTTCTCGAGGTGCGCGAGGTAGCGCGCATTGACCGGAGACAAGAGCGCGACCGCCCCGACCTGCTTGCCCTCGGCGAGCACGGGAGCCGCATTGATCATGGTGTACCCGGGCCCCTCTTTCAGCCGCACCGGGACGAGTCCCACCAGCTGTTCGCCCCGAAGGAGCTTGGCAAACTCGGCGCCGTCCGCCGGGCCGAGCGTCGCAGGTCCCCGATCGGCCTTCACGCCGGCCAAGACCTGGCCTGCCGCGTCGGTGACCAGGATCACCCGGTACTTGTAGACGGCGCCCAAGCGATCGGCGAAACGCTGAACGCGCTCGACGTCGCGGCTCGCGATGGCACGCTGCAGAAAGCCACTCTCGGCCCCGAAAGTGAGCGCCAAGCGGGCGTTCTTCTCGTACTCCTCGACGGTATCGTCGAAGCGCTGCCCGACCGCCTCGATGTCCCGGGCCGCCTCTTCCAAGATGCGCGCCTCGGCCTGACTGCGGTCAGCGATGACGCCGAGTAGCACTGGCACCGTGGAAGCTACGACGAGCCCAGCCAGCTTCCAGCGCACGGAGACCATTTTCAGCCTCAGTGTCGTCGATTGCGCGCGCGGCCGCAATCCCGCCACCGCGAACGCCTCGCGGCGCGGGTGTCGGGGGCTCGGACTACGGGGTGCAGTAGTCGCGGCTCTGCACGCGGACGAAGCTCGTAGCGAGGGGTGTCGCTGCCTCGAGCGCGTCGATCACGCCTTCTGCAGTATTGGCGCCAGCCACGTCGAAGGTCGCGGTGGACAGGGCGTAGAGCCGAAACTCGTACACGTTCTCGCACGCGCCCGACCCCATGTACGAGGGCATGCCCGCGCTGAAGCCCGCCTGCTTGGCCATGATGGGCGTGGTCAGGTTCGCGCCACTCGCCAGACCAGCGGGGACCGCGAGCGTGCCGGCGGGAATGTCGTAGAGCGCCCAGTGCGGATTGCCGAGCGTGACATCGTAGAGCGTCACCGCATAGCTCATGGTTCCCTCAGGACCCTCCGCCCAGCTCATCGCGGGGGAGATGTTGTCCCCGCCAATGAACGTGGCCACGTTCTCCTGGGGGAAAAGTGGGCAAGCCGCTTCGGAGCCGACAGCGCAGTCATCGTTGTCGAGCCCCGTGACCCCGGTCACCGTGAGCCCAAACTCCGTCGCACCGCCGCCCGTCCCCGCGCCACCGCTGGCTGCCCCGCCGGTGGCTGCGCCGCCGCTGCTCGTCCCGCCCGCGGCGGACCCTCCACTGCTCGCGCCACCCGTACTGGCCACGCCGCCGGTACTGGCCGCCCCGCCCGTACTGGCTAGCCCCCCCGTGCTCGTCGCGCCGCCGGTCGCCGCTCCACCGCCGGTGGTGGGCGCGCCGCCGGTCGCCGCTCCACCGCTCCCAGTCGAGCCACCTGCGGGCGGGCCGTCACCAGGCACGAGCCCGCCCTCCGAGCAGCCCACCGCGCCCGCCAAGCAGATCGTACCGAGCACCCCCAGACGGCGCAGCGGACGAAGGCGGTAGGACAGACGACCCGAATCGTGACGGCGGAGCATGGCCGGACTCTACGCCGATCGCCGTCGAGTGCGAGGCCCTTCGGCCCACTCGACTGGTCAAAGGTTCCGTTCATGACGCGCGGCGGTGAGCCAAGCCCTTCACTCTCGTGCACACTGATTCGGTCATGAGTCCTCGTCGGGCCTCGCCGCCCGCTTCCGGGCGGACTACTTCCCAGCGGACCGCCACCAAGCCGTCCGCAGTCCGCTTGCTTTCTGCCGAGCGCCAGCTTCTGCACTTGCTCACCCTGCTCGGTGGCAGCGCCGCGCACTTCGACTTCCAGCAGCTGCTCTTCTTGCTCAGTCAGGAGCTCGGCGACAACGCGCGCTACGCCTTCGTTCCATACCGCTCCGGCGCACATTCCTTTTCGGTCGACCACGCGCGGAGCAAGCTCGTCCGGGCGGGCCTCCTCACAGGCGATGAGCAGCTCTGGCGACTCACCGATGAAGGCCGCCGGTTGGCCGGGCTTCCGTCCGATCCGCGCCTCGCGTCGTTCGTCGCGCGTCACCAAGATCTGCGCGGTGACGCCCTCCTCGCGGAGTCCTACCGGCGCTTCCCCTTTTTCGCCACACACAGTGAAGAAGCCGAGCGAGTGCTGGCCGACGATCCGGCTGCGCTCCAGGCCATCGCGGCGTACCGCCAGCGCGACCCGACGAGCGCACTCTGCACCGTCGGCTACGAAGGGCACACACCCGAGAGCTACTTCACCCTACTGCTGCGGAGCGGCGTCACACTGCTCTGCGATGTGCGTCGGAACCCGTTCAGTCACAAGTACGGCTTCTCGAAGACCACGCTCGGTCGTGCCGCCTCCGCCCTCGGTCTTCGCTACGAGCATCTGCCCGAGCTCGGCATCGACTCCGCCCGGCGCACTGCCCTATCCGCACCCGCCGACTACGAGGCTCTCTTTCGCGACTACGAGCAGCGCTGGCTGCCCACACAAGGCGCTGCCCTCGAGCGAATCCAAGGCTGGCTCGACGCCGGAGCTCGCGTCGCCCTCACCTGCTACGAGCATCGGCCGGAGCAGTGTCACCGGCGTTGCGTGGCCGCGGCGCTCGAAGCGCGCGGCGCTGGCGGACCGGTGCTCCACCTCTGAACACCCGCAAGGCAGGTTACCCCGTCATTCCGGCGCCACGCAGCGCCCGCGCAGCGCCACTTGCCCGCCGGCGAGCTGCCAGGTCGAGTCCGAGAGGAAGGCCGGCAAGGGCGGGCTCTCGAGCGACGCCACGGGATCGTGCTGCGCGACGTCGCGGTCGGTCGCAACGAGGGTGATCTTGGCGCCCGTGGCGAGACGCAGGGGCTGATCGAACATCCAGTCGAACGCGTAGGTCTGCACTTCCGGCGAGCCGACGGCGATGCCGCCGGGGCCGCGCAGCGTCACCTGCACGTCGGGCGGCGAATCGTCGACGTCCCACATCGCTCCGTGCTGGTCGCGCGCGGGAATGGTCCAGCTGAGCTGCGCGAACTCCCAAGCCTCACAGCGGTCGCAGCCGGACGTCCCGGCGCAACCTGACCGGGGCGCCGGATCTTCGTGGCCAGTGCGGCCTGGGATGCGGCGCCATTCGACGAGTACCGGGACGGGCGAGCCCGTTTGGAAACGAGCGTCCACCTGATCGAGCGTGCTCGCGAACACCGCTTTCTTGCTGTCGAAGGTCACGCCGAGACCCAGGGACTGACAGCGCGCCTCCTGCTCACGCGAGAAGGCCTCCACTCCGCCCTTGGCGACGAGCAGGTGCGCCTCGAAGCCTGCACCGAGCGCAGTCTTGTTCACCTGACAGACGACCTCGTACGACCAACCGAGGTACACCTTGCTCGGGTAGTAGACCGCGTCGTCGGGAGCGCCGCGCGCGCCGCTCGTCTCGTCGAGCTCGAGCACGTCGGCCACCTGGACCAGGCGCCGGCTCACGTAGGTGCTGTCACCATCGACCGACGCGTGCGCACGAGCCAGGTGCCAAGCGGAAGCGTGCGCCGCGAAGTGCTCGCGATCGCCCGCCTCCACGAACTCGGTGGTGAGCCGGTTCTGCACGCTCTTACGCAGTGCGCCTTTGGGAAAGAGCGTCCGCCCGGCCTTGCCCGGCAAGAGCTCGAAATTGGCGTCGTAGGGGGCGCCCAGGTGGTGCGCACTGAAGCCCTCGGGCGCCGACGCAACGAGAAGCGACGACGGCGGCACCCCACTCGGGGTCGCCGGAGGCTGACCACCACCGCACCCCAGGGCGAGTCCCAGCGCGCTCACACCCAGCGCCAGCCCGCCCAGCCCTCGAGAAGCCCAAGTCATGCGGCCATTCTACGCCCTGTCGGGACGGGGCTTCCCCCAGGCTGAGCGACCCCGCGACTCCCCTGGGGAATCCGCCGCTGCGCAGTACTTTTCGCCGCACGCGCAGGTGCTGGTAAACGCTCCAGCATGACAACGCGACCGAAAGCTCTCCTCTCCTGGAGCAGCGGCAAAGACAGCGCTTACTCGCTCCACGTGGCGCGCCAGGAGCGGGCGGTCGACGTCGTCGGCCTGCTCACCACGGTCACCTCGAACTACGGCCGCGTCTCCATGCACGGCGTGCGCGAGAGCGTGCTCGAGCAGCAAGCGGAGCGCGCGGGCCTACCTCTGACCAAAGTATCGATTCCGTCCCCCTGCAGCAACGCCGACTACGAGGCGGCGATGCAGCGCGCGATGGGTGAGGCGCGTGAGCTCGGCATCACACACGTCCTCTTCGGCGACCTCTATTTGGAGGACATCCGCAGCTACCGCGAGAGCAACCTGGCGCGCGTCGGTATGCAGGCAGGATTCCCCATTTGGGGGCGGAATACTCGCGAACTGGCGCAAGAGATGGTCCAGAGTGGCCTCCGCGCCATCCTGACGTGTGTGGACCCGCAGCGCCTGCCGCGCGCGTTTGCAGGGCGCACGTTCGACCGCGACCTCTTGCGCGATCTGCCAGTCGACGTGGACCCGTGCGGAGAGAACGGCGAGTTTCACACCTGCGTGGTGGCCGGGCCCATGTTCTCCGCACCCCTCGACGTCGTGGTGGGCGAAGTGGTCGAGCGCGATGGCTTCGTTTTCGCGGACGTTACCCAGCGAGCATCGTGAGCAGCTTGGTCGTCGTGTTCCAGTTGCGAATCGTCACCTCTTGGTAGAGGGGAAGCTGCGTCAGTCGGCCCAGGCGACTCTGCGTGGCCTTGGCAATCAGTCGCCGGTAGTAGAGAGCATGCTGGCCCGCACTGGCCACGTCGACGGCGGGGTTGGTCGGGAGCAGTGGCAGAGCCTGCTTGGGCTGAAGCGGCGCGCGCGGAAAGATCACGTCGTAGCGGTACTTGTCCGCTCGTTGGCCAAAGCCCGCGGGCGCTTCCGCCACGATGGCGGCCAAGTCGGGCTCGGACACCAGCACCACGCGCGATTCGTAGGAAAACGTCGCACTGAGCGCCCGTTCGATCGCGAGGGCGAGCTTGGCCCCGCTCTTCGTGGGCGATCGAAACACTACGTTGCCGCTCTGGATGTACGTCCGTACATCGTCGAGCTTCAGGCCCTCGAAGCAAGCGCGCAGGTCCGCCATCTTGATGACGTTATTGCCGCCCACGTTGATACCACGCAGAAGGGCAACGTAGCCGGTCGATTGCGGCATGACGCGGCACGATAGACCAGATTGAGCGGCACGCGGAGGGGTATCCCGTTCATTCGAGCGTCGGCGTCTGCCAGGTCTTCCATTCGGCGAGGTTGCCGTCGGCGCCCTGGCCCACGAAAAACTGCCCGGGAGCGTCGCTCTCGTGCTTCAGGAACTTCGCGATGTTCGCGCTCAGAAGCTCGGTGTACGCATCCTTGTACGCGCAGTGACCCGTGTCGGCGACGTCCGAGTGGTAGCTCACGTTGCCTGACGCGCCGAGTGCCGCGAAGACTTCGGCTCCAGCTGCCGTGGCCAGATGTCCCGCCGGAGCGCCGTATTGTGCCTCGTGCATGTTGTCGAGCACCAAGAGGCCGCGCGGCGCAATCATGGCCACGAGCTCGTGCGTATCGATCGGCAGCTTCACGGCGTTCGAGGTGCCATTATCGTAGATGAACGGCTCGAAATCGTTGCTCAGCCAGTTGAGGCCATTGTAATTGTGGTCCGTGCGCTCCTGACCGAGGATATCCACGAGTCGGTAGACAGGCACACCGCCCGTGCTCGTTTCGTGCGGAATGGTGAGCGCGATGCGTTCGTCGAACACTCCGATGGCAAACGCACCCTTGCCGTTCCTGGAGCAGCCGGTGACGCCGAGCCTGCCGACGTCGATCACGCTGCCGTCAGCGGACTGCAAAACGTCGATGATTCGGCTCGCGCCCCAGGCCCAAGCCATGAGCAGCCCGGCGGAATGGTCACCCCCGTAGAGGTCGTAGAACTTGCCACTGTTCGGCTTGCCGCGGGACTGCTCGGGTGTCCCCTCCGTGCCCAGCTCTCCGTGATTGAAATAGATGACCGCAACGCCCTGCTGAAGCAGCCGACTCTCGCCGAGCGAGATGCCACCAAATCCGCCCTTCGTGCCCACGTTGACGATCGCCGGGAAGGGGCCCGCACCGGAAGGCAGCACGATCTCCGCGCTGAAGTCGATCGCCGTCCCCCCTGCTTCCACGTGGACCGTCACCTGGCTCGACGTCACCGAGCCGCTCACGACGTCCGGCGTCGGCTTCTGCCCGTAGATGTACTTCTCCGCCTGGGCCCGGATCTCCTGGCGTCGGCAGCGCCAGTCGCTCTTCTTGGTGAGGGGCGTGCCGTCGATGCGCGTGAACGGATCGGGCAGCTTCTCGATGCTGGAGAGTGCGCTGGGCTCGGCCAGCTCGGGCACATCGCAGTCCGCGCCCGTGTTCTCGACCGCGGTCGCGTAGTCGTAGACGTACTCCGAGCTCTCGCCGCCGGATGCGGCACCGCCCGCTCCGCTGCCCCCGGAAGCCGCGCCGCCGGCCGCGCCGCTTCCGACTGCGCCTCCACTGGCGCTACCACCTGCGGCGCCGCCACTTCCTGGCAGGCCGCCCGAGGCCCAGCTGCCACCGGAGGAGCCACTCACCGTCCCGCCTGCTCCCGGATTCGGCCCACCGCCAGACCCAGGCGAACCGCCCGCAGAGGGCGAGTCGCTCGAGAGCCCCGGCGCGCACGCAGGGGCAGCTGAAAGCATGGCCGCCGACAGCCAGAGCAACGCTCGAGTTCGCATGACGATTCCTGCACGACGGTCCAAGGACCGATGGCGAGCGCCGTCCTCACCTCCCGCATGTTGGTGACGACGGCGTACGAATGAAACCTGTGCCTGCTTCACCGTGGGCGTTCGATGCAGCAGACGAGGCCCGCGCATCATGCGGGACAGGGGCGCCCGAAAGCACGCGCGAAACCGCTACCGCCGACGGCCGGACGACACGAATCGGCGCGCGCCCTTCAAAATTCCATCCGAGTGGCAGGCGCGCAAGCTCTCGAGCCATGAGCGATTGACCTCACGTTCGTCGCCTGGTCTAGGAGGGTGCCTCGAGCCGCACCCTGCCAACGAAAAACAGCGTGCCCGCGCGGAGAAGCACGCCAGGGTGCTGAAAAGACTGCTTTCAGCGCCCTGCTAGCCGGACCTTCGATCGACCGAGCAGGGCGCTTCCGGCTAGGTTGACGACGCGCCCCTGGATTACCGTGTCCGAACTCAACGCATCCGAAGAGCTGCCGCCGTCGACCCCAGAACAGGACGCGGCCTATGAGACGTTGGTCCAATCCGGCGTCACAGGCCTCCCGACGCACAGGTTCGGCACCGAGCTCCCGCTTTGGGCCCACCCATTGCTCTGGTTCAGCATGGCGATGGGAACGCTCTTGCTCGCCTTCCTCCTCTACTTGCCTGATTCGGGCGTGCCCAGGCGGATGGACGAGCTTCTCGTGCTCCCGAACGCGGATGGCGACATCGTTTGGTTCTTCCCCATCATGCTCTTGCCGGCCGCCCTCCCCTTGCTCGTGTACGCCATTGCGTCGAGCAGTACGGAGCTTTTGACGCTGCAGCTGATGGGCAACGTCAAGGCCCGTCTACCGCGAGTGTTCGCAGTGCTCCTGCGAGGTTGTCTTGCGGGCAGCACGTCCTGGCCCGGAGTGCGTCTTCGCTTCAGTACGAGAGTGATCGGGCTCGCCCTGCTTCTGCCAGTGTTCTTCGCCCATGGCCTGTTCACACTCAAAGGCACGTACCGGGCGGTTCATCTGAACGGGATCCGGGAGGTCACTCCCACTCACCTGCGCGAGTTCGACTGGTCGGAGGTCACCAGAATCAGGGCCAGGTGCCGCCTCTCCGAAAGCGGCTGGAACTGGAGCTACGAGCTCGTCTTTCGTTCCGGGGATGAGTTCAACCTCATTCGAAGCGACCATCGCGGGCTCGACCTCGTCGGACGAATCGACCGGATGCTCGCCGAAATGCGGGTCCCCAAGCGCGGAGAGCGCCCGCGTCGCATCGAGTTGTGCACGCGCGACTGGCCGAGAGAGGCGGAACACCCGCTCCTCCGAGAAGTCCTCGGCGGACAGCAGGGTGCCGACAGGCACCCTGCCCACGAGAACGACCGTGCCCGCGCGGACCACTAGCTAACGGAGGTGCGAAAACCCCTCACCTTGACGGGGTGCTTCGCACCGCTCTCGCTCCCGCCGCGC
>Ga0315910_10000166_pt1 | contig 76586 bp, 64 predicted proteins | sample EdamamesoilMG_FD_204470 | JGI IMG/M metagenome (GOLD analysis project Ga0315910, IMG submission 204470) | Garden soil microbial communities collected in Santa Monica, California, United States - Edamame soil | ecosystem: Environmental > Terrestrial > Soil > Garden | place: USA: California...
TTGGGGCAGCGCGGAGGACGGAAGGTCATGGCGGTGGTTCGGGGACCGACGTCCCCTCGAGCGGAAGACGTCGCGAACTCGCCGCGGTGACAGGTGAACTGAAAGAATCTCAGCGCCCCGTCACCGATTCCGGCCAATTCAGGGGGCCAGTTTCGGGGAGGGTAGATCGGCAGAGCGCCTCCACCCTCCTCCCCACCTCCGTCCAAGCCAACTCCCTCTCCGCCCTGACCCGCGCCTCCTGCCCCCAGCGCTTGCGCGCCTCCGGCGACGTCGACGCGCGCCGCAGCGCCTCGACCCACGCCTTGACGTCTCCCGCCCCCGCGACCAGGCCCGAGCGTTCGTGGTCGATCAACGGCGCGAGCGCCGGCCGCTCCGATGTGATCACCGTCACCCCGCAGGCCATCGCGCGCGGGATGTGTTGGCCGCGCACCGTGTCGTCGAGGGCGGGTACGGCCAGGATCGTGCTCGCGCTCATCAGGCCGGGCAGCTCCTCCTCGCGCGGGCGGCCGATCCAGTGCACGTGCGAGGCGATGCCCAGGCGGTCGATGTGGGCGCGCAAGGTGCGTTGGGCGGGACCGTCGCCGGCGAAGACGAGCGACCAGTCGGCGCGCTGGCCGACGGTCTGGGCGAAGGCTTCGATCAGGCAGGTCAGGCCGCGGTTCTCGGAGATCTGGCCGACGTAGAGCAGGATGCGGCCGCGGATGTGGTGGCGGGTGATCAGGCCGCTGGCCAGACCGGGTCGAAATACGCTCAGGTCGACGCCCGAGGGGAGGATCGAGATGCGTTCAGCGGCGAAGCCGCGTGCCAGGGCGCGCTCGCGGGCGATCGGGTCGAGGGCCAGCACGAGTTGCGTGGCGCGGCGGATGTAGGGGCCCCAGAGGGCTTCGGCCAGGTGTCTCCAGGGGCGAGCGTACCAGGGACCGGTGTCGGGTCGGGTGCCGGTCTCGACCAGGATCAGGGGCACGTCGCGTTGGCGGGCGACGCGCGCGCCGATCCAGGCGGCGGGCGAGAGCACGTCGTAGGCCAGGATCACGTCGGGGGCGAAGCCGGCGAGGCCGACGGAGTCCTCGATGTTGTCGGGGGCGTCCGGGCCGGAGCGCGGGATGACGCCGGGCGGCGCGCCGAAGCCGCGCACGGTGTGGCCGAGCCCCAGCAGTTCGCGCGCTAGCTCGGGCGCGTGTTCGCCACCCTTGCGGTGCAGCGTGAAGGGGTTGACGACCAGGGCGATGCGCAAGGAGGACGTCACGGGGCGGGAAGAATCGGCCGAGTTGGACCCGGAGAAACGTTCCAGGGAAGTCTAGACCACGGGACTGCTATCGGTCGGGGCGACGGCGGGTCCGAAAAGAGTTTCCGACTTCCACGGAGCGCGCGGAGAGATCGCGGATGCAGCTCAAGACCGGCGCGCAATGGCCGAAAACCTGCACGCCCCACGGCTCCCACACCATGCCCTTCCGCGACCCCACCAGCGCGCGTCCCGCGCGCTCCCTGCCCCCCCTGCCCGGCACCGACGTCCCGCGTCGCGGCCTGTTCATCAGCCGCGCCGGAGCGCTGTTCCGGCGTGCGGCGAGCGGCGCCCGGACGCGCGCGGAGCTGCCGCGCTTCCATCCCGAGCTGCTCGAGCGCGCGGCGCTCGACCGGCTGTTCCGCATCCAGAGCCAGCAATGGCGCATCTACCTGGTCGGCAACGAGGGCTCCGTCGCGCAGGGCCGCACCAGCGACGAGGAGTGGAACGGGTTCGAACAGGCCTTGCTGGCGCACATCCAATCGCTCGGCATCCGGATCGCGCGCAACTACGTGTGCCTCGACGACCCCGAGGGCAAGGGTCGCCACCGCAAGGACTCGGTGTTCCTGTTCCCGAACACCGGCGTCTTCTACCACGCGGCCCAATCCGACGGCATCGCCCTGAGCGAGTCGTGGGTCCTGTCCGACGACCTGCTCGAACTCGCCGCCGGCTGGCGCGCCGGCTGCCGCATCGCCGCCGTGCGCTCGCCCGCGCTCGAGGGTGGTGAGCTGACCGTCGAACCGCAGCTCGCCTGCCGCGACCTCGCCGCGGCGCTGGCGGAAGTGCTGGCGCTCGACGAGTACGTGCGCCGCTGAGGCCGCGGCGTCGCGCGCGGCACCCGAGCTTGCGCCGGCAGCACCCGAGCTTGCGCCGGCCGCACCCGAGCTTGCACCGGCCGCATCCGAGCTTGTGCCCGCCGCATCCGACCTCGTGCCGGCCGCACCCGCGCCTGCGCAGGCTGTTCCCGGGCCGGCGCGCGCGTTTCGCCGCCTGGCGCGCGCCGGCGCCGGCCGGCCTGGGTGTCGTCCGCGCTTGACCGTGCTCACCGCACCCCCTTCAATGCCGCCACCCCCGAGTCGGATCCGACCTGACGGTGCGCTCGGCGCCCGCGGCGACCGGGAGCCCCCGGCGTGAACCTCGCGCGCATCCTCAAGCACAAGCTCGTGCGCGACACGGCGACGCTGCAGCTGGGCTCCGCCGTCGCCCTGGCCGCCAGCCTGATCAGCGCGGTGCTGCTGGCCCACGTGTTGGGGGCGCGTGGGCAGGGCCAGTACTACGTCGCGATCATGCTCTACTCGCTGCCCTGGTTCCTGCTGAACCCGGGCATCGTCGCGGCGACGATCACGCAGGTCGCCGCGGCCAACGCGCGCGGCCAGGCCGACAAGGTCACGTCCTGGCTGGCCTTCCTGGCCAAGTCCTACCTGCTGCTGGCGTTGGGACTGATCGCCCTGGGCCTGCTCGTGATCCCCGCCCTGGCGCGCCTGGCCTCGCCGGGCGACGCGGCGACGGCCGAGTTCGGCGCGCGCTGGGGCCTGGTGCTGACGCTGATGCCGTTGTGCGAGCTGCCGCGCGTGGTGCTCGCGACCGGACTGCAGGCGACGCGCACGATGGCCGCCTTCACGCGCATCGAGGTCGGCCAGGAGTTGGTGCGCGTGTTCCTGGTGCTGACGCTGTCCGTCTGCACCGGCTCGCCCGCGGGTGCGCTGATCGGCACGCTGGCGGCCTCGGCCTTGGGCTCGTGGATCGCCTGGGAGCAGTACGCCGCGGCGCGCGCGCAGGGCGGCTCGCTCCTGCCCGCCCCGGCGGCGATCCTGGCCCACCTGCGCGACGTCCCGCTGCGCGCCGGCCTGACGCTGGGCTTCAAGCTCGGGTTGTGCCGCTCGATGGACGCGCTGGCGGTGCAGCTGCTCCCGACGCTGTTCCTGCAGCGCTACGCGTCGTCGGAGTGGGTGGCGTACACGCGCCTGGCGCAGCGTCTGATGCAGGTGCCGCTGCTGCTCCTGCAGTCGGCGGGCCGGGTCTTCATGCCGCGCCTCTCGGAGCTGGCGGGACCGCAGCACGAGGCGCATTTCCGGCGCGTGTTCGTGCGCGGCAGCCTGCTGGCCGGCGGCTGCGTGATCGCGGGCCTGGCGGCGATGCTGCTGGCCCTGCCCTGGATCGCGCGCCTGGCCTTCCCGCCCGACTACGTCGAGCCGCTGGTGCGCGTGGCTTGGATCCTGGCGCCGGGCCTGGCGCTCTTGTCGTTCTCGATCGCCAACGAGACCTTCTACCTGGTGACCGGGCAGCTGCGGCTGCTCATCGGCCTGTGCGCCGTGATCCTGGTCGGCGCCGGTTTGGCGCAGTGGCAGCTGGCGCGCACGCTGCCCGAGACCGGCGTCGCCTGGGGCATGGCGCTGACCAGCGGTGCCTGCGTGCTGCACTACGCGGCGTTCGCGCTGCACTTCCGCCGCCGGTCGCGCGCGCAGCTCAACCCTGTCGCGACGAAGCCGGCGGGGCCGGGCGACTCGGCGCGCTGAGCGCGCGCTCGCCCCAGGGCCACTCGACGGCGTCCCAGGCCGGCGCGCAGCGCGTCGCATCGGGCCGCGGCGGCGAGGCCGGGGAGGCGAGCTCGGGCAGCAGCAGTCGCTCGCCCGCGCACACCGGGCGCGGCGCGACCGCGGGCCCGAGCCAGGCGTCGCCGGGGTGCACCGTGACCTGGCCGGCGCGGACGAAGAGCAGCACGCCGTCGGAGCGCGCGCTCAGGCGCAGGGCGCTGCGCGCGGCGACGATGCGCCACCCGGAAGCGCAGCGCAGCTCGAGCGGCTGGTCGCGCACTTCGAGGTCGACCGCCGTCAGGCGCTCGCACACCAGCCGCGGCGGCGCCGCGGGATCGTGCTCCCATTCGACGGCGGCAGCGCCGTGCAGCTCGGCGCTGGCGAGCGCGGGCCAGTTGAGCTCGGCGCGCGCGCCGGCGCCGAGTTCGACGTACGCGCGCGGGCCGCCCGCGCGGTCCGCGCCGGGCGCGACGAGGTGCACGCGCCCGTGGGCGTCGACGAGCTCGACGCGGCCGTGCAGCGCGCGCACGCGACCCGCGGCGCCAGCGGAGACAGCGGCGCCGGCGGAGACGGCGGAGACGGCGGACGCGGAGTCCGAAGGCGCGCCGCACAGCGCGCCGAGCGCCAGGAGGTGGAACATGAGCCGGTGGGACGGGGACCCCCGTCGCTCCAGCATCGGACGCCAGCGCGTCCGAGCTTCAGTCGCGCGCCGATTCCGCGGCGCTCAACCCGGCCGCGGCGCCAGCCGCTGGCGCAGCAGCGCCGCGCGCAGGCCGTCGCGCACGCTGGGCTCGACCAGCTCGCTGGCCGAGGCCTCGGGCTGCGCCGCCTGCAGGTGCGCCTTCTGGACCTGCACGGTCAGCGGCGTCAGCACCTCGAGGCTCGGCTCGCGCTGGAAGCCGAGCACCACCGCCAGGCGCAGGTTCGAGAGGTGCGTCAGCGCGTCGTCGGTCGCCATCGAACGCGCGGTGCGCACCAGGCCCAGCGAACGCGAGACCCGATCGAGCAGTGCCGGGCGCTGCTCGCGCACCAGCGTCTCGCGCACGCGGCGCTCGAAGTCGACGATGCGCGGCACCAGCGCCTCGAGGTCCTCGACCAGCTGCTCCTCGCTGCGGCCGAGCGTGATCTGGTTCGAGATCTGGTAGAAGTCGCCGACCGCGCGGCTGCCCTCGCCGTACAGCCCGCGCACGGTCAGGCCGGTGCGCTGCGCGGCGGTGATCACCTTCTCCAGCTCGCTGCGCACCAGGCCCAGGCCCGGCAGGTGCAGCATCACCGAGGCGCGCAGGCCGGTGCCGACGTTGGTCGGGCAGGCGGTCAGGTAGCCGAACTCGCTGTGCGCGGCGAAGCCCAGCTGCGGCTCGAGCTGGCGGTCGAGCTCGACCGCGCGCGTCCAGGCGGCGCGCACCTGGTAGCCGGCACTCCACGATTGCAGCCGCAGGTGGTCCTCCTCGTTGACCATCACCGCCAGGCTCTCGCTGGCGCCGAAGGCCAGCGCGCGGCCCGGCAGCGCCTTGAGCCCGTCCTCGCTGGGCACCAGCTCGCGGCTGACCAGGTGGCGCTCGCGCAGCACCAGGCGCAAGAGCGGCGGCGCGTCGGTCATCGGCACCCACCAGGTCTCGCCGTCGATCGCGGCCGCTTCGAGCGCGGCGCGCGCGCGCGCGGCGACGGCTTCGGCGCGCGGCGCGTCGAGGCGGCTGACGAAAGGCTGGTCGGCGAGGTTGCGCGCCAGGCGCACGCGCGAGGAGAGCACCACGTCGCCTTCGGGGCCGCCCGGCGCGAGCCAGGTGCCGACGCGCTCGACGAAGCGTTGCAGATCCAGGGGCGGTTTCGGCACGGAGACCTCGGGGTGCGAAGGTAGCGTGGCCGGGCGACGCAGAGAAGCGTGGCGCGCGCGCCGGCCTAGGGAATCGGGCGCCGCGGTCCGAAGGCGCGCTTGAAGGCCTTCCAGCGGCCGCGCAGCTCGAAGCGCAGCGTCTCGATCAGCGCGTGCTGGCGCGCGAGCTCGGCCGCGGCCGCGGCGATCTCGCCGCGCGCGCCGTCGAGCGCCTGGCGCGTCTGGTTCAGCGCGTCGAGGCGCTCGGCCAGCACCCGGCGCAGCTCGAGCTCCTGGTCGCGCAGCGTGGCCAGCACTTCGCGGTGGCCGGCCAGGTCCGCCTCCAGGGTGCGCACCACGGCGCGGTGCTCGTCCAGTTCGGCCTCGCGCGCGGCGAGCACGCGGCGCTCGTCGGCCAGCGCGGCGCGCTCCTGCGCCAGCTGGTTGTCGCGCTCGGCCAGCGCCGTGCCGCGCGCGTGCACCTCGCGCTCGAGCTCGACCGTGACGCGCCGGTGCTCGGCCAGCTCGCGCTCCAGGGCCGCGATCACCTTGCCGCGCTCGTCGCGGTCCTGTTCGACCTCCGCCACCGCCCGGCGCAGGTCGGCCTCGACGCGCGCCCGCTCGGCGCGTTCGGCCGCCAGCGTCGCGCGGTGGCCGGCCAGGTCCTGCTCGAGCGTCGCCAGCACGGCCTGCTGCTCGCCCAGGCGCGCCTCGAGCTCGCTCTGCAGCGCGGCGGTGGCCGTGCGCTCGCGCTCCAGCGTCGCGCGCAGCGTGCCGAGCTCGTCCTCGTAGTCGGCCTGCAGCGCGCGCAACTCGGCGATCACGCCGGCGTGGCCGGCGAGGTCGGCGGCCAGCACGCGCGCCGCCTCGCGCTGGCCGGCGAGGTCCTGCTCCAGGTCGGCCAGCACCAGCGCGTGGCCGCGCAGCGCCTCGTCGTAGCGCGCGCGCTCGGCCGCCAGCTCGCGCTCGAGGTCGGCCAGCGAGCGGCGGTGCTCGACGAGGTCGCGCTCCAGGGTCCCGATCACCTCGGCCTGCTCGCTGCGCGTCGCCAGCGCCTCGGCCAGCACCCGGCGGTGGCCGGCGAGGTCGGCCTCGAGCGTCGCCATGCCGCGCTTCAGGAGCTCGCGCTCGCGCTCGGACTCGGCGTGCGCGCGCTCGAAGTCGACCAGCTCGAAGGCCAGCTCCTCGACGCGCCGCGTGGCGCCGGCCGGCGCGGCCACCGGCTGGCGCAGGCGCTTGGCCGCCGGCAGCGGAGCCTGGCCCAGCGCCGCGACGATCGCGTGGCGGTAGACCGGCGGCGTGTGGTCCGACTCGTACAGGCGCGCGTTGTAGAAACGCTGGAAGCGCGCGGCGATCGCGCGCAGCTCCGGCCGGTAGTCCATGTACATCGACAGGCAGATCAGCGCCAGCCAGCGCTCGAGGTTGCCGTGGCCGACGCTGAGCACGCGCGCGCCGAGCTGTTCGAGCTGCGCTTCGACCGCGGCGCGATCGGGCAGGCCGTTGTGGCGGTGTTCTTCGAGGTAGCGGTGCTCGACGCCCAGCTTGTCCTTGAGGAACTGCTGCAGCAGCCGCTCGGCCTCCTCGACCTCGGGCGTCTGGCAGGGGCCGGCCAGGATCACGTGGCGCCGCGCGACGCGCGCGCACTCGGCGACGAAGGCCGCGCGGCGCGCGACCGGGACGTGCTCCAGCGTGTCGAAGGCCGCCACCAGGTCGAAGCTGTGGTCGGCGAAGGGCAGCCGGCTGCCGTCGCCCAGCACCAGCGGCCGCTCGGCCGAGGCCTCGAGGTCGACCAGCGTGATGCGGTCGCGCGGCAGGAAGCGGCGCAGCAGCGCGGTGCGGCCGCCGACGTCGAGGATCGTCAGGCGCTGCTCCTTGGGGCGCAGCTCCTCGACCAGCTCGCTGACCAGCCGGTAGCGCTGGTACTGGTCGAAGGGCAGCTCGAGCACGTCCTTCACGAGGCGCTCTCCGCGCGCGTCTCGCCGGCCGCGTCGCGGCGCGTCAGCGTCCAGCGGCAGGGCAGGAACAGCATGCCGTGCTGCTGGCGCGCGCCGTCGACGACCTCGAAGGTCACCGCGTGCTCGCGGTGGTCGATGGCGGTCGGCGCGGCCTTGGAGTGGTCGTAGAGGAAGGTGGTGATGTAGTACTGGCCGGCCAGGAGCGGCATGCGCTCGAAAGCCATCTCGACCTGGCCCTCCTCGCCCGGCTCGGCGCGCGCGATCACGATCGGCGTCTCGCGCCAGTGGTGGTTGGCGCCGTTGACGTAGGTGCCGTCCGAGCGGTACAGGCCGATGCCGAACACCGGCTGCGCGATCGAGCGCTGCACGCGGTAGCGCACGCGCACGGTGAAGGGCTCGTTGGTGCGGAACACGAAGCCCGGCGTGCCGGCGGCGTCGAGCATCTCGACCGACTGGGTCTCGATCTCGCCCGTGCCCCAGCGCGGGTAGGCGCTCGTGCCGCGGTTGAGCGCCGAGAGCCGCTCGTTGCCGCGCGCCTTGGCGCGCTTGAGGTACTCGTCGGCGACCTGCTCGGCGCGGCCCTGCTCGAGCACCTCGCCCTTGTCGAGCAGCACCACGTGCTGGCACATGCTCTTGACCGCCCCCATGTCGTGGCTGACGAAGATGGTGGTCTTGCCCTGCTCGCGGAACTGGTTGAGGCGGTTGATGCACTTGCCCTTGAAGTGCTCGTCCCCCACCGAGAGCGCCTCGTCGATCATCAGGATGTCGGGGTCGACGCTGGAGGCGACCGCGAAGCCCAGGCGCACGTACATGCCCGAGCTGTAGGTCTTGACCGGCCGGTCGATGAACTCGCCCAGCTCGCTGAACTCCACGATCCGAGGGAAGCGCTCGGCGATCTCGGCCTCGTCCATGCCCAGGATCGAGCAGGCCAGGTGGATGTTGTCGCGGCCCGAGAACTCGGGGTGGAACCCGGCACCCAGCTCGAGCAGCGAGGAGACGCGGCCGTGCACGGCGAGCTCGCCCTGCGTCGGCAGCGAGACGCCGGTCAGGAGCTTGAGCAGCGTCGATTTCCCCGCGCCGTTTTCGCCGATGATGCCGACCGTCGAGCCGTGCGGGATGTCGAGGTAGACGTTGCGCAGCGCCCAGAACTCCTGGTGCAGCTTCTTGCCCGGCAGCAGGAGCTCCCACAGCCGGTGCACCGGCTTGGTGTAGATGCGGTAGGCCTTCGACAGGCCGCGCGCCAGCACGGCGCTCGAGCCCGCTCCGGTGTCGGCGCGCGCGCGCGCCGGCTGTGCGATCGTCGGCGTGCTCACAGGAGGTCGGGGAAGCGCGGCTTGTGTTTCAGGAAGAAGCTCGAGCCCGCCGCGACCAGGAGCAGCGCCACCAGCGCGAACAGGCCCAGCGTCCCCCAGTCGGGCCCCGCGCCGTAGATCAGCACCTCGCGGTAGGCGTCGATCAGCCAGGCCATCGGATTGGCGGCCACCAGCCAGCCGTAGCCGGCGTCGCTGACCAGGTGCGCAGGATAGAAGATCGGCGTCGCGAACATCCAGACCGTCAGCGCCACACCCATCACGTGGTAGGTGTCGCGCAGGAACAGGTTGAAGGCCGCGAACAGGTAGCCCAGCCCGAGCATGAAGAGCCCCTGCAGCGCGACCAGCGGCGCGAGCAGCACCAGCCAGCCCGACAGCGCCAGCGGCCGGCTGGGCGGCGCGACGACCACCAGCTCGCTGCCGGCCGGCGGCGGCTCGGCGGGCGCACCGCGCGCGTCCTTCCAGCCGTCGTGCGTGAAGCGCGCGCCGTCGCGGCGCTTGAGCACCGCCCAGCGCTGCGCGGCGTAGACCAGGTCGCCGGGCGCGAAGCGCGAGAGCTCGCCGGCGCCCAGGCGCGCCGTGGCGTGCTTCCAGGGCGGCGTCGCCGTGTCCTCGACGCTCTCGGCGTCGGCGCGCGTCGTGCCGACGGCGGCGCAGCGGAAATCGAGCGCGCGCACGACACCGTTGCCGCGCGCCGGATGCTCGGCCGCGTGCTCCGACCACAGGGCCACGATCGGCCCGCGCGTCTCCTCCGCCGGCCGCACGTAGGCGAAGAACACGACACCGGCCAGCGCGACCACCAACCCGATCAGCATGTTCACCAGGGACGAGATCGTCAGGTAGACCGGCAGCACCTCGCTGGGGAAGACCACCTTCTGGATGAGGTTCTGGTTCTCGACCAGCGCGTTGGTCATGCGCGAGAGGCTCTCGGCGAAGGCGTGCCAGACCAGGATGCCGGCCAGCATCAGCAAGGCCACCTCGGTCGTACCCTGCTGGTCCGACCAGCGCATCTTGAGCACCAGCCGGAACACGAACATGTAGATGAACAACGACAGGATCGGCACGACCACCGACCAGAAGAAGCCCATCGACGAGCCGACGTAGCGCGCGCGCAGGTCGCGCGTCACCAGGTCGCGCAGGAGCCGGCGGTTCTTGCGCAGCGAATGGACGAGGGCCAGCACGCGGTCCTCAGAGCACCGATTTCCCCAGCGCCGAGAGCACCAGGTCGACGGCCGCGCGCGCGGTCGCGTTCTGGTTGTCGAGGATCGGGTTGATCTCCGTCACCTCCAGGCCGAGCAGGCGGCCCGACTCGGCGGCGTGCTCCATGATCAGGTGGCTCTCGCGCAGCGTCGTGCCCCCCGGAACCGGCGTGCCGACGCCCGGCGCCACGGCCGGGTCGGTGCCGTCCATGTCGAAGGTCAGGTGGAAGCCGGCCGTGCCGCTGGAGGCGATCTCGATCGCCAGCTTCATCACCTTGTGGATGCCGTGCATGTCGATGTCGCGCAGCGTGTAGACGTGCAGGCCCGCGGCGCGGATCTCGTCCTTCTCGCGCGCGTCGAGCGAGCGCACGCCGACCAGCACGGCCTTGTCGACGTCGACCATCGGGAAGCGCTCGCCGATGCGGGTCAGCTCGTCGACGCCGCGGCCCAGGCAGCAGGCCAGCGGCATGCCGTGGATGTTGCCCGATTCGCTGGTCTCGGGCGTGTTCATGTCGCCGTGCGCGTCGAACCAGATCAGGCCGATCTTCTGGCGCTGGCGGTGGTAGTGCGAGGAGAGTGCCGCCACGGTGCCCACGGCGATCGAATGGTCGCCGCCGACGACCAGCGGGAAGGCCCCGTCGCGCAGCACGCCCTCGACCTTGGCGCGCAGGTCGCGGCAGCACTCGGCGATCTCGTCCAGGAAGCGCGCGCGCGGGTTGCGCGGCGTGGCGCGTGTGCCCGGGTCGCGCACGGCGACGTTGCCGCGGTCCTCGAATTCCAGGCCCAGACGCCGGACCCCCTCCTCGATGCCGGCGATGCGCAGGGCGCTGGGCCCCATGTCGACACCGCGCCGGCCGCCGCCGAGGTCCATCGGCACGCCGACCAGCGCCACCTTCTGCTTCAACATGGGATCCTCCTGAGCCGCACGGGGTCGCCGGGGGCGAGGCCGAGCACCACGGCGGCGCTGCCGTCGCGCACGGCGATCTCGACCGATCCGAAGGAATCTACCAGAGCGAGGGGCTCGCCCGAACGCCCGTCCGCGTAGGTCCCGCGCAGCGCGAGGCGCCGCGCGCCGACCTCCGCGATCCACGCCGCGGGCGCGCCGCCGAGGTCCTCGGCCGCGGCGTCGAGCACGGCGTTGCCGTAGTGGTCGACGAACAGCACCCGGGCCTCGATCGTGTCGCGCTCGACGCGCGCGCGCGCGACGCGGCCGGCCACGGGGGCGCGCTGCAGCGCCGGGCCGGCGTCCCAGGGCGCCAGCCCCGTCGCCAGCGCGGCCGCGGCCGGCGCCAGCACGTCGCGGCCGTGGAAGGTGCGCGAAGCACCCGGCAGCGCGAAGCGCGCGACGTCGAGTTCGAAGTAGCGCGCCTCGGCCGACAGCGCCGCCGGCAGGAGGCCGTTGTCGGGCGCGAGGAAGGCCTGGCCCGCATCGCAAGCGACCAGCAGCGCGCGCGCCGAGCCCACGCCCGGATCGACCACCGCGACGTGCACGCTGCCGGGCGGGAAGTACGCCAGCGAGCGCCGCAGCAGGAACGACGCCACCTCGACCGCCTGGGGCGGGACGCCGTGCGTCAGGTCGATCACGCGCGCGGCCGGCGCCCGCGCGGCGAGCACCGCCTTCAGCTGGCCGACGTAGGGATCGACCAGGCCGAAGTCGGTCAGCAGCGCGATCACCCCCGAGGGCGTCCAGCGTGCGGCGGCGCGCGTTTCCATCATGTGCGGGGCGGCCGGCGGATGGCTCGCGGCTCACTGCGTGCGCGCGGCCAGCGCGCCGAGCAGCGCCCCCTGGAGCGCGGGTTCGCTGGAGGCGTAGCGCAGCTCGCGCGCCAGGTCCTCGACCTCGCGCATGCCGCCCCAGGCGCCGATCGCGTACCCGACGCGCCGCAGGTCCTCGGAGGTCGCCTCGCGCGGCGGAGCGCGCAGCTCCTCGCGCAAGAGCCGCGGACCGCCGCCGCTCTCGGCCAGCACGGCCCCCGCCAGCACCGCCAGATCGAAGTCCGAGCGCCACAGGGCGGCGCGCAGGATCGGCTGCACCGCCGGGTCGCGCAGCTCGAGCAGCGCCCCGGCGACGACCAGGTTGGCCTCGCGCTGGCCTTCGAGCGGGAAGAGCGCGCGCAGCACCTCGAGGTCCTCCGGGCCGGGCGCGCGGCACAGCGCGCGCACGAGGCGCAGGAGTTCGGGACCGCTGGGCGTGGGGTGCGTCGACAGGGCGCGCCGCACGCGGCCGCGCGCCGAGACGCGGCCCTCGCGGCACAGCGCCAGGGCGATCGGCAGCTCCTCGTCCTCCTGCGCCCGCGGCAGGTAGTCCTCGAGCAGGTTGCCGATGTACAGGTCGCGCGCCACGCGCACGAGTTCGGCCAGCAGGGCGGCGTGGCGCTCGTGCTCGGGGTCGTCGAGCACCGTGCGCAGTTCCTCCTCGGCGACGCGCGAGCCGAGGCGCACGCGCGCCACCAGCGCCGCCAGCACCAGCTCGGGCTCCAGGCTCTGGCCCAGGTCCTCCAGGCGCGCGCGCCAGGCCGGATCGCCGCTCTCGGCGAAGGCATCGCAGGCGGCGATGCGCTCGGCGAGCGTCAGGTTCTTCAGCTCGGGCTCGAGGAAGCTCAACAGGTCGAGCTGCTTGCCGCGCGCCACGAGGATCGCCGCGCGCGGGGCGAGGCCGGGTTCGCGCCCGGCGCGCGCCACCAGCGTCGAGCACAGGCTCTCGAGCCCGCGCTCCTCGATCGCCTCGAGCACCGCCAGCCACTCGCCGGCGTCGCGCGGCAGCCAGAGTTCGTTCTCGACCAGCGACTGCACCTCGAGCGGCATGTGGTGCAGCGCCGCGCGCAGGCGCGCCGCGCCCTGGCCCTCGAGCAGCAGTTGCAGCAGGTGGTCGCGCACGCCGGGCCGGTACAGGATCTCGGTGCCGCGCAGCACGAGGTCGCCGCGGAAGCGCTCGTCGCTCGCCAGCGACTGGATCAAGAGCACCGGCCAGGTGCTGCCGCCGACCAGGCCGAAGCGGCGCGCCGCCAGCCAGCGCAGGTCGAGCCATTGCTCGAGCACCGGCGGCGGCGGGCCCTCGAAGGCGAAGGCGGGATCGGCCTGGAACACGAGCAGCGCCTGCGCGGTCGAGCGCAGCGCGTGGTCCTCGTCGCTGGCGATCTCCTCGACGCGCCGGCGGGCCGAGGCGCGCTGCGTGCGCAGGAGGGCCAGCAGCGCGCACTCCGCCAGGCCGTCGGGCTCGCCCAGCAGCGCGGTGAAGAAGGCGTCGGCTCCGCTCGAGAGCTCGCCCAGCGCCAGCAGCGCGGCCTCGCGCTCGAGCCCGCTGCCGCGCAGCACGCGGTCTTCGAGCTCGGGCCGCTCGCGCACCGCGCCGGCGCAGCCCAGCGCGATCCAGGCCGCGGCGCGCTCCTCGACCGCCGCCTCGCGGTCGGCGAGCAGCGTGCGCGCCTGGTCGGCGCTGCGCGAGGTGAAGGACAGGCGCGCGTCGCGCGCGACGCGGTCGGCGAAGCTCAGGCCGGCCTGGCGGCGCGGGCCGGCGACGTCGGAGCTGGCGCCCGGCTGTTGAGCGGCGGCCGGCGGACCCGCGAGGCAGGCGACCAGGCCCAGCACGGCGAGCCGGAACAAAGTTCCGGGTCGCGGGCGGGTCGACGGCGCTGAACGAGGAACTCGGGCGGGCATGGGGCGGCTTGTCTATCGGCAACCTGGGACATCAGGGATAGCGCGCCCGGGGCCCGCGCTCCACGGACGCCTGCTGGGCCGGCGGGGCCAGCTGGCCGGCCGTCAGCCGTCTTTCTCCTGGGACGCGACCAGGATCAGGACCTCGGTCCGGCCACCGCGCTGCGGGCGCAGCGTCACCGAGCCGCGCCGGCCGTCGTCGCAGCGCGCCTCGAGCGGGCCCTCGTCCCCGGGCTCGAGGCCCTCGAGCTCGAAGCGCCCGCGCTCGTCGCTCTCGGCGCGCGTGTCGCGCGGCCCGCGCACCTCGGCCTCGGCCACCGGCTCGCCGCTGGCGGCGTCGAGCACCGTGCCGGCGATCACCACCGTTCCGTCGTCGCCGGCGGCGTTCGAGGAACTGCGCGAGCAGCAGGCCATCAGGCCCGCCGTGCACACCAGGATCAGGGCGATCAGCTTCATGCTTCCGGTTCTCCGAGCAGACCGACCAGCTCGGCGCGGCGCTGGTCGCGCAGGCGGGCGCTCGAGGCTTCGAGGTTGAGCCGCAGCAGCGGCTCGGTGTTCGAGGGGCGCACGTTGAACCACCACCACTCCTGCTGGCCGAGCTCGCCGAACTCGACCGTGATGCCGTCGAGCTCGTCCTGGCGGCCGGCGCGGTAGCGCGACTTGAGCTCCGCCAGCATCCTCGCCTTGTCGTCGACGTGGAAGTTGATCTCGCCCGTCGCGTGGTAGCGGCGCAGACCCTCGACCAGCACGCTCAAGGGCTGGCTCGATGCCGCCAGGCGGTTGAGCGCCGAGACCATCGCGATCACGCCCGAGTCGCAAGTGTGGTTGTCCTTGAAGTAGTAGTGGCCCGAGAGCTCGCCGCCGAAGACCGCGCCGTGCTCGCGCATCGTGGCCTTGATGAACGAGTGGCCGACGCGGTCGCGGATCGGCCGGCCGCCGGCCTTCTGGATCTCCTCCTTGACCACCCACGAGGAGCGCAGGTCGTAGACGATCGGGGCGCCGGGGTGCTGCTTGAGCTCCTCGCGCGCCAGCAGCGCGGTCATCAGGTCGTTGCCGACCGTCGCACCGGTCTCGTCGACGAAGCAGCAGCGGTCGGCATCCCCGTCGAAGGAGACCCCCAGGTCGGAGCGCGTGCGGCGCACCAGGTCGCGCACCGGGTCGAGGTTCTCCTCCTTGAGCGGGTTGGCCTCGTGGTTGGGGAAGCTGCCGTCGAGCTGCATGAACAGCGTGTGGGCCTTGACGTTCGGGAGGCGCTCGAGCAGCGCCGGCAGCGTGTGGGCGGCCATGCCGTTGGCGGCGTCGATGGCGATGGTCAGCGGCCGCGCGACGCGCGCGAAGCCGGCCACGTGGCGCACGTAGTCCTGCAGGAGGTCGGCGCTCGCCAGCTGGCCGCGCCGCGCCGCGACCGGCGGGTAGGGCTCGCGGCACATGCGCTCGATGTCGAGGATGCCGTTGGCGGCCGAGACCGGGCGCGCGCCGGACAGGCACAGTTTCATGCCGTTGTACTCGCCCGGGTTGTGCGAGGCGGTCACGTTCAGCCCGCCGTCGCAGGGCTGCGAGCCGATCGCCCAGTAGGCCATCGGCGTCTCGGCCAGGCCGATGTCGAGCACGTCGCAGCCGGTGTCGCGCATGCCTTCGATCACCGCCCGAGCGATCTCGGGCGAGTGCGTGCGCATGTCGCGCCCGACCACCAGGCGCTTGGCCTGGATCAGGCGCGCGAAGGCGTTCCCGATCTTCTTCGCCAGGGTCGCGTCGAGCTCCCCGGGCACCTTGCCGCGGATGTCGTAGGCCTTGAAGATTCCCATGTCGTGGCGCTGCAGGAGGGGCTCGGGAGGGAGGCGGGCGGCAGAGCCTAGCAGCCGCCCGGGAAATTCCGAGATCCCTGTCCGGCGTCGGGCCGCGCGGGCCACCCAAGGGCCTCTTCTTCGGTCCCTGGAGGTCCAACATGACTCGTCACCTGCTCGCGCTGCCGATCCTGGCGGCCCTGTCCCTGTCCCTGCCCGCGGCGGCCCAGGTCAAGCCCGTCAAGGGCTGCGACCCGCGCATCGACGTCAACAGCCTGCCGCGCAACGGTGCGTCGCGGCACTACATCAACGCGCCGGGCTCGTACGTCCTGACCAACAACATCCGCTGCGGCGCGGGCGAGACCGCGATCGAGATCGGGCCGGGCGCCACCAGCGTGACGCTCGACGGCAACGGCTTCCTGATCTTCGGCAACCCGGCCAGCTCGGTCAGCGGCATCGTCTGCGCGCCCTCGCCGTCGATGCGGCACAACTTCCAGCTCGGCGCGCTGGCCATCGAGGACTTCATCGGCGACGGGATCGTCATCCGGGACTTCGACCAGGTCGGCCTGCACGACGTGCTGGTCGCCCACGTCGCCGGCACGGGCGTCAGCGTCGGGGGCGGCGGCGGAGGCGGCGGCGGTGCCGGCGGCAGCGTCATCGACGTCGACGCGGACCAGGTCACGACCAAGCACTGCGCGGTCGGACACCACTACAAGACCGTCACCATGACCTGCCGGCGCGGCGTGGTCTCGGGCTGCGGCATGGGCATGCTGATCGAATCCCCCGTGGCCCAGCTGAGCGAGATGAGCATCGGGAGCATCGCCGGCGACGGCCTGGTCTTCGACGACCTCGGCGGGTCCTTCGCGGTCGGCCGGGGCGGCTGGGACCTCAAGGAGAACACCAAGATCTACGAGTGCGGCGACGACGGCGTCGAGGCGCGCATCAGCGGCCCCACGGGCTTCTCGATCGGCTTCGACGACACGTGCATCTCGCACTGCGGCGACGACGGCTTCGTGGTCGACCGCAGCGGCCCGACCCTCGGCTCCTGCACCGTGACGCTCGACTCCACGAAGCTGGAGAACAATGGCGGCTCGGGCCTGCACGGCATCTGGGGCGGCGCGAGCTGGTACACGCTCGACAGCATCGTGTGCACGGGCTCCAGCTCGAGCGGCAACGGCCGCCACGGCCTGGAGATCGACGGCCACGTGCCGATCGTGCGCGGCAGCGCGCTGGGCTGCGACGGCAACGCGCAGGACGGCGTCCACATCGCCTGGCCGCCGAGTTCCCCGGGCAGCGAGCCGCAGGCCAGCTTCAGCGGGCTGTCCAGCTCGAACAACGGCCAGGACGGCATCGACGTCTCCAACCTCCCTGGCACGCGCGGCGTGTGCTCGCTGCGCGGCTTCGACCTGGGCGGCAACGGCGGCACGGGGATCTCCGCGATCAAGATCCGCTTCCGCGGCTGGGACGGGTTGATCTACCACCGCAGCGCGGGCGGCAGCGGCGTGGTGGCGCAGGACAGCGAGCTGACGCTCAGCGAGGTCTCGATCAGCAACACCGGCAGCCACGGCATCCAGCTCTCGTCGAGCGACCTCGACGCCGACGGCCTGACGATCTCGGGCGCCGGCGGCGACGGCATCAGCGCCGTCAGCTCGGACTTCACCGTCCGCCGCGGCTCGATCTCGGCCTCCAACTTCCGCGGCGTGCACGCGACCGCCGGCAGCTCCTTCAAGGGCTGGGACGGCACGGTCAAGAACAGCGGGCAGCACGGCATCCTCGCCGACGAGAGCAGCGTCCGCCTGACGCACTGGAACATCGGCTCCTCGGGCCAGGACGGCGTCAGCGTCTTCCGCGCCGAGCTGACGCTGGAGGACTGCAACATCGGCTCGAGCGGCCAGGACGGCGTGCGCCACGTCGTGCCGATCAACGACGCGCCCATCCGGTGCCGCATCGCGCGCTGCGTGATCGAGGACAACGGCGGAATGGGGCTGCGGCTCAAGGACAAGTCCTCGGTCAAGCTGCTGGAAACGTGCGTCAGGGGCAACGCCGCCGCCGGCCTGTCGCACACCCCCACGGGCCCCTGCGCCCCGACCACGGTCGAGATCCTCGACTCGAGCTTCGCCTTCAACGGCGGCACCGGCATCGAGGTGCGCAGCTCGGGCAGCCACCGCATCGAGCGCAGCAGCGTGGTCTCGAGCGGCACGGGCATCGCGCTGGGCGACACCAGCGGCAGCTGCGCGACGAGCGGCGCCGTGGTGACGCAGTGCTTCGTCAGCGAGTGCGGCACCGGGATCTCGGTCGAGGCCAACAGCAAGGCGATGATCACCAACAACCGCGTGTGCACCTGCCCGCTGGGCCACTACGTGGTCGGCACGGGCAACCTGATGGGCCCGGTGATCACGAGCACCGTGGACCTGGGGCTGAGTTCGAACCCGCACGCCAACTACGCGCAGTAAGCGCGCGCTCGCAAGCGGGTCTCCGCAAGGCGGCCCGAGGAAGAGAGCGGCCGGCCGTCCCGCAGGACCTCGCGGGGCGGCCGGACGCCTTTTGGCGCGAGGCTTGTCCGGCGGAGCAGGCACCGCGCCATCAGGGGTTGCGGCGGCTCGCCCGAGCCGCCCGATCGCTGGTCCCCCTTCCCGGGAGTCCGTCATGCGTCTCGCAAGCTCGCTCGTGGCCTCGGCCCTGGTCGCTCTCGTCGCACTCGTCGCTCCGGCCGCGTCCGCGCAGCTCTCGGCGCTGCGCGCCAAGACCTGCGACACGCGCATCGACGTCAACACGCTGCCGCGCCAGGGCAACGCGTTGCACTACATCCGCTTCCCCGGCTCCTACATCGTCACCGGCACGATCCACTGCGCCGCGGGCCAGACCGCGATCGCGATCGACCCGCTGGCGAGCTCGGTGGTGATCGAGTTCAACGGCTACGAGATCAGCGGCGATGCCGCGCTGACGGCGGTCAGCGCCGTCAGCTGCCCACCCGCGCCGGTCGAGCGCGAGCTGCTCGTGCTGCGCGGCGTCGTCGCGCGGCGCTTCGGCGGGCCGCTCCTGGCGATCGACAGCGTGCGCGCGCTGCGCATCGAGGGCGCCGACCTCGCGGACGGCGGAACCACCGGGATCACGGCCACGGTCGGCAGCTGCGACGCGCGCGAGATCAACCAGCGCAACCTGCCCACGGCCACGGTTCTCAACACCTACGGGCGGACGTCGCTGACGGACGTGGAAGTCAGCTACTGCGGGCCCGGCCTGGTGCTGCGCTCGCCGCAGTGCGTCGTGCGCCGCGCCACGATCTCGGACTGCAGCGGCGACGGCGTCGACTTCGAACCGCCGGCGGGCGGGCCGGGCGGGTCGTCCACGGCCTTCTTCTCGATGATTGACAGCCTGGTCTCGTACTGCGACGACGGGCTGAGCCTGAGTTCGGGCGGGCGCTGGATCGAGGTCGATGCGCAGGTCAACCGCATCTTCTCCTGCACCGGCGACGGGGTCGCCATCGAGCTCTCGGGCAGCGTCCCCGCGGGCGGGCAGGACGCGCACACGCTGCGTCTGGGGAGCCTGCAGGTGGAGGACTCGGGCGGCGACGGGATCCGCATCACCCAGATCGGTGGCGGCCCCGACACGCCGGCGGTCATCGACCTCCAGGACATCTCCTGCGACCTGAGCGCCACGCGCGGCATCGCGGTCGACTGCCGGCGGCCGCTCGTCGTCGCCGACGACGTGCGCTGCACCTCGAACGGGGGGCATGGCTTCGAGCTCCAGGCGTCGTCGCGCGGCCAGCTGCAGGCGCGGGGCTTGAGCCTCCTCGACAACGGCGGCTCGGGCCTGCGCCTCGACTCGAGCTCGCCCCTGCCGGGCGGCGGCGCGCTGGCCGTCGAGCTCTCGGACCTGACCAGCTCCTCGAACGCGCTCGACGGTTGCGAGGTGTCGAGCTCGGGCGGCGGCAGCTTGATGCTGCGCGGCTTCGCGCTGGACGACAACGGCCGGAACGGGCTGCAGTGCAGCGGGCTGCACCTGAAGAGCTACGACGGGAAGACCTTCCGCTCCGGCCAGCACGGCGTGCAGCTGACCGGCGGCAGCGGTTACGTGCTCCGCGTCACGGCGCGCGACTGCGTCGGCAACGGGCTGCACGTGCAGGGCGCGTCGCTGACCTGCAAGGACACGGTGCTCAGCCACAACGCGACCAACCTGTACTGCTCGGACGGACGCGTCGACCTCGAAGGTTGCGTGGTGCAGTACGCCGTCTACCGGGGCCAGGAGACCCTGCGCACTCCCGCCACGCTGCAGGGTTGCACGCTGAGCGACAACGGCAGCGACGGCCTGCTGGCCGGCGCCCAGGTGGTCGGCTACCCGCCCCAGCCGCTGGTGCTGCGCGACTGCACCTTGGCGCGCAACGGCGGCTTCGGGCTGCAGGCGACCGACAGCACCGCGCTGGACATCTCGCGCTCGTCCTTCGCGAACAACGCGCTCGGCGGGCTGGTCAGCGGCACGGGCGGCACCTGCAGCGCGGGGCCGTGCCGCGTGGTCTCCTCGAGCTTCGACTCGAACGGCGTCACGGCCGCCCTGTTCCGCGACGTGCGCGACGGCTCGATCGACGGCTGTGACGTGTCGAACAGCCCGACCGGCATCTACGTCGGCGACCCGCTCGGCGGCTCCTGCGCTCGCGGCATGACCATCACCGACAACGCGGTCGCCCACTGCGACGTCGGCTACCACATCGCCGCCAACGGCAAGCACGTCGTCGTGCGCAACACCGCCACCGAATGCAACGTGGCCCCCTTCGTGCTCGGCGCCGGCAACACCTGCGGCCCGGTGCTCTCGAGCAGCGCCGACCTGGTCACCACGCCCAACCCCTTCGCCAACCTCGCGCCCTGAGCGCGCGGCCGCGGCAGGGCGTCGCGGCGATCGGGCGCGGATCCGTCGAGTTGTTGGGCCCGAACGTCGCTTGCACGCAGGCGGGCGGATGACGCTTGCCCCCCCCCAACCCAGGGCAGTACCCTGCGAGGAGGTCGGGATCGAACTCCCGGGTTCAGTCGCACACCTGCTACCTTCGAGGATGCTCATGAACAAGTTCGTGTCGTTGGCCGCCCCGATGGCGGCGCTCACGCTCCTGACGCTGAGCCCATCCGGTCGCACCGCTGTTCCTGGCGCAGCGTTCGACGAGACCTGTCCGGGATGCGTCGGATCCAGCGAAGTCGATTCGGACACTTGCCCAGGAGGTGGCGGGGTGGGGATCTCGGTGATCGTCATCACGGGTCTGTGCACCCTGCAGAGCGACGTTGGCGGTCCGACTCAGTGCCGCGAAAAGAACAAGTGCAGCGTGACCATCACGCGCACCTGGAATGGGGTCAATCCGGACACAGCCATGAAGTTCTGCTGGGAGATCACGCCCGGTGGCCGCAAAGGCTGCTTCGATCCACCGCCCAGTTCGGGCCCGACGGGATCCGGCTCGGATTCGAATGGGCCGTACGAGTTCAAGTGCGGGCAGGTGGCGATCACATACTCCATCGTGGCCGAGTGCCTCGATACCACGTCCGTGTCCGCTGACGCTGATGGCGCGTGCGGCAATTGCGATTCATGATCGAGCCGCGGAATTCCGACTCTTGCGACCTCCTGCCGAACGGCGGGGCGGAGAGCCTCCTGTTGCGCGGACCGGGATCGACCCGTGGCGCGATCCACGCCGGATGGGCGACCGTGATGGGCGTACTGCTCGCGGGCGGGATCTACCTTCTGATCCTCGATCGAGGCTCCTCGGCTGCGCCACCCGAATCGACTCCAGAGCCGTCTGTGGGCCGGGGGGGCGACGTCGTCGGGCCGGACCTCAGCGAGGTCGGCATTTCCGAGCGATCGGCTGCCGCCCAGCCGCCCGAGGCGAACCGAGCCGTCGAGGAGAGCGCACGCCAGGTGATCGAGCGCGAATTCGGACTCCAGGCTGCTGATGCGATCCGGAAACTGGAAGCCAAGGGGTGGGACCTCGATCGCCTCGGACCGCCGCAGCTGACCTGGGAAGAGGCACGCCTGAAACTGGAAGCGCGCCTGATGCCGACGGAGGCTGAGGAGCGGGCCTGGCTGGCGACCATCATGGCCTGGCCCGAACAGCTGACTGGTCCCTGGATCCGTGAGCATTTCTCACTCGGCGAACAATCGGTCGACCCACAGGACGTCGATGCGATCGAAGCTCTGGTCTCAACGGAAGTGGAGGAGGCGCGGGCGATCGCGGCGGAGATGGCCCGACTTCGCAGGATGACGCTGCAGCGGGCGTGGGACCAGGACCGGTTCACCCATCGCCCCTTCGTCATACTGAAGGAGAAACGCAAGAACGCCTTCTACGCCAAGTCGGACCTTGAAGGTGGCTGGGCCTACGGGTTGTTCCTGGAGTGGGACGATTGTCCCGGACTCTTCGACATGTACCGCGAAGCACAGATGCTCGCTCTGCGCAGAGACGATCGGATTCGCGAGTACCTCAAGGCGCGCCGATAGCGCGAGGGCAAGCCGCAGACACGTCATCTGCGCCGCGAGCCAACTTCAGACCTTGACCCGCGCGCTGACGAACTCGCGCACGCGCTTCAGCGCTTCCTTGATGTTCGCCTCGCTGTTGGCGTAGCTGAACCTCAGGTAGCCCTCGCCCAGCGCGCCGAAGCTGGTGCCCGAGAGGCACGACACGCCGGCTTCGTTGAGCAGCAGCGACTCCAGCTCGCGCGACGGGATGCCGGTCTTCTTGACGTTGGCGAAGGCGTAGAAGGCGCCCTTGGGCAGCGTGCAGGAGAAGCCCGGGATCGCGTTCAGCTCCTTGACGATCAGCTTGCGCCGGCCGTCGAAGGCCTGGCGCATGTTCTCGACCGGCTCCTGCGGGCCCTTGAGCGCCTCCATCGCCGCGATCTGCGCGGCGGCGTTGGTGCACGAGACCGTGTTGATCTGCAGGCGCTCGGCCTGCGCGACCAGGCTCTTGGGCCACACGCCGAAGCCCAGGCGCCAGCCGGTCATCGCGTAGGTCTTCGACCAGCCGTCGAGCAGGATCGCGCGGTCGCGCAGCGACTCGTAGGACAGGATCGAGGTGTGCTGCTCGCCGTCGTACAAGAGGCGCGAGTAGATCTCGTCCGCCATCACCGCCACGTGCGGATGCTTCTCGAGCCCCGCGACCAGGCGGTCCATGTCCTGCTTCGGCACCACGCCGCCGGTCGGGTTGGCCGGCGTGTTCAGGATCAGGAGCCGCGTCTTCGGCGTGATCTTCGCCAGCGTGTCGTCGACGTCGAAGGCGAAGCCCTTCTGTTCGAGCATCGGGATCGGCACCGCCGTCGCACCCGAGAAGCGGATCGCCGATTCGTAGATCGGGAAGCCCGGGTTGGGGTACAGGATCTCGGCTCCCGGCTCGCCGAAGAGCATGATCGCGAAGAACATCGTCGGCTTGCCGCCGGGCACGATCAGCACCTCGTCGGGCGACACGTGCTTGGCCTTGTGGAAGCGCACGCAGTACTCGGCGACCGCCTCGCGCACCTGGATCAGCCCCTTGGCCGGCGTGTAGCCGTGGAAGCCGTCGGCCAGCGCCTTGCGCCCGGCCTCGACGATGTGCTCGGGCGTCCTGAAGTCGGGCGCGCCGATGTGGAGGTGCACGATGTGCTTGCCCTGCGCCTCGAGCGCCTTGACCTTGTTGACCACCTCGAAGGCCGTCTCGGTCCCCAGGGAGTTCATGCGCGCGGCGAGCGTCAAGCGTGCTTCCAAGCGGGCTTCCTTTCGGCCGCGGTGCGTGCGGCGAGGCACGAGGCTACGCGCGCCCGCGCGCGGCGGTCAAGGCACGGACGCTCAACCGTGCGAGAAGAGCGCCCACAAGACGACCGCCACCCAGCCCAGCCCGTTCAGGAAGAACAAGAGGTCCCCGCCGAGCAGGACGCGCGTCGGACTGCCGCCGCCCTTCTGCGTGTGGACCAGCAGCATGTAGCGCGCCAGACCGAAGACCACGAAGGGCACGGTCCACACCAGGCGATACCCCGCGCCGAACTTGTGCGCCGTCTCCTCGGCCACGGTGTACATCGTGTAGGTGACGATCGTGCAGGCCGCGAGCACGGTCACCATCTGGTCGAGGAAGGCGGTGTTGTACTCGAGCAGGATCGAGCGGTGCGCCCCGCGGCCCGCGCCCAGGAGGTCGCTCTCCGCGCGCCGCTTGCACAGCGCCAGGAACAGCGCCAGGAACAGCGTGCACAGGATCAGCCAGTGCGAGATGCGCGCGTTGGCCGCCTCGGCGCCGGCCAGCACGCGCAGCATGAAGCCCGCCGCGATGCAGAAGGCGTCGACCAAGACGACGTGCTTCAGCTTGACGCTGTAGGCCAGGTTGAGCGCCATGTAGCCGGCGACGATCACCAGCACGGAGAGCCCCTGGCCGCCGGCCTGGTGGGCGAGCAGCAGCGCGCCGATCACGCACAGCACCGAGGTCGCCAGCGCCGCGCGCACGCCGACCGCCCCGGCCGCGATCGGCCGCAGGCGCTTGGTCGGGTGCTGGCGGTCCGACTCGACGTCGAGCACGTCGTTGACCAGGTAGATCGCGCTCGAGCCCAGGCAGAAGGCCGCGAAGGCGAACAGCGTGCGGTACAGGTCCCAGCGGTCGCCGACCAGGAAGTCCCCCACCTCGCCGCGCGCGAAGACCAGCGCCGCCAGCACGAAGACGTTCTTGACCCATTGCTGGGGTCGCAACGCCTTCAGCAGGGCCAGGGGGTTCATCGCTGTGCTTTCGGACGGCCCGCGCGCGAACCTGAGCGCGCCGGCCTCAATCGAGCGACAGCTTGCGCAGTTCCTCGACCGGCGAGTCGGGACCGACCTTGATGGTCGAGGTCTCGGCGTCGAGCACGCCCTTCTCCTGCAGGTCGGCGACCTCGAAGCTGCCGACGTCGAGCGAGGCGTACAGCGCGACCGTGGTCGTGCGGTGGTTGCCTTCGATGCCGTCGCCCTCGTTGTCGTCGGCGATGATCACTTCCTTGCCCGAGCCCGGGAAGTCCTTGAGCGGGAACTGCTTGATGTCGCGCCCGGCGTAGGAGGAGTAGCCGCCGGTGACGTTGTCCAGCGTCGAGTACCAGGTCAGCGGATCCTCGATCTGGCCGATGTCGAGGAAGCCGATGTCGACCGCCGGGCAGCGCATCTTCTCGGCCGTGAACTTGGTGTTCTCCCAGGTCTTCGAGGAGATCAGCACGGCGAAGAACTTGACCCCGCTCTCCTTGGGAACGCGGTTGAACTTCGACTTGTACTGCATCAAGCCGCTGCCGATCTCCTGCAGGTTCTTCTTGCACGCCGTGACCTTGGCGTTGTCGATCGCCTCGGGGATGCGCGGCAGCAGGAAGGCCATCAGGATCCCGATGATCAGGATCACGGCCAGGATCTCGATCAGGGTGAAACCGGCGCGCGCGGCGAGGCGGGCGCTGGCACGGAAACGGAGCATCTGCATGCGTACGGACTCCAGGTCTGGGCGCTGGGGTGGTTGGTTCTACCCCAGGCCCGCGCGGGAGTCACGGACGGGGGCGCCGCCGCCCCCGGCCCGGCCGGGGCTCACTTGCGCGCCGCGCTCGCCACCGCTTCCTGCAGGGCGGCGACCTTCTCGGTCTTCTCCCAGGGGAAGCCGTCGCGGCCGAAGTGGCCGTGGTAGGCGGTGGCCTCGTAGATCGGCCGGCGCAGGTCGAAGTGCTGGCTGATCACCGCCGGACGCAGGTCGAAGACCTTCTCGACCGCCTCGGTCAGCTGCGCGTCGGGCAGCGTGCCGGTGCCGAAGGTGTCGACGCGGATCGAGAGCGGCTTGGCGATGCCGATCGCGTAGCTGACCTGGATCTCGCAGCGCTCCGCGAGCCCGGCCGCGACGACGTTCTTCGCCACCCAGCGCGCCGCGTAGGCCGCCGAGCGGTCGACCTTGGTCGGGTCCTTGCCGCTGAAGGCACCCCCGCCGTGGCGGCCCATGCCGCCGTAGGTGTCGACGATGATCTTGCGGCCGGTCAGGCCGCAGTCGCCGTGCGGCCCGCCGATGACGAAGCGCCCGGTCGGGTTGACGTGGTAGATCGTCTTGGCGTCCAGGTACTGCGCCGGGATCACGGCCTTGATGATCTTCTCGATCACCTCGCTCTTGATCGTCTCGTGCGACACCTCGGGCGCGTGCTGCGTGCTGATCAGCACCGTGTGCACGCGCACCGGCTTGAGGCCCTCGTACTCGACCGTCACCTGGCTCTTGGCGTCCGGGCGCAGCCAGGGGAGCACGCCCTTCTGGCGCAATTCGGCCTGCTTCTCCATCAACCGGTGCGCGTAGTACACGGGGAAGGGCATCAGGCTCGGCGTCTCCTTGCAGGCGAAGCCGAACATCAGGCCCTGGTCACCGGCGCCCTGCTCCTTGTGCAGGCCCTGGCCCTCGCTGACGCCCTGGCTGATGTCGGGCGACTGGCGGTCGAGCGTCACCATCACGGCGCAGGTGTCGCCGTTGATGCCGAAGGCGTCGTCGGTGTAGCCGATGCGCTTGATCGTGTTGCGCGCCACCTGCGCGTAGTCGACGCGCGCGTTGGTGGTGATCTCGCCCGCCACGACGCACAGGCCGGTGGTCACGAGCGTCTCGCAAGCCACGCGGCTGTTGGGGTCCTCGCGCAGGATCGCGTCGAGGATCGCGTCGGAGATCTGGTCGGCCACCTTGTCGGGGTGGCCCATGGAAACGGACTCGGAGGTGAAGAGCTGTCGGGCCATGAGCGTGCGGTACGGGTCGGACAGGGTCGGGCTGCCCGGGCCACAGCTGCGGCCCGGGACGATCCGAGAGCGTACCAGAGGCACAGCGGCGGGCCGAGGTGCCGGAGCGGCCTTTCTGCGGCCCGCTGGGCGCTCAGCTCGTACGCGGGACGAGCACGCGCGCCTCCAGCGCCGCGAGCGTGCGGGCGGTGGCGCCGCGCTGGGCCTCGACCGCGGCGATGCCGGCCGCGGCGAGGCGCCGGCACTCGGCCGGATCGCCGCACAGGCGCGCCAGGGTCGGGCCGAGCTCGGTGGCGTCGGCGACGCGCACGCAGGCGCGCGCGCGCTCGAGCAGCGCGACCTCCTGGACGAAGTTGTGGACGTGCGGGCCGAAGACCACCGGCCGGCCCTGGGCCGCGGGCTCGAGCATGTTCTGACCGCCGTGCGGGATCAGGCTGCCGCCGACGAAGACCACGTCGGCCAGCGCGTAGACGTGCTCCAGCTCGCCGATCGTGTCGACGATCGCCGTGCGCGCCGGATCGGGCGTCTGGCCCGCGCGCAGTTCGCTCAGCAGTTGCGGCGCAGGACCGACCGCGGCCAGCTCGCGCGCCAGCTCGCGCGCGCGCTCGGGATGGCGCGGCACGAGCACCAGCCGCGCGCCGGGCAGGTGCGCGCGCAACGCGTCGACCAGCCAGCGCTCCTCGGGCGCGTGGGTCGAACCGGCGACGATCACCGGCGTCCCCGCGCGCGCGCCCAGCAGCCGGCCGAGCTCCTCGGTCGGCTCGACGCGCCCGCTGCGCAGGCCGTCGACCTTGATGTTGCCCGTGACCAGGATGCGCGCCGGGTCGGCGGCCAGGTCGGCGAAGCGCCGCGCGTAGTCCTCGTCCTGCACGCAGTACAGCGTGATGCGGTTGAACTGCGGCAACAGGTTCTTGAAGCGCCGGTAGCGGCCGTGGCTGCGCGGCGTGATGCGCCCGTTGACCACCGCCAGCGGGATGCCGCGCCGGTTGGAGGAGCGCATGAAGTTGGGCCAGATCTCGAGCTCGACCAGCACCACCGCCGTCGGGTCGACCGCGCGCAGGAAGCGCCGCCCGACCCACGCGAGGTCGAGCGGGAAGCGCACCACCGGGAGCTGCGGGTAGGTCTTGCGCGCCACCACGATGCCGGTGTCGGTGCTGGCGCTGACCACGACCTCGGTGTCCGGCTGCGCCAGCAGCTCGCGCACCAGCGCCTGGGCGCCCTTGACCTCGCCGACCGAGACGCCGTGGACCAGCACACGGCGGCGGCCGGGCGCGCGCGGCGGGAGCCGGGCCTTCGAGCCCAGGCGCGCGCGCGCCATGGCGCGGAACTCGGCCGAGCGCGCGCAGTGCCACAACCACCAGGGCGAGCCGAACAGCACGACCAGGTGCCACACGAGGTCGTACCCGAGGTGCAGCACGAAGCGACCGAAGCCCGGGCTGGGATCGCGCACGATCGGCGGCGGGACGGGCTCGCGCTCGCCGGCTCCGCTCGCAGGCGCGCTCGTCGAGCCGGGCGCTGACATCGCTCGCTGGGCCACGCTGCTCCTACCCCGCGCGCGCGGCGCGGGGACTAGGCGTCCTTGCCGTGGCACTTCTTGTACTTCTGTCCGCTGCCGCACGGACAGGGGTCGTTGCGGCCGGTCGTGCCGGCAGCCGGGGTGGCGCCCGGGGCGGCATTCGGCGCGGCGGGCTGCGCCGCGGGTGCGGGCGCCCCGCTGGCGCGCTGGGCCTCCGCTTCGCGCGCGCGCTGCTGCGCCTCCTGCAACTGCTGCTGGCGGCGGTGCATGTCGAAGGCGTGCGTCACGGGCACGGTCGCGGGACGGCGGATCACCGGCCGCGCGGCCGGCGGCGGCGGAGGCGGTCGCTGGGCCGGCGCGGCCGCGGCAGGCCGCTCGGACGGGGTGGCCGGCGCGCTGCTCGGCGGCGCCTGGCCGACCGCGCCCAGTCCGCTCGAGCCCGGCGGCAACTGGCCCGCGGCGGCGAGCGGTGCCTGCGGCGGCGGCTCGCGGCGGATCTCGATGCGCAGCACGAGGCCCGCGATCTCGTCCTCGATCGCGTGCTTCAGCTTGTCGAACAAGAGGAAGCCCTCGCGCTTGTACTCGTTCTTCGGGTCGACCTGCGCGTAGCTGCGCAGCCCGATGCCCTGGCGCAGCGCGTCGATCGCGCGCAGGTGGTCCTTCCAGCGCGAGTCGATCGTGTTGAGCAGGATGTAGCGCTCGACCTGGCGCAGCATGTCGCCGCCCAGCTTGGCCTCGCGCTCGTCGTAGAGCTTGTGCACCAGCTGCACGAGCTCTTCCCCCACCGCGTTCTTGCGCGTGACCTCGAGCGCCAGCGCCGGGTCGAGCTCGACGCCGAACATGCGCTGCCACCAGCCGCGCAGGCCCTCGGGGTCCTCGAAGAAGGTCTGGCGCGCGGCGCGCTGCACGGCGCCGCCCAGCATCACCTGCACCATGTCCTTGAGCCCGCGGTTCTCGAGCACCTGCTGGCGCGCGGTGTAGATCTCCTTGCGCTGCGAGTCCATCACCTCGTCGTACTCGAGCAGGTTCTTGCGGATCTCGAAGTGGTAGTCCTCGACCTTCTTCTGCGCGCGCGCGATGGCGCGCGACACCATGCCGGACTCGATGGGCACGCCTTCTTCCATGCCCAGGCTCTTCATCGCGTTCGTGACCCACTCCTTGTAGAAACGACGCATCAGGTCGTCCTGCAGGGACAGGTAGAAGCGCGACTCGCCGGCGTTGCCCTGGCGGCCCGAGCGGCCGCGCAGCTGGTTGTCGATGCGCCGCGCCTCGTGGCGCTCGGTGCCCAGCACGTACAGGCCGCCGAGCTCCTGCACCTCGGTCTCGTCCTGGTCGCACTGCGCGCGCACGCGCGCGCGGATCGCGTCGATCTCGGCCAGCTTCTCGACGTCGCCCTGCACCAGGCCCGCTTCCTCGAGCGCCTTGTTGAGCCGGTACTCGAAGTTGCCGCCGAGCTTGATGTCCGTGCCGCGGCCGGCCATGTTCGTGGCCACGGTCACCGCGCCCTTCTCGCCCGCCAGCGCGATGATCATCGCCTCGCGCTCGTGGTTCTTGGCGTTGAGCACCGAGTGCGGGATCCCCGCCGCGTCGAGCAGCTTCGAGAGCTTCTCGCTCTTCTCGATCGAAGTCGTGCCGACCAGGATCGGTTGGCCGGGCTTGACCGCGGGCAGTTCCTTGCCGTCCTCGTCCTTCTGGCCCGTCGGGCGGCCGAAGTGGCGCAGGCGGATCTCGTCGACGATCGACTTCCACTTCTCGGGCTCGGTGCGGTAGACGACGTCGTTCTGGTCGAGGCGCGCGACGGCCACGTTGGTCGGCACGCTGAGCACGTCGAGCTTGTAGATCTTGAGGAACTCGCCCGCTTCCGTGACGGCCGTGCCGGTCATGCCGGCCAGCTTCTTGAACATGCGGAAGTAGTTCTGGTAGGTGATCGTGCCGAGCGTCTGGTTCTCCTCGCGCGGCTTGAGCCCTTCCTTGGTCTCGACCGCCTGGTGCAGGCCGTCCGACCAGCGCCGGCCCTGCATCTTCCGGCCGGTGAACTCGTCGACGATGATCACCTCGCCGTTCTCGACCACGTACTCCTTGTCGAGCTGGTAGAGGAAGCGCGCGCGCAGCGCGTTCTCGATGAAGTGCGGCCAGTCCTCGTGCGGCGGCTGGTAGAAGCTCGGCACGCCCAAGAGCCGCTCGGACTCCTCGATGCCGGCCTCCAGCAGGTTGGCGGTGCGCTCCTTCTCCTTGACCTCGAAGTGCACCTCGCGCTCGAGCTTGAGCGCCACCGTGTCGGCGGCGCGGTACTTGTCGCTGGTGTCGGCCGCCGGACCGGCGATGATCAGCGGCGTGCGCGCCTCGTCGATCAGGATCGAGTCGACTTCGTCGACGATCGCGTAGTGCAGGAAGCGCTGGACCTGGTCCTCCAGCTTGTTCTTCATGTTGTCGCGCAGGTAGTCGAAGCCGAACTCGCTGTTCGTGCCGTAGACGATGTCGCAGGAGTAGACCGGCACGCGCTCCCAGGGCGACATGTCGCTCTGGATCGCGGCCACGGCGACGCCCAGGTAGTCGTAGATCGGTCCCATCCAGGCCGCGTCGCGCCGCGCCAGGTAGTCGTTGACCGTCACCAGGTAGACCGGCTTGCCCTCCAGGCAGTTCAGGTAGAGCGGCAGCGTCGCCACCAGCGTCTTGCCCTCGCCGGTCATCATCTCGGCGATCGCACCCTTGTGCAGGATCATGCCGCCGACCAGCTGCACGTCGTAGGGCCGCAGCCCCAGCGTGCGCACGCTGGCCTCGCGCGCCAGCGCGAAGGCGTGCGGCAGGATCTGGTCGAGCGTCTTCTCGCCCGCCTGGACCTCCTTCTTCCACTTGGCGGTCTGCTCCTGGAACTGTTCGGCGCTCAGGCTCTTGGCCCACGGTTCGAGCGCGTTGATCTCGCGGATCACGGGCTCGAGCGCCTTGACCACCCGTTCGTTGCGCGCGCCGAAGAGGCCCTTGAGGAACTCGCCGGAGTCCTCGCCGAACTTCCTGGCCTTGTCTAGAAATTGGTCCCAGTCCATCGTGGTGCGTTCGTCCTGGCGGGTGCGGCCTCGCGGAGGCACCCGGCGCTGCGCGGGCCGGGGGGGCCGGCGGTCCGCTTCGAGGGCGCCTATTTAAGGTGGCCGGAGCCCCCGGTGGAAGCGTGCGCGCCCGAAAACACCCCTGCCGGCCCCGGCCCGCCGGCCCCGGCCCGCCGGCCAACGGCCCTCAGGGAGCGCGCGCTTCCAGCAGCTGCGCCAGCATGGCGAACAGCACCTCGCGCGCGTACGGCTTGCGCAGGAAGCCCGAGGCGCGCGGCACGTTCGAGAGGTCGATCGACGAGGCCGTCGCCAGGAGCACCGGCAGCTTGGCCGTGCGCGGGTCGGCGCGCAGGCGCGTCAGCACCTGTTCGCCGTCGAATTCGGGCATCGAGTAGTCGAGCAGCACCAGGTCCGGCAGCGGGTCGCGCGCCAGCCGGTCGAGCACCTGGCGGCCGTCGTAGGCCAGCTCGACCTCGTAGCCGCGCGCGGTCAGCAGGGCCCCCAGCCCGCGGCACACCTCGGACTCGTCGTCGACCAGCAGGAGCCGCGCGCGCTTGGTGCCCTCGCGCTCGACGCGCGCCAGGCCCTCGGCCAGCTCGCGCAGGTCGGAGTGCGTCGGCAACCCGGCGCGCCGCCAGGCCTCCTCGACCTCGATCTTGAGCGCGGCGTTGAAGCGCTTGAGCTCCTGCCAGGCGCAGTAGTCCGGGTTGTCGTCGCGCACGTCGAGGTCGTCGTGCGTGTCGACCGAGAAGAAGAACTCGCCCTTCACCAGGTACTCCTGGATCACGAACTTCATGAAGGGGTAGCGCACGTTGCCCAGGCGCAGCGTGTAGCGCTGCGACGAGAGGTGGTCGCCGTGGCGCGGCTTCTCGCAACGCGCGAAGAGCTCGGCCATCGTCGCCGCGCCCTCGAGGTCCTTCTCGGTCACGCGCGGGCGCGGGAAGCCCGTCCCCGGCCAGGCGTGCTCCAGGTAGACCGCGACCGCGCGCCGCACGTGCGCCGGGGTCAGTTCGTCGAGCCGCATCCCCTGCTCCGCGTCGCGGCCTGGCTGCGCCGGGCGCTCACGACGGAGCACCTCCCAGCGCGATGGCGTCGTCGGCGTTGCGCGCGCGCGCCTCGGCCGAGCGCGCGGGTGCGGCACAGGCCGCGGCCGGCGGGTCCCAGGGGCGCAGCGTGCCGATCAGGTCCTCGATGCGCGCCACGCGCCGCTCGTCGAGGCGCGCCTCGAGCTCGCCCGCCAGGCGGCCGAGCAGGCCCGGGTCGCCGAAGGACGCCGTGCCGACCTGCACCGCGCGACAACCGACGACCAGGAACTCGAGGACGTCGTCGGCGCTGGTGATGCCGCCGCAGCCGATCACCGGGATGCGCACCGAGCGCGCGCACTCCCAGGCGCAGCGCAGCGCGATGGGCTTGATCGCCACACCCGAGTAGCCGCCCTGGATCGTGTACAGCCCGGGCCGGCCGCTGCGCCAGTCGACCTGCATGCCGAGCACGGTGTTGACCGCCGTGATGCCGTCGGCGCCGGCGGCCTCGACCGCCACGGCCAGCTCGGAGATGCGCGAGACGTTGGGCGAGAGCTTGGCGAAGATCGGCTTGGTCGTGGCGCGCTTGACGGCGCGGATCACCGCGGCGGCCAGCGCGGCGTCGGTCGCGAAGGGCAGCTTGGCGCCCTGCACGTTGGGACACGAGAGGTTGACCTCCAGGGCGTGGATCGCGGCGACGCCGTCCAGGCGCCGCGCCAGCTCGGCGAAGTCCTCGATCTTCTCGCCGCCGATGTTGGTGACGATCTGCGTGTCGGCGGCGGCCAGCGTGGGAACCACGTCGCGCAAGTAGGCCTCGAGGCCCTTGTTCTCCAGGCCGATCGAGTTCAGGAAACCGGCCTCGGTCTCCTTGATGCGCGGCAGCGGGTTGCCCGGCCGCGGCGCCAGCGTCACGGTCTTGCTGACCAGCCCGCCGACCGCCGCGGGCGGCACGATGTGCTGCATCTCGAGTCCGTGCCCGAAGGTCCCGGAGGCCGAGAGCAGCGGGTTCCGGAGCTCCAGGGACGCGAGCCGCAGCGCCAGACGCGACATGCGCGCAATCTACGGCAGCGCGCGCGGCGCGGCAACGAGTTCAGCCCCGCGGCGCGCCGGCCGGCTCCGGCTCGGACGACTTGGTGAACAGCCCGGTGGCGAGCAGCAGCACCGCGCCGACGGTGATGTACGAGTCGGCCAGGTTGAAGGTCGGGAAGTGCCACTGCCAGGACGCGAAGTACACGTCGATGAAGTCGCGCACCGGGCCGAAGGGGTGCTCGACGTAGCGCAGGTCGTGGTCGAGCGTGCGCGGGCGCAGCAGGTTGTCGTACAGGTTGCCGAGCGTCCCGGCGAAGACCAGCACGATCGCGGCGTTGAACACGCGCCGGCCGGGCTTGGCGAACACGATCAGCCACAGCAGGAACAAGGCCGCGGCGACGCGCCCGCTGATCAGCAGGTAGGGCACCGAGTCGAGCTGGCCGAAAGCCGCGCCCGGGTTGACGTTGAGCATCAGCGCGAACCAGTCGCCCGCCAGCACGTGGCGCGGGTGGCTGAAATTGCAGCCGCAGGTGTCGAGCGGGAAGCCGTGGGCGCGCTCCAAGGGCTCCATCCAGGCGAACACGGCCGCCTTGCTCCACAGATCGAGGAGCACCAGCACCCCGACGACCAGGAGGACCGTGGCGATGCGCTTCATGACGCGCGCGGCGCGGAGGCGCGGCGCTGACGGGGCCTCAGAGTTGGCCTTCCTCTTCCTTGCGCTGGCACTCGATGCAGTTGCGCGCGTGCGGCACGAGCTTGAGCCGTTCCTTGAGGATCGGGTCGCCGCAGGCCTCGCAGGCGCCGTAGCTGCCGGTCTTGATGCGGTCGAGCGCCGACATGATCTCGCGCACGGTCGACTCGTCGCGCTCCAGGAGCTGCAGGCTGAACTCCTGGAAGTAGTCCGAGCCGCCGTCGGGGCTGGCCTCGGTCGGCAGCGCGTTCTCGCCCAGCGCTTCCTGCTCGAGCTTGTCGATGTCACCCGTGATCACGGCCAACAGGCCCCGCAGGCGTTGCTCGTAGTCCTCGAGTTCCTTGGCCGTGAGTTTCTTGCTCATGAGGTGCTCTGCCGTCGAGGTCGCGCGGGGACCGGTCCCGAGCCGCAAGCGCGGACCGTGGAGGTCGGCGCCCGGATGCGGTTCCTGCCCGTGGAAGGGCGAGAAGTATAGGGAGGCCCTCCGGGGCCCACAAGCCGCGTCTTGCCCCTGGAAACCGCGTCCGGCAGGCTGCGCCGGTGGTGCAGCAGCCCGATCCGAGCCCTCCTGCCGCCAAGCTCGACCCGGTGGCGCGCGGCGAGCTGCGCGAGTTCCTCGACCACCTGCGCGTCGAGGCCGGCCTGGCGCGCCGGACCGCCGAGGCCTACGGCCGCGACCTCGCGCTGTTCGGCAGCTGGCTGGCGGAGCGCGGGCTGCGGCGCTGGAACCAGCTCGACGCGACCACCGTGGTCGACTACCTCGCCCACCGGCGCGCGCTCGGCCGCGCCGAGGCCAGCGTGGCGCGCAACCTGGTCAGCGTGCGCATGTTGATGCGCTTCCTGGTGCGCGAGGGGCGCCTGACGTCCGATCCCACGGCGCTGATCCAGGCCCCGATCCTGGGCCGGCACCTGCCCAACGTGCTCTCGGCCGAGGAGGTCGGCCGGCTGGTGACGCTGGCCGGCGCGCGCGACGCGGGCAGCTGGAAGCACGCCCGCGACCGGGCGCTGCTCGAGCTGCTCTACGCCTGCGGCGCCCGCGTCAGCGAAGCGGTCAGCCTGCGCACGGACGGGCTCGAACCCGCGCTGCGCGTGGTGCGCCTGACGGGCAAGGGCAACAAGACGCGCCTCGTGCCGCTGGGCGCCTCGGCGCGCCTGGCGCTCGAGAGTTGGCTGGCGGGCGGCCGAGGGGGTCTGGCGGGCGCCGCGACGCGCCCGGAGGTGTTCCTGTCGCGCAGCGGCCGGCCGCTGACGCGGCTCGACGCCTGGCGCGTGGTGCGCGCGCGCGCCCGCGAGCTCGGCCTGCGGGCGCGCGTGACACCCCACACGCTGCGTCACTCCTTCGCTTCGCATCTGGTCGAGGGCGGGGCGGACCTGCGCAGCGTGCAGGAGATGCTGGGCCACGCCTCGATCCGCACCACCGAGGTCTACACGCATCTCGACCAGGAGCACGTGACGGGCCTGCACCGCCTCTACCACCCGCGCGGTTGAGGTCCGGGGTTCGGACGGCGCGAGATCGGGGCCGTCCAGGACCTGGATTGCGCGCGCCGCGCCCGTGCTCGTCCGGCCGACCCGCGCGCGCGGCCGGGCTCCGCAAGCTCCACCGGACAAATGGCTTCGGGCCAGTCATCGGCCGGTCCGCCCAGCCCGGCCCGAGGGGTTGCGGCGCCTGGCACGGGCCTTGTCATGGCTCGGCGGCAAGTGAGTCACCGTCGGGTTCGACCGGACCGCAACCCCCCGGGCGGACCCGCAAGGCGGTGGAACGAGAGGCGGCGGGTTTCGGCCCGCCGCCTCCCTTCTCGCGCGGGCGGTGGGCTCAGGTCGGGTCGCGGCGCAGCGCGTCGACGATGCGCCGCGCGAGCGCGTCGCCGATGCCGGGCACCTGGCCGAGCTCCTCCACGCTGGCGGCGGCGACGCCGGCGACGCTGCCGAAGCGCGTCAGCAGGCGCTTCTTCTTCTCGCGGCCGAGTCCGGCGATCGAGTCGAGGCGCGAGACGAGCTTCCCGCGCTCCTTGCGGTGGTAGGTGATCGCGAAGCGGTGCGCTTCGTCGCGCAGGCGCTCGAGCAGGTGGCGCACCGCGCTGCCGCGCGCGAGCTCCAGCGGCTCGCGCGCGCCGGGCAGCACCAGGCGCTCCTCGCTGGCGGCCTTGCGCGCCTCGCCGACCTTGCGCTCGGCGCGCGCCTTGGCCAGGCCGACGATCGGCACGTCGAAGGCCCCCACCTCGTCGCGCGCGGCGAGCGCCGAGTCGAGCTGGGCCGCGCCGCCGTCGATCACGATCAGGTCGGGCAGGTCGCCGTCCTCCAACCCGCGCCGCAGGCTGCGCTGCACGGCCTCGCGCATCGAGGCGAAGTCGTCCTGGCCCTCGACGGTCTTGATCTTGAAGCGCCGGTAGCCGGCGCGGTCGGCCTGTCCGCGGCGCATGCGCACGCGGCTGGCGACGACGTGCGTGCCCTGCAGGTTCGACACGTCGAAGGCGTCGATCACCTCCGGCGGCGCGGCGAGGTCGGCCAGCGCCGCCAGCGCGACCAGCGCCTCCTCCTCGTGCGCCAGCTCGCGCTCGCGCCGCACCAGCTCGCTGCGCGCGTTCTCGCCGGCGAGGTCGAGCATGCGCCGCCGCTCGCCGCGGCCGGGCACGGACAGCTCGAGCGTCCCGCCGAGGACGTGCACCAACAACTCGGCCTCGGCCGGGCGGCAGGGCAGCACCAGCTCGCGCGGCAGCTCGCGCCGACCGCCGGCGTAGAGCGCGGTGATCACGGTGTGCAAGAGCTCCTCGTCGGGCAGCTCGCTGCGGAACAGGTGGCCGCGGCTCTCGACCAGTCGTCCGGCGCGGAAGGCGAGCCGGTGCACCAGCGCCGAGTCGCCGTGGCGCGCCAGGCCGAGCACGTCGCGCGCGATCTGGTCGCGCGACTGGACCCCCTGGCCCTCGAGCGTGCGGCGCAGCGCCGCCAGCCGGTCGCGCCAGGCCGCGGCGCGCTCGTACTCGCGCTCGGCCGAGGCGGCGCGCATGCGCTGTTCGAGCTCGCGCTCGAGCTCGCGGCCGTCGCCGGACAGGATGCGCGCCGCACGCTCGACCAGCTCGGCGTAGGCCGCGGCGTCGATCAGGCCGACGCAGGGCGCGGCGCACAGGCCGATCTGGTGCTTGAGGCAGGGTCGTGAACGGTTCGCGAGCACGTGGTCGGGGCAGTCGCGCAACGGCACGACGCGGTGCAGGTCGGAGAGCGTCTGGCGCACCGCCCCCGAGCTGGCGAAGGGCCCGAAGCGCCGCAGGGTCGCGCGGCTCCCGCGCTCGGCCGCTGTCCCACGCTCGGGGCCCCCACGCTCGGGGCCCTCGCGCTGGTGCGCGCGCACGAACACCGGGCGCGGGAAGCGGCTCTTGGTGTCGAGCTCGATCATCAGGAACGACTTGTCGTCCTTGAGCCGCACGTTGTGCGGCGGCTGGTGGGCCTTGATCAGCGTGTCCTCGAGCAGCAGCGCCTCCTGCTCGGTGCGCGTCACGATCAGCTCGACCGCCGTCGCCTGCGCCTCGAGGAAGCGGATCAGCACGCGCCCGCCGCCGCCCGGCCGGCGGTAGCTGCGCAGCCGCGCGCGCAGCGAGGCGGCCTTGCCGACGTAGAGCACGCGCTGCTCGGCGTCCTGGAACAGGTAGACCCCGGGCCGGTCGGGCACCTCCGACAGCTCGGTCGCGGCATTCCAGGCCAGGCGGCTCATCGGGGACTCTTCGGGGGCGCCTCAGCGCGCGAGTTCGATCTGCTCGAGCTGCTTGACGCGGTCGCGCATCACCGCCGCGTCCTCGAAGCGCAGCTCCTCGGCGGCGTGCAGCATCTCCTCGCGCAGCTTGGCCAGCTCGCCGCGCAGGCGGGCCGCGTCCCAGCCCAGCGCCGGGTCGGCCTCGGCGCCCTGTCGGCCGCGCTTGCCGCGCGCGGAAACCGGCTCGACGTCGTGGTAGTCCATCTCGTACAGCGCCTCGAGCGAGTCGCGCACCGGCTTGAGGATCGTGCGCGGCACGATGCCCTGTTCCTGGTTCCAGATCTCCTGTTTGGCGCGCCGGCGGCGCATCTCGCCCAGGGCCTGGCGCATCGAGTCGGTCTCCTTGTCGGCGTACAGGATCACGCGCCCCTCGACGTTGCGCGCCGCGCGCCCGCAGGTCTGGATCAGCGAGGTCGCGCCGCGCAGGAAGCCCTCCTTGTCGGCGTCGAGGATCGCCACCAGCGCCACCTCGGGGAGATCGAGGCCCTCGCGCAAGAGGTTGATGCCGACCAGCACGTCGAACTCGCCGAGGCGCAGGTCGCGCAGGATCGCCGTGCGCTCGAGCGCGTCGATCTCCGAGTGCAGGTAGCGCACGCGCACGCCGAGCTCGGCGTAGTAGGTGGTCAGCTCCTCCGCCATGCGCTTGGTCAGCGTGGTCACCAGGACGCGCCAGCCCGCGGCGACGGTCTTGCGGATCTCGGCCAGCAGGTCGTCGACCTGCGTGCGCGCCGGGCGCACGTCGACCGCCGGGTCGAGCAGGCCCGTCGGCCGCACGATCTGCTCGACGGTGTGGCCGGCGGCGTGCTGGCGCTCGTACTGCGCCGGTGTCGCCGAGACGTACACGATCTGGCGCACGAGCTTCTCCCACTCCTCGAAACGCAGCGGCCGGTTGTCGAGCGCGCTCGGCAGGCGGAAGCCGTGCTCGACCAGCGTCTCCTTGCGCGAGCGGTCGCCCTTGTACATGCCGCCGACCTGCGGGATCGAGACGTGGCTCTCGTCGACGAACACCACCCAGTCCTCGGGGAAGTAGTTGAGCAGCGTGAAGGGCGGCTCGCCCGCCTGGCGGCCGTCCATCCAGCGCGAGTAGTTCTCGATCCCGTTGCACAGGCCGGTGGTGCGCAGGAGCTCGAGGTCCTGGCGCGTGCGCTGCTCCAGGCGTTGCGCCTCGAGCAGCTTGTTCTGGCCGCGCAGCACGTCCAGGCGCTCGCGCAGCTCCTGCTCGATGCCGACCAGCGCCTTGAACAGCCGCTCCTGCGGCGCGACGTAGTGGTTGGCCGGGTAGATGGTCAAGGCCTGCAGCTCGTCGAGCACCTCGCCGCGCAGCGGGTTGACGCGCACCAGGTGCTCGATCTCGTCGCCGAACAGCTCGATGCGGATCACGATCTCGTCTTCGTAGGCCGGGAAGACCTCGACCACGTCGCCGCGCGCGCGGAAGGTGCCGCGCTTGAAGTCCAGGTTGTTGCGCGCGTACTGCAGCCGCGTCAGCGTGCGCAGCAGGTCCTCGCGCGCGATGGTCTGCCCCACCGACAAGGACAGCGCCATCGAGGCGTAGTTCTCCGGGCTGCCCAGGCCGTAGATGCACGACACCGAGGCCACGATCACCACGTCGCGCCGTTCGAGCAGCGAGCGCGTCGCGGAGTTGCGCAGGCGCTCCAGGTTCTCGTTGCGGTTGGCGTCCTTCTCGATGTAGGTGTCGGAGGAAGGAACGTAGGCCTCGGGCTGGTAGTAGTCGTAGTAGCTGACGAAGTACTCGACCGCGTTGCGCGGGAAGAGCTCCTTGAGCTCGGAGTAGAGCTGCGCCGCCAGCGTCTTGTTGGGCGAGAGCACCAGCGCCGGCCGGTTGGTCGCGGCGATCACCGCCGCCATGGTGAAGGTCTTGCCCGAGCCGGTGATGCCCAGCAGGCACTGGTGCCGCGCGCCGCGCTGCAACCCGGCGGTCAGCCCGGCGATCGCCGCCGGCTGGTCGCCGGTCGGTTCGAAGGGCGCGACGAGCTCGAAGCGGCCCTTGCGCGGCGTGCTGCCGGCGGAAGCGGTCATGGGCCCGCCATCTTCGCGCAGCGGCGCGCGGCGTGCGAGCGGCGCACGGCGCTCACCGCTCCGGCGTCTCGACCGCCCCGCTGCCGCCGCGGCGCGGGTCGCTGACCGCGATCGGCAAGCCCCCCGGCGTGGGCACGTGGATCGCCTGCACCGAGGCGAAGCGCCCGCCCGCCGTGCGCACCGGATGGCCGCGGCGCTGGCGCAGCGCCTCGACCAGGCCGGGGTCGAACTCGGGCTCGAAGACCGTCTCGGGCGGGCTCCATTGCTGGTGCAGCCGCGGCCGCGCGACGGCTTCGGCCAGGTCCTCGCCGAGCACCGTGACGCGCAGCACGACCTGCAGCACGGCGGTGATGATGCGCGGACCGCCGGGGCTGCCGAGCACCAGCGAGTTGACGTGCCCGCCCTCGCGCAGCACGGTCGGTGTCATCGAGGACAGCGGGCGCTTGCGCGGCTCGGGCGCGTTGGCGCGCCCGCCGACCAGGCCGTACAGGTTCGGGCTGCCGGCCTGCAGCGCGAAGTCGTCCATCTCGTTGTTGAGCAGGAAGCCGGCCTCCCGGACGTAGATCCCGCTGCCGAAGCTGTCGTTGAGCGTGGTGGTCAGGCTGACCGCGTTGCCGGCGCGGTCGAGCACCGAGAGGTGCGTCGTGTTCTGGCCCTCGCGCGCCTCCCAGGCCGCCACCTCGGGCCGCGCGTGCTCGCCGATCGCGATGCGCCGGCGCGCGATCTCGTGCGGCGCGAGCAACGCCTCGACCGGCACGGCGTGGAAGTCGGGATCGCCCAGGTGCACGGCGCGGTCGGCGAAGGCCGCGCGCAGCGTCTCGATCCACCAGTGCAGCATGCGCTCGTCGAGCCCGCGTTCGGGCGGCGGTCCGCCGGAGAGCGACGGCCGCGACAGCGCCTGCTCGCGCGCCGTGTGCTCGCGCTGCGCGTCGAGCGGCAGGCCCTCGAGCATGCCGAGCACCTGCAGCAGCACGACGCCGCCCGAGCTGGGCGGCGGCATGGTGATCACCTCGTAGCCGCGGAACCAGCCGCTGAGCGGCGCGCGCTCCGCGACCTGGTACTCGGCGAGATCCGCCAGCGTCAGCCAGCCGCGCAGCCGGCCCGCAGCGCCGCCAGCGGCGGGGTCCTCGGGCACCGGGGCGGCGTCGAGCGTGTCGACGATCGCCTGCGCCAGCGGCCCGCGCTGGAAGACCGCGGGGCCGGAGTTGGCGAACAGCGCCAGCGTCTGGGCCAACGCCGGTTGGCGCAGCAGGGCACCGGCCTGGAGCGCCTGGCCTTGCGGGTAGAAGAGCTCGCGCGCCGCGGGCGAGAAGCGCTCGCGCCGGCCGGGCTCGGCCAGGTCGCGCGCGAGGTGCTCGTCGACCTCGAAGCCGCGCTGCGCCAGTCCGATCGCCGCGCGCGCCAGCTGCTGGAAGCTCAGGCGGCCCGAGCCGTGGCGCTGGTGCAGGCGCCACAGGCCGTGCGGGCTGCCCGGCACGGCGACCGCCGCCGGCCCGGTCAGCGAACGCTCCGCGCTGCGCCGGCCGTCGGCCCCCAGGTACACCTCGGCGCGCGTCGCGCGCGGCGCCGTCTCGCGGAAGTCGAGCGCGCGCGCCTCGCCCTGGTGCGGCACCCACAGGGCGAAACCGCCGCCGCCGAGGTTGCCGGCTTGGGGATACACGACCGCCAGCGCCAGGGCCGTCGCCACCGCCGCGTCGGCGGCGTTGCCGCCGCGCGCCAGCACCTCGAGCCCCGCCTGCGTCGCCAAGGGGTGCTCGCTGACCACCGCGCCGGCGCGCGGCTCGGGCCAGCGCGCGGGCTGCTCGAGGTCGGGCACGCCGCGGCAGGCCCCCAGCGCCGAGGCCAGGACGACGATCCGCACCCAGCGGGCGCAGGCTGCGGGGCCGCGCACGCGCGGCACCTCAGCGCCCGTCGCCGTCGGTGATCTCCTCGACCCGCACACCGCGCTGCTTCAGGTAGCTGACCGCGGACTGGATCGCGGGCTCCTGGCCTTCGATCTCGACCGCCACGAGCGCCATCGTGTCGGTGATGCTCGCGGCGCGGATGTTCGGCACCACGCCGAACTTCTCGCCCAGCGTGTGGCTGATGATCGGCTCGGAGATCAGCTCCTGGGGGAAGGTGCAGAAGTACTTGTGGAGGGCCATCGGTCGGGAGGGAGCCCGCGCGGCTCAGGCGCGCGACGGAGGTCGCGCGCGGGCCGCCAGCCAGGCGCCGAGACATCCCACCAAAAGGCACACCGGGCCCGCAAGGTTGGCCCGGAAAGGCCCGCGCAGCTCCGGCCCGATGTCGTAGGTGCGCGCCGTCTCGTAGAGCAGCGGATGGCGCAACCAGTCGACGCCCGCCGACTCGATCACCAGCGTCACCGGCGAGAGATCGAAGAGCCGCGCCGTCGCGGCCGGCGGGAAGGCTCCGTCCTGGATCCAGAGCCCCATCGGCAGGGCGCTCGCGAGCGCGAGCAGCGCCCAGGCCAGGCCGGACGAGCTCCAGGCGGCCGCGGGCCAGCCGCGTCCCAGCGCCCAGCCGCACAGGAAGGCGCCGCACAAGACCAGCGCGGGTCCATGCGGCGCGGGCACGGCGCGCTCCGAGAAGGCCGAGGCGAGCGCGAACAGGATCATCCAGCCGGCGGGCACCATCGCGCTCCAGGGCCACAGCGCGAGGCCGCGGGCGCCGCACAGGATCCCGAGCGGCACGGCCGCCAGCGCCAGCCAGGCGAGCAGCGCCAGCGGATCGGCCGCGACCCCGAGCGGCAGGCCGCCGAGCGCCACCGCGCACGAGGCCGAGAGCAGCGCGCGCGGCGCCGCCGACGAGCGCGACACGTCCGGGCCGGCGTGCGCTACCAATCGATGAAGTGCCCGTTCGTGACGTTGGCGGTCGCCGGCGGACAGAAGGTCGTCGACGCGTTGCGGTACCACACGGCGTAGTAGCGCCGCGCGCCGCTGCCCGGCGTCACCTGGCCGCGCTGCGAGAGCGTCAGCGTCGCGTCGTTGGGGAAGGTCGTGTTGGGGAAGGTGGCGACGCCGCCGACCGCGTTGCGGCCGCGCAGCCGGATCAGGTTGCCCGAGGCGCACAGCACACCGTCGTGGAAGGTCTGGTCGCCGAGCGCATCGTGCTGCATGAAGAGCGCGAAGGAGGTCGACGGCAGGTTCGAGGAGGTCAGCAGCACCGTGTCGGGGTTGGGCGTGCCCGAGCCCGCGATGCGCGCGCCGTCGGCGCTGAAGGAGTGCGCGCAGCCGTGGCCGGCGCTGCCGAAGTTCGCGCAGGGGCAGGGCGTCAGGTGCGTCGGGTCGTCGAACTCGCCCGAGCAGAACTCGGTGCCCGGGACCTCGCAGGCGTCGAGCACCAGGTCGTTGTCCTGGTCGAGCAGCGGGTTGGCGGCGATCTCCGTCGTGTCCGCGATCCCGTCGGCGTCGCAGTCGCGGATCGGCAGGCGCAGGTCGACCAGCACCGGCCGGTGGTCCGAGGCGGTCGAGCTGCAGCTCGAGGCCCCGCCGGTGAAGCCCGCGAGCTCGGGCGGCTGCGCGGCGGCCGCGTTCGAACCGCTGATGAAGATCGTCGACAGGCGCAGCGTGGCGATCGAGTCCTGCCAGGCGATGTAGTCGTACTTGGCGCCCGAGTTGTGCGAGGCGTCGCTGCCGGTCGAGAAGTGCAGCGCATTGTCGAAGGTCGCGTCCGTGCCGTCGCGGTCGGTGCCGTCGGTCGTGCCACCGGTGGTCTGCGCCAGGGTCAGCCACTCGGCCGGTCCCTTGGTGCCGTTGGTCCACTCGTCCTCGTTCCAGTCGCCGCCCAGGATCACGGGCGTGGTCGCACCGAGCACGCTGGTCGCGACCGGGCTGTCGGCGATGCGCGCGTTGGGATCGGGGACCGCGCCGCCGTTGCCGTTGTAGAAGTAGCGCACGAAGTAGGACACGTTCTGCGCCGCCGCGATGCGCTGGTCGTGGTCGGTGCCCGTGCCGCCGGCCTTGAGGTGCGCGAAACCCATCACCGCGTTGCCCAGGTAGGTCGCGTCGGGCAGGTTGAGCTCCGCGAACTGGAAGCCGCGGATGCCGCCGTCGCCGCCCGGCGCCCAGCCCGAGGCGGCCATGACGTTCGGGATGTCCGCGTAGGTCGCGCGCGTGTCGCCGTTGAGGTCGGCGAAGGGATGTCGCGACAGGATGCAGTTGCGGTTGAAGCCGTCGTTCTCGCTGGGCACGAAGACGTAGGGCAGGTCGTAGCCCGGCGCGTACTTCTGCACCCAGGCGGTGATCGGCGTGTTGCCGTTGAAGCTGTCCAGGCCGCCGTGCAGGAACTGGTCGAGCACGGTGGTCAGCTCCGCCACCGTGTCGACGCCCGAGCCCGTGCCGTTGCCCGAGTTGTCGGCGCACTCCTCGAGCACGAGCACGTCCGGCTTGAGCGCCGCGACGATGCGCGCCAGCGCGCACCAGTTGTTCTGGCCCTCGACCTTGGCGTTGGTCGAGCACAGCCCGTCCTGGACGTTCCAGGTGATCACGCGCAGGTCGGAGGGATCGGTCTTGCCCCACTGGCCCGTGGCCGGGTTCCACTGGCCCTGCGCGGGCAGGGCGACGAGCGCGAGGGCGGCGCCGGAGCACAGCGCCTGGAGGGTCGATTGCATGGCGGGGAGGGCCTTCGGACGGAGCGCGCGCGGACCGGGATCCCTCAAGACTCCCCTTTCCTGCGGGGGTGTCAAGCGCGGCGGGCGCGGAGTGCACTGGAGCATCGCCCGGGAGCGCGGGATAGGCTCTCGCTCCCCGCGCGCCGATGACGGACACGCCCGATCCCCGACCGACCGGACCGCCGCCTGCTGACGGCATCCCCGAGGTGCCCGCGGGCGACCCCGCGCTCGACGCGCTGGAGGTCGACGAGGGCGCGCCGCCCGGCCCGACGCCGGCGCGCGACTTCTGGGACGCGCTCTACACGCGCCGCTCGATCCGCAAGTTCAAGACCGATCCCGTGCCGCGCGAACTGGTGCGCCAGGTGCTGCACGCCGGCATCTGGGCGCCGAGCTCGTGCAACTACCAGATGTGGGACTTCGTCGCCGTCGACGACGCGCAGCGCAACCGCGAGCTGGCGGCGCTCTCGTCGCAGATGGGCAACGCGCCGGTCAACATCGTCGTCGCCTACGGCCGCGATTTCTCCGAGGAGGCCTGGGCCAACATCCAATCGGCCAGCGCGGCGATCGAGAACATGAGCCTGGCGGCGCACGTGCTCGGCCTGGGCACCTTCTGGATCACGCAGACCGGCGACCGCGAGCGCGTGCGCGAGCTGGTCGGGCTGCCCGAGGACCGGCTGGTGGTCGCGGTCCTGGCGCTGGGCTGGCCCAAGCTCGCGCCGCGCGCCGGGCCCAAGCGCCGGCCGCTGTCGCAGGTCGCGCACTTCAACCACTACGGCGGCCGGCCGATCCCCTCCTCGACGCGGCCGGCCGACTGGGACGCCGACCTGCTGGCGATCTACCAGCGCGCGCGCGTGCTCAACGGCCTGCGCCACAACAAGCCGCGGCCCTGGGAAGTCGAGGCGCTGCGCCAGGCGCTCGACGCGCTCGTGCCGCAGGGGCGCGCCGAGCCCGCGGCCGGTGTCGCGCGCCCGCGCTGGCTCGACGTCCTGCCCTGCAGCGGCATCGTCACCGCCGAACTCGCGCGCCAGCGGCCCGGTTTCGCCTTCGACGTCGTCGAGCGCACGCGCGACGTCGCGGAGTTCGCCGGCCAGCGCGTGGTGCCGCACGCGGCGCTGTACGGCTGGCCCGCGGCGACGGCGGGGCTGTCGGCGCCGCCGGCGGAGGCGTACGACGTCGTCAGCTGCTTCTACCGGCTCGAAAACCTGGCTCCGTCGGCGCGCGCCGAGCTCGTGCGCGAGCTCGCGCGCTGGGTCAAGCCGGGCGGCCGGGTGCTGCTCGGCCACGTCAGCAGCCGCTCCTTCCACGACCTGAGCGAGTGGCTGCGCGCGCGGCGCGGCGGACCGCGCGGCGTCGAGTACGTGCTGGCGCCCGATCCGAACATCGGGCCCTTCGAGGCGCTGGCGCCGGGGGCGGTCGAACGCCTGCTGACCGAGGCCGGCCTGCGCGTCGAGCGCACGCGCGGCGCGCAACCCCTGCCGCCGCGCAGCGAGCTCGAGTTCCGCTCGCGCAACTTCGGCGGCCTGGCGCGCGGCCTGGCGCGCGTCGCGGGTGCCGTCTCGGGCCTGGTGTCGGCGCTGCCCGGCCTGGCGCGCGTCGGCGGCCGCTTCCGCTTCGTGTCGGCGCTCAGGCCGGCAGCGGACCGCCGCTAGCGAACCAGCGCGCGCACTCGGGGCCGAGCTCGCGCAAGGCCGCGGCCTCGTAGCGCGCGTTGTCCTCGGCCGTCAGCAGGTCGCGCCAGCGGCCGTTGACGCCCTTGTGCACGAAGGTGTCGGCGCCGCCGTCCCAGAAGGCCCCGCCCAGGGGCGTCGAGCGCGTGGCGTTGCGCTTCATGTACTCGAAGGAGGTGTGCTCGAGGATGCGCGGCAGGCTGCGCTCGTCGATGGCGATGTCGAGGAAGCGCGCGACGCGCCGGATCTCGCGCTCGCGGTCGGCCTTGAGGTCGGCGAAGTGCAGGAACAGCACGTTGGGCAGGTTGCGGGTCGCCCACCAGCTGCGCACGTTCTCCCAGAAGGGCCAGAACGGGAAGCCGTCGCGCTCGAGCCACTCCAGGAAGTACTGGCGCACGTCGGCGCGCGGCGGGCCGATCGGCGGGCCGACCAGACCGGGCGTCTCGTTGAGCGCCTCGTACCAGCTGGCGTTGGCGTGGGTGTGGTGGTTGTGCAGGCTCCAGACCACGTCGCGGCCGTCGCGCGCGATGTACAGGTACTTCGCGCGCGGCGAGAAGACCAGCGCGTCGACCGGCAGGTGCGTCTTGAGGAAGCGCCGGTGCGTCTGCGCCTCGACCAGCGGCAGCTTGACCGCCTTGGGCGGCACGCGCAGGTCGAGCCAGGGCGACATGTCGGCCACCGGCAGGTCCGCCGCGCCGTCGAACAGGAGCTGCGCCACGATCTGCTGCATCCAGGTCGTGCCCGACTTGGCGTAGGTCGAGATCACGATGTCGTCGTCGCGGAAGACGAAGTCCTCCCAGATCGTCGAGTCGAAGTGGTGGTTCTCGAGCTCGCGCGTCTTGCGCGGCCAGGCACCTGCGGGAACCGGGACGTTCGGCGAAGGAGGGGCGGGCTTCACGGGCCGGGAGCGTAGCGGCGGGTCGACGGGGTCGCCACGTCGTACGCAGTTCGCCCCTGCTGGTGCCGCCGACCGGCGCCGCTAGACTGGCGCGCGCCATGACCCTTGCGAGTTCACGGTCGCGCGTGCTGCTCGGCCTGCTCGTCGGCCTGCCGCTGGGCATCGGCGCCTTCACCTTCGGCTACGCCAAGGGCTTCTCGTACCTGTCCACCGATCCCAAGGCGTGCATCAACTGCCACGTGATGAACCAGCAGTACGACGCCTGGCAGAAGAGCGGACACCGGCACGTGGCGCTGTGCGTCGACTGCCACCTGCCGCACGCCGGGATCGAGAAGTGGATCGCCAAGGCCGACGAGGGCTTCCGCCACTCGAGCGCCTTCACGCTGCAGAACTTCAAGGAGCCGATCGAGATCACGCCCGGCGACCGCGAGATCGTGCTCGCCAACTGCGTGCGCTGCCACGCCGAGCTGGTCGAGACCATCCACCACGACGCCTCCGGCCGCGACCCGGACTTCACCTGCCTCCACTGCCACGCGGCCGTCGGCCACGGCGCCGGAGGCTGACCCCCTGACCGAGCGAGAGCCCCCCCCCATGACCCAGCTTCGATCCCAGCTCCGCGGCCGCAGCTGGTGGCCCGCGCTGATCGCGGTCGCCGCCTGCGCGGGGATCACGATCCTGCTCCTGGCGCTGCTCGGCAACATCGCCGAGCGCAAGGCCGAGGCGCGCGAGCCCTTCGTGCGCGTCGTCCACGTCGACGAGAACGTCAGCGATCCGGCGGTCTGGGGCCGCAACTGGCCGCACCAGTACGACTCGTACATGAAGACCGCGCTGCCGACCGCCACCAAGTTCGGCGGCCGCGGCCTGGGCGCCAGCGATTCGGGCCCGGCGGAGCAGAAGCTCGACCGCGATCCGTGGCTCAAGCGCATCTTCGCCGGCTACGCCTTCGCGCTCGACTACCGCGACCGCCGCGGCCACGCCTTCGCGCTCTTCGACCAGGAGCAGACGCTGCGCGTGACGCAGAAGAAGCAGCCCGGCGCCTGCATCCAGTGCCACGCCTCCAACCTGCAGCTCTACCGCTTCGCCGGCCAGGGCGACCTGCGCAAGGGCTTCGAGGCGGTGTGCGGCCTGCCCTACGAGGAGGTGCGCCACATGAAGGACGACCACGGCGCGCAGCTGGTCTCGCACGCCGCGGCCTGCATCGACTGCCACGACCCCGAGACGATGGCGCTGCGCGTCACGCGCCCGGGCTTCATCGAGGGCATCGCCGCGCTCAAGGCGTCGCAGGGCATCCCGAACTACGACCCCAACCGCGACGCGACGCGGCGCGAGATGCGCTCCTTCGTGTGCGGCCAGTGCCACGTCGAGTACTACTTCAAGGGCGAGAAGAAGCTCGTCACCTACCCGTGGTCGAAGGGGCTCAAGGTCGAGGAGATCGAGAGCTACTACGAGGCCGCGGGCTACACCGACTGGACGCACGCCGAGACGGGCACGAAGGTGCTCAAGGCGCAGCACCCCGAGTTCGAGGTGTGGAACCAGGGCGTGCACGCCGCCGCGGGCGTCGCCTGCGCGGACTGCCACATGCCCTACGAGCGCGTCGGCGCGATGAAGGTCAGCGACCACTGGGTGCGCAGCCCGCTGCTGAACATCAACCGCGCCTGCCAGACCTGCCACCCCGTGGCGGCCGAGGAACTCCAGCAGCGCGTCGACCGCATCCAGGAACGCCACCACACGCTGCTGCAGCGCGCGGCGCAGGCGACCACGGACATGCTCGACGCGCTGGTCGCGGCCAAGGGGCGCGGCGCGGACGAGCAGGAGCTCGCGCCGGCGGCGCTGCTGCACAGGAAGGCGCAGTGGCGCCTCGATTTCGTCGCGGCCGAGAACTCGATGGGCTTCCACGCGCCGCAGGAGCTGGCGCGCATCCTGGGCGAGACGATCGACTACGCGCGCCAGGGACAGCTGGCGGCCGAGCGCCTGCGACCGCGCTGAGCGCGGCGCTGTTGGAGGCGGCACCCGGACTTGAACCGGGGAATAACGGATTTGCAATCCGTCGCCTTAGCCACTTGGCTATGCCGCCGCGAAGAGGCGCAGAGGATAGCGGTCCGGCCCCGAGGGTCAAGGACGCGGGCCGATCGGCGCACGCGGCGTAGACTGGACGGTCCGCGGCCGTGTCGTGCACGAGCGCGCGCCGTGGACCTCGCGGACGGGGAGATGGCGGAACTGGCAGACGCATCGGACTTAAAATCCGAAGGGCGCAAGCCCATGCGGGTTCGAGTCCCGCTCTCCCTACCTCGGGTCGGTGCGCGGGCGAAGCGGCGAGCGCTTGAGATATCCGTTTCTCCGCATATATTGCCGGCATGCCTTCCCTGCGCAAGGTCGCCCGTGTCCGGCGTGCCGCGCCGCCGGCGGAGTCGGCCGCCACCTGGTTCGCCGCGCTGGCCGATCCGACGCGCCTGCGGCTGCTGCACCTCCTGCGCGGCGGCGAGACCTGCGTCTGCGATCTCGTCGACGGCCTCGGCGCGCCGCAGCCGACGATCTCGCGGCATCTCGCCATCCTGCGCGACGCCGGGCTGGTCCGCGCGCGTCGCGAGGGTGTCTGGATGCACTACGCGCTCGTCGAGCCGGGGCACGCGCTGCACCGCGCCGTGGTCGCCTGCCTGGCGGCCTGCGGCGAGCACGATGCGATCTTCAGCGCCGACGAGGCGCGCGTGCGCAAGGCGCGGCGCGCGCGCGGTTGTTGCGATTGACCGGACCCCGCACGAGGAACCTCCATGACTGTCGACCCTGAAAGCGCTGAAGCCCCGACCGCGAGCACCCCCACCGACCTGCGCGAAGTGGTGCGCGAGGGCTACGCGCGCATCGCGCGCGGCGAGGCCTCGTCCTGCTGCGGTCCGGCCGGGGGCTGCGCCGTGCCCGATGCGCCGGGCCTGGCCGAGCAGGTCGGCTACGGGCGCGCGGAGCTCGACGCGCTGCCCGACGGCGCGAACCTGGGCCTGTCCTGCGGCAACCCGACCGCGCTGGCCGCGCTGCGGCCGGGCGAGGTGGTGCTCGACCTGGGCAGCGGTGCCGGGCTCGACGTGTTCGTCGCCGGGCCGAAGGTCGGCCCCTCCGGTCGCGTGATCGGCGTCGACATGACGGCCGACATGCTGGCGCGCGCGCGCCGCAACGCCGCGGCCTACCGCGCCCGCACGGGCCTCGACAACGTCGAGTTCCGCCTGGGCGAGATCGAGCACCTGCCCGTCGCCGACGCCAGCGTCGACGTCGTGCTCTCGAACTGCGTGCTCAACCTATCGCCCGACAAGGCCCAGGTCTGGCGCGAGATCGCGCGCGTGCTCAAGCCGGGCGGGCGCGTCGCCGTCAGCGACCTCGCGCTGCTCGAGCCGCTGCCGGCCGGCGTCGTCGCCAGCGTCGAAGCGCTGATCGGCTGCGTCGCCGGCGCCGTGCTGGTGTCCGAGACGGAGCGCCTGGTGCGCGCGGCCGGGCTGGTCGAGGCGCGGCTGGTCGCCAAGCCCGAGTACGTGCGCGCGTTGACGACCCTCCAGGATCCGCTGTACCGCGCGATCGCCGACGCGCTGCCCGCGGGCCGCAGCGTGGCGGACTACGTGACCTCGCTCGACATCCATGCGGCCCGGCCGCGCGCGGGCCGTGCGAGCTGCTGCTGAGGCGCCCGGCCTCGGCCGGCGATCGGCCGCGGAGCTGGTCGGCACCTTCGTGCTGGTCTTCGCCGGCACGGGCGCGATCGTCGTCGACGCGCAGCACGGCGGGGCGCTGACGCACGTCGGCGTCAGCCTGACCTTCGGGCTGGTCGTGCTGGCGCTGATCCAGGCCTTCGGCGACGTGTCGGGCGCGCACCTGAACCCGGCCGTCACCTGGGCCTTCGTCGCGGCGCGCCGCTTCGCGCTGCGCGACGCCGCGGCCTACACCCTCGCGCAGCTCGCCGGCGCCGTCGCGGCGAGCGCGGCCGTCGCCGGCCTGCTGGCCGACACCTGGCCGGATCCGACGGGCCTGGGCCTGACGCGTCCGAGCGGTTCCGCGGCGCAGGCCTTCGTGCTCGAGGTGCTGCTGACCTGGGCGCTGATGCTGGTAATCCTGGCCGTGTCGTCGGGAGCCCAGGAGCGCGGCCTCTTGGCCGGCGTCGCGATCGGGAGCGTCGTGGCCTTCGAGGCGTTGCTCGGCGGACCGGTCAGCGGCGCGTCGATGAACCCGGCCCGCTCGCTCGGCCCGGCGCTGGTCGCGGGCGAGCTGGCGCAGGCCTGGATCTACGTGCTCGCACCGCTGGCCGGCGCGCTGCTCGCCGTCCCGACCTGCCGCCTGACCTGCGCACCGGCCTGCTGTGCCGCGGGAGACTCGTGTCGATGAACGGCGCTGCTCGACCGCGCCCGCCGCTGCGCGTGCTCTTCGTCTGCGTCGAGAACTCGAACCGCAGCCAGATGGCGCAGGCATTCGCGCGGCTTCTCGGCGGGGACGAGGTCGAGGCCTACAGCGCCGGCTCGCGCCCTTCCGGCCGCGTCCACCCGCGCGCGGTCGCGGCCATGGCGGCGCGCGGGTACGACCTGAGCACGCACACGTCGAAGTCGCTCGACGCGCTGCCGCCGCTCGAATTCGATGCCGCGGTGACGATGGGCTGCGGCGACGCCTGCCCCCACGTGCGCGCACGCCTGCGCGAGGACTGGCAGATCCCGGACCCGCGCGACCTCGACGAAGCGGGCTTCGCCGCGGTACGCGACCGGATCGAGCGCGAGGTCCGGGCGCTGCTCGCGCGTTGCCGCGCCGGCCCGGCGCCGTCCTAGTCGGGGGCGAGCGCCGGCCGCGCGGCCGCCCGGGGCCCCCCGCAGGATTCCTGCCCTGAACTCAGGTCTTGCTCCCCCATCTGCCGATGGGCTGTCTCGTCCGCAGCAGGCTGAGGCAGGCCTGGCTCGCCGAGCGTCCGAGAAGCGCCCGGCAACAAGGGGGAGACCATGAAGCGGAAGCAATCGCATGCGCTCGGCGCGTGCCTGGGGTGGTGTGTTCTCGGCGGGGTCGCGCAGGCGCAGACGGAGCTGTGGTCCGTGGGCGGGATCGCCGCCAACGAGCAGTTCGGCTCCTCCGTCGCGCTGTGTGGCGACCTCGACGGGGACGGGCGCAGCGAAGTCGCTGCCGGCGCGCCGCAAGGCGCGGGCGGTCTCGGCGTGGTGCGCGTGCTCTCCGGCGCGACGGGTGCGCTCGTGTGGCAGGCGACCGGTCCGGCGGCGGGCAGCCGCTTCGGCGCGGCCGTGGCCAGCGTCTCGGACTGGAACGGCGACGGCCGGCGCGAGCTGGTCGTCGGCGCGTGGGGCGCGAGCACGACCGGCCGCAGCGGCGCGGGCTCGGTGCGCGTGTACTCCGGCGCGAACGGCGCGCTCCTGTTCGAAGCCTTCGGCGATGCCGCCAACGACCACCTGGGCTGGACGGTCGCGGCGGTCAGCGACCTCGACGGCGACGGTCGCGAGGAATTCGCGGTCACCGCGGTCGACGACGACGACGGCGGTTCGAGCGCGGGCTCGGTGCGCCTCTACGCCAGCGTCAGCGGCGTGACGCTGCGCACGCTGCACGGCAACGCCGGCCTGCAGCTCTACGGCAGCTCGATCGCCAGCCTGCGCGACCTCGACGGCGACGGCGTCGGCGAGATCGCCGTCGGCGGGCCCTTCGCCGCCAGCGTCACCACGCAGGCGGGCCTGGTGCGCGTCCACTCGGGTGCCACCGGGGCCGTGCTGCGCAGCTGGACCGGTGTCGCAGTGCGCGACGGCTTCGGCGGTGCCTTGTGCGCGCTGGGCGACCTCGACGGCGACGGCGTGGACGAACTCGCCATCGGGGCCAAGCAGATCGCCCCGACCGGCATGGGCTACGTGCAGATCCGCTCCTGCTCGGCCGCAGCCGTGGGTGTCTTCGCCACGCTGACCGCGCCGACCAACTGGCGCGCCTTCGGAGCGCGCCTGGCGAGCGCGGGCGACGTCGACTACGACGGGCGCGTCGACCTCTTGATCGGCGCTCCGGACAGCATCGTCAGCGGGCCCGGCAGCGGTGCCGTGCGTCTGTGGTCGAGCGGCACGGCGACGGCGCTCCTCGACCTGGTCGGCACGCTGACCAGCGAGCGTCTCGGCAGCGCGCTCGACGCCGGCCGCGACGTCGACGGCAACGGCTCGCCCGACTACAGCGTCGGCGCGTCGGGCGCGGCCTCCGCGGGCACGAACTCGGGCCGCGTGCACGCGCGCTCGGGCAACGACGTGCCGCCTCCGCCGCCGCCGCCGGCGCACGATCCGCTCGAGGCGGACGTGACCGAGCTGGTCTTCCGCTCGAACGGGACGCAGGTGCTGAGCCTGCGCGCCGGCGCCGAGTACGCCGGTCTGCGCTACCGCCTGCTCTCGTCGCTGCACGGCGACGATCCGGGCTTCACGGTCCACGGCGTCCACGTGCCGCTCAACCGCGACCGGTTGTTCCACATCACGCTGCGCCATCCGCGCCTGGCTCCGTTCGACCAGGCGCGCGGCGTGCTCGACGACGCCGGCGAGGCCAGCGCCGAGTTCCGCCTCGGCCGGCCGTGGTACATGCGCTGGCTGATCGGCCAGACCTTCCACCACGCCTACGTGGTTTTCGACGACGACGGCCAGGTGGTCTTCGCCAGCAACGCGGTGGCCTGCACGATCGTGCGCTGAGGCCCCGGACGGCCGCGCTCAGCGCGAGGTCTGGAGATAGGCCTCGGCGTCGCCGGCCAGCTTGTTCAACCCGGCGGAGCGCGCGCGGTAGGGCGCGAAGAGCTGCAGCGCGCGCTCGGCCGCCTGGCGCGCGCGCGGACGCTGGCCGTCCTGCTCGAGGGCCCGCGCGAGCTGCCACAAGATCACGGCTTGGATCGGGCCCTGGGGCGCCAGCTCCAGGGCTCGCTCGCTGGCGGCGACCGCCTCGCGCGCCTGGCCGAGCTGCAGGCTCAGTTCGCCGGCCATGTGCCAGGCGCTGCCGTGGCGCGGGTCGAGCGCCACGCAGGCGCGCGCGTGCTGCAGCGCCTCGGCGAGCTGCTCGCGGTCGCGCAGGACCGCGGCGAAGTTGAAGTGCGCCTGGGCGTCGATCGCGAAGCCGTGCTGGCGCGACGCCGCCTCGCCGGCGCGCATCTGGCGCTCGGCCGCCGCCAGGCGCTCGGGCGCGTCGGCCTCGCCGAGGTCGGCCAGGTTCTTCTCGATCGCGCCGAGGTTGAAGTGCTTGCGCGCGTGCAGGGCGCGGTCGAGCGAGCGTTGCGTGTGCTGGCGCGCGCCCTCGTACCGGCGCCGCGCCGCGGCCGGCGTGCGCTCGGCCTGGCCGAGCTTGAGCAGCGCGCTGCCGAGGTTCTCGTGCGCGGTCGAGTTCTCGGGCTCGAGCGCCAGCACGCGCTCCCACAAGCCGAGCGAGTCGTGCCAGATGCGCGACTGCTGGTGCGCGGCCCAGCCCAGCGCCACCAGCACCAACCCGGCCGCCGCGCTCAGCAGCGTGCGCAGCTCCGGGGCGCGCAACCAGAGGCGCGCGACGATCCCGCCGACGAACAGCGCCAGCGGCGCGCTGGCGAGGTAGCTGTAGCGGTCGGCCGCGACCTGCGGGCCCGACTGCAGCAGCCCGCTGACCGGTGCGATCGTCGCCAGGAACGCCAACCACGCGCACAGCGCCGCCGGCCAGCGCCGCCAGCGCAGCGCCAGCAGGAGCGTGATCGCCAGCGTGATCGCCGCCGGCACCAGGAAGCGCGGCGTCAGGTGCCCGCCCGGCGGCTGCAGCTCGTAGCAGGGCATCAGCCCGATCGGCACCAGCGTCTTCCACAGATAGAAGGTGGGTGCGTGCAGCGCGACGACACAGCGATCGAGCAGGCCGAACTGCTCGAGCCCCATCATCGCCGCGTCGCGCTTCTGGCCGATCAGCGCCATGGCCGAGGCCGCCGCCGCCAGCAGCACGAAGCCCGACTTCTCGAGCAGCAGGCGCCGCCAACCGAGGCGCGCGAGGCGCTGGCGCGGCCAGAGATCGACGGCCAGCATCCAGACCGGCGCGACGACCACCGTGGCCTTCGACATCAGCGCCAGCGCGAACAGCGCCAGCGCGCCGAGCTGGCGCCGCGCCAGGCCGCCGGCCTCACGTGCCGGCGCGCCGAGCCACACGTACAGCGCCAGGAAGACGAAGGGCGCGCTGAGCACGTCGCGGCGCTCGGTGACCCAGCACACCGACTCGCAGCGCAGCGGGTGCACCGCGAAGAGCAGCGCGGCGAGCAGCGCGGCACCGAAGCGCGCCGGGTACGACTCCGCCAGCGCCCCCACCGCGCCGAAGAGCCGCCAGGCGAGCAGGAACAGGGCCAGCGACGCCAGCGCGTGCAGCGCCAGGTTCGTGGCGTGGAACGCCGCGGGATCGAGGCCCGCCGCGGCGTGGTTCAAGGCCAGCGAGAGCCACGACAGCGGCTGCCAGGGACCGAGGTAGGTCTCGCTGAACATCCAGCGCAGGTTCTCGGCGCCCAGACCCTGGACCTTGGGGTTGTCGACGATGCCGGCGAGGTCGTCCCAGTTGACGAAGCCCGCGTCGAGCGCCGGCGCGTAGGCCGCGAACACTGCCGCACCCAGCCCCAGGGCGACCAGCCAGACGTGGGCCGGCTGCAACTTCACTTGCGACCCGCTGCTCGCCCGGGCGCCTGCCGCAGCGCCGCCGCGAAGCGCTCGACATCCTCGTCGGTGGTGTCGAAAGAGGTCACCCAGCGCACCTCGCAGCGCGGCTCGTCCCAGACGTAGAAGCGCGCCGCCTGCTGCAAGGGCTCGATCCAGTCGCGCGGCAGGCGCGCGAAGACGGCGTTGGTCTCGACCGGCCGCGTCAGCTCGACGCCCGGCACGCCGCGCGCGAGCTCCGCCAGGTGGCGCGCGGCGCGGTTGGCGCGCTCGGCCGAGCGCAGCCAGAGCCCGTCGGTGAAGAGCGCCTCGAACTGCACGGCGAGGAAGCGCATCTTCGAGGCCAGTTGCAGGCCCGCCTTGCGCAGGAACTCGAAGTCGGCGGCCGCGGTACCCGGCGGGTTGCCGCGCGGGAAGACCACCGCCTCGGCGCCGAGCAGGCCGTTCTTGGTGCCGCCCAGCGAGAGCACGTCGACGCCGACGTCGGTCGTGATCGCGCCCAGCCCGACGCCCAGCGCCGCCGCGGCGTTGGCGATGCGCGCGCCGTCGACGTGCAGCAGGAGACCGCGCGCGTGCGCGTGCTCGGACAGGGCGCGCAGCTCGGCCGGCGTGTAGACCGTGCCCAGCTCGGTGCACTGCGAGATCGAGACCACGCGCGGCTGCGAGCGGTGCACGTCGCCCAGGGCGCCCAGCTCGCGCTCGACCGCCGCCGGCGAGAGCTTGCCGTCCTGGTCGTCGAGCAGCACCAGCTTGCAGCCGCCGAAGCGCTCGGGAGCGCCGCACTCGTGCACCGCGATGTGCGCGTTGCGGCTGCAGAGCACGGCCTGGTGCGGCTTCACCAACGCCGCCAGCCCGAGCACGTTGGCCGCCGTGCCGCCGAAGACGAAGTGCACCTGCGCCGCGGCGCCGAACTCGCGGCGCAGCAGCGCCACCGCCCGCGCCGTCCAGGCGTCGTCGCCGTAGGCCGGCGCATGGCCGACGTTGGCGGCCGCGAGCGCCGCCAGCACCTCGGGGTGCACGCCGGCGTTGTTGTCGCTGGCGAAAGCGCGGCCGAGGTCCATGCGCGCGGGTCTCAGCGCGTCTCGAGCCAGCGCACGAGCAGCCGCGTGCCGAAGCCCGAGCCCAGCGGACCCCCGACCCAGTCGCGCGCGCTGCCGCCCCAGGCGGTGCCGGCGATGTCGAGGTGCGCCCACTCCGTGTCGCCGGCGAAGGGCGCCAGGAAGGCCGCGCCCGCGCTCGAGCCGGCGCCCAGGTCGCCGCCCGAGATGTTCTTGAGGTCGCCGTACTGGCCCTTCATCGCCTCCTTGTGCTGGTCGAGCAGCGGCAGCGGCCACAGGCGCTCGCCGGTCTCCTCGCCGGCGGCCGCGAGCTCGTCGCGCAGGCGCGTGGTGCTGGCGAAGCAGCCCGCCAGCTCGTGGCCGAGCGCGACGACCACGGCGCCGGTCAGCGTCGCCAGGTCGACGATCGTGTCGGGCTTGATCTTGGCGGTCGTGTAGCACAGCGCGTCGGCCAGCACGAGGCGGCCCTCGGCGTCGGTGTTGAGCACCTCGACCGTCGTGCCGTTCATCGCCGTGTGGATGTCGCCCGGCTTGGTCGCCTGGCCGCCGGGCATGTTTTCGGTGCAGGCGCAGACGCCGTGCACTTCCCAGGGCACGTCGAGCTTGCGCAGCGCGTGGAACACGCCCAGCACCGCGGCGGCCCCCGACATGTCGTAGCGCATCTCGTCCATCTTGGCCGAGGGCTTGATCGAGATGCCGCCCGAATCGAAGGTCAGGCCCTTGCCGATCAGCGCCACGCGGCCCTTGGCCTTGCCCTTGGGCTTGTAGGTCAGGTGCAGCAGGCGCGGCGGCTGCCGCGAACCCTGCGCGACGCCGAGCAGCAGGCCCATGCCCATCTTCTCCATGTCGCGCTTGTCGAAGACGCGCACGCTGATGCGGCCGGCCTTCTCGAGCGCTTCGGCGGCGTCGGCCATGTCGCTGGGTGTCAGCAGGTTGGCGGGCTTGTTCTGCAGGTCGCGCACGAAGGCGTTGGCTTCCGCCAGCACGCTGCCGCGCGCGACGCCCTCGGCCAGTCCGGCCGGGCCGACGATCGTCAGCGCCTTGAGCTTGGCTTCCTTGGGCTTCGACTTGTGCTCCTCGTAGCGGTACGCGCCGAGCAGGGCCCCTTCGGCCAGCGCCTGTCCGGCGCGCGCGGCGCCGAGCCCGTCGACCAGCCCCGGCGCGGCGAGCAGCACCGCCGTGCCGGCGCCGAGCGCCTCGGCGCGCAGCGCGGCGATCGCGCCCGTGCGGCGCACGCGCTCGGGATCGAGGTCCTTGGCCTTGCCCAGGCCGAGCAGCAGCACGCGGTCGGCCGGCCCCTTGAGCGCGTCGGCGGCGCGCGTCTCGCGCAGCTCGCCCTTGAAGCCCGCGAGCGCGACCTTGGCCAGCTCGACGCCGGCGGGCAGGCGCACCTTCTCGCCCTCGAAGATCGGCAGGACGAGCAGGTCGGTGTTGGGGACGCGGGTGGCGAGCTTCTGGAACGTGAGCTTCATCGTGCCGAGAGGGTGCCGACTCGGCGCGGGCGGATCAACCCCGCCGGCTCACAGACCGTGGTACTTCGGCCCGCCGCCGCCCTCGGGCACCACCCATTCGATGTTGGCGTAGGGGTCGGCGATGTCGCAGGTCTTGCAGTGCACGCAGTTCGAGAAGTTGACCGTCGGGCCCTTGGGCGTGCCCTCCTTCGGCCACTCGTAGACCGCCGCCGGGCAGAAGTGCTGGCAGGGGTTGCCGAACTCCTCGGTGCAGCGCGTGACGCAGATCGAGGTGTCGAGCACCAGCAGGTGCGCCGGCTGGTCCTCGTCGTGCTGCGTGCCCGAGTGGTAGACGTCGGTCAGCTTGTCCATCGACGCCGCGCCGTCGAACGCGGGCTTCTTGAAGCGCGAGTAGCGCACCGGCCGCGTGGTCGTGTGGTCGGCGTGGCCCGCGCGGCGCGCGACCAGGCCGCGTCCGCCGCTGATCATCTGCACACCGGCGTCGAGCATGCCGCCGAGCACGCCGCCCTCGAAGGCCTGGCGCCAGTTGCGCACGGCGTAGAGCTCGTCGCGCGCCCACGAGGCCTCGAACAACTCGCCGTAGCGCGCCAGGCGCGCCGCACTCGCGTCGCCCGAAGCGACCGCCTCGGCGATCGCTTCGGCGGCGAGCATCCCCGACTTGATCGCCAGGTGCACGCCCTTGAGCACCGACGCATTGAGAAAGCCGCCCGAGTCCCCCACCAGGCAGTAGCCCGGCCCGAAGAGGCGCGGCATCGCGAAGTAGCCGCCCTCGGGCACGGTCTTGGCGCCGTAGCGCAGCACCTTGCCGCCCTCGAGCAGCCGGGCGAGCGCGGGATGCTGCTTCCAGTGCACGAAGAGCGCGTGCGGGTCGAGCTTCGCGTCCCAGTGGTCGAGCCCGATCACGAAGCCGATCGAGAGCCGATTCTGCGGCAGGCCGTACACCCACCCGCCGGCGTAGGCGTCGAGGCCGGTCGGGTAGCCCGTGGTGTGCAGCACGCGGCCGAGCCACTCCGCGCCGCGCTCGGCGGGCAGCTCCCACAGCTCCTTGATGCCCGTGCCGTAGCTCTGCGGGTTCTTGCCGGCGTCGAGCGCGTGACGCCGCACCAGGTGCTTGGCGAGGTGGCCGCGCGGGCCCTCGCCGAAGACGGTGATCGGCGCCTTGATGTTCATCCCCGGCTGGAAGGTCGACTTCTTGGCGCCGTGCTTGTCGATCCCGGTGTCGCGCGTCTGCACGCCGACGACCTTCTCGCCGCCCGCGCCGTCCTCGAACAGGATCTCGGCCGCGGCGAAGCCGGGGAAGACCTGCACGCCGAGCTGCTCCGCCTGGGCCTTCAGCCAGCCGACGACCTGGTTCATCGAGACGATGAACTTGCCCGTGTTCTTGAACTGCGGCGGCACGAGCAGGCCGGTCAGGCGCTGCGAGCCCGTCGCCGAGTACATCACCTCGAAGCCGTCCCAGGTGACCTCGCTCTCGACCGGACAGCCGCGCTCGCGCCAGTCGGGGAAGAGCTCGGCGATGCCGCGCGGGTTCATCACCGCGCCCGAGAGCGTGTGCTCGCCGACGTCGGCGGCCTTCTCGAGCACGAGGATCGACTTGTCGGTGATCCCCTTCTGCTGCAGGAGCCGCGCCAGGTGGATCGCGCAGGCCAGGTTGGCCGGCCCGGCGCCGACCAGCAGCACGTCCGCCGGCAGCTCTTCGCGCTCGAGGCCCGGGAGGTTGAGGGAGTACTGGACCGGCTTCGTCATGCGGGGCGCGGAGGATAGCGCCTGGGCCCAGGCACTCCAATCACCCGCGCTTCGCACGCGCACGGGACAGCCCGGCCGGCCAGGTCCCCGCCGGCTGGCCGCGCAGCGGCGTCCAGTGGAACCATTGGCGCCAGCGCGGCGGCAGCTCGGGCCGCTCGGCCTGCGCGATCGCGCAGCGGAAGGCGTCCTCGACGCAGGGGTCCTGGCGCGAGCGCGTCAGCGTGCACATGCGCCGGTAGAGCTCGATCGGATCCTGGCCGCGGAGGTCGTCGACGCGCTCGAAGCCGAGTTGCACGAAATCGCGCGCCGTCTCGAGGCTGACCGAGCCGAGCACCTGGAAACGCGCCAGGCGCACCAGCTCGGCGCAACGCGCGCTCGGGATCGCGCCGCCGACGCGCTGCGCGAGCTGGCGCGGCTCGAGCGCCGCGAGATCGCGCAACACCACGCCCGCGCCGCGCAGCGCGGCGCGCTCGGCGGGCGTCAGGTCGAGGTGCGGGGCCTTGGTGACGTGCTTCATGGTCGCGTTCCTCCCGTTCGCGGGCTCATCCTACGCGCCTCCCCCGCCGAGCCGTCCGAGCCGGGGCACGAAGCGTCCGACGCGCCGCGCGTAGGCCGCGAACTCGGCCCCGTAGGCGGCGAAGAGGTAGCGCTCCTCCGCCAAGACCTGCGTGCGGACGCCGATCAGCGCGCCGGCCAGCGCGAGGAGCGAGAGCCATGTCGGCAGCGCGAGCGCGTTGGCGGCGTGCAGCAGCTCCAACCCGAGGAAGATCGGGTTGCGCGTCCAGGCGTAGAGCCCGTGCGTCACCAGCCCCGGCCGCGAGTCGCGATCGATCCCGATGCGCCAGGAACGCCCGAGCTGGTACTGCGCCGCGAGCAGGATCGCGCCGCCGGCCAGCGCGACCAGCGCCGCGGCGACCAGCTGCGGCGCGAACACCAGGCGCCAGCCCGCAGGCTCGACCGCGCGCCACAGCGCCTGCGCGAACAGGCTGCCGTGCACCAGGACGAGCAGCGTGTCGCGCACCAGCTGGTCCGCGCGCCGCTCGGCGAACAACCGGATCCCGTGCGCCCCGAACCAGCGCCACTGCAACCACGCGCGCAGCACCACCGCGACCGCCAGCACGAAGATCAGGATCGCCAGCGGCAACCAGCGTGCGGCGAATTCGTTCATGACCGCGAGCAGCGCATGGTTCGCGGGTCGCGGGCCGTGCTGGCTTGCGCCGTGCTGCTAGGCCGTCTTGCGGTTGAAGGGTCGCACGGCAACGATGTCCGCGTCCCCCACAGGGCGCAGGTCCTCCTCCGCCAGCGTCACCAGCGCGCCCGTCCGGCCCGAGGCGGTGACGAACTCGACTTCGAGCGCGCCAGCAGCGTAGACCTCGACCACGGCACCGAGGTCGCCCTTGCGCAATCCGTGCTCCGGCAGATCCCGATCCAGGACCACGGTATCGAGGGCTCGGAATTTCATCGGCATCAGCTGGGGTAGGCGGTGACGAAGCGCGGATTCGCTTGCCCGGCAGGCAGGATCCAGACGGTCACGATGCGCGCGCTCATCCCGTTCGGCCCCGTGATCATACCCTCGACCTCGTACTTGCGCCCGTGCGGGCTGAGCTGCCCGGGACGCGCATCGTTCTCGGTTGCCAGCCGACGCAGATCGCGTTCGAGGCGCACCCAGGCCTGCGCCTCGTATCCGAGGCTCCGGAAGCACACGAACTTGAATCGGCCGACGGGATGCGTGGCGGAGAGCAGGTAGTCGCTGAGCTTGGCCGCATCGATGACAGCCTGCTCTCCACCGGGCAGTCTCACGCGCGACGGCTCCTCACGACCGCTCCCCGATCCACGCGGCGCCGTCGGCGTAGACCTCCTTCTTCCAGATCGGGAGGCTCTGCTTGAGCTCGTCGATCAGGAAGCGGCAGGCGACGAAGGCGGCATCGCGGTGCGGGCTGGCGACGACGATCGCGACCGAGGGTTGGCCGATCTCGACCACGCCGACGCGGTGGATCACCAGCATGCGCAGCGCGCGCTCGGGAGCCGTCGCGACCGTCGCGCGGCAGCGGGCGAAGATGCGCTCCATCTCCGGGCCGGTCATGGCCTCGAAGGCCTCGTACTCCAGGCGCAGCACGCGCCGGCCTTGGTGCGTGTCGCGTGTCGTACCCAGGAAGCTCGCGATCGCGCCGCACGAAGGGTGGCCGACCCGCGCCTGCAGCGCGGCCAGTTCGAGCGGTGCCTGCGCCAGCTCGAACACGCCACGCGCCAGCAGCTCGTCCGCGCTCGGCGCCCCGCCCGAGACCGGGGGCAAGAGGCTGACCTCGTCGGCGGCGCTCAAGCGCGTCGCATCGTTCGCGTACTGCGTGCCGACCACGCCCGCGACGTGCGCCAGCGAACCGAGCGCCGGGTAGCGCGCCTCGAGCTCGCGCTTGAGCGCGCCGACGGTCAGGCCCTCGGGCAGACCGTCGAGCGCCAGCTCGTCGCGCCCCGCGCGCTCGCGCAAGCCGGCGAAGAGGCGCACGCGCAGGTTCATCGTCGGACCGGCCCGGGCGCGCGGCTCAGAACGGCGTGTCGTCGGCGGACAGCGGCTCGCCGCCGCCCGCGGCACCTTCGGACTGGCCGTAGCCACCGCCACCCTCGGGCCCGCCGTAGCCGCCGCCCTCGCCCGCCGCGCTGCGCGCCATCGGCGCGCCGCCGCCAGCGCCGCCGGCACCCTCGCCGCGGCCGCCGCCGACGAACTCCCAGGTGTCGGCGACCACGTACAGCTTCGAGCGCTTGCCGCCGCCGTTCTTGTCCTCCCAGGTGTCGAGGCGCAGCGAGCCCTCGATGAAGGCCGGCTTGCCCTTGGTGTGGTAGCGCGCGAAGGGCTCGGCGCGCGCGCCGAAGATCGTCACGTCGACGAAGGTCGGCTCTTCCTTCCACTCGCCGCTCTGGGAGTCCTTGAAGCGCCGGTTGACGGCCAGGCCGAACTTGCAGATCGGCATGTTGCTCGCCGTGTAGCGCAGTTCGGGGTCCCGCGTCAGGTTCCCCATCAGGATGACCTTGTTGAAGCTCGCCATGCCCCTCGTCCTCGGTGTGCGGTGCGGTTGTGGGCTCCGGAGCGCGTCCGGAGCCGGGTGGGAAGGCGCAGTCTAGCGCCGGCGCGACCTCGGCGGGAAGCGCGCTCCGCAGGCTGGCATGCAGCCCGGACTCGCGTACGATGCGCGCAGGCCCGAGAGCCCACGCATGCAGCGCGACGCCAGCACCGAGAAGCTCCCCAAGACCGGTCCCGAACGCCGCCGCTGGGCGCGCGCGCCGGCCGACCTGCCGATCACGCTGTTCCTCTCGGCCGGCAAGTACGAGGCGCGCATCCGCGACCTCTCGCGCTCGGGCGTGTGCTTCTTCCTCGACCGGCCGATCCCGCTGATGACCGTGCTGCAGCTGACGCTGCCGCTGCGCCTGGCCCAGGGCGTGCGCAACGTCACCGGCTACGGCGCGGTGGTGCGCTGCGAGAAGATCTCGAAGGCGATCGACCACTACGAGGTGGCGGTCTTCCTGCACGAGATGGCGGACGCCGACCGGCGCGCGGTCGAGGCGTACGTCGACGGGCGCCTGGGTGCTGCGCGGCCCGCGGCGGGCGACGCGTCGGCGTGAGCGCTGGCGCGCCGGCCTGAGCGTCAGCGCGGCGGAGCGAGTCGCAACTCGACGTCGACGCTGCCCGGCTGGAGCTTCGCGGAGGGACTCTGCCCTGCGTCCTCGGCGACCACGCGTCCGGCACGGTACTCGGAGTAGGTCGGCGTGCGCGGCGCCCGGGCCAGCGTGATCCCCGGCCGCGCGATCAGCTCGACGCGGGTCTGGGGCGCGACGGGGAGCTCGAAGCGACCCTGGGAGTCGCTGAGCACGAACTCCTCCGGTGGCACGCCGTCCTCGATGCGCGCGACGAAGGCACCGGCCAGGGGCATCCCGTCCGCGCCGAGCACCCGGCCGCGGATCGAGCTCGACCGGCCGGCGAGCCGCAGCTCGAGCCCGCGTGTGCCCGCTTCGACGTGCGGTTCGCGCAGACTCTCGTGGCGCGAGACCGTGTCGGCCTCCGCGCGCGGACCGTGCAGCAGCAAGGTGTACGCGCCGGGCAACAGCCCGCTGACGCGAAAGCGCCCCTGCGCGTCGCTGACGCTCCAGCGCGGGCCCGGCGGGCCAGCCTCGGGCAGTGCGCGCAACACCACCCCCGCCAGCGGATGCCCGCGCTCGTCCCCCACCGAGCCCTCGATCGCGAGCCCGGCGCGGATGTGGAGGTCGAAACCGCGCCGGAATTCGCCCGGAGCGAGCCGCAGGCGCTCCTCCACCAGGGGCGGATGATCCGGACTGTGCGCGTACAGCCTCCAATCGCCGGGCGCGAGTTCGCGGAAGACGAAGCGTCCGGTCGCATCGCTCTGCACGACGCGCTGGCCGTGCAGGTCGGCGAGCTTCAGCTCGGGTGCGGTGCCCGCGGGTCGCAGGTCCACGCTCAACCCCGCCAGCGGCGCTCCCGCGGCGTCGAGGACGCGCCCTTCGAGCGCCGCGCAGGCGGCGAGCTCGAGGTCGCCGAACTCGACCGCGGTCGATTGGCTCTCGTCGGGCGGGAAGGCGTGGAACGAGGTGCCCACGCCGCTGGCGCGCACGAGCAGCACGTGCGCCAGGTCGGCGCGCAGGTCAGCGAGCTCGAAGCGGCCGTCCGGGCCGCTGCGGGTGGTGCGGAGGTCCGTGCGCCGCGTGCCGCCCTCGGAACTGCCGGCGATCGCGGCCACGAACGCACCCGCCAGCGGCTCGCCTCCCGGCGCGAGCACGCGGCCGCGCGCGAAGCGGCCGGCCTGCAGCAGCACCTCGACCGGCGTGGCCTCGTCGAGCACGCGCTGCTCCCCGCGGCCGTAGCCGGGGGCGCGCGCTTCGAGCGTCAGGGCGCGGTCGAACAGGCCCGCGATCTCGAACGCGCCGTGCGCGTCGGTCCGGACGGTCTTGAAGACGAAGTCGTGCGCGCTGACCTCGGCACCGGCGATCGGAGTGCCGGACCGCCGGTCGAGAACGCGCCCGGCCACCGACCACCCGGCGTCGACGACGACGTCGTGCTGCAGGACCTGACCAGGCGCGAGTTCGAGCTCGGCGTAACGCGTGTGCGCCTCCGATTCCGGCACGACGATCAGCCCGAGCCGGCCGGGGGGCAGGTCCTCTGCGCGATAGCGGCCGAGAGCGTCCGTGCGCAGCATGCGCTCCACCGACTGCTCGGCCCCGCCCCAGAGGCGCACGAACGCGCCCGCAACCGCCGTGCCGTCGGCCGCACGCGTGACCCGACCGCTGACTCCGGCGCTGGCCCCGAGGTGGATCAGGATCTCCGCGCCGCCGAAGCGCGTCGTCAACCGGTCGCTGGCGAAGCCCGCAGCCGACGCGCGCAGCTCGACCAGTATTCCGTAGGGCAACTCGAGCATGAAACGTCCCTGCGCGTCGCTCTCGGTCGCGACCAGCTCGCGCGCCGGCTCCGCGAGGCCGCCCGCGAAGATCTCGGTGCCGTCGGTCGGCGAGTGGAGCGCCTCGATACGCGCGCCGGCGATCGGCCGCTGCTCCAGATCGAGCACGCGGCCGCTCAGGCGCTCGAGCTCGGGAACGGCGTCGAGCGCAGGGGCCGGGGCCGTGGCGTGCGGCTCGAGGCCCAGGCGGGCGGGTGCGCTCGGGTCGACGTCGGGGGCGAGGACCCCGCGCGGGTTGCGCTCCCGAGCTGCGGAGGCAGGGGAGTGCTCGACCAGCTCGGCCTCCTGCGTCGCGCGCAGCACCAGCAACCCGACACAGGGCAGCAGCAGGACGAGCAGCACAGCGGCGCCGAGCTTGGAGGTCTTCACGAGCGTGGTCCCGAAGAGGATGGGAGTGGCGGGATCGGTCGGTGGAAGCGCGACGAGCAGCCCGAGCCAGTCCGAGGCGTCGCCGTGCTCGCGCCGCAGCTGCCGGCGCAGTCGCTCGAGCCCGCGTGCGAGGCGGGTCTTGACGCTCGCGACGGGGATGCCCGCGCGGCGCGCGATCGCGCGCGGCGGGAGGTCCTCGACGTAGCGCAGCAGGATCGTCGAGCGGTAGGGCTCGTCGAGCGCGATCACGGCGGCGACCAGCGCACGGTGCGCTTCGGCGCGCTCGACCAGTTCGGCAGCCGAGGGCAGGGCCTCGTCCCGCGCCGCCGCGCGTTCGCGCGCGCCGCGGCGTGCTGCGCCGCGGCGGGTCCGAGCTGCCAGCCGACGAACGGTGGTCGCGAGCCAGACTGTCGGAGCTGGGGCATCGCGCGGACCGTGCTGCCAGGCCGCGATCGAGCACTCCTGCGCCGCGTCCTCGGCCAGCGCTGCGTCGTGCAGCAACCTCCGCGCGAGTCGCCGCACCCAGATCGTCTGGGCCCATTGTGCTCCGGTGTCGTGCGGGTTCGCGTCCAAGGGCAGGGCTCCATTGCACCATCTGCCCGCCCGCGGCGGATCGGACTCAGAAATTCAGGAGTTTCCGTCCTGCTCCGGCGACCGGCGCTGCGCCGGCCCGAGCGTCAGCGCGGCGGGTTCTCCGGCGGCTTGGGCGGTGTCGGCTGTCCCTGCTGGCGCTCCGCGCGCCGGCGCAGCGCGGCGTCGATCTGCGGCAGCATGTCGCGCGCGATCTTGGCGTAGTCGTCGTCGGGGCTGTTGAGCTCCTGCGCGATCTTGATCACCTCGAGCCAGCAGTTGCGCGCGACCTCGAGCTGGCCGACGCGGCCCTGCAAGTCGGCCATCGAGGCCCAGGCGCGGTGGAACTTGGGCTCCTCGCGGATCACGCGCTCGAGCAGCTTGGCCGCGTCCTCCCAGCGCTTGAGCTCGATGTAGGCCTGCGCCAGCACACAGCTCGCGTCGGCGTCCCAGCTCTCGCCCTCGAGCCAGCGTTCGAGAGCGACCACGCCTTCCTCGTAGCGGCCCTTGTCGACGTACAGCATCCCCTGCAGCCGGTACCAGTGCGGACGGATCTCCGTGCCGCGCTTGGCGGCCTCCTTGAAAGCCTCCTCCATCGTGCCGATGGCATTGTCGAGGTGCAGGTCGAACTGCTCGGGCTCGGCGTCGGCCATGTCGCGGATCGCACCAGCAACGTTGAGGAGGTGGTTGGGATCGCCGCGCAACCGATAGGCCTGGTCGTGCAGCGCGATCGCCTCGCGTACCAACTCCTTCTTCTTCTCGGGATCCTGCTCAAGCCTCGAATCGATCACCTTGAGCTGGCCCAGGCTGTTCATCGCGTACGTATTCCCTTCCTGGATCTGGCTGACGTGCGTCCACAGCGCCTTCGAGTCCTTCCAGACATGCGTCTGCGTCCAGGTCAAGCAACCGAGCACGACGAGCACCAGTCCGAGCGCCGACGATGCGACCGCCAGCCACGGACCACGCCGTGCGAACAGGAAGGGCGCCGCACCGATCACGAACGCGAAGGCGATGCAGGGGAGGTAGCTGTAGCGGTCGGCCGCGAATTGTCCGCCAGCTTGCGACAAGCCGCTGATCGGCAAGGCCATGATCGTGAACCAAGCGATCGCAAAAGTCGCGGCCGGCAGGAGCCGGTACAAGAAGAAGAGCAACAGGGTGGCACCGGCGCCGATCAACGACCAGCCGAGCCAAGGCAGCGCCATCAGCTCAGCGTCCGGCGGCATCTCGTACATCGGCGAGAGATTGAGCGGCAGGAAGGTCTTGCGCAGGTAGAAGTAGTGCGAGAGACCGACGTGCACGATGCGCGGCGCCAGCGGGTGCTCTTCGAAGCTGTACATCGCGCCCTGCGTGCGTTGGCCGTAGATCCCGATCGCCATCAGACACACCATCAGGCCGAAGTGCGGCAGCTTCTCGCGCACCAGTTTCCCGAAGCCCTCGCTGCCGAGGCGCTTGAGCGGCCAGATGTCGAGCAGCAGCAGCACCACGGGCAGCGGGAAGACCGCCACCTTCGACATACCCGCGCACACGAACAGCACGATGCTCCAGATCCACGCGCGCCGCCGCGCGGGGCCGTCCTCGGCGCCGACATAGCGCAGCCAGGCGCCCAGGCACAGGAAGAAGAAGAGCCCGCTGAGCACGTCGCGCCGTTCGGTGATCCAAGTCACGGACTCGACGCGCAGGGGGTGGATCGCGAACAAGGCCGCGCCGAAGAACGCCGCCAGGTGCACCTGCAGCTCGCCGGCCTCACGCCACACGAGCTGGAACATGCGGCGCGCAGCGAAGTACGCCGCCAGCGCCGCGGCCGTGTGCAGCACGACGTTGGTGACGTGGAAGCCGCCCGGGTCCTCGATGCCGTAGAGCTCGAAATCGAGCCCCAGCGTCATCCAGGTCAGCGGGTGCCAGTGCGCCATGTGGAAGGTCGTCCACATCCAGCCCAGCTGCTCGAGCCCCAACCCGCGCCAGGCCTTGTGCTGCGTGAAGTTGCGGTCGTCGTCCCAATTGACCCAGTCGGCCGAGAAGCTCGGCCAGAAGGCGATCACGACCAGCGCGGCGAGCACGAGCGGGAAGGTCCAGCGCCAGTCCCAGCCGGGGGCCGCAGCTGCGGCGGGTGCGGCGGCGGCGGAGACCTCCGGGGTCGCGGGTTCCGCGGGCGCGGCGGTCGCGGGATCGGGCACGGCGCTCTCGGCGGAGGTCGACATGGGGGCGGCAACATAACAGGCCCCCGCGCGCGCGCCCAGACTCGCGCTAGCCGCCGAGGATCGCCAGCGCCTCGCGCGCCGCGCGCGCGAAGGGTTCCGCCTCGGCCGCCGGCCCGAGGTCCTCGCCCAGGATCGCCAGCGTGCGCTGGAACGCGCGCCGCGCCTCGTCCTTCTTCTCCAGTGCCATGTGCGCGTAGCCGGCCGTCAACCACGCGCGCGCGTGGCGCGGTTCGCGCTCGACGACGTACTTCAGGTGCAGCAGCGCGTCCTGCGCCCGGCCGAGCCCGATGCACGCGACGCCGAGGTCGACGCGCGCCTGGATGTCGTCCGGCCGCGCGGCGACCAGGCGCTCGAGGTCGGGCGCCGCGCGGTCGAAGCGTCCGAGCTGCACCAGCAGTCCCCCGCGCGTGCCGTACCAGCCGGGCAGCACCGTGCCGCGCTGCTCGCCGAGCGCCACCGCCCGGTCGGCGAGCTCCAGCGCCGCCAGCTTCTCGGTCTGCATCTCACCGGGCGCGGCGAAGTCGGCGCGGTACTGCAGCGCCTCCGCCATGTTGATCAGGCCGCGCGGGTCGTCGGTCAGCTCGAAGTAGCGCTGGAACAGGTCGCGCGCCTGCTCGAACAGCAGGCGCTTCTCCTGCGGATCGCCCGCGAGCTGCGTGTCCATCATGCGCACGTGGCCGAGGCTCGAGAGCACCAGCGGCGTGTCGGGCCGCTGCTCGTCGGCGTACTCCCACAGCGCGCGCGAGCTCGTCCAGTGCTGAGCCTGCAGCGACGTCAGCGTGATCAAGGTCAGCGCGGCGAGCGTCAACGTCGCCAGCGCGACCTCGCGCGGCAGCCGCAGCGCCCAGGGATGCAAGAGCAGCACGCCCGCGACCACGAAACCCAGCGGGTAGCAGGCGAGGTAGCTGTACCGGTCGGCGACCACCTGCGGCCCGGCCTGGAAGATGCCGCCGGTCAGGAACAACCCGACCAGGAACAGCACCCACGCCACGGCCAGGCCCGGTGCCCGGCGCGCCGCGCCGAGGATCGTCAGCGTCAGACCGAGCGCGATCGCAGCCCGGATCAGATAGGGCGGCTCGAAGAAGTGCTCGTAGGGCGGCAGCGGGTAGAGCGGCAGGAGCCCGGTCGGCGCGCAGGTCTTGTAGAGGAAGAAGAGCGCCGTGAAGCCCTCCTGCACCAGCCGGCTCGCGAGGCCGTGGTCCTGCCAGGACGCCATCACGCCCGCGACACCGCGCTGGCCGAAGATCGCGATGCCGCCCATCACGAGCGAGAGCGCGAAGAAGGGCGCCTTCTCGAGCAGGCGGCGCGCGAAGCCCCAGCCGCTCGCGCGGCGCAGCGGCCAGAAGTCGAGCACCACCAGCACCACCGGCAGGATCACCGTCGAGGTCTTCGAGAGCAGCGCCAGCACGAAGCAGCCCAGCGCCAGCGCGTAGGCGTGGCGCAGCGGCCGGCCCGGCTCGGGTGCGGCGTAGCGCAACCAGCACCACAGCGTGGCGAAGAAGAAAACGCCGCTGAGCACGTCGCGCCGCTCGGTGATCCAGGCCACGGACTCGACGCGCAGCGGGTGGACGGCGAAGAACAGCGCGCCGAAGAAGGCCGCCAGATCGACGCGCCACGCCTCCGCGCCCGCGACGCCCAGCGCCAGGACGCGCCGCCCGACCGCGAACAGGAGCAGCGCCGCAACCGCCTGCAGCAGCACGTTCGTCAGGCGGTAGCCGAAGGGATCCATGCCCCACAGCACGTGGTCGAGGCCCAGCGACATCCAGGTCACCGGGTTCCAGTGCCCGAGGTGGAAGCTGGTGAACATCCAGCCGAGCTGCTCGGGCCCCAGGCCGCGCCAGGCGTAGTTCTCGAGGAAGTTCTGCGGGTCGTCCCAGTTGAGCCATTCGCCGTGCAGCGCCTGCGAATAGCCCGCGCCGACCAGCACGGCCAGGAGCAGCGCCAGCGCGGGCACGCGCCAGCTCGACGTCGGATCGGCCTTCACGCGCGCGCCACCTCGAGCACGCGCTCGATGCCCGCCAGATCCTTGTGCAGCCGCGGCGTCAGGCCGCGCGCGCGCGCCAGCTCGCGCACACGCGCCGCCTGGCGATGGCCGAGCTCGATCAGCGCCGTGCCGCCGGGCGCGAGCCAGACCGCGAGCTCGTCGAGCACGCGCCGCGCGAAGTGATCGGGGTCGCCGGCCGGGGCGAAGAGCGCCTCGCCGGGCTCGTAGTCGCGCACCTCGGGCGCCAGCGTCGCCGCCTCGTCGCGCCCGACGTAGGGCGGGTTCGCGACCAGGATCTCGAAGGGGGCGGCGGCGCGCAGCAGCTCGAAGCCGTCGCCCTCGAGCAGCACGACGCGCGCGCGCTGCTCGGCCGGCAGCAGCGCCTCGAGGTTGGCGCGCGCGCAGAGCAGCGCGGCGGGCGACAGCTCGACCGCCGTGACCGTCGCCTGCTCGATCTCGAGCGCCAGCGTCAGCGCCAGACAGCCGCTGCCCGTGCCCAGGTCGGCGATGCGCGGCCGCGCGTGCGCGCGCGCCAGCTCGCGCGCGCGGTCGACCAGCAGCTCGGTCTCGGGCCGCGGCACGAGCACGCCGCGGCCGACCTGGAAGGGCCGGCCGTAGAACTCCTTCTTGCCGATGATGTAGGCGGTCGGCTCGCGCTTGCCGCGCCGCACGAGCAGGTCGCGCGCGCGGTCGACCTCGGCCGGCGTGATCGGCCGGTCGAGCGCCAGGAAGAGCCGCAGGCGATCGAGGCCCAGCGCGTGGGCGACCAGCAGCTCGGCCTCCAGGCGCGCCTCCTCGATGCCGCGCCGCGCCAGGAACTCGCGCGCCAGGCGCAGCATCTCCTGCGCGGTGCGCGGTGTCGCTGCGGCCGCTGGTCCGGCCGTGCTGTCGGGAGGCTGGGGGATCGCCATCGGGTCGTGAGCCTAAGCGTGCGCGGGCCGCGGGATCCAGCCGGCGCTCACACCAGGTTGCGCATGCGCTCCTCGCGGTCGAGCGCCGCCAGCGCGTCGAACAGGACGTCGAGCTTGCCCGCCAGCACGTGTTCCAGCGAGATGTTGTCCGACAGCCGGTGGTCCGTCACCCGGTTCTGCGGCCAGTTGTAGGTGCGGATGCGCTCGCTGCGGTCGCCCGAGCCGACCTGCGAGCGGCGCTCGGCGGCGCGCTCGGCGGCGCGCTTCTTCTGCTCGGCCTCGTAGACGCGCGCCTTGAGCATGCGCAGCGCGCTGGCGCGGTTGCGCTGCTGGCTGCGGTCGTCCTGGCAGCCGGCGACCAGGCCGGTCGGGATGTGCGTGATGCGCACCGCCGACTCGGTCTTGTTGACGTGCTGTCCGCCGGCGCCGCCGGCGCGCATGGTCTCGATGCGCAGGTCCTCGGGCCGCAGCGTGATCTCGAGGTCCTCGGCCTCGGGCAGCACCGCGACCGTGGCGGCGCTGGTGTGGATGCGGCCCTGGGCCTCGGTGGCCGGCACGCGCTGCACGCGGTGCCCGCCGGACTCGTAGCGCAGCCGCGACCAGGCGCCCTCGCCCTCGACGGCGAAGACCACTTCCTTGAAGCCGCCGACCTCGGTGGTGCTGACCTCCAGGTCCTCGAGCTTCCAGCGCCGCGCCTCGCAGTACTTGCGGTACACGTCGTACAGGTCGCGCGCGAAGAGCGTCGCCTCGTCGCCACCGACGCCGGCGCGGATCTCGACGATCACCTTGCGGCGCACGTCCTCGGGCTCGCGGATCAAGGTCTCGCGGATCTCGGCTTCCAATGCCTGTTCGAGCGGCGCGAGCTCGGCCAGCTCCTGGCGCGCGAGTTCGACCAGCTCCGCGTCGCCGCCGCCCGCGAGCGTCTCGGCCTCGCGCCGGCGCGCGGCGCAGGCGAGCCGGCGCGCGTCGAGCTCGGCCAGCGCTTCCAACTGGCCGCGCTCCTGCAAGAGCGCCGTCAGCTTGCGCCCGTCGCTGGCGACCTCGGGCTGGCCGATCTGCTCCGAGATCGCGGCGAAGCGCGCCGCGGCGCGCTCGAGGCGGGTGATCAGGGCGGGATGGAGGTTCATCGCCGCTCACGCTGCGTGCGAGCCGCGAGCCGGGAACCGCGGCGCGGCTCCAGCTAGGACTTCTTGGCTTCGGCCGGCTTGGCCGCCGCGCCGGGCTTGGTGCCGGCCGGCGCCTCGCCGTAGCGCTTCTTGAAGCGGTCGACGCGACCGGCCGAGTCCACGAACTTCTGCACGCCCGTGTAGAACGGGTGGCAGACGGCGCAGATTTCGATGTGCAGTTCCTTCACGGTCGCGCGCGTCGTGAACTTGTTCCCGCAGCCGCAGGAGACCTTGCACTCGAAGTACTTGGGGTGGATGTCGGCCTTCATGTTCGTCTCGTCCCGGGGCGGTGCCGGGACCTCCCGGGCGCCACAAGGGGCCGAAGAGCCTAGCTAGCCGGCCCGCGGCACGCAAGGCGCGTCCAGCCGCCGCAGGAGCGCCAGCGCGCGCTGCACCGGCAGGCCGACCACGTTGTCGAAGCCGCCCTCCTCGAGGCCGGTGACGAAGCGGTCGGCGTTCTCCTGGATGGCGTAGCCGCCGGCCTTGTCGCGCCACTCGCCCGAGGCGACGTAGGCGTCGACCTCGGCCGGCGTGATCGCGCGCATGCGCACGAAGGTGCGCTCCAGGTCGGTCAGGCGCACGCCGTCGCGCACGCGCCAGGCGCACAGGCCGGTGACCACGCGGTGGCGCGAGCCGGACAGCCAGCGCAGCATCTGGCGCGCCTGGAACTCGTTCTCGGGCTTGCCGAGCAGGCGCGTCTCGCCCTCGAGCTCGAGCGCGACGATCGTGTCGGCCGCCAGCACCCACACGTCGCGCCCGGCGAGCGTCCCCGCCACCGCGCGCGCCTTGCGCTCGGCCAGCGCGCAGGCGCCGTCCTCCGGCGAGGTGCCCTCGCGCAGGGACTCGTCGACCGCGCTGGCGACGACCTCGAAGTCCACCCCGGCCGCCGCCAGGAGCTCGCGCCGGCGCGGCGAGGCGGAGGCGAGCACCAGGCGCATGTCCATGGGGCGCGTGTCCATGAACCGGGGAGCGCGGGGCGCGTACGGCGCTCAGCGCCGCTTGCCCGACTTGGCGGCCTTCTTGGCTTTCTTGGCCTTGTCGGCCTTGGCGCGCCGCTCGGCTTCGACGCGCGCCTTCTCGGCCGCGGCCTTCTTCTTGGCCGCCTCGGCCAGCTTCTTCAGGCGCGCGTCCTCGAGCGCCTTCTTCTTGGCCTGGGCTGCCGACTGGCGCGCGCGCATGCGCTCCAGCTTCTCGGCTTCGAGCGCGGCCTTCTTGGCCAGCCGCTCCTGTTCCTTGCGGCGCTTCTCGGCTTCCTTCTTCTCCAGGATCGCGCGGCGCGCCTCTTCCTTCTTGCGCTGCGCCTCCTGGCGCTCGACCTGCACCTTGTGCTCCTGGCGCACCTTCTTGCCGAAGGGGCAGTCGTCGACCAGCGGGCACTCCCAGCAGATCGGCTTGCGCGCGTCGCACCAGCGGTCGGCGACCTCGCCGAAGCACTGCACGAAGCGCAGCTCGCTGCCGTCGGGCACCAGCGGCGCGACGGTCTCGCGCGCCTTCTTCGACAGCCCGGTGCGCGACACCAGCCCCAGGCGGTCGAGCACGCGCACCAGCGCGGCGTGCACCGGCAGCTCCTTGTTGCTCGCCAGCCACAACAGGAAGCCGCCGCCGGCCAGGCCCAGGTGCGGCATCTGCTGCACCAGCTTGGCGGCGCCGGCCAGGTCCTCGCGCAGGAACTCGAGCTCCAGGCCGTGCGTCTTCTGGAACACCTCCTGCAGCATCTCGCGCGCGTCGCGCGCCGGCCGCAGGTGGTTCTGCACGTCGGGCGGCGCCGCGCGGCGGCCGAGCCCGAGCATCTGCGCGGCGATCTCCTGCGCCTGCGCCACGCGCATCTCGTTCCAGTCGGGGTAGGCCTTGCGCAGGTGGCCGATGGCGTGCTCGGCCTTGCGCTGGTCGAGGTGACGCAGCAGGACGACCAGCAGGCTGTGCTCGAGCAGCGTCAGATCCTTGACCGGGGCCGGCAACGGCCAGCGCGGCTTGATCTTGTCGAGCAGCTTGACGACTTGATCGGACTTCTTGCTCACGGGGCGGTTTCGCGGGCCTGGGCGGGAACGGGAAGGACGAGCACCGTCACGGGGACGGTGCGGCGATCGCGGCGGATCCGGTCGCGCGGGCCGACGAGATCGCGGAGGAGACGGGTGCGTGCGCGGCGCGCACGCGCGCTCAGGCCTTGGCGGCCTCGGCGCCGGCTGCCTTCGCGGCCTTGGCGGCGGCGCGGCGAGCCTGGAGACGCTCCGTGCGGCGCGCTTCCTTGGCCTTGGCCATGCGCTCCGCGCGCGCGGCACGGTTGGCGCGCGACTTGGTGCGGCGACCGGAACGCCCCGGGCGTTCGCGCGGCGTGTGGGGCTTGATCAGCGCCAGGCCCTGGCGCTTGAACAGCGCCTGGACGACCTCGCTGACCTGCGCACCGTTGTCGACCCAGTGCTTGGCGCGCTCGCCGTCGATGACGAGCTGCTTGGCCGGGTCCTTGCGCAGCGGGTCGTAGACGCCGATGGTCTCGATCATGCGTCCGTCGCGCGGGCAGCGCGAGTCGGCGACGTTGATGCGGTAGCACGGGAGGTTCTTGCGACCGGTGCGGCGGAGGCGGATGACGACGGCCATGAGTGCTCTGGGTGGACGATCGGACGGGCTTCGCGATGGGGCGTGGAGCGCGTCCACGCGGGCTCCGGACGCTGGGCTGCCGGACGCGCCGGCGGGCTCCCGCTCCGAAGGGGGCGAATAGGACACACAATCGGCCCGGACCTGTCCAGCGCCCCGGGACGAAAATCAGGCCCGCGCACGGGCCGGATCAGCGGCGCTTCTTCTTCTTGTCCTTCTTCTTGCCGCTCTGGCGCGTCGACGAGCCCCCCATCGGGCGGGCCGCGCCGCCGCCGAAGAGGTTGCCCAGGCCGCCGAGCAGGCCGCCGCCGGAGCGGCCGCCGCCCTGGGTCCAGGCGGGCGGGCCGCCGGGGGTCGTGCCGCCGCCCTCGGTCATCGAGCCGGAGCCCAGGCCGCCCAGCCCGCCGAGGCCGGGGGCCCCACCCGGGCCCGCGCCCAGGCCGCCGAGCCCGCCGAGGTTGCCGGGACCCCCCAGCTTCTCGAGCGACGCCGCCTTCTCCTTGGCGCCGAACTGCGCGGCGAGACCCATCTTGTTCAGCTGCTTCATCATCAACTTCATCTCCTTGAAGCGCTTCAGGAGATCGTTGACCGCCGCCAGATCCTGGCCCGCGCCGCGCGCGATGCGGCGGCGGCGGTTCATGTCGATCGCGTCGGGCTGCAGTCGTTCGCGCGGCGTCATCGAGGTGAACAGCGCCTCGAGGCGGTTCATCTGCTTGTCGTCGACGTTGACCTGGTCGGCCAGGCCCGACATGCCGGGCAGCATGCCCAGCACCTTCTTCATCGGCCCGAGGCGCCGGATCATGCGCAGCTGGGCCAGCATGTCCTCGAGCGTGAAGCTGCCCATCACCAGCTTCTCGACCGAGTCCTGCGCCTCCTGCTCGCTGATCGCCGTCTGCGCGCGCTCGACCAGCCCCACCACGTCGCCCATGCCGAGGATGCGGCCGGCCATGCGCTCGACGTGGAAGGCGTCGAGGTCGTCGATCTTCTCGCCCACGCCGACGAACAGGATGGGCTTGCCCGTCACCGACTTGAGGCTGACCGCCGCGCCGCCGCGCGCGTCGCCGTCGAGCTTGGTCAGGATCACGCCGGTCAGGTCCAGGCGTTCGGCGAAGGTGCGCGCGGAGTTGACCGCGTCCTGGCCGGTCATCGCGTCGACGACCAGCACCGTGTTCGTCGGCTTGACGCGCCGCGAGATCTCGGCGACCTCGAGCATCAGCCCTTCGTCGACGTGCAGGCGCCCGGCGGTGTCGAGCAGCACCATGTCCGCGCCCGCCTGCACCGCGTAGGCGATGCCCAGCTGGCACAACTCCGGCGGCGTCAACCCTTCCTTGAAGAACACCGGCACGTTGATCTGCCGGCCGAGCACCTTGAGCTGCTCGACCGCCGCCGGCCGCTTGACGTCCGCGGCGACCAGCACCGGCCGCTTGCCGTGCTTCTCGCGCAGGAACTTGGCCAGCTTGGCGCAGGTGGTGGTCTTGCCCGCGCCCTGCAGGCCCGCCATCAGGATCACGGTCGGCCCGTTCTTGGCGAACTCGAGCCGCGCGTCCTTGGGCCCCATCAACTGCACCAGCTCGTGGTGGAACGCCGCCACGAACTGCTGACTGGCCTGCACGCCCTGGATCCGTCGCGCGCCGAGCACGCGCTGGCGCACGCGCTCGGTGAACTCGTTCACCACCTTGAAGTGCACGTCGGCGTCGAGCAGCGCCTGACGCACCGCGCCCAGGCCCTCCTCGATGTTGGCGTCGGTCAACTCCTTGCGGTCGCGCAGGAAGGAGAAGGTCTTGGTCAGCCGGTCCGTGAGCGATTCGAACATGCGTGCAGATCCGTGGGGCGCGACGTTCTACCACCCCGGCCCGCCACCCGCGAGCCGTACGGTGCCAGGCACTTGTTCACCCTGTAGGGGGGGGGGGGGGGGGGGGGGCGGGGGGGGCCCCCCCGGGGGGGAAGGGGCGGGGGCCCGGGGCCGCCGCC